>ERZ761602.1209-NODE-1209-length-48813-cov-7.834673_pt1 | contig 48813 bp, 39 predicted proteins | sample MGYA00512165_ERZ761602 | MGnify/ENA primary metagenome ERZ761602 (study PRJEB28899, sample SAMN02445085) | bioreactor sludge metagenome | biome: EBPR sludge; isolation source: Thorneside wastewater treatment plant | place: Australia: Brisbane, Thorneside...
GGGGCGAAAGCGTGGTGATGCGCATCCTCGACAAGGCCAGCGTGGTGCTGGATTTCGAGGTGCTGGGTTTTGGCTCACGCACCCTCAAACGCTTCCTCGACATTCTGCACATGCCGCACGGCATCCTCCTGGTTACCGGCCCGACCGGTAGCGGCAAGACCACTACGCTCTACACCGCCTTGCAGACGCTCAACACGCCGGAACGGAAGATTCTCACTGTCGAAGACCCGGTGGAATACCAGTTGGAAGGCATCAATCAGATTCAGGCTAAGCCGCAGATCAATCTGAATTTCGCCAACGCCCTGCGCGCCATCGTCCGTCAGGACCCGGACGTGATCATGATCGGCGAGATGCGCGACCTGGAAACCGCCGGCATCGCCGTCCAATCCGCCCTGACCGGTCACCTGGTGTTGTCGACCCTGCACACCAACGATTCGGCCGGCAGCATCACCCGCCTGCTCGACATGGGGGTGGAGGATTATCTGCTGACCTCGACCATCAACGGCATCCTGGCGCAGCGGTTGGTGCGCCTGCTCTGCACCCAGTGTCGCCAGCCTTACGTGGCGTTGCCGGAACTGGTTGAGGAAATGCGCCTGCATCGGTTTACCGAGACGCGCGAACGGTCTCTCCTCGCCGCTGGCGGGAAGGAAGTCGAGAGCGAGGGCGGTGAGATCACCTTATATAAGGCGGCCGGCTGCGAGCAGTGTGGCGGGACCGGTTATCGGGGTCGGGCGGCGATCATGGAATTTTTGGCGATGAGCGACCCGCTGCGCCGCATGGTGCTCAAGCACGCCGACGCCACCGAATTGCAGGTCGAGGCTCAAAAGGAAGGCATGGACACCATGTACGAGGACGGTTTGCGCAAGGCGGTCGCTGGGTTGACCACCATCGAGGAAGTGTTGCGGGTGACCACCCAGCAGGAGCAGGAGGCGTAGCGTGCCGCGCTATCGCTACGAGGCGGTGGACGCCGTCGGCGAAACGGTGCGCGAGGAGCTGGACGCCGCGTCGCCGGAAGCGGCCATCGAACACCTGCGCGACCAGGGTTTGCTGCCCTTGTCGGTCGCCGAGGTCAAGGAGGGCTGGTTGCGCGGCGGTTTCGGTCAGCCGCTGTTCAGCCAGCGTCGGTCAATATCGCAAAAATCCATCATTCTTCTGACTCAGCAATTGTCCAGCCTGCTGAACGCCGGCTTGCCGCTGGATCGGGCGCTGACCATTCTCATCGGCGTGGCCGGGGACGAACGCGGTAAGGCGCTGCTGGGGCGGGTGCAGGAGAAGGTGCGGGGCGGGTCATCGCTGGCCGATGCCCTGGAAGCCCAAGGCGCGTTCTCGCGCTTTTATCTGAACATGATCCGCGCCGGTGAGGCGGGCGGCGCGCTGGAAGCGGTGCTCAAGCGGCTGACCGAGTTTCTGGAACGGTCGCGGGCGTTGCGAGAAACGGTGACCTCGGCGCTGATCTACCCGACCATCCTGGTCGCGGTGGCGGCGTTGTCGGTCATCATCCTGCTGACGTTCGTGGTGCCCCAGTTCCAGCGCCTGTTCGCCGACGCGGGCAAGGCGTTGCCGCTGGCGACGCAGATCGTCATCGCCGTCGGCGACGGCTTTCGCCATTACTGGTGGGTCGGCGTGATCGTGATCGGTTTGCTCGTGGCGGCTATCCGTCGACAGTTGAGCCGACCGGAAAGCCGCCTGCGTTGGGACCGCTGGCTCCTGCGCCTGCCGCTGTTCGGCGACCTGATCGCCAAGGTGGAAACCGCCCGGCTGTCGCGCACCCTGGGAACCCTGCTCGGCAATGGTGTGTCGTTGTTGAACGCGCTGACCATCGTCCGGGAAACGCTGAGCAATCAGATTCTGGTGGCGGCGCTGGGCGAGGTGGCCGAACACGTCAAGACCGGGCGTGGCCTGGCCGATCCCTTGTTGGATGCGGAGGTTTTTCCCAAGCTCGCGGTCCAGATGATCCGGGTGGGCGAGGAAACCGGCCAGTTGCAGGAGATGCTGCTGCAAGTCGCCGAGACCTACGACGGCGAGGTGCAAACCGCCGTCAAGCGGATGTTGACGCTGCTGGAGCCGGCCCTGATTCTGGGGCTGGGCGTGATCATCGCCGGCATCATCATGTCGATCCTGGTGGCGATCCTCAGCCTGAACGAACTGGCGTTTTGAGCGCCAGCATGGTTGGCGCAATTCAAGAGTAGGCGATTGATGAAACTGCAAACTCACAAACGCCGCGCGCGCGGCTTCAGCCTGATCGAGCTGTTGGTGGTGCTGGTCATCCTGGGCCTGCTGGCCGGCCTGGTCGGGCCACAGGTAATCAAGTATCTGGGCGGCGCCAACACCAAGACCGCCAAGCTGCAAATCGAGGATTTCAGCACTGCGCTGGACGCCTTCCGGCTGGACATGGGCCGCTATCCCACCAGCGCCGAGGGGCTGGCGGCGCTGGTCGCGCAACCCTCGGGCGCAGCCCGCTGGAATGGCCCCTACCTGCGCAAGAATGCCATTCCCAAGGATCCCTGGGGCAACGACTATCAATATCGTTCTCCAGGCCAGCACGGCGGCGCGTTCGATCTCTATTCGCTGGGGGCCGACAACGCCGAGGGCGGCGACGGCGAGAATCAGGACGTGGTGAGCTGGCTGTAAGCGCCAGTGGATGCAGCGGTGACCGCGCGGGGACAGCAGCAGGGGTTTACCCTGTTGGAGATTCTGGTGGCGCTGGTGATCGGGGTGTTGCTGGTGTCTTTGGTCCCACCGCTGCTGTCGGGCATGAGCGGCGCCACCGAACTGCGCGGCGCGGCCCGGCAACTGGCCGCCGGGTTGCGCGGCGCCCGCAACGAGGCGGTGACCCGCCAACGCGAGACGGTATTGACGCTCGATCTGGCGGGACATCGTTTCGGCGTGACCGGCGATCCACGCATCGTCGCGCTGCCGGAAAGCGTGGCGCTCAAGCTCTACACCGCCCAGTCGGAATTGATCGACGGCGCCACCGGTAACATCCGCTTCTTTCCCGACGGCAGTTCCACCGGCGGCCATATCACCGTCAGCGGCCCGAAACTGGCCTACCAGGTGAACGTGGATTGGCTGACCGGCGCCATTGCCATCGTCGAGCGGGAAGTTCAGCCATGATGGTGGGTCGAGACGGCCAGCGGGGCTTTTCCCTTTTGGAAGTATTGGTGGCGTTCGCCATCCTCAGTCTCTCGCTCGGCGTGCTGTTGCAAGTGTTCGCCACCGGCTTGCGCAATGCGGGCGTGGCGGACGATTACACCCAGGCGACGCTGTACGCCGAATCGATCCTGGCCGCCTACGGCCGCGAGGCGCCGCTGAGCGAAGGTGTTCGCGAGGGTCCGATCAATGACCGGTTTTCCTGGCGCGGCACGGTGCGCGCCTACGCCGAGAACGTGCCGGACCCGGAAAAAACCCGGATGCGAGCCTGGCATGTCAGCGTCGCGGTGTTTTGGCGCGGTCTGACGCAAACCCGCTCGGTGATGCTGGAAACCGTGCGATTGACGCCGCTGGAAGCACCGGGGGTGCGCGGATGACCGCCGCGCGTGGCTCGCATCGCGAGCAGACCGGCTTTACCCTGCTGGAACTGGTGGTCGCCATCACCTTGACGGGACTGGTGCTGGTGTTGCTGTACGGTGGCCTGCGGCTGGGGCTGAACGGCTGGGACAGCGGCGAGGCCCGCGCCGAGGCCACGAATCGGCTGCGCCTGGCGGAAGAGTTTCTTCGCCGCCAGTTGGCTCAGTCCCTGACCGTTTACTGGACCAACGACCGGCAGGAAAGGATCGTGGTGTTCGCTGGTGAAACGAACCGGATCGAGTTCGTCGCGCCGATGCTGGCGCAGTTGGGACAGGGCGGATTGTATCGGGTGCGGATCGAGGGGGGCGATGGCCGGTTGTGGATCCGCTGGCGACCGTATCTACCCGCGGATCCGAACGCCGGCCAGGAGCGGGAAACCGTGTTGCTGGAAGGCGTTTCCGGCGTCGAATGGGCCTATTTCGGCGTCGAGCGCGACGACGATCCCCGCCCGCAATGGCGTTCCCAGTGGACCAGTCCGGCGCGGCGGCCGTTGCTGGTGCGCCTGAATTTGGCCCTGCAAGACCAACCCTGGCCCGATCTGGTGGTGGCCCTGAGCGAGGGACCGCCGCGATGAACGGCGTCGAATGCCCAAAATGCCCGGCGGGTCAACGTGGCATGGTTTTGGTCATCGTGTTGTGGATCGTGACGCTGCTGGCGGTGATGGCCGGTGGTTTCGCCTATTCGATGCGGATCGAGACCCGGCTGGCGACCAGCGCGGTCGAGCGGGCGCAAGCCCGGGCCCTGGCCGAGGCGGGAATAGCCTATGGCTTGGCGTGGCAACTGGATCCGGAGGCTCAGAAACAGTGGCCGCCGAATGGCGATCCGCGCGAATGGGCGTTTGGTGGCGGGCGGGTGCGGATCGAGGTGACCAACGCCAGCGGTTTGGTCAATCTGAACAATGCTGGGGCTGAATTGCTCAAGGCCCTGCTGGCGGGGGTGGGTGTCGCGTCAAGGGAGCAGGACAGGCTGGCGAATGCCATTCAGGACTGGCGTGATCCCGACGACGACCGGTCGTTGCCCCACGGAGCGGAAAGCGCCGACTACCGCGCCGCCGGTTGGCCCAGGCCTAAGAATGCCAATTTTGAAAGCGTCGAGGAATTGGGGCAGGTTCTGGGCATGACCGAGGAACTGCAACAACGCTTGGCCAGCGTGACGACGGTATATTCCTATGAATCCACCGTGAATCCGGAATTGGCCCCCGCCCGGGTCTTGAACGTTCTGGGACTGGACGAGCGCACGGTGAGCGATTACGTTACGGTCCGCGCCCGCGCCGCCGCCGATGGCTTGCCCGCGCCACCCTTGACGTCGAGCGAGGGCTCATCCTTTTTCTTCGGGGGGCGCTCCAGCGTTTATCATATCAGGGTCGCGGCGGAGACCGACGCGGGAACGGCGGCGACCCTGGAAGCGGTATTTGACACCCAAGGCGGGATGAGCGGGCCGGGCGCGTTCGGGGTGGGCGCATCTGGGGGACACGGTCCGCGGCTGTTGGCCTGGCGCGAGGGGCGGTAGGATGAATCATTTTTCCCCATTACTGTGGGACAGCGGGTTTCTTTAACTGGAGTGTCTGTCGCTGGTGTTATCACTTTCGGAGGTTTTGAAGATCAACCCGCGCCTGGACTGGAACGCGGCTTGGCGCTGGTGGCGGGAAGGTTTGCTGGCGTGGTTGCCCGTTGGGTTTCGCCGCTGGCTGGCGGGGTCGGCGCGGCGACTGGTGCTCGCGGTCGAAGATGGCGCCTGCGTGCTGACGCGCGAGGAACCCGGCCACGCCCAGGAACTGGAACGACTGGATCGGACGGCGCCCGACTGGAAGGCGATAGCGGACCGGTTGCGGACGGAGCGTCCCCGGCAATGGGTGTTGCGCGTTCCCCCCAGCCAAGCGATCATCCGGGTCGTCACCCTGCCGTTGGCGGCCGAGAAAAATCCGCGCCAGGTGGTGGGTTTCGAAATGGACCGGCTGACGCCGTTTACCACCGCCCAGGTTTATTACGGCGCGGTGGGGTTGGAGCGCCAGCCCGAATCCCGTCGTCTGCGGGTCGAACTCACGGTCCTGCCGCGCGCCGCCGTGGAGCCGATGCTGACCCAGCTACGGCAGCAGGGTTTGCCACCGGACGCGCTGGAAGTGGCGGGCGGTCGTCCCGGCCTCAACCTCTTGCCGCCGGAACAAATCCCCGCGCGTGAACTTTGGAGCCAGCGCCGCCGCATGGCCGTGATGACCGTCAGCCTTACGCTGGTTGCGGCGGCCGTGGCGCTGCCCATCTGGCAACAACGCGCGCTGGTGCTCGACGCGGTGACCAGGGTCGATCAAGCCAAGAAGACGGCCCATCAGGCGTTGGCCCTGCGCGATCAACTCGACAAGACCTTGGAATCTTCCCGCATGCTGGTTCGAAAGAAACAATCGACTCCCGCTCGGGTGGATCTGTTGCGGGAGTTGACCGTGCTTCTGCCGGACGATACCTGGCTGGAACGGTTGCAGATCAAGGGAGACAACGTGCAGCTCATCGGACAGTCGGGCAAGGCGTCGGCGCTGGTCGGGATCGTGGAAGCCTCGAAATGGCTCAACGGCGCCGGCTTTACTTCGCCAGTGACGACCGATCCTCGAACCGGCAAGGAGCGATTCATGTTGAATGCCCGCATTGGGCGAGAGCCGTGATGGACGTCACGACCGGACCCAGTCGGAGCCATCGCCTGGCGGCCCTGGCCTTGTTGCTGCTCGTGGGTGGCGTGCTGATCCTGCTGGTGGATCAAGCGCTGGTCGGTCGCTATCGCTATTATCGAAACGCGCTGGAGCAATATCAGGGACAACTGGCGCAACTGGAGCGGATCGCCACGACCGAGGAGCCGGTGCGGCGGTTGATCGCCAAGGTTCAGCAGGATCGCAACGTGACCGCCCAGTATTTGCCGCAATCCGTCCCGGCGTTGGCGGCCGCCGAATTGCAACAGCGGCTCAAGGCCCTGATCGAGGCCGCTGGCGGAACCCTGCAAAGCATTCAAGCCCTGCCGCCGGTCGAGGAGGCTGGCGCGATCAAGGTCACGATCAGCGCGGTGATGAACGGCGACGTCGGCGGTTTGCAAAAGGTGCTGTACGATCTTGAATCACAGACCCCGCTATTGTTCGTGGACAACCTGGAAGTGACGGCGCGGGTCAATCGTCCGCGCCTGCCCAGCGGCCGATACGCCACCTATACCCGGATTCAATTGAACGCGCAGTTCGAGATTTCGGGTTATTTGCGCAAGGAGGGCGGCTAGATGCTCGCCAGGACGGTCGGTCTTCTATGGTGGCTGGCGCTGGGCGGCCTGGCGACCCTGATCCTGCTCTGGCGGATCGGGCATCCGCCGCAGCCACCGGTCATCCGCCCCACCCCGCCCCCGGAGCTGCCGGCGGTGGCGCCACTGGAACCCTTCAGCCTGTCGCCACCGACTCAGTACAGCGAGGTGGCGATTCGTCCGTTGTTCATCGCCGAGCGCCGGCCCGAACCGCCACCGCCACCCGATGAGGCGCAACCGGAAAAACCGCCGCCGGGACCTGAGCAGAAATTCATGCTGTTTGGCGTGATGATCATGCCGGGAACCCAGGCGGCCCTGCTGCGGCCGGAAGCGCCGAATGCCAGGACGGTGCGGGTGGGCGTGGGGGAGATGATCGGGGAATGGCGTCTGGACGCGGTCTTGCCGGATCGGGTCGTGTTGCGCAAGGGCGAGACGACCCAGGATTTGCCGCTGACGCGGCCCCGCAAGCCCGGCAAGCCGCGCGGAAAACGAGCGGACGCCTCCCCGTCGGGGCAGGACGCGGCCCCCCCGACCCAGGCTCCGACTCCTCCCGCCAACTTGCTGATCGGGCCAGGAGGCATGTCGGTCGCGCCACAACCTAGCGCGCCGCCGCCGGTTGCTCCCACGCCGCCGTAATAGAGATCAAAGGCTGATCGATTCATGAGTAAAACGTGCTTTCTTTCTCCAGCCGGCCCGTTGCTGGCTTTGCTGCTGGGCGCGTGCGCAACCGCGCCGTCCAGCCAGAACGCGCCGGAGGTTCCGCTATTTGGTGGAGCGCCGCAATTGACCGCGAAACCGCAGCCATCGCCGGAGCCGGCCAAGGCCGGCATGGATTTGGCGCCGGCCCCCAAGGCCCCGCTGATTTTTCCGAGCACCGGCGATTTCATCGACAAGAAGGCCGCGACCAAGCCGCCGCCCGCGCCCCGAACCGCGCCCGGCGAGGTCACCCTCAATTTCGACGGCGCCGACATCCGCGACGTGGTCAAGGTCATTTTCGACACCCTCAAGGAAAATTACACGGTCGATCCCCAGGTGCAGGGCGAAGTGACGGTGCAGACCAGCCGGCCGCTGGCGCGGGATCAATTGCTGCCTACATTGGAGACTCTGCTGCGGGCGAATCAGGCGGTGCTGGTGCGTGAGGGAAGCCTTTATAAGATCCTGCCGGCGGCCGGCGCGGTTCGACGGGGTCATCTGGCACCGCGACTGGGCGGCGGCGGGGTGGGATACGGGGTGCGGATCATTTCCCTGAACTACATCAGCGCCGTCGAGATGCAGGCGATCATCGCGCCCTTCGTGCCCGAGGGCGGCGTGCTCCGGGCGGATGTCGCCCGCAACCTGCTGATCGTGGCCGGCACCCCCCAGGAACTGGCCAGCGTGCAGAGCACGATCGACACCTTCGACGTGAACTGGCTCAAGGGCATGTCCATCGGCATGTTCCGACTGCGCAACGTGGACAGCCAGACCGTGGCCGGCGAATTGAACCAGTTGCTGGGCGAGGGTTCCGGCACGCCCATCGCCGGCTTGCTCCGCTTCGTACCGCTCGGCAAGCTGAACGCCGTGCTGGTGATCACGCCCCAGGTGGAATATCTCAAGCAGGTGGCGACCTGGATCGAACGGCTGGACGGCATCGGCGGCGAGCGACTGTATGTGTACGCGGTGCAGCATAGCCGGGCCGACTACATGGCCGAGTTGCTCAACAGCCTGTTCAACCTGGGCGGCGGCGGCGCGGCCCGCGGCGGCGACGTGGCGCCGGGGCTAAGGTCAGGACAACTGTCCGGTGGCGCGGCGACGACGAGTGGATTATCGGGCGGTTCGGGCCTGGGCGGCAGCGCAGGGTTGGGCGGGAGCAGTTCGGGCCTGGGCGGCAGCTCAGGGTTGGGCGGGAGCAGTTCGGGGTTGGGTGGCAGCAGTTCGGGGCTGGGCGGGAGCAGTTCGACGGGATCCGGCTTGGGGTCTTCCCGTGGAACGCTTTCCGGTGGTTCGGGATCATCCCTGGGTGGTCGCTCCGGCGGTCGTTCCAGTGGCGCGGGCGGCGGTGGGGTTGGCGCCCTGGGTTCCGGCGGACCCAGCGCGGGCATGGAAGAAGTCCGTATCGTGGCCGACCCCGATAACAATTCGTTGTTGATCTGGGCCACCAGCCAGAATTACGAACGGATCATGAGTACCTTGGAAAAAATGGACGTTCCACCCCGGCAGGTGCTGATCGAGGCGACCATCGCCGAGGTGTCCCTGACCGGCAATCTGAAGTATGGAGTGCAGTGGTTTTTCAACAACCGGGTTGGCAACGGCTACACCGGCAACGGCTCGCTCGGTCTTCCGAACGACCTGACGTTGACGGATGTGCTCTCCGATATCCCGGCCGGTCAATTCTCCTACGCCATCACCGACAGCGCGGGGGTGGTCAAGGCACTGCTGAACGCGCTGGCCACCGATTCCAAGGTCAAGGTGCTCTCCTCGCCACAGATCATGGTGTTGGACAACCAGCAGGCGTCGATTCGGGTCGGCACCCAGACGCCCGTTCCCGCCCCGCAAACCATTTATGGAGGCACCACCATCACCACCGGCGGCGCGGATTACAAGGACACGGGCGTGTTGCTGGAGGTGTTGCCCCGGGTCAATTCCGGCGGCATGGTGAACATGGAGATCAAGCAGGAGGTTGTCGAGCCAGGCCCGTTGGTCGAAGTCAGCCAGACCGGAGCGGTGGCCAACAAGCAACGGGCGTTTTTGCAACGCAACGTCACCAGCAAGGTGGTGGTCAAGAGCGGCCAGACCCTGGTGCTGGGCGGTCTGATCCGCGACAACCGCACCGATGGGCAGAGTGGCTTCCCGATTCTCTACAAGATTCCGGTGCTGGGTGCGCTGTTTGGCAACACCGAAGAACAGGTGGATCGTACCGAGCTGATCGTGCTGATCACTCCGCGAGTCGTGCGGGACAGCGAGGAGGCCAGCCAGGTGACCGAAGAGATCAAGCGCAAGATGCAACAGATCGCGCCGGTGGTGACGCCCGCCGGTTGACCAGACTGTTCTTGGGTAAGATAGCGAACGATGGAGAGTTTTGTTGTTTTTTTGGTATCGGTTGTTGCACGGTTGACAAGATGATTTGCTACACTTATAGTCTATGCTCAATAGGGGTTTGTGGTGGCAAAGACTACGGAGCTGTTGTATTTTTGTCATCGTCTGTTGTTTGGTTGACTTGCAGAGGTTTTCAACGTACAGTTGATGCTGTTGTTGAGACTTCTCTTGGATAATGCTACTCCCTTGCTACTTGTTAAGGAGCCTCAAGATGGTGCGTGAATTCAAAAAGATTGGCGCCGCCGCCGCCGTGGCGGGTGCCCTGCTGGCTTCGGGCAGCAGCCATGCGGTCGTGCAGTTGGGCGAGCCGGGCGACGTGGTGTTGGTGCCGTATGTGGTTTGCGACCCGGCGGCGAAAAATGGCCAGATCAATACTTTGATCGGGATGATCACTTTTGACAAGTCCCGGATCGGCTTGGCAACAGGTACTGCTTCAAACCCTATTTATTGGCCCGCTCCCTGGAACCTGGCCTCGTTCACGACAGGGGGGGTTGTCCCTCCAACTCCTGGCACCGCATCCTTGCCCTTGCGGAAAACAGCGAAGGCGCCCCCCTATACCAGAACTATCCACTGGTGGTTTTATGACACCCGGAGCAGGCACCTGTTGGACGGCGTGATCCCAGCCACCGACAACGACTTTGTCCGGTTCGACTGGTGCAACACCATCCAGCAGACCGGGCAGACGACGCTTAATGGCGTGAGCGGGTACATGATCTTCGCCTCCGACGAGGTGGATCGGAGTGTGACATCTGTCCCGTCCTTCGCGCTCTACGGTCATGCCTACATGATTCAGGGCAATTGGGCGTCGCAGGCGTTCATTCCGGTGCTGTCCAATCCAATCTGGTCGCTTGACGCCAATAATGGCGTGGCTGCGTATAACGTGACCAAGCGCGAAGGCTATCCCGCGTTTGCCCGGTTGGTGACGGGTAATGATTTCACCTTCATCGACCGCGTGAACAACAGTATCGTTGCCAACCAGCGCGATGTTTACATGCGCTACTTCCTGGATCCGGCGTTGGCCACCGAGAACCGGATGATATTCTGGTTCAACTTCAACGCGGGTAGTTATGATGCGGCTGGGGCGGCGGCTCTCGGTTATCTCAACACCAGCGCCCTAAGGAGATCGGCCACTGCCGCTGGCGAAACCTATGACAGTGAGCAGGTTTACAGGAACTCATTCTCGAAGGATCTCCCTGACGAGTTGAACATCATAGTCAGCACGCCGACGACTCCTGCGTTCCCAGGTATGCTTCACAGTGAAACGGAAGCCTATTCCGGGGCGACAGTGGTCAACACGGGCATTCTTCGCTTTGGCGTCCCGCAGGCGGTTGCGGTCAACGCGGCGGGTCAGAACTCTAACGTGCCGTTCGTTTCCTCCAGCGTGTCCTTCAATATGCTGGGCTTGGGCGCGAGTGGTAACAACGCCCAGTTGCAGACCGAGATGGCTACCATCGGTCCTGCTTACTAAAGGATTTGCTGCTAATCACGGTTAGCTGTTGATCTGGGTCGTTCCCTGAAGAACGGCGCCTTGTCACAAGGCGCCGTTTCTTTTTGTTCCCGACCGGAAAAATATCCGTCGTGTGTCAAAGTTGACCGATGATCGCAAGATCGTTGCTGACTGGAGATAGAGTGAGATGATGAGCAATTTGGGCTACCTCAAGGTTGGCGCGGTGCTCGGTTCCATGGCGTTGGGATGGGTGGTGTTGCTAGCGCTTCCAGCTTTGGCTGTGGAAGCGGTTATCGCAGCGCCACAACCACTGCCCATCGAAGGTGACATCTTCGTGGTGGTGGCCGATGATGTGGATCACGATGGCCGCGTCGACCTGATTGCGACCAACCGTGGCCGGGAAACCGTGCAGATTCTGTATCAGAAAACGCCACGCCAATTTGAAACGGGACCCGCTGCTAAAGTGTTGGGCTTTCATGCCGATGAATTCACCCGTCTGCCCGGCGCGGAATCTCGCTATGTTCTAAGCGCCGAAGGCCAAGGGGTATTGAAAGTGCTGCTACCGGACGGGAAAGGCAGCTTACGGGAGGGTGCTAGCTATCCGTTGGATAGTCCCTACGCCGCGACAGCGTTCTCTTGGCCTGACTGGGGGGTATCGCTGGCTGTAGCACCCTATCAGGGCGAAACCCTGACTGTGCTGCGCAATTTCCAGGCGGATACCGGCCAAGTAGAGGCAGACTACCCATTGGCTGTAGCCGGACACAGCGTTCCTGGCGTGGTGACTGCCGCCGACATAGATGGCGACGGCATCTCCGAACTGCTGTATACCACCCGGCGCTCGCGAACGCTCTGGCGTGTGGATTATCCGAAGGACGGCAAACCACCCAAACCGACTTTAGTCTGGACCGCGCCGGTGGGGGCGCCCCGCCATTTGGCGATGGCCGATCTGAGCGGCGGCGGCACCGTGGACATCCTGTTGCCGTTGGAATCGGAACGTCGCATCGCGACTTTGCTAAATGATGGCAAGGGCCATTTTACGCCAGGCCCGGAATTAACTGTACCCAGTTCCGCGTGGGGACCCGCCCGGCTAGCCATTGCCGAGGATCGGGATGGCTCATTGTTGTTGGTCGCCGATACTGAACGGTCGCTAGTGTTTTACCGAATCGAAAAAGGAAACCCATTCCGCTATGGCGCGATCGAATTACCGATTGACGCCAGCCTGAATCAGTTGATGCTTCAAGATATCGATGGCGATGGCGAACTCGATGTGGTGATGATCATGAATGTCGTCGAGGATTCCCTGCGCATTATTTACGGCCCCCTTTGGAAAGCTCTGGCAAACAAACTCCACGCTGTTACGGATTCGGTGCTGGCGGCCAGGGCGCTGAAAGGTGAGATCAAAATCCAGGATGACCCTTCCCGCGTGGTCGCCAAGGTCGGTGACCAGGCTATCACGGTCAGCCAGGTGCGCCAGTTTGTGATGGAGTCCGGCACCGGTCACTCCTTGGAAAGTTCGAGTGGTCAGATTGAGATCTTGCGGAAAATCATTGAGGAGGCCCTGCTGAAAAAAGCGGTGGCGCGTGAGCTTGGAGTCACTGAGCCCTTGATGTTCGAACAGTTTTCATCCGGCCTGAAAAGTCTGGAGGAAAAGTATTTCCCCTTGCCGGAAACGCCCGATGCGACGGTGCTACGCGCGTACTACGAGACTAATAAAGAGGACTACGGCATTCCGGAGATGGTCCAGTTGGTTCAGATTCAGTTTCGCAACGATCAGGATAAAAGTGGTGGTCCCACCGCTCGGCAGCGTGCTGAACAGGCGTTGCGGCGGCTGGAGGCAGGCGAGAAATTTGACCAGATCGCCGCTGAATTGTCCGAAAGTCCACGCGCACGCAGCACGGGGCCGGAGCGGGGATTCGTAGCGCGCAACGTCGAACCCTGGCTGCGGGACGCTCTGCGTGGCCTGCAAACTGGTCAGCGAACCGGCATCGTGGAATCGCCCGTGGGTTACGAAATTTTGCTGATACGCGACTGGCGAGCACCGGTATTTGTGGAGTTCGACACGGTTCGGACCAAGGTGTCAAATCGGTGGCGGTCGGACCAACAGCAGCAGGCCCGTGGTCGCTATCTGAAAACGCTGGCCGATCAGTTCGGCGTGACAGTGATGGAGAAGGGGTTGGAAAATGCGAATCCAGCTAAACAATAAGGAGATCGTCCGGTTCGGGAAACGGGCGTTGATGGCATTGATCGTGGCGCTAGCCGTGCCGGGGGCTGCCACGATCGCGGGAGAATCGCTTGAGCAACGGGTTCAGCGTTACTGGACCGCGCGTTCCATCAACGACGTGCATACGGTTTACAGTTTGGAATCCGCGGCACGGCCCGGTGGTTGGTTGACTCCCGATAAGTATCAACAGTTGGGGGGGTTGCCGGTGCGGGAAATCAAGGTTGTGGAAACTAAGGTCGAAGGCGACAAGGCCACGGTCACGCTTCAGGGCCAGGTGGCTGTGGGTACGCTCGGTTGGATGCCGCAAACCCTTACCGAGGAATGGGTACTGATCGAGGGTGAGTGGTATCACCAGACTCCCCAGCGTTAAACGGTTGACGAACTGTCATGGCCCACATTGATTCCATCGAACAACTACAATCCCTTTTGGAGCAGGCTAGCGGACTGACCGAAGCAGGCCATCATGGCGAGGCTGCTGAATTATATTTGGAGCTTTGTCGGAACCATCCGGAAAACGTCACGGTCTGGATTGGACTGGCAATCGTCCTGCTGCGCCAACAACGCCTTTTGGAGTGTGTCGAGGCGGCGGCGAGTGCATTGGCCCTGGATTCCTCCCAACCACGGCCGTATCTGATCGGGGCGGCGGCATTGACCGCGATGGGTCGGTACGATAATGCCCTGCGGGCGGTTGACGCCGCGCTGGCGTTAACCCCGGACGATTCCAAGGTGCTCAACAGTAAGGCGAGCGCATTGTTGAATTTAGGACGCTTGGCTGAGGCGTTGCCGTTATTGGAACGGGTGTTGCGGGTCGAGCCAACCGATTTGCCTGCGCGCCTCAATCAAGGGATTGCTCTGTATCGCATGGGGCAACTGGGAGCGGCATTGGAAGCCTTCGATCGACTGCTGGTGATCGAACCCCGGCACCCCGATGCGTTGATCAATCGATGTTCGGTGTTGGTTACCCTCGGACGTTTCAAGGAGGCCTTGCAAGCCACTGATGCTGCCTTGGATATGCGGCCGGATTCGGTGATAGCCCTATTGAATCACACGGCGGCGTTGCTGGGCTTGCGACGGCCGCGCGAGGCGCTGGCGACCGTGGATCGACTGTTGCAGCTTGATTCCGGTCATCTCAAGGCATTGATTAACAGAGCGTTAGCCTTGTTAGCGTTGGGGGATTTTCAGGAGGCGTTGGCAACCACGCGGAAGGCGTTGGCGCGGGAGGCTTCCAACCCCGACGCCTTGGAGTTGAAGGTGCAAGCCCTGCTGGGCTTGCGACGCTGCGCCGATGCGGTGGCTGAGGGGCAGGCCGCCCTGCTCCGATATCCTGGCCGCCCCACATTACAGCTTGGCCTGGCGCGAGCCTTGATCGGGTTGAAGCGCCTTACCGAAGCGGAATCGCGCGTGGACGCGGTGCTGGCGTCCAGCGCCAACTTGCTCGAAGCGATTGTGCTCAAGGCCGAGATTTTATCGAGTCGCTGGCAATGGGAAGCCGCATGGGCCTGGATCGAGCAAGCGATTGCCGCAGACCCCGATCAGGCGCTGTTATGGACGGCGAAAACAGCGCTGCTCTTGGCGCAGGAGCGCTACCCCGAAGCATGGGTGGCTGCCGAACGCGCCTTGGCGCTGGAACCGGATCATGTCCAGGCCACCATCAATGGCATCGCGGCTCTCAACGGGTTGCACCGGTTTGCCGAAGCCTTGGTCACGGCGGATAATTTGCTGGAGCGTGGCGTGCGGGATTGGCAAGTGTACGCCAATCGGGGTGGAGCATTGGCGGGACTGGAACGGTTTGAAGAAGCGAGGCAGGCGTTTGCGACCGCCCGTGCATTGGATGAAGAAGCCTTTCTGACGTTCAGACAGCGTCATCAGGTGGATGGAGCGCCGTCGGATGCTTTGCTGCCGGAGTTGGATCCCCGAGCGGAATACCTCGCATTCACGTTAAGCCGGTTGGTGGAGCATTGTGGCTGGGATCAATACGACGCCGTCATCGAGCGTGCGATCACGTTAATCCAGCAATGTCTCGCTGAAGGGAAACCGGCACCGATACCTCCTTTCAAAACGATCTTTCTACCGTTCACGCCTGAATTGATGGCGGCTATCGCGCGCAGCCACGGTCAATTCCTTGCGGCCGGTATGGAGGCGACGCGTCAAAAACTGGAATGGGTTGATCCAAAGCCAACCTCGAAGCGACTTCGGATCGGGTATGTGTCCGCGGATTTTCGCAATCACCCAACCGGCCATCTGATCGGTGGTTTGTTCCAACTGCATGATCGCCAGCGCTTCGAGATTTGCATTTACGCTCTGGGCAAGGATGATGGTAGCGTTTATTACCAGCGAATCAGAGACAGCGCGGATCGATTCACGGATCTGACCGGGACAAGCAACATCGAAGCCGCCACTCGAATCAACGTCGATGGCATGCATATTTTGATCGATTTGATGGGATACACGGCTTGCGCCCGCCCGGAAATTCTGGCCCTGCGCCCCGCTCCCGTGCAAGCCAGCTATCTGGGTTATCCAGGCAGTCTGGGAGCGCCGTTCATTTCCTACATCATCGCCGATTCGGTGGTCTTGCCGGACGAGCTTCGGCCCTGCTTCACCGAGCAGCCGGTTTATCTACCGGAATGCTATCAGGTCAATGATCAGAAACAGGAAATCGCTGAAACTGGTGTTCGGCGGGTCGATCACGGCTTGCCAGAGCAAGGTTTCGTCTTTTGCGGTTTCAATCAAATCCAGAAGCTCGAACCCGTCATGTTCTCGGTCTGGATGCGTATTTTGGAGCGAACGCCCGGTTCGGTACTGTGGCTGTATGCCAATGATCGGGAAGCGCGGGAACGATTGCGCGCGACCGCCACCGCGCGCGGCGTAAGTGGTGAGCGGCTGATTTTCGCCGAGCACCTGCCCAAGCCCCAACACTTGGAGCGCCATCGGCTAGCGGATCTGTTTCTCGACACCCGCCTTTGCAACGCCCATACCACCGCCAGCGACGCCCTGTGGGCCGGTCTGCCAGTGCTGACTTGCATCGGCGAGACCTTCCCGGCGCGAGTGGCGGCCAGCCTGCTACATGCCGTCGGAATGCCGGAGTTGATTACACACTCGCTGGAAGAATACGAAGAGTTGGCCGTACGATTGGCGACCCAGCCAAATGAACTGGCGGCGCTGCGGGAAAAACTGGCCTACAATCGCCTCCGCACGCCCCTCTTCGATACCGAGCGTTTCGCCCGACACCTTGAACGAGCGTATGAGATGATGTGGGAGCGCCATGCCCAGGGGTTACCACCCGCGCCGTTGTGGGTCCCGCCGCTGCCCAATACGACCTGATTCGATGTTTTTCGTGGATCTTAAGGCGGATGCTGGACGAGGCGGGTTGTTGCGCCAGGCTCTGCGTCAAGCTTGGCTACAGCGCCCACTGTTCCTCAAGTTGTTGCTGCGCGACTTCGCCGAGCGCTACCGCGGCTCCTACCTGGGCGTGTTGTGGTCCTTCGTGCTCCCAGTGTTGTCGCTGCTGGTGTTCACGTTCTTCTTCGGCGTGATCTTCAGGATGCGCTGGACGGGTCTTGCCAGCGATGCATTGAGCGATCTGGCGCTGGTCTTGTTCATCGGTATGGCGCTCTACAACTTCTTTGCCGAATGCCTCGGTCGCGCTCCCGGACTTATTCTGGCTCACCAGAACTACGTCAAAAACGTCGTTTTTCCCTTGGAGATGCTGCCGGCGGTGATGGTGGCGTCCGCCCTGTTGACGTTGATCGCCACGCTGCTGGTGATTTTGCTGCTGCAAGTGGCTTGGGGGTCAGGCCTGGCGTGGACGGTGTTGTTGCTGCCGGTGGTTGTGTTGCCGCTGGTGCTGTTCGTGCTGGGGCTGAGTTGGTTCCTGGCGGCATTGGGCGTATACATCCGCGATATCCAGCAGATGATCGTACCGCTGGTGCAACTGATGATGTTCCTCAGTCCGGTGTTCTATCCCATCGGCGCGCTGCCGGAATCCATGCGGCCCTGGCTACAACTCAATCCGCTGGCGGTAGTCATCGAACAGGCCCGGGCGATCATTTTATTCGGGCAACCGCCGGCCTGGAGTCCCTATCTGCCGTGTCTTGCCCTGGGATTGGCGACGGCGTCGCTGGGCGCCTGGTGGTTTACCCGCACCCGCAAGGGGTTCGCCGATGTCCTTTGAGACCGTCACCGATCCACCCAACCAAGCGAAGGCGGTCATCGAGGCGAAGGCGGTCGGCAAGTGCTATCACATTTACGAGCGGCCGCAGGATCGCCTGAAGCAAATGCTATGGCGCGGTCGTCGCCGCTTTTATCGCGAATTTTGGGCCTTGCGGGAGGTGTCCTTCACCGTGCAGCGTGGCCAGACCATCGGAGTGATCGGCCGCAATGGCTCCGGCAAGTCCACGCTGCTCAAAATCCTGTGCGGCACGCTGGCGCCGACCACGGGAACGCTGGCGGTGCAGGGTCGGGTGGCGGCCTTGCTGGAACTGGGCACCGGTTTTAACCCGGAGTTTACCGGTCGCGAAAACGTCCATCTCAATGCCGCGATTCTCGGTCTCGACGACGCGGAAATCGAACATTATCTGCCGGAGATCCTGGCGTTCGCCGACATCGGTGAATTCATCGATCAGCCGGTCAAAACCTACTCCAGCGGCATGGCGGTGCGGCTGGCCTTCGCCGTCGCTGCCCACGTCCGCGCCGATATTCTGGTGATCGACGAGGCGCTGGCGGTTGGAGATGCCTTCTTTGTGCAAAAATGCATGCGCTTTCTCCGCGGCTTCCAGGAGCGGGGCACTCTGTTCTTTGTCAGTCATGATACCGGCGCGGTGATCAATTTGTGCGATTGGGTACTGTGGCTGGATCATGGTCGGTTACACGAAGCCGGACCCGCCAAGGAGATTTGTGAGCATTATCTGACGGCCCTGCTTACAGCTCGGGCCACCGCTGCTCCCCCGTCGCGAACCGTTACCGATCAGTCGGCTTTACCCGCGCCCAGCCGGCGTGCCATTGCTGGACCGGTGGATCAGCGACTGGCGGTTCTCAACCAAACCCGGTTCCGCAACGATCTGGAATTGTTCGAATTTCATTGCAAGCTCGACGGCTATGTGACTGGAGCGGTCCGCATCGAGGACGCTTATTTCGAAGACGAACATGGGCAACGATTGCACTGGATGGTCGGCGGCGAATTGGTCACCTTGGTGGTTGATGCCTTGGCGCTGGAGCGCATCGACGATCCAATTATCGGATTCTTCGTCAAGGACCGACTGGGTCAGCATTTGTTCGGCGACAACACGTATTTGACCTATGCCGCCGATCGTCGGTCAGTAGCCACCGGCCAGCGCCTGGTTGCGCAATTCAGCTTTCGTATGCCGGTGCTTCCAGTCGGCGATTATGCCTTGGACATCGCGGTGGCCTCGGGCACTCAGCAGGAACATCTTCACCATTGCTGGTGCAGCGACGTGTTGATTTTCAAATCCCACGCCAGTAGCAATCACCAAGGGTTGGTGGGTATGCCGATGTTAAATATTGAACTCGACATCTTGCCCGACGACGCCCCAAAACTGGTCCGGGCATCGACTTGATGATTGCCGACATCGATCTCCGGTGACGTAAATGAACAACCCCGTATCGGTCATCATTCCTCTTTACAACCATGAAAAATTCATCGAGGCAACCATTGAAAGCGTCGTCAAACAGACTGTTTCTCCTGGTGAAATCATCGTGGTCAATGACGGCTCGACCGATGGTTCACATACCGTGATGCAGCGTTTATGTCAAGAGCACTCTCAAATAAAATATGTTGTTCAAGCTAATCAAGGCGCCCATGTGGCGATCAATACGGCGATCCAGGAAGCGATATACAATTACATTGCGATTCTAAATAGCGACGATCTATACCATCCGAAAAGATTGGAAACATGTCTCCAATACGCCTTATCCGACCCAAACGTGGATATGGTTGCAACCGCCATCCAAGGTATCGACGAGGAAGGAAAGCCAATCGAATTGGTCTGGTGCAATTATTACAAATCCAAGCACAAGGAAACAAACGATTTATTCCTGGCCTTGGTCGACGGTAATTTCCTGTTCACGACATCGAATATCTTCATCAGGAAAAGTGTATTCGACGAAATAGGAGCCTTTGCTCATTTCCGCTATGCACACGATCTGGACTTTTTTTTACGCCTGATTACCCGCGACAAGAAGATAACCATCATTGATGAGCCATTATTAATGTATAGGATTCACGGTTGTAACACAATCAGCGAAAATCACCATAAGGTATTCTTAGAACGTGATGCGATTGTGGCGTTTCATATGTACGCGAGAGCAATGAGTCATGAACTGGTCGGTTTTGAGCAAAGAAACCTAACTGATCTAATCCAGTGCTTGGCTAAAGCTGGGAGATTGGAAACCGTTTTTTATTATTTTTCCTATTATTTGCGGAATCGATGCAAAGCTGCCGATGCGTATCTTTCGGATAAGAATTTTATGGATCCTGATTTTTATTTGGATGAAGAGGGTCCACCAGATTCTTTCAGCAGGCTTCAGAAAAGATCCTTGGAACCGGTTGCAGTAGCGGAGAACGTCCCCGAAACCGAATTTCAGCGAATTGGACGGATTGCGATAATAAGAATCGGTGACAAACTGAAACACTATCCACTTTTATCCACCCTTTGCATCAGGGCAATGCGAGGCGCCTGGGTACTGTATCGTTACTTCAAATCGAGAGGAATGAAACGCTTTTTTTCGAATCTGGTCCCCCGGTCCGAAAAACAGAATACACCGGTCGTGTTCATCGGTCATGATGCGGGCAGAACCGGTGCGCCGATCGTGCTGCTTAACCTTCTTCGCTGGATAAAAAGGCATACTTCTTTGAATTTCAAGATAATCTTGAGAGGGGGCGGCGAGCTTTCCGGAGAATTCATGGCGCTGGGACCCACCTTGATTCGTTCGGAGGTTGGCCCCGATGCATGGATCGATGAACTGCGCGATTTCATTAGTGACTCTAAGATAAAACTGATTTATTCCAATACAGCGGTCAATGGCGATGTAATCGACGATTTGAAGTCGGTCATCGATGTACCGGATATACCGGTAATATCGACCATACACGAGCTGGAGCATAGCATTCAGCGTTTCGCGCCAGGCAGACTGTTTGAATTGGTAAAAGAACATACAACTCTATTTATCGCGGTTTCCAATTCGGTTAAAACTAACCTTGAGATTAATCATGCTATCCCTGGCGAAAAAATTGAAGTCATTCACTCTTTTGTACCTGTTGCAGAGATAACTCAACAAATATCGAAGATAGATTCTTCCGCCATTCGTCGAGAACTGAATATTGATATGGGTATGTTTGTCGTGGGTGGTTGCGGTACGACGGACTGGCGTAAAGGAGCGGATTTGTTCATTCAAATAGCAAGAATATTTTTGGAGATGTTGGCGGTAGAGGACCGACATCAGATAAAGTTCGTTTGGGTGGGTGGCGATCTCGATTCACAAGATACGCTGCAATTGGTCCACGAAGTCAATCAATCCGAGTTATTGAAAAAAATCGTGATTTTCACAGGAGTCAAGGAGCAGGTATCTCCCTATTTTTCTCAACTCGACGTATTTTTGTTGCCTTCTCGGGAAGACCCCTTTCCACTGGTTTGTCTTGAAGCGGGAGCGTTGGGAAAACCAGTCATTTGTTTTGAAAAGGCGGGTGGCGCTCCCGACTTGGTTGAGAATGATGGGGGATTTGTAGTGCCTTATCTTGATGTGAATGGGGCCGCGCGCGCTCTTTATCGGTTACTTCACGAACCTGGTTTAGCTAAAAATATGGGCAAGCGCCTTTCAGAAAAGGTTCACGGTCAATATGACGTTGAAGTAAGCGCGAGGCAAATTTTTTCCATCGTCAGACACCATGTTCCATCAGTCCATGAAACTAGTGACTGATTTTTTCAAACTCTTTGCCATCTATCGCTCCGATTTGGCAGGGCTAAGGAGTAATCTTCGGGGTCTTTCATGCCTTCGATTGATAGGATTCCCAATGACAGCGCCTCGCGCATCGTTTGCATTCCTGTTTGTTGCGGCGAACAGTCCTTCTTAAACTGCACCTTGCAATCGGTTGCTTCCAATACCCGTGCCGAAACGGAAATCCTGGTGGTCTTGCTGGGATTGGATCGGAAATCATTTTCCATTCATGAAGAAGAAACACTCAAGCCAGACAATCGAGTTCAATGGATTGAAGTAAGAGAGACTGTAGAGCCTTGTTTACCTTACCAGGCGCTTTCTCATCTACCCACGCGGTATGATGATCATGACGTGATCCTTGTGTTGCCTGGTGTGGAAGTGCCTCATGGTTGGGAGGCTCGGCTTGCTTTAGCGGTGTTTCAGGATGGAAGCATTGCCTCCGTATCGCCACTCTGTGATATATCCCCTCTGTTTGCGCTATCGGATAAGGAGCATTCGCGGAATTCAAACCTTTCAACCATGGATCGGCTGGCTCATGCCTTGGGACAAAGGCGTAATATTGAAGTACCGACGCTGTTATGTAGTTGTGTGTACCTAAGACGGCCTGCTTTGAACCTGGCGTGGCCCACGCTGACTACCAACAAGGATCAGAGGCTTGGCGCATTCTGTTGGGTGCTGGGAAAAGCATTCAATCTTAATGGATTACACAATGTTTGCTGTGATCATCTTTATGTAACGGATTTCAATCCGGCCCATTTGAGCGCGATGGAGGAAATCGCCACGCAAGAAGAGGTTCAGCTCATCAATCGGAGCCACCCTCTCGCTAAGATTCGCCAAGCGGTTAAGGAGGCCTTGCTAGGAGATACCGAAACAGCAATCGACATCAATGAAACCCGGCCTGTGCAAATGCATATCGTTCATAGTTGGGGGGGTGGACAGGAGCGTTGGCTAAGAGATTATTGCCATGGCGACACAAGACGAACAAATCTGGTGCTGAGATCGAGTGGCACTTGGGGTGTCTTTGGAAAATGCATTGCTCTGTATCGCTCCTGCGATATGGAGGCTCCTCTTCGCTTGTGGGAGCTTCATTATCCAATTCGTTCTACGGTCGTTACAAACCTCCAATACAAGGCCATTCTGCAAGAGATTATCGAAGGCTTCGGCATCGAGGTTATCCTGGTTTCGTCGTTGATCGGACACTCGCTGGATACGCTCAATACCGAGATAAAAACGATTTTTATCACTCATGATTATTATCCTTTTTGTCCGGCCATCAATATTTATTTCGATGGGATATGCGAGGAATGCACCGAGACGCGCCTGGAAAGTTGCTTCGTTTTGAATGAGAAGAATTGTTATTTCAATAATGTAAATTCATTGGAATGGCTAGGAATTCGAAATTATTTCGTGAAGCTGTTGTCGAGGTCGAACGTTTATCTGATTTCACCCTCTGAATCGGTTCCTCGTCATATGAAAACCCTGATTCCCGAACTCCGAAACAGAGAATTCAAAATCATTAATCATGGCGTCAATTTTGCACCTTCTCCGACAAAAAAAGAAATTCGTCCTTCTTCCGAAAAATTGCGAATCATAATACTTGGAAGCTTGGTGCCACACAAAGGCAAGAAATTATTGGAGGAAATCTATCCGGAACTATATGATTTAGTGGATTTTTATTTAGTGGGGTGTGGAGAGGATGGGCGGGCTTTTGAGGGAAAGCCTGGAATCTGCGTGACGCCATGGTATGAATACGATCAACTTTCCGAGATCGTAGCCAGGATCGATCCCCATATCGGTTTGCTACTTTCAATCGTACCGGAGACTTATAGTTATACCCTGAGCGAGCTTTGGATTCTTGGGGTTCCACCCGTCACAACCAATCTCGGCAGCTTCATCGATAGAATCACGGATGGGGTTGACGGATTCATTTGCCAACCCACCAAGTCGAGCATCGTGGAGAAAATCGACTGGCTGTCTAAAAATATCGTGGCCCTTGATCAACTTAAACAGAGGCTCATCGGTCGGACGCACCGCACGGTAAAAGAGATGGTCGAGGAATACCACGCATTGACACCATTACCAGAATTTTCATCCCCACGTTATTTTTTGAAGCGTGATTTTTCGAACCCAACTAATGCTACCGACGTTACAGCGGTGGCGGATGAAAACACTCCCGTGCTTCTAATCGATCCAAAAGCACGATTTTTCGATGTGGCGCGGCAATTTGGGCGCTACACGCTGCAAAAGCTGGCAGCCAGTCCGCGTTTCGGCCAGCGGCAAAAGAAGCTGCTCGTCATGATTCTCGGCTCCAGTTTCAGGCTGATTGGCGTCGCGGCAAGAATGTTGCGCGCGCGTTAGCCAGTTCGCGTCACGTCCTCGAAGAAAATGATTTTTCTGCTTGCAACCAGAATGTGATGGCCGACGATGGATCAAGGGAGCGCGGGTGACAGCCGAAGTCGCGGTGATCATCGTGAATTTCAACAGCGGGTTCCTGCTTGGCCAGTGCCTGCGCCATCTGCGCGCTCAAACCCGGCGCCCGGAGCGGGTGATCGTGGTCGACAACGCCAGCCATGACGGTTCGGCCGACCGGCTAGAGCATGACTATCCGGGGGTGGAAGTCGTCCGACTGGACCGCAACCTGGGCTTCGCCGCGGCCAACAATCTGGCGGCGCGACGAGCAGGCGCGGTGGAATGGCTAGCGCTGCTCAATCCCGATGCGTTTCCAGAACCGGAATGGCTGGAGCGTTTCTTGACCGCGACAGCAACTTGTCCTGATTGCGCCAGCTTCGGTGCACGATTGCTCGATGCCGGCGACCCTGATCGCCTGGATGGAACCGGCGACGTCTATCACGTCAGTGGCCTGGCTTGGCGGCGCGATCACGGTCGGCCGGTCGCGGCGGGGGCGAGCGAGGCCGGGGAAATTTTTGCACCCTGCGCGGCGGCGGCGCTGTATCGCCGCGCAGCGTTTTTTGAGGCGGGCGGTTTCGACGAGGATTATTTTTGCTATTTCGAGGACGTTGACTTGGGATTTCGGCTGCAATTGCTGGGCCATGGCTGCCGATATGTCCCGGATGCGGTGGTTCGGCACGTCGGTTCGGCGGTGACCGGTCGGCGCAGCCCGTTTTCGCTCTATCACGGTCATCGCAATCTGGTTTGGACCTGGTGCAAGAACATGCCCGGCCCGCTGTTCTGGCTATACCTGCCGCAGCATCTGCTGCTCAACCTGGTGGCTCTGTTGTGGTTCGCCTTGCGCGGCCAGGGTCTTACGCTGCTGCGCGCCAAATGGGACGCCTGGCGCGGCCTGCCGCGTTGCTGGCGACAGCGCGATGCGATTCAATCGCGACGTCGCGTCTCCTGCTGGGCGCTGCGGCGCACGATGAGCCGTGGTCCGCTGGCGTTTTGGAGAAGGTAAAGGGTTGTCCGTGTCCCACGTCTATCGCCGTCCCCTGGACCCGGACAGCCAGGATTCCCTGGCCAAACTCGCTCGTCTGGTTCAGCCGGCCAGCCGAGTACTGGATTTGGGCGCTGGCCCCGGCGTGCTGGGCCGCTATCTGGCGGAGCGACTCGGCTGCGCGCTGGATGGGGTCGAAGGCCATCCCGCCGCCGCCGCCGAGGCCGCGCCCTGGTATCGCCGACTGGAATGCGCCGACCTGGAACGCATCAAGCTGGCCGAGTGTTTTGCCGGTTGCCGGTACGATTTCATCATTTGCGCCGACATCCTGGAACACCTGCGCCAACCCGGCGATCTGCTCGCCCAATTGCCCAACCTGCTCGCCTCGAACGGGCGGGTGTTGGCATCCGTTCCCAATGTGGCTTACGCCGGGTTGATCGCCGATCTGCTGGCCGGGGAATTTCGCTACCGGCCCGAGGGCCTGCTCGACGCAACCCACCTGCGGTTTTTTACCTTGGCGTCGCTGAGCCGACTGCTGGAACAGCACGGTTTGCAAGTGATCGCGGTGGAGGCCGCGCTCCGAGACCCGCGCGAATCCGAATTCACCGACCGGCATTGGGACGCACTCCCGCCGGCGTTGACCCGCGCGCTGTTGGGCCGACCCGAAGCGCTGGTCTATCAGTTCATCGTCGCCGCCACCGCCGCGTCCGAAAGCGTCGAAGCTGTCCCATTGGCCTTCGTTTCCCCGCCCCCCGAGTTGCGGTTTGCCTGCCAACTGTTCTGGCGAACGGCGGGAGAGCCTTATCGGGAGCACGCCAGCAGCGTCGCCTGGGGCCGGCTGGGCGACGCCCGCCAGCGCGTGGCGTTGCCATTGCCCCCCTTGCCAACTCCACCCGAGGCATTGCGCCTGGACCTGGCCGATCGGCCGGGATTGATGCGGCTACATACGCTGGCGTTGCACGACGCCGCCGACCGGTTGTTGTGGGAATGGGATGGCCGACGCGACAGCTTGGCGACGCAGCCTGGCCAGCAGTTGGCTTTCGCGGAGCCGATCCTAGCGTCCGGGGCAACGGTGCTGCTAGTCGGTGAGGACCCCTGCCTGGAACTGCCGATTCCCCCCACGGCGCTGGTCGAACTGCGGGAAGGCGGCGCGTTACGCTTGGAGCTGTCCTGGCCGATGTCGCTGGACTATCTGGCCCTGGTTCAGGATTGCATCCCGCGCCGGGACGCCGAAGCGGCGCGGGTCGATCTGACGCGGCGCGAAGAGGCACTGAGGGCCAGCGTGGCGGCGTTGATGGAACGGAATGCCGGGTTGGAATCCGCGCTGGCGGCCCGAAGCGCGCGGGAGATCGAACTGGAAAGGGAATTGGCCGCGTTGGCGACGCGCGCGGCGGAATTGGAGCGACAAGCGGATGCCTTGCGGGCACAGATGAACGAACGGCACGCTGAATTGACCCGATTGCAATCCATTTTGCAACGCTCGTGGCGCGAGCGATTGTGGGCCAGAGTACGACGCTGGCGTGGACGGCCTTGACTTCGCTGGCGATTTCCATTGTCACTCATGCTCCGGACTTGGCGCTGCTGACCCAAGTGCTGGACCGTCTCGGTCGGGCCTTGCGCCACGCCAGCCAGCGCGGCGATTTGACCGAGGCCAGAGTGGTGTTGGTGGACAACGGCCCTGGAACCGGCTGGCGCGGGCCGTTGCGACAGGTGCTGGACGCGGTCGCGTTGCCCGCCGCCACCGAACTGCTGAGCGGCCATGGCAACGTCGGTTACGGCGCCGGTCATAATTTGGCGCTGCGGGCTTGCGATGATGAAATTCACCTGATTCTCAATCCCGACGTGCTGCTGGAAGAGGATGCGCTTGGCGCGGGACTGGCGTTTCTGGCCGCGCATCCCGAGGTCGGCCTGGTCACGCCAGCGGCTTGGGGGGGAGACGGCCAGCGGCAATATCTGTGCAAGCGTTATCCAACCGTACTGGATCTGGCGCTGCGCGGCTTCGCCCCGACCAGGTTGCGGCGGCGCTTCCAGACCCGGCTGGACTGGTACGAACTGCGCGACCGGACCGACGACGGGGTGTTCTGGGATCCGCCCATCGTCAGTGGCTGCTTCATGCTCTGTCGGCGGGTGGCGCTGGATGGAATAGGTGGATTCCGGCCAGAGTATTTTCTGTATTTTGAAGACTTCGATTTGAGTCTGCGCCTGGGGAAAGTGACCCGATTGGCCTACGTTCCACAGATTCGCGTCATTCATCGGGGAGGGCACGCCGCCCGCAAGGGCTTGCGCCACATCGGGCTGTTTCTGCGCGCGGCGACGATGTTCTTCAACCGGTACGGTTGGCGGTGGTGGTAGCGGTGGATTTTTTCCAGGACCGGCTCGTGCTGGTGACCGGCGCAACCGGCTTCATCGGCCGCCGGTTGGCGATGACGTTGCGGGAACGCGGCGCAAGGGTACGGGCGCTGGTTCGCCTGGAGCGCGCAATACCGCTGGATTGGAACGGCGTGGAAATCGCCATCGGCGACTTGGCCGATGCCGCCAGTCTAGCCCGTGCCTGCGCCGGGATCGACACCGTGATCCATGCCGCCGGTTTCGCCCACGCCGACGCGGCGGCCACGCCGGAGTTGGCGGCCCGACACTGGACGATCAATGCCGAAGGAACCTTTCGCCTGCTCGACGCGGCCGCGACGGCCCAAGTCGAACGATTCGTTCATCTCAGCAGCGTCAAGGCGGTGGGCGAACCGGAGCCGCGCTGCGTGGACGAAGGTTGGGACGCACCGCCGGCAACGCCCTACGGCCGGGCCAAGCGCGCCGCCGAAGCGCGAGTTCTTGGGGTAGGCCGCGAAGTGGGGTTGCACGCGGTCAATCTGCGGCTGGCGCTGGTCTACGGATCGGGGATGAAAGCCAATCTGGCGCGATTGGTCGAGGCGGTGCGTCGCGGCTGGCTGCCGCCGCTGCCGGAAACCGGCAATCGCCGCTCGCTGGTTCATGTGGACGATGTGTGTCAGGCGGCGTTGCTGGCCGCCGCGTATCCCGCCGCGCGAGGTCAAACCTATCTGGTGACCGATGGCCGGCCGTATTCGGGGCGGGAACTGTATCTGACGATCCGCCAGGCGCTAGGCTACGCCGCGCCACGCTGGGCGGTTCCGGCAAGCGTGCTTTACGGCGCGGCGATGTTGACGGATGGCGTATTGTGGCTGACGGGTCGCCGGGATCGGCGGGCCAAGGCGGCGCTGGACAAGTTGCTGGGTTGGGCCTGTTACGATTCCACGCGGATCAAGCAGGAACTGGGTTACTGGCCAAGCTGGACGTTTCAGCGCTATTGCGAGACGGGGTTATGGCAATGACGCACACAATGGGAGCGCGGATTTTTCGTCGCCGGACAAAGCCGTTTTGGCTCTGGCTGCTAGCGGTATTAGGTGGGGCCTTGCTGGCGGTATTGGCGCTGGTGCTGTTTTATCTGCTGGGCGGTTTGGCGGTGGTGGCGCCACCGGTGGTCTTGCCAGGCGCCAAGCTGCAACTGGTCAGCGGCCAAGGGGGGCAAACGCCCGCCGGGCTGGAAATTCACCAGGTCGGTCCACAGGGATGGGCGGCGGCGCGGGGAACGGCTCGAATGGCGCCAGCAGCGTTGTATCGTCAGTTCGCGTGGCGTATCGACGGCCTGCAACCCGGTAGCGAGATACGGCTGGTCTGGGCGACCGTCGCCGATCCCCGAACCTCCCACGAACGGGTGTTGCCTCCGGTGGGTTCCGACGAGGGCGTGCTGGATTTGGGGACGGAACCGGGTTGGCAAGGTCGCATCGCCGGCATTGGCCTGGCGGTGCGCGGGCCACTGTCTCAATCGCTGGTGGTCCAGCGTCTGGAACTGCGGCCGGTAATTCCCACCGTGGGGGCATTGCTGCGCGAGATGGTCGAGGACTGGACGACGTTCGAGGACTGGAGCCAGCGGTCGATCAACTACCACTCGGGCGCGCCGTTGAGCGCGCTGTTTCCGCCGGTGGTGATGGTGGCATTGTGGATGGGGTTCGGCGCGGCGCTGTATGCCCTGTTCGATCCGCCGCGCCGCGCGCCGGGCGCGTTGCTGCCCTACGCGGCCCTGTTCCTGCTGGGCTGGCTGGCGCTGGATGCGCGCTGGCAATGGGATCTGGGCCAGCGTTTGCCGCAAACCGCAAGGGATTTCGCCGGCAAAAGCGCGGAGGACCGGCGGCTGGCGGCGCTGGACGGTGAGTTTTACCGCTTTCTGCGGGAGGTGCGTCAGCGGTTGCCGGAACGACCGGCGCGGCTGCTCATCGTCAGCGCCGATCCCGCTGGCTTCTGGGCTGGCCGCGCGCGTTACCATCTGTTGCCGCATAACGGTTATGCCGGATTCGCCCGGTTGCCGACCCCCGACGCGGCGCGTGTCGGCGATTACGTTTTGATCCTGTCGCCGCTCGCCGAGGCGCGCTACGATCCCGAACGGCGGATGCTGGAAGAAGGAGATACGCGATTGCCGGTGGAGGCGTTGCATTTCGCCGATCGAGGCGCGCTGTTTCGGATTCGGGGAGGAACGTGACGATGGAGTGGTGGCGGGTGGGATTGGCGCTGGCGATCCCATGGTTCGCCGGCGCGCTCTGGGTGCGGGTTCTATGGCGCGATGCGTCGCCCCCCGGCGCATGGCCGCTGGCGCTGGGCTACGGCGGGCTGCTCGGACTGCTGGCGGCGACCCTGCTGTTGCGCGTTCAGGCCGCGCTTGGACTGTCGCTCGGCTGGGTCGGTCCCACCCTCGTTCTAGCTCTTGCGGGCGGTTGGCTGGCGTGGCGGCCAACCTCGCTCGATTTCCCGATCCTGGGTCAGAAAGGGAAAGCCCCGCTGGATCGATCCCTGGATTCTCAGGCCCAGGAAACAGCGCCGAAGACCGGTGCGAAATGGCGACAAGCGCTGTTCGTGCTCCTGCTGGCCTGGCTGGGGATACGGTTCCTCAATTTGGCGCTGGAAGTGTGGTGGCGACCGCTGTATCCCTGGGATGCCTGGACCACTTGGGCGGTTCGGCCGCGCGTCTGGTCGGAGTTGGGGCAATTGCTACCCTTTGTCGATCCCCAGCGCTGGCTGAGCGACGCCACGGGATCGGTCTATACCATCGAGGCCTGGACCTATCCCTATACCGTACCGCTGCTGGCGCTATGGCCGACCCTGGCTTACGGCGGGGGGAACGAGACCGCCGCCAATCTGCCCTGGCTGGGCTGCGCGCTGGGGTTGGGACTGGGGTTTTACGGCCAGGCGCGGCTGTGGGGCGCGTCGGCCCTGACCGCGCTGGTTTTTACCTGGCTGCTGCTCTCGCTGCCCTTGCTGAATACGCATGTGGCGCTGGCCGGTTATGCCGACCTGTGGCTGGCGGCGGTGTTCGGGCTGGCCGCCATCGCGTTTTTCCAGTGGGTGCGGAACGGTGACCGCCGGCAAGGGCTGTTGGCGGTGCTGCTGGCCCTGGCCTGTCCGCTGGTCAAGCTGGAGGGCGCGGTTTGGCTGCTCCTCTTCATTCCAGCGTGGCTGGCCGCCCGCCTCGGTGGATGGCGGTTGCTGGCGCTGGCGGTCGCGGTCGCGGCGCTGGGGCTGGGGTGGTGGTGGGTGGGAGGCGTGGCGTTCAATCTGCCCGGACTGGGCGAGTGGGTGTTGCGGCCGGATTTGATCCAGGTTCCGTACCTGGGCCGGTTCAACCTAGGTTATCGCGGCGGCTGGGATCCGGTGGTGAAGAATTTCCTGGTCCTGGCCAACTGGCATCTGTTGGGGTACCTGGCGCTGATCGCCGCCGGGATGGCCGCGCTGACCGTCATCCGGGGTCGGGCGGAGCCCTGGTTGCGGGCGGAACTGACCTTTGTCGCCGCCAGTCTCGCGGCCCTGTTCGTGCTGTTTTTCCTGACCGATGCCCAGCGCTGGGCGGAGCAGTACACCAGCATCAATCGGGTGGCCTTGGATTTCGTTCCGGCGTTCTTGTTCTGGATACTGACGGTGTTCGAGCAAGCGTCCCGCGCCCTCGATCCGGCTCGGTCAGGAGAGCCGCGTGACGGCGAGCACCCGCCGGTATAACTCCGCCACCGCCGCCGCCACCGGTTCGATGCCAAACCGTTCCCGCAGCGCCGTCGCGCCCGCCTGACCCAGGGATTGCCGCCGGACGGCATCCTGTCGCAGTTCCCGCAGCGCCGCCGCCAGTTCGACGGAATCGCCCGGCGGAACGAGCAGTCCATGGCCGGCCTGGCCCACCACCCAACCGGCCCCGGAGCCGGGAATGTCGCCGACCACCACCGGTTTGCCGAACCGCATCGCTTCCAGCAGCACCAGACCGAATGCTTCGGTGCGTTCCAGCGACGGCAGACAAAGTACATCGCAACGGGCCAACAAGGCGTTGAGATCGGCTTCCGGCTGAAAACCCGGCAGGCGCACCCGCTCGCCCAGTCCCATCGCTTGGATCAGCGCTTCCAGCCGCGCCCGCCGCTCGCCGGTCCCCACGATCAACACCCGGCTGTCCGGCAGATCGGCGGCGGCTTGAATCAGCACCTCATGGCCCTTGTAATAGGTCAGCCGACCGATGGCGAGCACCCGGAAACGCGCATCGCCCCACAGCGTCCCGGCGCGGGCCAGTGCCGCCGAGTCGGGGGTGGGGATACGCTTCGGGTCGAGACCGAGCGGAACGATGTGGCAGCGCTCCCGCCACGGCGCCAGGGCGGTGCTGGCGGCCAGATAGGGCGGCGAGGTGGCGATCACCGCCCGGCTGGCGGCGAGCAGGCGCTGCTCGAACGGCCGGTAGAACCGGTAGGCCAGCGCCAGCCGGCGGTCGAGCAGGGACGCCACCACGTCGGCATGCCAGTGAACGACCCACGGTAACCGGCGCGCGGCGGGAACCGCCAATGCCCAGAACGCGGAGGTGTTGGGCAGGTGCAGGTGCAACAGATCGGGGCGGAACTCGCGAATCGCCCGTGCCAGCCAAAACGGGAATCGGGGGCTGACCGGCGCGTAGAGCAATCGGCCGTGACAGGGCGCGCGGTAAACCGGAATGGTGGCGTCCGGGGGCGGCCATTGGCCACGGCGACCCGGCTGCTCGTCATGCACCAGCGCCGCCGCCGCGATCCCCCGTGTTCGCAGCGCCGGCAGCAGGTCAGCCAGGAAGTGTTCCATGCCACCGGCGAAGGGCGGGTAATACTTGCCGACATGGAGAACGCGCATGGTTTATTCAGCGGTGCTGGGAGAATGTGAAGGATCGTGTTCCGTGGCGTCCGCTCCATTCGGCGCCGGCGCTTGCGCTTCCAGCATCGCCAACCGCTGGGCCAGCCGACGAATCAGTCGCTCTTGCCGGGATCGCTCCAGGTCCATGGTCAAAATCTTGACCAGCAACATACTGAAACCCAGCACGATGGCCAGGATCGGTGGATAGCTGATCCCCAGCTTGCTGGCCAGTAGGTCGAACAGGCGGGGGAAAAAACCGAGCAGGGCGACGGTTGCGGCGACGCCGATCCACCACAGCGAATAGGGGCCGTGCAGATGGTCGCGGCGCACCAGGAACAGGATGGCGGCGGCGAGGAGAACGCCGATCGCCATCGAGGTGAGTTGGTAGGTGATCATCGGGGCGTTTTAGTCGTCGGCCGGGGGCGGCAAGGGATTGAAGCCGACCCGGGCAATGCACAGCAGACTGGTTTGCAGCATGTATTTTCCCACAACCCACCACGAACGGAATATTCGGGAAGCACCAGCGGCCCGGGGGCGCATCGCCACTGGCACCTCGACGATGCGCAGGCCCTTGCGGCGCAGAATCAGCAGGACGCCCACGTCCTGATAGTCCAGCAAGCTGGCCTCGCGCGAGGCGAGCGCGATCATCGCCGCGCGGTTATAGGCGCGAAAGCCCGAGGTGATGTCCTCCAGTTCAAGGCCGGTGAGCCCGCGAAAATAGGACCAGGCGAAGCGCCGGGCGCGACTGGCGCGGTCGGGAAAGGCGCCGATGGCCACGTCGGCCGCGGCGGTGGCGAGCGGTCGCAGCAGGGTGCCGATGTCCTCGGGGTCGTGTTGACCGTCGGCATCGAGGGTCACGGCGATCCTATAACCCTGCCGCAGGGCGTGGCGCAGACCGGTTTGGATGGCGCCCCAAGCGCCGAGTTGGATGGTCAGCGGCAATACCGTGGCGCCGGCGCCACGGGCGATTCGCACTGTTCTGTCAGTGCTACAATCGTCGATGACCACAACGGGCAAGTTCCATAAGCGCCGGACCCGGGCGACGACGTCGCCGACCGTGGCTTCCTCGTTGTGGGCGGGGATGAGGACGACAGTAGGGTTCAGGTTGCCCATCGGTCGGCGCGCTTCAGTCCGTCCACGTTCGGTGGAATGGGCATTGGCCGCGCTCTTTCGTGCGACGCGTCGTGCTGGAATGTGGAGTGTTCCTCATGGTTTTTCCTGGTGCGGATCGGAACCGTAGTGTAGCCGATCCATGGCGTCGGTTTTTGGCGTGGGGCGATTCCGGTTGCCGGGAGCGGTGATTCTCATTATCGTTATTTCTTGGCAGACCCTGGAGTTTGCTCCATGCTGGGGCACCGCGAATCCAGTCCTTGAATCGTCCGGCGCGGAGGACGCGCCGCGCCGGCAATCATGAAGACATTTGGCCCAAAGACCTTGCCAGGATCCCTATGCTCTCTTCCACCGACATCGATCCGGAAAACCTTCTAAGGCAAGCGATCACTCACCATCAAGCCGGTCGTCCGCCAGATGCGGAAAGGCTTTACCGAATTGTTCTCGCCCACCAGCCCAAACAACCGGACGCCCATCATAATCTGGGGGTGTTGGCCATGCAGACCGGTAGGGTGGAGGAAGGATTGCCCCATCTTAAGGAAGCACTGGACATCGATCCGGCCAATGGCCAGTACTGGCTTTCGTATGCGAGGGGATTGTTGTGGGCCGGACAAATCGAAGCGGCTCACGCCACCTTGCAAACGGCCATCGGCCGCGGGTTGCAGGGCGAAAGCGCGCGGGTGCTACAGCAACAGATTGCGGCCGCGCGGGCCAACGCCTCGGCGGACGCCCCGGCCGCTCCCCCGGCTGGGGGAACCGATCCGGTGGCACCCCTGTTTGTCCTGTTCAAGGCGGGCCGCCATGCCGAGATGGAAACCGTCGCGCGAACGTTGTTAAGACAATATCCCAACCACGGCAAGATCTGGCGTCTGCTCGGCGCGGCGCTGTCGATGCAGGGTCGCGACCTTGAAGCGGTGGCGGTGTTGAAGGAAGCCAGCGCGTCGTGTCCAAACGACGTCGAGATATGGTACGACCTGGGGGCGCTGTTTATCCGGCTGGGGCAACCGGATAACGCGCTGCCATGCTACGCGCGCGGCGTCGAAATCGCCCCGACGCGCGCGGACATTTGGCTGGATTACGCCGCCTGCGCCCACGCGCTAGGCCATTTCAAGGAAGCTTGCCGCCATGCCGGGCGCGCGCTGGCGCTGAAACCCGACTATGCCGAAGCCTACAATAACCTGGGGCTCTCCCTCAGTGAATTGGGGCGGCTGCAAGAGGCTGTGGCCAGCTACCGCCGCGCGCTTGAACTCAAGCCGGACCACGCCCTGATTCATAACAATCTGGGTAACGTGTTCAAGGACTTGGGACAGCTTCAAGACGCCGCGGCCAGCTATCGCCGCGCGCTTGAGCTGAAACCCGATCATGCCGCGATCCATGCCAATCTGGGCAATGTCATTCACGATCTGGGGCAAGCCCCCGATGCGATGGCCAGCTATCGCCGCGCGCTTGAACTCAAACCCGATGATGCGATGGCTTTCAGCGGTGTATTGTTCTGCTTGTCGCACATGGAAAATGCCGATCCGGCCATGGTCTTCACCGAGCATCTGGCCTTTGGCGAGCGGTTCGAGACCCCCTTGCGCGCGGAATGGCGACCCCATGACAATGACCGAGCGCCGGACAAGACGCTGCGGCTGGGATTCGTTTCCGCCGATTTGTATAACCACTCGGTGGCGTATTTCATCGAACCGATGTGGCGGGCGCTGGATAAGACCAGTCTCGAACTTTATGTCTACAACAACAATGTACGGGAAGACGCGGTGACGGTCCGCCTCAAAAAGCTGGTGGATCGCTGGCGACAGGTCGAGCGACTGTCCGACCAGGAACTGGCCGAGCGCATCCGCGCCGATGGCATCGACATTCTGTTCGATCTTTCCGGCCACACCTCGCACCACCGGTTGTTGACCTTCGCCCGCAAACCGGCGCCGGTGCAGGTCACCTGGATCGGCTATCCGGGAACCACGGGGCTGCGCGCCATGGATTACAAGTTGACCGATCGGAGCGCGTCATCGGGAGCGTTCGATCATCTGTACACCGAAAAATTCGCCTGCCTACCGGTAGCCACCTTGTTTGAACCGGCGACGAGTGCGCCGGAGATCAATCCGCTGCCGGCTCTCGCTCGGGGTTTCATCACCTTCGGCACTTTCAATCGCACCAACAAGATTGGCGACCAGGTCATTGCCCTGTGGAGCAAGGTGCTGCTCGCGCTGCCCACTTCACGGATGTTGATCGGCTCCGTTACCGACGACAGTCTCAAGGCGAGTTTGATCGCAATGTTTGCCCGTCATGGGATCGATCCCGGCCGGCTGGAATTTCACCCCCGGATCGGATTGCGGGACTATCTGCAATTGCATCACCAGGTCGATATTGTTCTGGACACCTTCCCCTACACCGGAGGCACCACCACCAACCACGCGCTCTGGATGGGCGTGCCGGTGCTGACCCTGACGGGACCGAGCCGGGTGCATTATCAAAGCGCGCGTGTCCTTTGGCGTCTCGGATTGCCCGAATGGGTTACACCCACGAAAGACGAGTTCGTTTCTCGCGCCGTCCATTGGACAACCCATCTCGCGGAACTGGCGACGCTGCGGGCCGGATTGCGCGAGCGCTTCAACAACAACTTGCTGTATCGTTCAGAGACCATGGCGCGCAATTTCGAGAAGGCGATGCGCATCATGTGGGGGCGCTGGCACGCGGGTCTGCCGCCCGAACGTTTCGAGGTAACCCCGTGAGTAACTGGCCCATCACGGTGACCCAGCCTTTCCTGCCACCCCTGGAGGAGTTCACTCCCTACCTTCGGGAAATCTGGCAAACTCACAGACTGACCAACGCCGGACCCTTCCATCGGCGGCTGGAAACCGCCTTGGCCGAGTATTTGGGCGTCGAACACATTGCCCTGCTCGCCAATGGCACCCTGGCGCTCTTGATGGCGTTGAAAGCGCTGGGGTTGTCCGGCGAGATCATTACGACCCCCTTTTCCTTCGTGGCCACCACCCATGCCTTGTGGTGGAGCGGGATCACGCCGGTGTTCGCCGACATCGATCCCAGTTCGCTCAACATCGACCCCGAAGCGGTCGAGGCCGCGATCACGCCCCACACCACGGCGATTCTTCCGGTGCATGTTTACGGGCGGCCCTGCGACGTGGGCGCCATTCAGCGCATTGCCGATGCCCATGGTCTTAAGGTGATCTATGACGCGGCCCATGCTTTCGCCGTGCGCGATTCCGGCGGCGGCATAACGAGGCATGGCAACCTGTCGGTGCTGAGCTTTCACGCGACCAAGGTGTTCACCACCTTCGAGGGCGGCGCTATCGTCTGCCCCGACGCCAGAACCAAACAGCAGATCGATTTGCTCAAGAATTTTGGCGTTGCCGACGAGGTGACGGTGCTGGCGGCGGGCATCAACGGTAAAATGAACGAATTGCAGGCCGCGTTTGGCCTTCTGCAGCTGCAACACGTCGACACCGCCATTCGCCGTCGTCGAGAGATCGACGCTTTCTATCGCCGGGCGCTTGAGAGCGTACCCGGTATCGATTGTCCGCCGTTACCGCCGGACATCGTCTGGAACCATGCCTACTTTCCAATCCTCGTTCAGCCCGATTATCCTCTCTCCCGTGATGGGCTTTATCATCGACTGCGGGAGCGCGACGTCCACGCGCGACGTTATTTCTATCCGCTCATCAGCGAATTTCCCATGTACCGGGGCCTGTCCAGCGCGGCGCCCGCCAGGCTGCCGATGGCGCGCGACGTAGCGAAAAAAGTGTTGTGTCTGCCGATTTATCCAGCCCTAGGACTTGAGGACGTGACTGAAATCGTCGATGTTATAGCCGGAATCGGTTGATTCTGGATCTGCATCAGGTAAACAGGCTTCAGTATTCCAACCATGAATGACATAGGCTAAAATTGAAAACAGCGTCTTCAAGAAGCTCCATTGAATTCGATCCATTCTCTCCAAATTTTTTGGCCGATCCCTATTCGTTCTACCAATATCTTCGTGAAGAAGATCCCATCCATCCTAGTCCCTACGGTATGTGGGTTTTCTCCCGCTATACGGATATAGCCACGGCATTGCGGGATTCCCGGCTAAGCTCTCGACCGTCACGCTATTCCGTCCACTCGTCATCCAATCGTCAACGATTTCCAGCAGCTAAAATAGCTGGGCATCTACTACCTTTTCTTGATCCTCCCGATCATACCCGCTTACGCCGCCTGTTGGCGAAGGTGATTACCGAAACTCTGGTAACCGATATTCGTGGAAGAATTCGGCAAATTGTCAATGAACTGCTGAATCCATTGGTCGATCAGGGCGAGCTGGACATCATTAAGGATTTTGCCAGCTCTCTACCTGTTTTAGTCATTGCCGAGATTTTGGGCATTCCTGATCAGGACCGCCGCTTGCTTAAGGAGTGGTCGAGTTGGTTTTTTTACATCTTTTCGCCGATGCCGACTACCGAGACTTACCAACGCCTCAATCAGGCGATCTTGGAATTCAGTGATTATCTTCGTGAACTTGTCGTTCATCGCCGTCGACATCCGCAACGTGATGTCGTCAGCAATCTGATTCATGTTCGTGATGAACTTGGCCAACTCAGCGAGGATGAGTTGATCGCCACTTGCATCCTACTGTTTGCCAATGGAGAGGAAACATTGGTCCATCTGATCGGCAATGGAATGCTTGCATTGCTTAACAATCCGGTGCAACTACGCATGTTGAGAAACCAACCCACTCTAATAAAAAGCGCGGTGGAAGAGTTATTGCGCTATGACACGCCAGCGCAAGTAGTAGGTCGTACCGCGACGGAAACCATGCGGTGGCATGATCGGACCATAGCCGCTGGCGATCCTATTTTTTTGCTGCTCGGCTCCGCCAACCGCGACCCTGATCGTTTTCCCGAGCCGGATAGATTGAATATCGCTCGTGAGGATAACGACCATCTTGGCTTTGGCGGAGGCCGCCATTCCTGCCTGGGCGCGGGTATCGCCCGCGCTGAAGCACAAATTGCTATCAACACTTTGCTTGCCTTAACCCAGGATATTGTTCTTGTCAGTGACACAATTAAGTGGCATGATAGCATTTTTATCCGTGGCGTTGATTCTCTGCGGGTTCGGTTCGACAGGGCAATTTAGTTCAAAAATATGTTTACCATCAAGAAAGAGTTTTATTTTAGCGCGAGCCATGTCATAGAAGGGTTACCGGACAGTCATCCTTGTGGCCACCTGCATGGACATAATTATATCGTCGAGCTAATACTCGCGGCCGAGTTATTGGACAAGACAGGTTTCGTGGTGGACTATGGAGACCTTCAACCGTTCAAGGACATCATCGATAACGAACTGGACCACCGTCATTTAAACGATATCATTCCTGGACCTACCACTGCCGAGAACTTGGCCTACTACCTGTTCCAAAGGGCCAAAGCCATCTGGCCCCAGACGGTTGCTGTTTGCGTCAGCGAAACACCCAGGACCTGGGCGGAATATCGCCCATCATTGAGTCCCAAAAGCTAGCACCGATGGAAGGAAATGAATTTAACGATTTTCTGCTGCTTATTGGTGTTGAGTGAATTCCTTTATGCACCCTTGCTTGCATCATGTGCTCGAAAGCCAGGCCCAGCGATTTCCTGACGCTATTGCTATCCGATGTCGGGATCGCTCGCTGACCTATGGTCAACTGAACCAACGCGCCAATCAGGTGGCTCACCACCTTCGGCAACTAGGAGCGGGTTCTGGAACATTGGTGGGTCTTGGCGCAGAGCGTTCGGAGCTGGCCATCATTGGCCTGATAGGCATATTGAAAGCGGGTGCGGCCTACGTGCCTGTCGATCCTCATTATCCAACTGAATGGCGCTCTTTCATTCTCGAAGATAGCAATCCGGATATTATTGTTACTCAAGCAACCCTTGATATTGACCCTATTCGTTGCGCCATTCGCGTCGATCTTGACGACCTGGCGCTTACCAGGCAATCCAACCGCAATCTTGACCTTGAAGTTAAACCAGAGGATATCATGTATGTTCTCTACACTTCTGGTTCGACTGGCCATCCCAAAGGCGTCATGGTCACGCATGCCAATGTTGCCCGCCTTTTTCCGGCGATCCGTCGATACCTGCAATTCGATCCAAACGATATCTGGACTCTCTTCCATTCCCATTCCTTCGGTTTCTCCATCTGGGAGATGTGGGGCGCGCTGGCGCATGGCGGCCGCTTGGTAATCGTCCCGATGGAAATGACGATGGCTCCGTCAAAATTATTGGAGCTGATAGCGCTCGAGCGAATTACCGTACTTAGCCAAACACCATCGGCTTTCCGGTTGCTGGCCCGCGCGGCAACGGCCGTGTCGGATTCAGTCGATTTATCATCATTACGGCTCGTGGCTTTTAGTGGTGAACCTTTGGAACCTCGAATTCTAGAATCCTGGCTGACACGGTTTGGGGATGAAAAGCCATTGCTGGCCAACATGTATGCACTGACCGAAACCGCTGGCGAAATCGCGTTTAGACGGGTGGTGAAGGCCGATCTCAAGGGAGAAAGCCGCAGTAGCATTGGCGTTCCATTGCCAGATGTGCAGTTTCATCTGTTGGACCTAAATCGTCATCCCGTTGATGAGGGGCAGATCGGTGAATTGTATATCGGTGGGCCGGCTGTGGCGCGTGGCTACCTGAATCGGCCAGAATTAACTTCGACTCGTTTTATTCCCGATTTCTCAGCCAAGGCGGGTGAAAATCGCCTGTATCGGAGTGGCGACTTGGCGCGGCGGCGACCTGATGGCGATATCGAATTCATTGGCCGAACGGATCGGCAAATCAAGGTGCGTGGTTATCGCGTTGAACCTGGCGATGTCGAAACAGCTTTGATGAAGCATCCACAAATCGACGATGTCGTGGTTGCTCCATACGACGATTCCGATGGTTTTATCCGTCTGGCCGCCTATGTCATTCCAAAACGGCCTGATGATTACCCTCGCTCTTTGAGTCACTATCTCAGTGGGATTTTGCCTCACTACGCCATTCCTGATCGTTTCGTGATCGTGAATTGCTTCCCTCTGACTCCCAATGGAAAATTGGACTTTGCGGCGTTATCCGCCATCGAGCAACCGGCCACTGATATCGAAAATGGAGTTGCCAAATCGACTTTTTCTTCTAATTCCACCGCTCAGGTGCTTATGAGCGCATGGCGAGAATTACTCAATATCGATAAAATCGGTTCCGATGATGACTTTTTTGAGCTAGGCGGTTACTCGCTATTGGCGCTAAAATTAGTGACGAGACTGGAAGAACGATTGACGACTCACATCACCATGCGGGATATTTTCGAGAACCCGACCTTCGCCAAGTTGTTGGAAATTATCAATCGGCGATTGACCGTTCATGTGGAAGAACATAAATCTCCTAGCGCAATTATTCCGCAGTCAGCCGGACAAGAAAAAAATGAACGATTCATGCGATTGGCTATTCATCAGGCCAGAGAAGCGATGCAGCGTGGCCATCCACCCTATGCCGCATGCATCGTCAAGGATGATGTTATTATCGCTTGCGTTCACAACGCCATCTGGGAGCATGTAGACCCCACTGCCCACGCCGAGTTAGAAGCGATTCGCCATGCCTGCAAGGCACTGGGTACGCTGGATTTATCCGATTGCGTCATTTACTCTACCTGCGAACCTTGCAGTATGTGTTTGACTGCCTGCATTTGGGCCAAAATTACCACAATTATCTACAGCGCCCGAATGGAAGATGAATTAAATTTTGGCCTCAGCCAAGCAACCGTGCCCTGCGTCACAATGCAACGGTTTCTGGATCGTCCTATTAACTTGGTTCCTGATCTTTTGCGAAACGAGATGCTGGATGTCTTCGAAACATGGTTCAAAATAAAGACCATCGGCTTGTGAATTAATTTATCCAATGACCTGAATTACATTGCGTAACTATTTTCTTAAAAAGCAGCTAACCTCAATGAGTAAGATAGTGATCTATGGTAATGGCCAACTGGCCAAACTAGCTTTTGCCCGCATCAGGCACGACTCACCTCATCAGGTTGTTGCCTTTATGGTAGATGGGCATCTTATGGAAAGTGATCGGTTGCTGGATCTACCTTTGGTTCCCTTCGAACGAGTAGTCGAACATTATCCACCGGACGCATACCAGGCGTTTGTCGCGGTGGGGCATGTCAAAACCAATCAAATAAGAGCCGAGCGCTATGAACAGGCAAAGGAATATGGTTATCGATTCATCAATTACATCAGTTCCAAAGCGATTGTTTGGCCAGAAGTGGAGATGGGTGAAAATTGCCTGATCGGAGACGGCTGCGTTATCCAGCCCTACACCAAACTGGGTAATGACGTGCATGTGGGTACAGCCAGCATTGTGGGTCATAACGCTATCATCGGCGATCACTGCTACCTGGCGGTCAATGTGGTGCTGGCTGGTAGCGTTACCGTTGAACCCTATGCTTTTCTGGGAGCGAGCGTCACCATCCGGGACCGTGTGCGCATTGGCCAGGCAAGCGTGATCGGAGCGGGCGCGGTCATCGGGCAGGATACAAAACCAAAAAGTGTATATGCCGGACCGGCTCCGCAACTGTTGCCGATCACCAGCGATCGATTACCTCTTTTTTAATGGATCTAATACGTTGGATAATTTGAAGAAAGGGCGAATATTGATCACCAGCGTCGGCAGCCTGGTCGGCTGGGCGGTGCTGGCCGCGCTCCATCCCCTTCGCTCCCGGTTGGTCGTGATCGGCTGCAATACCCTGGCGGCGTCGCCCACGGTGTTCGATTGCGATCGAGTCTATCAAGTGCCGAAAACCTCGGATGCCCCAGCCTACCGAGAGGCGCTTCGAACGATTGTTCTCCGGGAACGGCCCGATTTGATTATCCCTGGACGGGACGAGGAACTGGCCGTCCTGTCCGAACTTTCCACCGACCCCGTCTGCAACGCCACCCGGGTACTGGCGCCGCCCTCACAGCTCGTCCCCGTCTTCAACGACAAGCTCGAAACCGCCCGTTTCGCGGCCCGACATGCGTTGCCTTTCGCCGCGACGGCTTACGAACCCGAGGCGGTCGCCGCGCTGATCGAGACGCACGGCTTTCCCCTCGTGGTCAAGCCGCGGCTTGGCGGTCACGCCTCCAAGGGGGTTCGTATCGTTACCAACGCCGCGCAACTGTGGGCGGCGCTGGCCATGGGCAATAGGCTGGCGCAGGAATGCCTGAACCCCGGAATCCTCTTGGGTCTCGATGATTTTTCGCCCGAAACCGGTGTTCCGCTTCACCATGCCGTCGGCGATCTGCGGCACGCCGCCGAATGGCTGCTGGACGATACCGGCGAGCTTCTTTCCTTGCGGGGCGTGATCAGCCATACGGAAGGCCCACGGTCGATGCACATGCGTTTAACCGACAATGCCGCTCTGGTGGAAGTGGCGACCGGTTACGCGCGAGCCTTGGCCGGGGCGGGACACCGCGGAGTCGCCAATATTCAGGGGAAGCTGCTTGCCGACGGCCGCTTCGTGCCCTTCGAACTGAACGGCCGTTTCACCGGATCGGCCGCGGCGCGCGCCTACATGGGATGCAACCAGGTGGCTCAAGCCGTCTGCCATTTTCTCTGGCGGGAGCCTTACGCCAATGCGCCTCTCCATCCGGACACCACGACGCTCAAGACATCGATATTTCGAGGCGTCGATCAGACCGCTGTCGATACCCTGGAAACCCATGGATTCTGGTCGGCGGACGGGACGGATGGACCTTGGGGCGATTCGACGGGCAAGGCGCATGAAACTTGAGCCGGATCGTTGTTTCGACTGTGGCGACTGCGTCTCGGTCTGCCCGGTGGACGCCATACGGCTCCAGGCGGGCGTGATCTCCGTGGACCAAGCGCGATGCGTCGAATGCGGGGTTTGCTGGCGAACCGGGATTTGCCCTACCTCGGTGTTCGAACCTGAGGAACTGCCCTGGCCGCGCCTGGTGCGAGCCCTGTTCTCGGACCCGGCGACCGAGCATCGCCGGACGCGACTGGCGGGACGGGGAACGGAAGAGATCAAGACCAACGATGTTCGCCACTGCTATGTGGGCGACTGGGTCGGGGTGGCCGCCGAGGTTGGACGGCCCGGCGTCGGGGCCTCCTTTCATGATGTTCAGTGTGTCACCCAGGCGTTTGCCGAAGGCGGCGCACGCTTCGTGGCCGACAATCCCCTGATGGAATTGATCGCCGATCCAGCACGGGGTCGGCTCGATCCCACCCTTCTCGACGAGCGGGTCCTCAGCGTCATCGTCGAGGGCTTGGTGCCGGTGGTCGCGCTGGAGCCGACCTTGCGCGCGCTCGTCGAGGCCTGCTCCCGGTTATCGGCGCCGGTATTGCTGAGCGTCGTGGGAGGCCATGACATCGATGGTTCCATGTCGTACCGGCCTGTCCTGGAAAAGATGGCGTTCACCTGCCTGCCCACCGGCAAGATGAATCTGGGGTTCATGGCATGACGCATTCCCTGTATCGGCTCGGCGGAAATGCCTGGGGCGACGACTGGGTGGTGATCGCGCGCGCCGCGCGTGGCGTCAACGACGCGGGCGCCGCTGCCCGCTTGCGCCGATTTTTGGAGCGGGCGCGGGCATCCGGCGCGGTGAACTGGGGGCACGGACGCGGCGGTGGTCGCCTGAACGCCGACTGGGAAAGCATGATTGCCCGCCTGACCGATTCCGCCACCGTGACGGTGGTATTCGATGATCTGGCGCGTTTCGAGGACTTTCTCGACCAGATCCACGCCATGAATCTGGGACTTTCCATCACCGTCAGCGGAGAGATGACGGAAATTGGGAAAATCTGCGGCTGGCGTGGGTGGAAGCCTCACAGCGGCAGGCAGGCGCTCGGCGTTTTCGGCGATCGGGGGCGCTTGCCATCCCAGGAGATGCTCTGCGTGACGTCTCAGTGTGGCCATGGCCTGATCGCGGTTCGCTGGGTCGAGGTCATGGTCGACCGCGTTCGCGCCGGCGAATGCACCCCGGAGGAAGCCGCGCGGCAATTGGGCAAGCCTTGCGTCTGTGGCTTGCTCAATCCTTCCCGCACGGCCGCGCTCGTGCGCCATCTGGCCGATCAAACCTAAGAAGCCGTATGTGAGTTCCGCGCCCGTGGGAGTTCAACGCGAACGCGCGGGTCACTCCAGCGCCTGGGCCAGATCGGCGACGAGATCGCCCACGTCCTCGATCCCGACCGACAACCGTACCAAGCCGTCGTCGATGCCGAGTTCCCGGCGTACTTCCGGCGGCACCGAGGCGTGAGTCATGATCGCCGGGTGCTCGATCAGGCTTTCCACGCCGCCCAGGCTCTCCGCCAGCGTGAACACCCGGCAACGGGCCAGGAACCGGGTCACGTCCGCCAGGCCACCGCGCGCCACCGCGCCGATCATGCCACTAAAACCGGCGCGCATCTGCCGTCGCGCCAGTTCGTGTTGCGGATGGCTGGGCAGGCCGGGATAGATCACCCGTTCGATCTTCGGATGCCGTTCCAGCCAGGCGGCGAGGTGCAGCGCGTTCGTGCTGTGTCGTTCCATCCGCAACGCCAGGGTCTTCAGGCCGCGCAAGGCCAGGAAACTGTCGAAGGGGCTGGCGATGCCGCCGATGGCGTTTTGCAGATACCCCAGCCGCTCGGTCAATTCCCGACCGCGACACACCGCCACCCCGCCGATGATGTCGGAATGACCGTTCAGATACTTGGTCGCGGAGTGGATCACGATGTCGAATCCATATTCCAACGGTCGCTGCGACCAGGGTGTGGCAAAGGTGTTGTCGGCCACGGTCAGGATGCCGCGCGAACGGGCCACGGCGACGACCATTTCCAAGTCCACCAGCTTCAACAGCGGATTGCTGGGGGTCTCCACCCAGATCATTCGGGTCTTCGGCGTCAACGCCGCTTCCAGCGCCGCCCGGTCGCGCAGATCGGAGTAGGAGAAGGTCAGGCCGGCGCTGCGCCGGCGCACCTGCTCGAACAATCGCCGGCTGCCGCCGTAAAGGTCGTCCAGCGCCACCAGGTGATCGCCGCTGTCCAGCAATTCCAATACCGTCGCGGTGGCGGCCAGGCCCGAGGCGAAGGCAAAACCGGCGGCGCCGCCCTCCAGATCGGCCACGCAGCGCTCGTAGGCGAAACGAGTGGGATTCTGGCTGCGCGAATATTCGAAGCCTTGATGGACGCCTGGACTGGACTGGACGTAGGTCGAGGTGGCGTAGATCGGCGTCACCACCGCGCCGGTGCTCGGGTCCGGCGACTGGCCGGCGTGAACGACGCGGGTGGCGAAACCCAGGGGGGGGGAAGGATCGGTCATGGTGGGAACCTTCGAATCGTCGAACACGGGGCGGAAACGCCCGCCGACGGACAGCGTTCAAGGAGAAAGTCGATCCGGCATCATATCCAGACTCTCCCCTCCAAATAAAGAAACCTCCGCTCTTCTTGCGCCGCTGTCCTAACCGGCAACCGGTTTCGCTGTCGCCATCGGCGGCCGGGTCTGGTATCGTGTACCGTCTTTCGCAACCCCCCATCCCGGCATGACCCGATTCATCTTCATCACCGGCGGCGTGGTTTCCTCGCTGGGCAAGGGCATCGCCGCCGCGTCGCTGGCGGCGGTGCTCGAAGCCCGGGGACTCAAGGTCACCCTGATCAAGCTCGACCCCTACATCAACGTCGATCCCGGCACCATGAGCCCGTTCCAGCACGGCGAGGTGTTCGTGACCAGCGACGGGGCGGAAACCGATCTCGACCTTGGCCATTACGAACGCTTCGTCTGCCTGACCTCCAGCCGGCGCAACAACTTCACCACCGGGCGCATCTACGAAAACGTGATCCGCAAGGAGCGGCGTGGCGACTATCTCGGCGGCACGGTGCAGGTCATCCCGCACATCACCGACGAAATCAAGCGCTGCATCCGCCTGGGCGCCGGCGAGACGGAGATCGCCCTGGTGGAAATCGGCGGCACGGTCGGCGATATCGAATCGCTGCCGTTCCTGGAAGCCATCCGCCAAATGGGCCTGGAACTGGGCCGCGACCGCTCGCTGTTCATCCACCTGACCCTGGTGCCCTACATCAAATCCTCGGGCGAACTCAAAACCAAGCCCACCCAGCACTCGGTCAAGGAACTGCGCTCCATCGGCATCCAGCCCGACATGCTGATGTGCCGCTCCGATCGGGACATCCCCACCGACGAGCGCCGCAAGATCGCCCTGTTCACCAACGTCGAACCCAAGGCGGTCATCAACGTCCCCGACGCCGACACCATCTACCGCATTCCACTCCTGCTGCACGCCCAGGGCGTCGACGACATCGTCGCCCGCAAGCTGCGGCTGGACAATCCCCCACCGGCCCGGCTCGCCGACTGGGAGCGGGTGGTCCGGGCCATCGAAACGCCGACCGGCGAGGTCGACATCGCCATGGTCGGTAAATACGTGGACCTGACCGACGCCTACAAGTCGCTGAACGAAGCCCTGCTGCACGCCGGCATCCACACTCAGACCCGCGTCAACATCCACTACGTGGATTCCGAACGCATCGAGCGGGAAGGAACCGCTGGCCTGGAAGGGATGGACGCCATCCTGGTGCCGGGCGGCTTCGGGCGGCGCGGCATCGAGGGCAAGATCGCGGCGGTCCGTTTCGCCCGCGAGCGGCGGATTCCCTACCTCGGCATCTGCCTGGGGATGCAGGCGGCGGTCATCGAATTCGCCCGCCATGTCGCCGGTCTGGAGGGCGCGCACAGCACCGAGTTTCGCCCCGACACCGCCCATCCCGTCATCGCGCTCATCGCCGAATGGGTGGACGAGGACGGCTCCGTCCAGCAGCGCCAGGAAGGCGGCGACCTGGGCGGCACCATGCGACTGGGCGCGCAGCCTTGCCGACTGGTCGCCGACAGCCTGGCGCGTCGGACCTACGGCAAGGACGTGATCACCGAGCGCCACCGCCACCGCTACGAACTCAACAACCGCTACCGGGAAACACTTCACGCCGCTGGGCTGGCGTTCTCCGGCCATTCGCTGGACGGCCAACTGGTGGAGATGATCGAACTGCCCGACCATCCCTGGTTTCTCGGCTGCCAGTTCCACCCGGAATTCACCTCCACTCCACGCGCCGGCCATCCGCTGTTCCAGGGCTTCGTCGTGGCGGCGATGCGCCAGCGCCAGCAACACCCGCCGGAGGCGAACGCGGCATGATGAAGCTGTGCGGCTTCGAGGTCGGCCTGGACCGGCCGCTGTTCCTGATCGCCGGCCCCTGCGTGATCGAATCCGAGCAACTGGCGCTGGACGTTGCCGGCCGGCTCAAGGAAATCACCGGCCGGCTCGGTATCCCGCTGATCTACAAGTCCTCGTTCGACAAGGCCAACCGTTCCTCGCATCAGAGTTATCGCGGCCTCGGATTGGCGGAGGGGCTCAAGATTCTGGAAAGGGTCAAGACCCGGATCGGCGTGCCGGTGCTGACCGACGTGCATGAATACACGCCGCTGGCCGAGGTCGCCGCCGTGGTGGATGTATTGCAAACCCCCGCCTTCCTGTGTCGGCAGACCGATTTCATCCAGAACGTCGCCCGTCAGGGCAAGCCGGTCAACATCAAGAAGGGTCAGTTCCTGTCGCCCTGGGAGATGCGTAACGTCGTCACCAAGGCGCGCATGGTCGGCAACGACCATCTGATGGTCTGCGAACGCGGCGTGTCTTTTGGTTACAATAACCTGGTGTCGGACATGCGCGCCCTGATGGTGATGCGCGCCACCGGCTGCCCGGTGGTGTTCGACGCCACCCATTCGGTGCAATTACCGGGCGGTCAGGGCCATGCTTCCGGTGGTCAGCGCGAGTTCGTGCCGGTGTTGGCGCGGGCGGCGGTGGCGGCGGGTATTGCCGGATTGTTCATGGAAACCCATCCCGATCCGGATAAGGCTTTGAGCGACGGACCCAACGCCTGGCCGCTGAACCGGATGGAACCGTTGCTGGCGACGCTCAGGGCGCTGGATCAGGTGGTCAAGCAACACGGTTTCCTGGAAACCGGACTAGAATAAACCTTTTATTCCCCCAAGAGCGCAACACCCATAGGAGTTGAATAATGTCGAAAATCAAAGAAATTCGCGGTCGTGAAATCATGGATTCGCGCGGCAACCCAACCGTCGGCGTGGACGCGATCCTGGAATCCGGCGCCAAGGGCAGCGCCGGCGTGCCATCCGGTGCTTCCACCGGCAGCCGCGAGGCGCTGGAACTGCGCGACGGCGACAAGAGCCGCTACCTCGGCAAGGGCGTGTTGAAAGCGGTCGCCAACGTCAACAGCGAATTGCGCGACGCCCTGCTCGGCGTGGAGGCGGTCGACAATCAGGCCGCCATCGACGAGAAGATGATCGCCCTGGACGGCACCCCCACCAAGAGCCGGCTCGGCGCCAACGCCCTGCTGGGCGTTTCCATGGCCATCGCCCACGCCGCCGCCGCCGAGAAGGGCGTGCCGCTGTACAAGTATCTCAACCCCACCGGCCCGTATCATCTGCCGGTGCCGATGATGAACATCCTCAACGGTGGCGCCCACGCCGACAACAGCGTCGACATGCAGGAGTTCATGATCATGCCGGTCGGCGCGCCCAGTTTCCGCGAGGCGCTGCGCTGGGGCG
>ERZ761602.1210-NODE-1210-length-48738-cov-11.248916_pt1 | contig 48738 bp, 38 predicted proteins | sample MGYA00512165_ERZ761602 | MGnify/ENA primary metagenome ERZ761602 (study PRJEB28899, sample SAMN02445085) | bioreactor sludge metagenome | biome: EBPR sludge; isolation source: Thorneside wastewater treatment plant | place: Australia: Brisbane, Thorneside...
CCCCTGTCGGTGCGCTTATTCGCGCATCAAACTGGCGGCGACCATGCGGACTGCCATTTTTGTCCGCAAAGGACGCAAAGGACGCAAAGAGAGCCAAGAACCAAAGTGTTGATGTTCTGCTGGCTTTGCCTTCCGTTGCTTTCCTTTGCGTTCTTTGCGTCCTTTGCGGAAAAGTTCTTCTTTCAGATGGTCGAAAGGGCCACCTGAAAAATGTTTATATATCAAATACTTGCGTGATGTTTGGTGAGGGCAGCAAACAGCATCCGGTGTGTCTGGCCTGGAGTTCGGACTGACTGCGTGCGCTTGGCCGGAGGCAGGCGAGTGCGAATGCTGGCACACTCGCGCTGAACAGATCTGAGGATGGCGACGATGCGGCGAGAAGCGGGTTTTGCGGGGCTGGCGCTGTGGCTGGCATTCGGGCTGGCAACCTCTGCGGCCAATGCGCAAGCGGAGCTGACGCCAACGCTGTTGGCGCAGGTGCAGGAATGGCGGCGTGATTTCCACCAGCATCCGGAGCTTGGCAATCGCGAGACGCGCACCGCCGGCATCGTCGCCGCGCACCTGAAATCGCTGGGTTTCGAGGTGCGCGAGGGCGTCGCCCATACCGGCGTGATCGGTTACCTGCGAGGCGCCCGCGAGCGCCCGCTGATTGCATTGCGTGCCGACATGGATGCGCTGCCGGTGCGCGAGGAAGTGAATCTGCCGTTCGCTTCGAAGGTCGAGGCCGAGTTTCGCGGCGAAAAGGTCGGCGTCATGCATGCCTGCGGCCACGACGCGCACACGGCGATCCTGATGGGCGCCGCCAGCGCGTTGGCGGCACGCAGGGATACGCTCGAGGGCTCGCTGATGCTGATCTTCCAGCCCGCCGAGGAAGGTCCTCCCGAGGGCGAGGAAGGCGGCGCCCCGCTGATGCTGAAGGAAGGCATCTTCGCAGCGCCGCGCAGGCCGGACATGGTGGTCGGATTGCATGTGTTTTCGACCATGAATGTCGGCACCGTGGCCGTTCGCGCCGGTCCCTTCATGGCCGAATCCGACAGTTTCAGGATCGTCGTCAAGGGCGTGCAGACGCATGGTTCGCGTCCGTGGGGCGGTGTCGATCCGGTGCTCGCTGCGGCGCGCATCGTCGACGGCCTGCAGAGCATCGTCAGTCGTCGCGTCGACATCACCCACTTGCCCGCGGTGGTTTCGGTCGGCGCGATCAAGGGCGGCATCCGCTACAACATCATCCCCGACCAGGTCGAGCTGATCGGCACCGTGCGCAGTTTCGAGACCGGGATTCGCGACGCCATCTGGGCCGACATCACGCGCATCGCGGAGCACACGGCGCAGGCACACCACGCCAGCGCGCAGGTCAGCTTCGAACAGCACACGCGGGTGACGCGCAATGACGTGGCGCTGACTGAGCGTCTGCGCCCGGCGCTGCGCCGAGCCAGCGGCGTCGAACAGCTGATCGAGATGCCGATGTCCACCGTCGCCGAAGACTTCGCCTACTTCGCCGACGAGGTGCCGGGTTTCTACTACTTCGTCGGTTCGACAGCCAAGAGCGTCGATGCGGCGACGGCGCCGTCCAACCACTCACCGAAGTTCGCACTCGACGAGGCGGCGCTGGGGATTGGCGTCGCAACGATGTTGAGCGTGGTGGACGAGGCAGTCAAACGTGAGACTGCAAACGTCAATTGAGTAAGTCGGGTGGAACCCGCGTGCGGCAAGGTGAATTTCGCACCGGAGTATAAACGCGGATTCCACCGGCGATGATCGCGTCACCGACGGCGGAATCCGCTTGCGAACATTGGCGCACGGCCGCACGGTTCGGTGGGCGGGTTCCGCTCTACGCAAAAAACTCCGTCGCATCGTGATACCTGGCGCCGATCGCCTGGGCGAACTGGCGGTCGCTGTCCATGTCGCCGACCATCAGCCACTGGTCGGTGGCAAGCCCATGTTTGCGCGCCAGCGCGATTCCCAAACCGGGCATCGGCTTGCGACAGAAGCAACCGGCCGGGAACGCCGGGTGCGGGCACCAGGCGACATCGGTCACCGGCACGCCGAGCAGTTCGATGGTGCGATCCATGCACGCGCGGACCTGGGTTTCGCTGACATTGCCTGACGCAATGCCGCTTTGGTTGGACACCAGGAACAACTGCCAGCCGTCTTCCACCCAGCGCTGCAGGCGCTCGCGGCGGCCGGGCAGGATCTCGATGTCGGCCGGGTCGGTGGGATAGATCTCGCCGCTGAGCGTGCGCCGCAGCGTACCGTCGACATCCAGCAACAATGCCTTGACGGTGCCAGCGAGCGGTCCCACCGGGTGGCGCACGAACGCGGTCTCGTCGATTGCGCTGAAGCCTTCGTCGGCCATCGGCGGTTCGAAACTCGCGGCATAACGCGCCAGCGCCATCGGCGGCGGCAGGTTGGGGTCGGATTTGGCCAGTTCCTTGATGTCGTCGGGCCCGAGCAGGCGGTCGTAGCGTTCGAGCAGCCGCAGCACGATGTTGACCAGCGCCTCGCGCACCGGCGTCGCCAGATGCTGGCAGCGCACCGGCACGCTGTGCGCATGCGCGCAGCGGATCACCAGCCAGCGCGATACACGCGTCGGGTAGGTGTTGTCGAGCACCACCCGTGTGCGGCCGGCGCGCAGGTGGTCGTCCAGCAGCGGAACCAGATCTTCCAGGCTGCCGCCGGTGAGGTCGCGGTTCAGGCGTTCGTAGCCGGCGTCGACGTAGCGCTGCACCAGCGTCGATTTGCCGGCACCCTGCACGCCCATCACGATCACCACCTCAGGCTCGCTGCCCGGGCCGGCGCCCGCTTCGAGTGCACGCAGATTGGCCGGAACCGGTTGTGGCGCGGCGAGCGCGGCGCCTTCCGGGCTCGCTGCCAGCGTGATCTTGCCGACCAGACCGGCGCGGTCGGTGTCGTCCAGATGCACCTGCAGCGCGCGCAGGCTGGACTCGATGCTCTCGATGCGCGTCGCGCCGACCAGCGGCAACAGCGGCGGACCGACGTCCAGCAGGGTCGCCAGCGCCGCCTCGTGCTTGCTGCAACCGCGTCGCGCGGCGATCGGCGTCATTGCGCGGTTCTTTTCCAGCGTATCGACCTTGGCGTGTCCGCCCAGCGGCCGGTGCGCGAGGAACGGCACACCGAGTTGGCGCGCGAGTTCCAGCGTGCCCTCGGCGGCGGCCTTGCGGTTGATCACGCTGAGCTCGTTCTGGATTGCGGCTACCGTGAAGTGCCGCTGCGCTTGACGGATTTCGGCGACGTCGACATTGCACAGACCGAGATGCTCGATCTTGCCCGCACGCTGCAGCTCGGCCAGCGTGCCAAGGCTGTCCTCGAACGGACAGCCGGGGTCATTGATGTGCAGCAACAGCATGTAGAGGCGATCGACGCCGAGCGCGGCGAGGCTGCCGTCGACCGCACGCCGCAAATTCTCCGGGCGCGCATTGGGCACCCAACGACCTTTAGGCCGCGCCATGCCCGCCTTGGTGATCACCCGCACATCCTCGCGCGGCCCGTTCCAGCGCTCGATCGCTGTCCGCGCCAGACGTTCGCCGTAGTGCAGTTCCTGATCATGGAGGGCGTACGAGTCCGCCGTATCGAGGACCCGCACACCCCCATCGAGCGCGCGATGGATCACCGCAATCGCCGTTTCCGTATCCGGCCGGCCCTCGGTGGAAAGCCGCAACAGACCGAGCGCAAGCGGGACTTCGAGGGGGCCGAGGACGCCGTAGGGTGCTGGGGACATGGGATTTACCTGACGCGGGAAGAGGGAAAAGGAAGACCAAGAAACTGAGGAACCCCGGAACAAGTCGTCATTTCGAGCGGCCCGCTTCGGGTCGAAGCTGCGCACGAACATTGAACCTCGTCATTGCGAGTTCCCATTTCCCGACCCGAAGTGCTCACGGGCCATGAACCGTAGGTTGGGCTAAGGCGCAGCCGTGCCCAACTCCTGGCGCAGCTGTTGGGCACGCTGCGCTTAGCCCAACCTACGCACTGAGGGGGCGGGAAAAGGAAGAATGGAAAAAGGAAAATGGAAAAGCAAAAAGCACAGTTCGCCGGAGCCGCTCTTCCCATTTCCTTTTTCCATTTTCCTTTTTCCCTCTTCCCGATCTCCTCACCGATTCAAGAAGAACGAAAACACCATATCCGCCACCAGGATGGCGCAGATGCTCAGTACCACCGCGCGGGTGGTGGCGCGGCCGACGCCTTCGGCGCCGCCGGTCACCGAAAATCCGGTGGCGACGCCGATCAGCACGATCAGGGCGCCGAACACCAGGCTCTTGATCAGGCCCTGGTTGATGTCCCAGGGTTCGAGAACGATCAGGCACTGGTACAGAAATCCCGACAGGCTCATGTCGACTGCCGACAGCGCGAACAGCGCACCACCGAGAATCGCGAAAAAATCGGCGATCAGGGTCAGGCACGGCATCATGATCAGCGCGGCGATCATCGGCGGCGCTGCCAGGTAACGCACCGGTTCGACGCCGATCACGCGCAGCGCGTCGACTTCCTGTGACACTGTCATCGAACCCAGGCGCGCCGCCAGTGCCGACGCGGTGCGGCCGGCGATGACGATGCCGGTGATCAACGGTCCGAACTCGCGGGTGACGCCGATGCCGAGGCCAACGACGATCGCGCTCTCCGCACCGAAGCGCTCCAATTGGGCGATGCCGTTGATCGCCAGCGACAGTCCGATGGTGACTGCCAGCAACGCGACGATCGGCACCGCATCGACGCCGATCTGGCGGATCTGCTCGAACACCGCCTTGACCCGCAGCGGCTGCCCGACGCGCCAACCCATGAAGGTGAAGTAGAAGGTCTCGACCAACAACGCGCCGAAATAGCCGACCTCGTCGACCATGCGCATGGTGCCGCGACCGAAGTTGGAGATGCCGTTGTAGAGGGGGGTCATTGGAACGGGAAAATGGAAAAGGGAAAATGGAAAACGGATGAGCAGGGTGCACGCAATCGGCAGGGAGCAAGGAAAACTGCGGAGTGCGCCGATGCGACAGATTCGCCGCGCGCGCGCCGTCGCATTTTCCTTTTTCCTTTTTCCTTTTTCCCGCTCCTGGTCACTTCGCCGCATCCTCGAGCGTCGCGAAGATCGGAAATACCCGATCCAGCCGCGCGAGTTCCAGCACCGCGTGCACCGGTTTGCTGACGGCGACCAGGCTGAAACGCTGGCTCTTGCCGCGCGCGTTCTGGAAGCCCTCGACCAGCGCGGCGATGCCGGATGAATCGATGTAGGTCACTTGCGACAGGTCGACGGCAACCGGTCGACCGCCGTTCAGCGCGGCAAGAATGCTCTTGCGCAGTTGCTGCGACCAGGACAGGTCGACTTCGCCGCGCACTCGCACCAGACGGATGCCTTGCACCTCTTCGGTCGCGCAGTCGTTCACATCGCTCACGGGAAACTCCTGGGGTGATGGTTCAAGGTAAGCGTTTGATCATGGTCAGCAGGTTGCCGGCGCCCTCTTCGGGGTGGCGGAACTGCCAACGGTCCATGACCGTATCGATCAGGTTGACGCCGAGTCCGCCGGGGCGGCACTCGGACAAATCGCGCGGGCGGATGCGGTTGGGATCCACCGGCTGCGCATAGTCGCGCAACTCGAAGCGCACGGCGTCGGTATCCAGCCACGCGGAGAGTTCGACGCGACCGTCGCAGCAACCGCCGTAGGCGTGGCGGATGACGTTGGCGACTGCTTCGTCGACCGCGAGCACAATGCGCTGGCGCTGATCCTCGTCGAAGCCGAGTTCGAGGACCAGTTCCGCAACCTTGCGCCGCACCAGCCGCAGGTTCTCCGGGTCGCTGCTGCCGGCCAGTCCACCGAGGTAGCGCGAGGGCGCGGCGTCGTCGGCGATCAGCATCAGCGTGGTGTCGTCAGCCAGCGACATCTTGCGCAAGTGACCGACGATGGCGCGCACACGGGCGCGCGGGCTGAGGCCGGAGACACGGTCGATCAGCGCGCGCACGCCCTCGACGCCGATCGGTCGCCGTTCGCCGTCACGCACGTCGGTGACGCCGTCGGAGAATGCATACAACGAGCCGCCGGCAAGCGCCAGGCGCTGGCTGGCGTAACTGATCTGGTCGAGGATGCCCAGCGGTGGGCCGTCGGCCTGCAACTCGCGCATGCTCTCGTCGGCGCGGCGCAGCAGCAGCGGCGGGAAACCGGCGTTGGCGATCTCGAGCATGCTGGTGCGCGGGTCGTAGTAGCCGGCCACTGCGCATACGAACATGCCGCGGGTGACCGTCTCGCACAGCTCGCGGTTGACCTTGGCCAGCCAATCGCCGGGCGGTGTTCCATCCTTGCCGACCCAACGCAGGCAACTGGACGCGCGCACCATCAGCAGCGCCGCGTCCATGCCCTTGCCGGCGACATCGCCGACACAGAAGGCGATGCGACCGTCGGGCAGTTCGAAATAGTCGTAGAAATCGCCGGAAATCTCGCGCGCCGGCAAGTTCAGCGCGGTCACCGGATAGTCGCGCCGACGCGCCGGCAACAGCGTCTTCTGCATCTGGCGCGCCAGTTGGAACTCGCGCTTGATGCGATTCTGTTCGACCAGTTCGCGGGTCAGGCGCGAGTTGTTCAGTGCCAGCGCCGTGGGTACCGCGAGCAGGCGCAACACGTTGGCATCGTGGTTGTCGAACAGCGCACCATCGCGCTTGTTCAGCACCTGCAACGCGCCGATGGCGCCTTCGGCCGTGTCCAGCGGCGCGCACAGGATCGAGCGCGTGTGGAAACCGCGCTGGTCGCCGATGTAATCCGGGTCGCAACTGGTATCGCGCACCATCTGCACGCGGTTCTCGGCGATAGCGCGGCCGACGATGCCGCGCCCCTGCTGCACGCGCAATCCGACCACATCGACCGGGCCGGCGCAGGCGCGGCAAACGATGTCGCCCTCGACCGGGTCGAGCAGGAACACCGCGGCTGCTTCGGCGTTCATGTGCTCGGCGATCTGCACCACCGCGCGACGCAGCGTTTCGCCGACGTCCAGCGACGCCGCGAAGGCGTGGCTGAAATCGGCCAGGATGCCGATTTCTTCCGGACCGATGCGGGCCAGGCCAGTCGCGGCCGGACGCAGGGCGACCGGGGTGCTCACGCGCTGCTGCCCGCGGGCGGCGTCGGGCCAGCGCGGCGGCGCACTCGGCGCCAGACCCACACGGCTGGGCCGCTGGCGACATAGACCAGGCTGATCACCATCAGCACTGAAGGCGGATGCGCGGCGACCGGGACGATCGCCAGCACTACGACCAGGATCCAGAAGAACGGTACGCGCTCCGGCCACACCTTGAAGCTGTAGTAGGGGATGCGGCTGACCATCAACAGTCCCAGCGCCAGCGTCAGCGCCAGCGCCAGCCAGCGAATGTTGCCGCCGATCAGCGAAAAGTTCTCCATCGCCCAGACGAAGGCCATCAGGCAACCGGCGGCGGCTGGACTGGCGAGCCCGGTGAAGAAACGCTTGTCGCTGTGACCCACCTGGGTATTGAAGCGCGCCAGCCGCAGCGCCGCGCAGGCGGTGTAGGTGAACGCGATCAACCAGCCGAGCTTGCCGGTGAAGTTGCCGTATTCGCGCAGGCCGGCGAGCGCCCACATGTAGACCACCAGGGCCGGCGCAAGGCCGAAGCTGATCAGGTCGGAGAGGCTGTCGTACTGGACGCCGAACTCGCTCTGGGTATTGGTCATGCGCGCGACGCGACCGTCGAGGCCGTCGAACAGTCCGGCCACGAACACGGCGGTGACCGCGGCGACAAACTGGCCATTGATCGCCGCCACGATGGCGTAGAAGCCGGAGAACAGGGCGCCCGTGGTCAGCAGGTTCGGCAACAGGTAGATGCCGGGCGGGCGCCGACGGACTTCAGGTTCGGGATCGCTCATCGATCAACTTCGTGATGGCGGTTAGCGACCGCCGAGAGCGGGCATTGTATAACTGTGCGCGTCCGGGAACGCCGTTACAATGGCGGTGATGTGGATTCTGTGTAAGGCGGTTTTCCGGTTCGTTCTGCCCTTCGGAGTGCGTCACATGCGTCTGAACACTGCGTTCCTGATGATTTCCCTGGCCCTGTGCGGCGCCGTCCTTGCGTCGTCCGATGCGTCCGCCAAGGATGCCAAGATGTACAAATGGGTCGACGAAAATGGCACCGTGCATTACTCGACCAATCCCGCAGATGCCGAGGCAGCGCAGGAGATCCAGTTGCGCAAGGGGCCGAGCACGCCAGCGGTGGGTCCGGTGGCGCCGGTCGCCGACCCCGAACAGGTGAAGCGTTGCGAGCAACTGCGCAAGAACCTGGAACTGCTGGAGAGCGACGCGTCCGACCTCGAGATCTCGGAGGACGGCAAGCTGCGGCCGATGACGGCCGAGGAACGTGCGCCGCAACTGGAAGCGACCCGCGCGGCTCTCGGGCGCTGCGAGTCGGTTCCGGCACCGCCGAAGTAGTCCTGGCGATGGGTCGCCGCGGTCAGCGTGGGCGCGTCAGGATCATGCCGCTGCTGCTGCCGGCGATGCTGGCCTTGTTGGCCGGAGCCTGGGCATGGTGGTACTACGCCCCGCAATCCCTGCCGCCGGCGGTGCGCGAACGACTTTCGGTTTCCCGGGAATCCGCGGCGCACAATCCTGTCCTGTACAAGTGGAAGGACGCAGAAGGCCGCTGGAACGTCACCGATCGACCGCCCGAGGGGCGTGCGTACGAGGAAGTTCGGGTGGACCCTGACGTCAATGTGCTGCCGGCGGGCGTGCCGCCGGAGCTGGATTGATTGGCGAACGCAACCGGTTCAGACCACGAGCGGACGAATCACGCGTGGGGCGGTGACCGGGGCAATCGTCGGGCGCGGTGCCGGCACCGGTGCCGCGCTCGGCGTCCATGACGGTTGCGCTTCGGCCGGCGGCGCTGGTGGCGCGGGTGGTGTCGGTGCTCTCGGCGCTCCCGGTGGTGACGGTGGGGCGGGTGGGGCGGGTGGCGTCGGCGGCGCCAGGAAGGCTCGCGACTTTTCCGGCACGCTGATCTTGACCAGTTGCGCGACGCGGTCGCGTTGGATCTTGAGTTCGACCTGCCTCGTCGGATCCTGTCGCGAGAGTTCGCGCATGGCCTCGCGCGGATCCTTGACCGCCCTGGCGTCGACTTCGAGGATGATGTCGCCTGCCTGCAGGCCGCGGTAGCGCTCGGAGTCGACCTCCAGGACCAGCGCGCCTTCGCTGGCACCGAAATAGCGACCGAGCTCCGGGTTCAGCGAGGTCAGGCGCAAACCGCCCATGGCCGACATCGCCATCATGTTGATGCGCATGTCGCTGCCATCGCCGATTTCGCGTTCGACGATGGCCTCGATTGCAGGATCCATTCCCGGCGGGAAATGAATGGTCTCGCCGTTGTCCGATTGAAACACGAAGCTGCGCGCATTGGGCCCGGCGAGCAGTTCGAAGCTGCCCTGGCGAGTCGCCACCACTTCGGTCGAAAAGGTCTTGCCGTCGCGCAGATAGCTCAAGCTCACCTTGTCGCCGTCCTTCAGATCCTTCAGCGCCTCGCGCAGCGCCAGGGCCGGGCGATTGCCGGCAATGGCGGCGCCGCGTGCAGCCGTGATGGTGTCGCCGGCCTTGAGCCCGGCTTTTTCGGCCGGGCCACCTGGCGTGACGCCTTCGACGCGCACGCCGGGACCTGCGCCTTCGCCGAGGATGACGCCGATGACAGCGCGGTCGGGGTTGCCGAGGTAACGGAACATCTGCACTTGCGCGGGATCGCCGCCGATTTCTGCCGACAGTTCGGCAACACGACGGCCGACGTCGGCCAACTGTTTCTGCGCCTCGCGCAGTTCCTGGCGCAATTGCTCGCGCTGCGCCGGCGTAATCTCCTCTGCGCCGACTCCGGTGCATCCCAGGGCGATCGCCAGTGCCAGGCACAGGCTCTTGATGTTGCTGTTCATCGTGTGAATTCCTGAAGTTGTCGAAAGTCCCAGCCTGTCCCTGGCGATTGCCTCGGCGCCGATCCATCGCCGCCGACGCGCAGTGTTTGCCGTCAGTCCAGACGCGCCTGCAGCATCAACGGTCCGCTGTCCATCTGTGCTGCGGTTCGCAGCTCTTCGAGCAGGCGCACGCGCTCGCGCCACAAGGTTTCCGAGCGACCGCCGCGTGCGGCGAGTCCCACATCGACCAGCGCGAGGTCGTTTTCGATCGCGCTCTCCCATTCGAACTGGGTCTCGGCGAGTGCCGGCGCGCCGGCACGCAGTTCGCGGATTTCGCTCTCCAGCAGACGCGAGCGCTGCATCAGCGAGATCAATTCCGGCGCCGCAACGTTCGGGTCCGCTCGGCCAGGCGCAGTCGACTGCTGCAGGCCGGGCACGATCGCTGCTGCCGCCAGCACCGCGGCCAGCGCCAGCCACCATGGCGTCGCCCTGGGTGCCGCGCGTACGGGTGCCGGTTGTTGTTGCAGCTTTTCACGGAGCGCCGACCAGGTTGTCGCTGGCGGCGATTCCAGCGGCAGTGCGGCGAGCCGTTGCCTCAACAGGGCATCGCCCTTGGGTTCCATGTTGCATCCTCCTGATCCAGCAAACTGCGCAGCCGGGCTCCGGCGCGCGCCACCTGCGACTTCGAGAAACTCACGCTGCGGTCGAAGGACTGGGCGATTTCCTCGTGCGTGTAGCCTTCGACGTGGTACAGCCACAACACCGCGCGCGACAGCGCCGGCAGACGCCCGAGCGCACGTTTCAAGTCCTGCGCCGACACCGCTGCGAGTGGGTCGACGCCGTCATCGGCCGCGTGGTCGAGCAACAAACTGTCGAGTTCATCCATCGGCCGCCGCCCGCGCAGGCGCATCAATGCCGCGTTGACGACGATGCGGCGCAGCCATCCCCAGAACGGCGCGTCGCTGCGGTACTGCCCGATCTGCTCGAACACCTTGAGAAAGCTGTCCTGCAGCAGGTCGTAGGCTTCGGTCTCGTTGCCCAGCAAGCGCAGCGCCAGGGTATAGACCGGGCGATCGAATAGTCGGTAAACCTGCTCGAACGCCTCCAGATCGCGGCGCTTCAGCCGGGCGATCAGCAGTTCCGGGACGTCGATGGCGAAGGAGGATGTGCTCACAGTGGACAAGGATGCGCCGATGCGGGGATTGGTCGCAGTGGGGAGAAGTCAGCAGCGCGGATTTGCCAAATGTTGCAATTGGGGGCGGGAATCGGGAATCGGGAAAGGGGAAAGGGGAAAGGGGAAAGGGGAAAGGGGAAAGGCTCGCTCATATCGAGGCTTATGTGGGTCCAGACTTGTCTGGACGCTCTTGGCTCCGGCTCCGCATCGGGAAGCGTCCAGACAAGTCTGGACCCACCAGAGCCAGTCTGGACCCACCAGAGTCCAGGCAAGTCTGGACCCACCAGAGCCGGCACCCGGGAGTCCTTCCGGAGTCCCGACGCCCGCTCATCTGGCGTCCCTGGCGCAACTCCCATAGCCTCACGGCCTTGAAGTAGGCGACTGAGCCCGGAACCGCATGCGCATCATCACCCTGAATCTGAATGGCCTGCGCTCGGCGACCCGCAAAGGCGTGTTGCCCTGGCTCGCCGAACAGGATGCCGATGTCATTGCGCTGCAGGAGACGCGCCTGCAGGAAAAGGAGCGGTTGGCCGAGGACTTCTCGATCGCGGGATACACCGGTTTTTTCGTCGACGCCCAGGCCAAAGGCTACAGCGGCGTTGCGCTGTATCTGCCGCAACGACCGGATCGTTTCCAGGTCGGCATCGGCAAGCCCGAATTCGACACCGAGGGGCGCTGGCTGCAAGCGGATTTCGGCAATCTGTCGGTGGTGTCGCTGTACCTGCCGTCCGGCTCGTCGGGCGAGCAGCGCCAGGCGTTCAAGTTCCAGGTGCTCGACTGGCTTCAGCAGAAGTTCGCCGAGTTGGCGCGCGATGGCCGGCGCTACATTGTCTGCGGCGACTACAACATCGCGCACCGACCGATCGACCTGAAGAACTGGCGCAGCAACCAGAAGAACTCGGGTTTCCTGCCGCAGGAGCGCGCGTGGATGGAGCACCTGCTGGTCGCCGAACGCTGGGTCGACAGCCATCGCCAACTGAAGCCCGAGGTTGCCGAGTACACTTGGTGGAGCAACCGCGGTCAGGCACGCGCCAATGATGTCGGCTGGCGCATCGATTATCAGATCGCGTCGCCGGATCTGGCCCATGCGCCTGCCGCGGTGCGTGTCCACAAGGATTCGTGGTTCTCCGACCATGCACCCTTGATCGTCGATTACGACCTGAAAAGACTCAATCGCGGACGCTGACACTCTTGCGTCCTTTCCGGGCTTCCGCCACGATGGCGAGGCGCTTCTACGACCGACGAGGCAACCGATGTGGCAATGGCTCAAGCGCCTGTTCAGCCGACGCGATGCGACGCCCGAAGCGCAACCGCAGGTCTGGAATTTCCGCATCAAGGGCGGGCGCGCCGAAATCGGTGCGGTCAACGACGCGCTTGAGCGCGCGGCCATGGCCGGCGATGTCCCGGAGGCCGCCATGCGCGCCATGCAGGTGGCGCTCGACGAACTGCTGACCAACGCCATCATGCACGGCAAGGTCAGTCTCAATGATCCGATGCAGGTCGACCTGATCGTCGCCAAGAGCGTGCTGCGCGCGGTGATCAGTCACGCCGGCCCGGAGTTCGATCCGACCGAAGTCGCCGCTCCGGACCTGGAAGGCGGCTTGCAGGATCGCGAGATCGGCGGCCTCGGCATCCATCTGGTGCGCTCGATGATGGACGAGTTCGCCTACGAGCACGTCGACGGGCGCAACATCATCAAGCTCGGCAAGAATTTCCGCTGAGCGAGAGTTGGGTTTTGCAGTGGCAGCCTTGCTCGCGCTGGTTGGCTGGTGATTCGCGCATCGAAGCTTCGGGAGTCCCCGGCGCATCGTTTCGGTTCGCACCTTGGTGTTGCTAACAGTCGGCGACCCCGGAGCCGGTTTTTTGTCCGCAAAGGACGCAAAGAACGCAAAGAGAGCAGGAAGTGGTAGTTGTGCAGAGGCCAGATTTCCCCGGCCGAGTCACGTACTGGCCGTGCTCTCCTTTGCCTCTTTGCAGACCGATGATCTTCTTCCAGTGGTTCGCAGAGTCCGCTCCCGACACCGAGGCGCCGTCGGCAATCAGAACACCAGATAGCGCGACCAGAAATCGCAGTAGGGCTTGCGATAGTCCTGAATCAATCCACGCGCGATGTCGTCGAGCTCGATGGCGACATCGTCGCCAGTCGTGCGCCGAGGCCAGGCGGGCAGGCCGTTGCCGTTGGGGTCGCCGGTCGCAGCAAATTGTGTCCACTGTCTTTGCATCTGCGCCGCGAGATCGGCTTCGCTGGCGGTGGCGCCGGCCAGCGGTCCGAACACGAAGGCGATGTCGGCGCCGTGAAACGCGCCATAGGGTGCCGATGGCCCGGCGATCACATGGGTGTAGACGTAACGCCAGGTCGGGTTGCCCGCAGCGGCGTGGTTGCGCGTGAAGGCCATCGTCGGGCACGCGAACTGCAAGTCGTCGAGCAGGTCCGCGTAGGCATACCAAGGCGCCGGGTAGGCACTAGCCGGATACTGCTGCAACACTTGAGCGCTGATCGTCGGGAAGGTCTGCCGGATCAGTTCCTCGTAGGCGGCAACCGTCGGCGGGCGCGCGCTGATCGGCAACAGTGCCGTCAGTTCATCGGCGTTGATGCCCGCCAGCAACGGCAGCGGCGCGCTGCGGCCCCCCTGCATGGCAAGACCGGGGCCCTCGATCAGGCTGTAGCCGTCGCGCACATGACCGAACTGTTCGCCGCTGCGGCCAAAACCGACGGTGGGCGCGGCAGCGGCAATCAGCGCTTCCCAGCCGAGCCCGCGCATGCAGCCTTTGCGGTCGACCTGCGCTGCGCACCCGGCGGCACCGATCACGCGGTCGCCCTGGGCGAAGGCGCTGGTCTGTCCGATCGTTGCGCTGTCGAGTTCCGGCAAGCTGCGCCGGCAGCCACCGCTCTGCATGATTGCCCGGTGAAACAGGCCGCGCGCCAGTGGGCTGGCCAGCAACGCGCAGGTCGACAGACCGCCCGCCGATTCGCCGAAGACGGTGACTCGCGCGGGATCACCGCCGAAAGCCTCGATGTTGTCGCGGACCCAGCGCAATGCGGCGATCTGGTCGAGCAGTCCGTAATTCCCGGCGCTGGGCTGGTCCGCGTGTTCGCCCGAGAACTCGCGCATCGCCAGAAACCCCAGCGGTCCGAGACGGTAGTTGATGCTCACCAGGACAACGCCATCATCGGCGAGGCGTGCGCCGTCGTACTGCAGTTCGCCGTCGCCGCGGCGTTCGACCGCCGAGCCCTGAACCAGCCCGCCGCCATGTATCCACAGCATCACCGGGCGCCCGGCGCCCGCGCGCAGCTCGGGCGTCCACACGTTGAGTTGCAGGCAATCCTCGCCGCGCACGCCGAGGCTGGTGTTGTAGATGCCGTCGCCAACGGCGTTCTGCGGGCAACTCGGGCCCGCGCTGGATGCCACCAGCGGCTGCGTTCGCGCGGTCGCCGGTTGCGGCGCCCGCCAGCGCAGTTCGCCGAGCGGTGGCGCCACGAAGGGCACGCCGAGGAAACGCGTCGAGCCGTCGGCCAGCGGCGTGCCGACCAGCAATCCCTCGCGCACGGCCGCCACCGCAGCCGGTCGACTCGATGCGGTCAGGATGCGCAGCGGCCGGTCGCTGCGCTGGAACGGGCCACCAACGCCGAACGGGTAGGCGAGATCGAGGCGGATGCGGTTGAAGTCGACATCGTTGCGCGGCGTCACCAGAACCACGCGTGCGTTTCCGGCGCTTGTCGGCTGCAGCGTTTGCGTCGGGCAACTGCGGCAATAACCGCGGGCGAACTGAAATTCCGGTTCGAGATCGGTGTCGGCGACCGGCGTGGCGGCATACGCCCAGCGCGGTCGCCCGTCGCTGTCGTACACATACAGCGTATGGAAGGAAAGCACGGAATCGGCAGCGCCGAACAGATAGCTGATCAGACCCCAACCATCGTCGCCGTCACCCGCATACCAGCTGCCGGACAACGCCGATTGCGGCAAGTCGCTCGCCGGGAGGATGGCTTCCAGGCACCAGCGCAGATCCTCGCCATCGATGCGGAAGCTGAAATCGTAGAGCGTATCGGCACCGGGGCGCGCACTGCCGTTGCCGCAGGACGCCGCATCCGCGCTGCGCTGCATGCGCGCACCGGGAAAGCGCGCAGCCAGCGTCATCGGCGGAATGGTGCCCGGCCGGTAATGTATTTCGATCAGTTCCAGCGAGCCGCCGTCGCCAGCCCAGGATCCGTCGATCAGGTACCAATAAGGCTGACCGTCGGCGGCAAAGGTGAACAACGTGCCGACCACGCGATCGCCAACCACTTGCAGGTCGAGGCCGTGGCCCTCGCGGGTGCGATCGTAATAGAGGCCGGGAGTAGGCGGTGCCGCGATGGCCACTTGCGCGAACAGCATCAGAAAAAGGACAAAGCATGAACGCATGGGCCACTCCCGCCGGGCATTCAACTGCCAACGCATGGAAGAGTAACGCGTTGACCGTAGCGCTGGCGTGCGTATCGGGGAATGCGGTACGGGTTACGCGAAAGCTCCGCAGTTTGCGCATTCTGTGAGGGGGCGGACCCGTCTGGACGCAGTCGCACTTGAGGATGGAGAGCGTCCAGACAAGTCTGGACCCACCAAAGCATCGGTGTGCCGGCCTTTCCCGTGCCCCGTGCCCCGTGCCCCGTGTCCCGTGTCCCGTGTCCCGTGTCTCTCGCAGCTTGCCGCTTCCACACTCTGGTGCTTGCCCCTCGCGTCACCCTTGCCTAAACTGCGCGACCCGCCGTGCCGTGGGTCGTTAGCTCAGAGGTAGAGCAGGAGACTTTTAATCTCTTGGTCGAAGGTTCGATCCCTTCACGACCCACCAACGTTAAACGGCAGGAAAAAGGAAAAGGGAAAATGGAAAAGGGACAGCGACGCGCGGGTTGCGGCGACTGCCCGGCCCATTCGTTACCCTTTTCCTTTTTCCTTTTCCCCTTTTCCTGAGCCGCATGGCTATCCGCGTCCTTACCGGCATCAAGCCCACCGGCACGCCGCACCTCGGCAACTATGTCGGTGCCATCCGTCCGGCGATTGCCGCCAGCCGCGAACCTGGCATCGAGTCGTACTATTTCCTCGCCGATTACCACGCGCTGTCGGGTACTGCCGATGCCGAACGCGTGCATCGATCGACGCTCGAAATCGCGCTCACCTGGCTGGCGCTTGGACTGGACCCGGCGCAGGTCCACTTCTATCGCCAGTCCGACTTGCCAGAAGTGACCGAACTCACCTGGTTGCTCAGTTGCGTCACCGCCAAGGGGCTGCTCAACCGCGCGCACGCCTACAAGGCTGCGGTCGATGCCAATGTGGCGCTCGGCAACGACGCCGACCACGGCGTCGGCATGGGCCTGTATCTGTATCCGGTGCTGATGGCGGCCGACATTCTGCTGTTCAATGCGCACCGCGTGCCCGTTGGGCGCGACCAGGTGCAGCACATCGAGATCGCGCGCGACCTCGCGCAACGATTCAACCATTTGCACGGCGGCGACTATTTCACGCTGCCTGAGGCGGCGGTCGACGAGCACACGGCGGTGCTGCCGGGCCTCGATGGCCGCAAGATGAGCAAGAGTTACGACAACGTCATCGCACTGTGGGGCAGCAGCAAGCAGTTGCGCGAGCAGATCTACTCGGTGGTTACCAACTCGCAGTTGCCGGGCGAGCCGAAGAACCCGGACGACTCGTCGCTGTTCCAGCTGTATCGCGCTTTCGCCAGCGACGACGAAAGCGCTGCGCTGCGCCAGGCCTATGCCGATGGCATCGCCTGGGGCGAGGCCAAGCGCATCGTGCACGCGCGTATCGACGCCGAACTGGCGGCGCCGCGCGAACGTTACCAGACGCTGGCCACTCGGCCGCAGGACATCGAACAGATCTTGCGCGAGGGCGCCGAGCGCCTGCGTCCGAAAGCGCGTGAGTTGCTCGATCGCCTGCGCGACGCGGTGGGCCTGCGTTCGCTGGCGCGGCTGGCGACACCGGTCGCGAGCGGCGGCAAGCTGTCGAAGAAGGTGAAACTGCCGCGCTTCGTGCAGTTCAAGGAACCCGACGGCCGACTCAACTTCAAGTTCTTCGCGGCCGACGGCGCATTGTTGTTGACCGGTATCGGTTATGTCGATGCCGCAGCCAGCGCCGCGGCAATGGTCGCGTTGCGCCAGTCGCGGGCGCTGGCCGTCAGGCAGACCACGCTGTATTCGGCCGATACACCGGTGGGTGCGCTGGCGGCGCCCGCCGAGCAGGCCGAGGCTGCGCTCGCAGGCATCCGTTCCGCGCTCGCCGAGTTGATCGCCGCCGAATCTTGCTGATGCCCACCCTGGTCGCCATCCTGCTGTTGGCACCGCTGCTGGCGGTGCTGATCGGCATTTACCATTTTGCCGCCAGCCGGGCAGCGCGCGCGCCGGCGCAGAAGCGCTTCGACGGCGCGGTCATGATCGTGGCCGTGGTCGCCACCGCGTCGGTTGCTGCACTCGCTTTCGCCAACGCCCCCGCCGCGCGCGGCCCGATCTGGCCGCACGTTTATGCCGCGCTGGGCGGGTTCTTCACGATGCTGCTGGTGCTGGGTCTGGGGTGGTGGCGGCGCAAACCCTGAGCTGAGGACAGGCGTCCGCTTTCACCGGCCGACGACTGCCGGCGCGCCTTACTACGCGCCCCGCCATGCGATCCCCAGCGATGCCCGAAGGTCCCGAGATTCGCCGCGCAGCGGACAAGCTGGAAAAGGCCATCGTCGGCCAGCCGCTGAGATCGGTCGAGTTCGCCTTCGCACGGCTCAAGCCCTTCGAGGAAGAGCTGGTCGCCTCGCAAGTCAGCGCCATCGAGACGCGCGGCAAGGCGTTGCTGACGCACTTCGCCAACGGCCTGTCGATCTACTCGCACAACCAGCTGTACGGGCGCTGGTACGTGGTCAAGGCGGGCAAGGCGGCGAACACCTCGCGCTCGCTGCGCCTCGCTGTACGCGGGGCCACGCACGAGATCCTGCTGTACAGCGCGTCGGACATCGATGTGCTGGACGAGGTCGGCATCGCCACGCATCCGTTCCTGCACAAGTTGGGTCCCGATGCGCTAAACCCCGCGCTGGCGCCCAGGCACCTGGAAGCGCGGCTCGCCGACCCGCGGCTGGCGCGACGGCGCCTCGCCGACCTGCTGCTCGATCAGGCTTTCGTCGCTGGCATCGGCAACTACCTGCGCAGCGAAATCCTGTTCGAAGCGCAGTTGCTGCCGACGCGCCGGCCGGGCACGCTGGACAGCGGCCAGCGCTCGGCGCTGGCCGCGTCGATCCTGACGATCACCCGGCGCGCCTACAGGCTTGCCGGCATCACCAACGATCCGACTCGCGCCGCGGCGCTGAAGGCTGCGGGCCTGTCCTATGGGCGGCGCCGGCACGCGGTCTTCGAGCGCGCCGGGCAGGCTTGCTATCGCTGCGGCGGGATCATCGAGGAAGCCAACCTCAGCCGCCGGGTGTTCTGGTGTCCGGGGTGCCAGCGCTAGTGTCGACATCCCCGCGGCGCATCAGCAGCCAGAACAGCAGGATGCCGGGAAGCGCCAGCAGCGTCGTCAAAAGGTAGAACTGGACATAGCCCAGCGCCTCGATCAGCGCGCCGGCCGAGGTGCCGGTCAGCAAGCGCCCGACCACGCTGGCGCCCGCCGAGATCAGCGCGTACTGCGTCGCCGTGAAACGCAGATCGCACAGCGCCGAGAAATAAGCGACCACGGTGACGCCGCCGATGCCGCTGGCGAGATTCTCGAAACCGATCGCGGCCGCCATGAAGGCGTTCGAATGACCGCTGGCGGCGAGCGCGGCGAAACTCAGGTTGGACACCGCCATCAGCAGCAGACTGATCATCACCGAACGGCGCATCCCGAGGCGCGCGTAAAGGATGCCGCCGATGAAAATGCCGATCAGGTAGGCCCAGAAGCCCATCGCGACGTCGTAGAACAGGATCTCGTCGTTGCTGTAGCCGAGGTCGTTGAACAGCAATCGGAAGGTGAGGTTGGCGAGCGTATCGCCGATCTTGTGCAGCAGCACGAACAGCAATACCAGCCAGGCGCCCTGGCGCGCGAAGAATTCGATCAGCGGCGCGCTGATCGACTGCCACAACTGCGCCAGTCCGGTGCGCCGAACCGGTTCGCGGTGGCGCGCCGGCTCGCCCATCAGAAGCGCCGTCAACATCGCCGGCAATGCGAATGCCGCGCACGCAGAGTAGGCCAGCGTCCAGCCGCTGCGCGCCGCGATCCACAGCGCCAGCGCCCCGGCGCAGACCGAGCCCAGGCGCCAGCCGTACTGCGACATGCCGGCGCCGACGCCGAGCTGGCGCGGCTGCAGCAGTTCGATGCGGTAGGCATCGATGACGATGTCGAACGTGGCGCCGGCGATGCCGACCAGGATCGCGGCCTGCGCGGTGGCGATCAGATCGGCTTGTGGGTCGACCAGCGCCAGGTTGATCACTGCGGCGATCACCAGGCTTCCAGTGAACAACAGCCAGGAAACGCGCTGGCCGAGGCGCCCGAGCAGCGGCAGGCGCACGCCATCGACCAGCCACGCCCAGAGGAATTTCAGGTTGTAGACGAGGAAGGCCAGCGAAAACGCGGTCACGGTCTTCTTGTCGATGCCATCCTGCGCCAGCCGCGTGGTCAGCGTGGCCCCGATCATCGCGTAGGGGAATCCCGACGACATGCCGAGAAACAGCGCCGCCAGCGGCGCCGGCTCGGTGTACGGGCGCACCCCCGCCGGCAGGTGGCGGCGCCAGTCGTCGGCGCGCAGAGTGTCGTCGATCATCCAGGAAACCTCAGTTGGACGCTGCAGGGTGGGCGGTTTCTAGGATTATTTGCAGAGACTACTGCAGGGCACTGGAGCAAAGCTCGGGCAAGTCGCAGGCGACAGCAGGCGTTCTGCGCAACCCGCCACAGGATTGGCGCAGATTGGTAGACACAGTCGCTCCGCCGCGCCAGCATTGCACCCTGGCTCGAAATCCGATCTCAGCGAAATGCCCGACTATCTGGTAAGAGGCATCGACGAAAAACTGGCGGTGCGCATCAAGGACTACGCGCGCGACCGGCAGCTTACGCTGAACGACGGTGTGCTTGAACTGCTCGCGGCCGGGCTCGATTCGCGTGCCGCGCATGTCGCCTTGTCCGGTGGCGCGCGAGCCAGCGACCAGGTGTCGGACGTGCACACGATCGGCGGCAGTTGGAACTCCGACGAGGCCAGCGCGTTTGCCGACGCACTGCGCGCGCTGGAAGGCTTGCCACGCTGAGGCCTCATCGCGTCGCCGGGGAAACAGAACGGCGCCGCAGGCGCGGCGCCTTCCAGGGGCAATGCGCAACGAATTTCGTAAGCTTGCGCTAAATCGCCGCAATTGCCGCCACGCGCTCGCGCTGCAGCGCCTCGCCGAGCGCGATGCCGCTCAATCCGCTGTCCAGCAGCTTCTGCGCACCCACCGAGCGCGCCGCCGCGAGAGCGTCCAGCAGGCGATTTCCTTGAGGGTAGGGTCGATCAGACAGTCCAAGGCGACCGCGATGGTCTGCTTCGCAGGCCAGCGCGAACCGCCGCACGCGCTCGGGCCGGCGCAGGCCGTCCAGACGTTCCAGCAGGCGCATCACCGTGCTCGGTTTGAGTTCGTGGAAGCGATGCATGACCAGGTGGTGTTCGCACACCAGCAAGCCCAGGTCGCGATGTTCGGTCGGCACTCGCAGGCGCGCGCTCAGCGCGCGCACCGGCGCCACGCCACGCTGCTCGTGGGCGACGTGGCGCGGCAGCTCCGCGGCGGGCGTCAGACCCTTGCCGAGGTCGTGCACCAGCGCCGCCCAGGCGACTTGATCGTCTCCGGGCGCTACGCGTGGGCATTGGTCGAGCACCAGTTCCATGTGGATGCCGGTGTCGACCTCTGGATGGAACTCGGCGCGCTGCGGCACACCGTAGAGGCAATCGACCTCCGGCAGCAGGCGCGCCAGCGCACCGCAAGCACGCAGCGTGGTCAGGAACGCGCTCGGTTGCGCCTCGACCAGCGCCCGCCTGAGTTCCTGCCAGACTCGCTCCGGCACCAGATGATCGATTTCGCCGTTGGCGACCATCGCCCGCATCAGTTCCAGGGTTTCCGCTGCGACGCGAAAGCCGAGTGGCGCAAAACGCGCCATGAAGCGCGCCGCGCGCAATATGCGCAACGGATCCTCGGCGAAGGCGGGCGAGACATGGCGCAGCAGTCGGCGCTCAAGATCGCCGCGCCCATCGAAGGGATCGATCACCCTTCCCTCGCTGTCCTGCGCCATCGCATTGATCGTGAAGTCGCGCCGGCCGAGATCGTCCTCGAGCGTCACCTCGGCGCCGGTATGAAAGGTGAAGCCGGCGTAACCGTGACCGCTCTTGCGCTCGGTGCGCGCGAGCGCGTATTCCTGCTGCGTCAGAGGATGCAGGAATACCGGGAAGTCGGCGCCCACCGGACGAAAACCGGCGCTCAGCATGTCCGCCGGACTGCTGCCCACGACCACGAAGTCGCGATCACTGCAGTCGCGCCCGAGCAGGCGGTCGCGCACGGCGCCGCCGACCAGATAGACACGCAAGTGCTCGGTAAAGGGGTCGCTCACAGTCCGTTGCCCGCCCGTTGAAATCCTGACGGAACTCTACGCGAGCCGATGTGATGCGTGCTGCATTCTGCCGATGGCTGCTTTGGGCGGATGCCATCGATGTTGCCGTGCGGCTTGGTCCTACGACGCCGCCGGCCTGGTCGCAGCGCGGCGCTCCAGCAGCGCGAAGATCGCATCCAGGCCTTCTGCCAACCCGTTGCGCAGCGCCAGGGATTGGGTGCGCGACCGCAGCGCCGCCAGCCGGTCCGGATCGGCGCACAGCCCGCGCGTGGCCTGCGCCAGCGCCGCGACGCTCGCAGCGCAGGTGGTCACGGCGCCGCGCTGCACCAGTTGCGCCAGCCGAGCGGGTTGATCGCGGGCCAGCGGCAGCGCCAGACACGGCTTGCCCAGCGCCAGGGCCTGCAGCAACAGACTGCCGGCGCCGACCACGGCCAGCTCCGACGATTGCAGCAACGCCATCAACGCCGCGTTGCACTGCGCCGGCAGACGCAGCGTTGCGCCATGTACCTCGACCGGACCCGTGGGTTGGTCGGCGAGCACCGCGATCGCACGCAAGCCACAGCGCTCGGCGGCCGCGCCGTAGGCACTCGCGGCAGGCCTGCCTTCGATATCGCCGCCACCGCCTCCCGGACAGAACAGCACGAAGGGACCGCCCGCCATGAACTCGCGAGCGACCGTCGGCAGCGCACTGGCGTCGACCGCTTCGCTCAAGGTCGACAAGGGCCGCCAGCGTTGCGCGCCGTGCCGCCGCAGCAACCATCGTTGCCAGCGTCCGGGCAGTTCGCCGTCCGGATCGAATTCGACCGACCAGTGCTCGTCGATGGCGCCGAAGCTGCCCCAGCGGAAGCCGCGCGCACGCGCCGAGGGGCGCGAGCTGATGTAGACCACGCGCGCGCCGATGCCGCGCGCAGCGCGCATCTGCGCCGGACGCGCGGTGCTGTCGAAGATCGTCAGTGCCGGACGTAGGCGCTCGATGGCGGCAATCACCTCGGGAGTGCAACGCGTCGGCGAGCGCGGCAACGGCACGGCATGGATGTCGCTGTCGACGGCGACCGTCAGCGCGCGCTGCTCTGCGGCAATCGCGATCGGCAGGTCCGGCCAGCGCGCACGTGCACTCCGTGCGAGCAGGCGCGCGCGCTGCAATTCGCCAGAGCCGGAGCCACCGGAAACCGGGATGAACAGCAGGCCGCCCGCCGTCGGTTCAGCCGATCTCATCGGCCAGGCGCAGGAATGCCGTGATCACCTGCTGGCCGGTCTGCCCCGGCGCCGGGCCGCCGGGAAACAGTTCGCGCATGCGCCGGCTCTGCCACTGGACCTTGGGCTCGTTGCTGCGCTTGCTGCTGCCGAAAACTTCCAGGCCGAGCGGCGACACGAATCGATGCAGCTCGAAAAAGTAGCGCTCTTGCCCGTGAGTCAGGAAATCGAACACCGGCTGGGCCGATTCGGTGGCATCGACAGCGCGACCGGAGCGCTTCTCGCGTTCCTGGACCAGGCGTACCGCACTGCCGGCGAACGACGTGAACGGCTCGCCGACGTTGGCGGTATCGAGGTCGGCGGCGATCAACATCAGTCGCGTGCGCCGGGCGGTGGCGGCATCCAGCTGGTCCCGCGGCAAGCCGGCGGAAAGCTCCGCAACCAGCTTCGGTGCCAGCGATCCGCCCGAGGAGGCCACTTCTGCGGTGTTGAACGGATTCGGTGCCGACGGTCGGGCATCGAAGGTCGACCCGGCGATCATCAGCCCGAGGCAGACATAAAACTCGCGATCCTCGCGGCGCGAGAAGCCGACCTGGTCGAGCACACGAAACGACTCCGCGATGCTGGCGCGTTCGTTGGCGCCGATGTCGTGCCAGAAGTCGGCAGCTTCGCGTTGGCGCAGATCGTGGCAGGTGGCAAACAGCGCCAGCAGCAGCCATTCGCGCATGTCCAGCGCGCGCCAGCCCAACTGCAGGCGCACCCGCGCCAGTCGGCCGTTGAGCAATTCCAGCGCGTGCTGTTCGTTGTGGTACTCGTGCAGATCGTTGCCCCAACTGCCATGGCGCGTCGCCATGCGCACGAAACTGAGCGCCAGCGCGTCCTGCACGCGCTTGAGCAGTGCTTCGTATTCGCCGCCAAAGGCGTTGAGATAGGCCTGGCCGACATCCTGCATGACCGCGAACAGGTCCTGGCGGCGTTCGCGCAACGCCGCGGCAGCCTGCGCAACATCGCGCACACGTCGCTCGCTGGCGTCGGCCGGGAACTGCCGATCCAGATCGAACAACGCGGAGGCGATATCGACGGGCATGCTGCTTGACGTGGCATTCTCGGGCATCGGCGCATTCAGTATACGAGAGGCCGCATGCGCTCGGGTTGTGCTTGTGACAAAGGGCGCCGGTGTGGCTACCGCGCCGCGCTCTGCTCACAGCCAACCACGCTCCGCAAACGACACGCTCGCGGCATCGCCGACGACCACGTGGTCGAGCAGCCGGATCTCCACCAGCGCCAGCGCCTGGCGCAGACGCTCGGTGAGTTCGCGATCGGCGGCGCTCGGTTCGGCCACGCCCGAGGGGTGGTTGTGCGCCACCACCAGGGCCGCGGCACCCAGTTTCAAGGCGCGCTTGACTACCTCGCCGACGTAGACCGCGGCGCCGGTCAGGCTGCCGTGGAACAGGTCCTCGACGCCGATCACCTGGTGCCGGGCGTCGAGGAACAGCGCCGCAAAAACCTCGCTTTCGGCATCGCGCAGGCGGGCCCGGAAGGCCTGTTGCACATCGGCCGGGGCGGCGATTGCAGATCCACGACGCAGCGGGCTGGCCAGCGCGCGGCGCCCGAGTTCCGCGGCGGCCTGCAGTGTGGCCCACTTGGCGGGGCCGATCCCGAGTCCGTTCGGTAGATCGCGCAGCCCGAGGGCCAGCGCGCCGCGCAGATCGCCACAGGCCGTCAGCAGATCGCGAGCGACATCCACCGCACTGCGTCCGCGTGTCCCGGTAGACAGCAACAGCGCCAGCAGTTCGGCGTCGGTCAGGCGGGCTGCACCGTACTCCAGCAGGCGTTCGCGGGGCCGCTCGGCGTCGGGCCAGCAGTGAATCGGTTGATGCGCGCTCATCGTCGTCGGTTGTCGGGGTTGCTGCTGGGTGGTGCAACATTGCAGCCGAACCGAATTGCCGGACAGCCGTGTTTTTCCCATTTTCCGGTAGTCTCCAGTCGCATGTTCCGGTAGGAAATTTCCGACAGATGTCTGATCTGTCCTCGATGCGCCTGTTGCTCGGTATCGGCGCCGGCATCGCCGCCTACAAGTGCGCCGAGCTGGTGCGCAGTGCGCGCGAGCGCGGCGCCGAGGTGCAGGTCGTGATGACCGCATCGGCCCTGCACTTCGTCGGCACCGCAACTTTTCAGGCGCTCTCGGGCCGCCCGGTGCGCACCAGTCTCTGGGATGAATCCGCCGAAGCCGCGATGGGGCACATCGAGTTGGCGCGCTGGGCGACGCAGATCCTGGTCGCGCCGGCAACCGCCGACCTGATTGCGCGATTGCGCGCCGGCATTGCCGACGATCTGCTGACCACCGTGTGCCTGGCGAGTAACGCTCCGCTGGCGCTGGCGCCGGCAATGAACGAGCAGATGTGGGCGCATCCGGCGGTTCAGGACAACATGGCTGCACTGCAACAACGCGCTGTGCGCGTGCTCGGGCCCGGGCACGGCGCCCAGGCTTGTGGCGATTTCGGCGCCGGGCGCATGCTGGAGGCGGCTGAGTTGCTGGATGCGCTGTTGGCGCCAGGCGGCGCTCAACTGAGCGGCCGCAGGGTCGTGGTCAGCGCTGGACCGACATTCGAAGATCTCGATCCGGTGCGGTTCATCGGTAACCGGAGTTCCGGAAAGATGGGGTTCGCGATTGCTGCCGCGGCACGCCAGGCGGGCGCCGAGGTGACGCTGGTCTCCGGGCCGGTGCATTTGCCCACCCCGCCGGGCTGTCAGCGCATCGATGTGCGCAGTGCCCTGGAAATGCGCGACGCGGTGTTCGCCGCCGCTGCGGGCGCCGACATCTACGTCGGCGCGGCGGCGGTGGCCGACTATCGGCCGGTCGCGGCTCAGGCGCACAAGATCAAGAAGAGCGGCGAGGCGATGACACTGCAGTTGGTGCGCAACCCGGACATCATCGCCGAACTCGGCGCCGGGGCGCGGCCGCGATTGCTGGTCGGATTCGCGGCCGAAACCCGCGAAGTGTTGTCCTACGCGCAAGCGAAGCTGGCTGCCAAGGGGCTCGACCTGATCGTCGCCAACCGGGTCGGTCCGGATGCCGCATTCGATCGCGAGGACAACGCGCTGACCGTGATCTCGGCGCAATCGGTGGTTGATCTCGGCAGCGGCAGCAAGCGGCAACTGGCGCAGCGGCTGGTCGAATTGTTTGCTTCGCGGCTGGCAGCGGAGGACGCATGAACCTGCGCCATCCGCTGGATCTCGAAGTCAGGATTCTCGATGCGCGCCTGGGTTCGATCTGGTCGTTGCCCGACTACGCCACGCCGGGATCGGCGGGACTCGACTTGCGAGCCTGCATCGATGCCCCTTTGCTGCTGGAGCCCGGGTGCAGTTCGCTGGTTTCCACCGGCATGGCGATCCACATCGCCGATCCGACCGTGGCAGCGCTGGTGCTGCCGCGCTCCGGACTGGGCGCACGCCACGGCATCGTGCTCGGCAATCTGGTCGGATTGATCGATGCCGACTACCAGGGACCGCTCATGGTGTCCTGCTGGAACCGATCGGATTCAGCCTTTACCATTGCGCCCGGCGACCGCATCGCACAACTGATCCTGGTGCCGGTCTTGCATGCACACCTTCGGATTGTGGACAGTTTTGAAGCCAGTGAGCGCGGAGCCGGTGGTTTCGGGCACAGTGGCCGCAGTTAGCCCCAGATTCAGACTGACGCATGCTGTCGCGGCCGGTACCTGCGCGCAGTTCGCAAATTGATGCAATCCGGATGAGAATGCGAGCGTGCAAGCCCTACGCAATCTACTGACCAGAGCCAAACCTGCGGATGCCGCCGCGCCAGCGCGGAGCGCGCCGCAGCAGGCGCCGGCGTGGCTGGCGCCGCTCGGTTTCGTGATCATGCTGTTCGGTACGTTGTTGTTCGCCTACCAGAGCTGGCAGATCTGGCGCACCGATTCGTTGCATGAGGTCGCCGAGCGCGTCGGTGCCCAGGCACGCCAGAGCATCGGCGGCTTTGTTTCCGAGCGCCAGCGCACGCTGGGAGAAGCGTTGTTGCACCCCGAGGTCGCGCGCTATTTCGCCAGCGGCGAAGCCGGCGATCCGGTACGCGCCCTGGCCGCCATTCGCGAACGCATGCCCGAGGTCGCCGATGCCCGATTCATCGGCGGCGATGTGCTTGATGCCATCGGCGACGACATGGCCGGTTTTGGCTATGCCAATGCCGAAATGCTGCTCAGCGCGGCGCGCCTCGGTGCACCCGCGCCGGCCCAGGTGCATGGTGGGCCGGGCGGCCAGCGCGAGCTGGTGCTGGTCAATCCGGTCACCCTGAGTGGCACGATTGCCGGTTTCGTATTGGTCAAATTACCTTACGAGCCTTTGCGCGATGCCTTTCAGGTGCTGTCCACTGGCGGCATCGATCTTGCGCTGCTGCAGGGTGAGAGCGGCGTCGGCGAGGTGCTCGAAGGCAGCCAGGTCGGCGGCATGGAGCGCGCTGCCGTGCCTGGAGCCATGTTGCGCATCGGTTTTCGTGTGCCGATGCCGAACATCATCGCCGGTTCGGAAAGTCTGCTGACCAATCTGCTGCTTGCGCTCTTCAGTCTGGCGGCCAGCCTGGTGGTTGCGTTGACGCGCCTGTGGCCGGGACTGCTGGAGCAGGGGTTGGGCAAACTGCGGCCGCAGCCGGTGCCGGAGGCAAGCGTCGGCGAACAATTGCGGGCTCAGGCGGTACCGGTCAGCGCCTCGCCGCCGGCAGTGGCCGTGCCGACCACGCCGACGGCTTCCAGTCCGCCGGTGGTCGCGGCGGCCGCGGGCCCAGCCACCGCTCCGGCGCGCGGTGCTTTGGTCGACCGCAGCATCTTCCGTGCCTATGACATCCGCGGAGTGGTCGGCAAGACGCTGTCGAGCGAGGTGGCGCAACTGATCGGCCATGCGGTCGGTTCGGAGGTGCGCGCGCGTGGGCTACAGACGGTGCTCGTCGGGCGCGACGGGCGCCATAGCGGGGCATTGCTGCTGGAGGCGCTGATCAAGGGGCTGCTGGCCGCAGGCTGCGACGTCATCGACATCGGCGCGGTGCCGACGCCATTGTTGTACTTCGCCACCCACGACCTCAACGCGGGTTCCGCGGTCATGGTCACCGGCGGGCACAATGCGCCCGAATACAACGGCTTCAAGATCATGGTGGCGGGCGAAGCGCTGGCCGAGCAGGACATTCAGGCGCTCTACGGGCGCATCGTCGAGGACCGCCTGGAGCGTGGTCGCGGCGCGCTGACGCAGATGGACCTGGTCGAGAACTACCTGGAGCGCATATCCGGCGACATCCAACTGGAAGCGCCGCTCAAGGTCGTGCTGGATTGCGGCAACGGCATCGCCGGGACTGTCGCGCCGCGTCTTTTCGAAGCGATCGGCTGCGAAGTCGTGCCGCTCTACTGCGACGTGGACGGCAACTTCCCGAATCACGGTCCGGACCCGAGCGACCCGCGCAACCTTGAAGATCTGGCGGTTTCGGTCAAGCAGTTGAAAGCAGACATGGGACTGGCTTTCGATGGCGACGGCGATCGTCTCGGTGTGGTCACGCGCACCGGGCGGATCGTCTATCCGGATCGATTGCTGATGCTGTTCGCGCGCGACGTGTTGTCGCGCGCCCCCGGCGCTACCGTCATCTACGACGTGAAGTGCACCAGTCATCTTGCCGGCGTCATTCTCGGTCACGGCGGCAGCCCGGTGATGTGGAAGTCCGGCAACGCGTTGATCAAGCGCAAGATGCGCGAGACCCAGGCGGAGCTTGCTGGCGAGATGAGCGGCCATTTCTTCTTCCAGGAGCGCTGGTACGGCTTCGACGACGGCCTGTATGCCGGTTGTCGGCTGCTCGAGATCATCGCCGCCGACGGACGCGACGCAGACGAGATCTTCGACGAACTGCCGCAGGGCGTGAGTACGCCAGAGATCAAGGTCCAGATGGCTGAAGGGGAGCACTTCCGTTTCATCGAGAAATTCCGCGATCGCGCACGCTTCGATGGTGCCCGCATCACCACCATCGACGGGGTGCGCGCCGACTGGTCGGACGGCTGGGGTCTGGTGCGCAGTTCGAACTTTTCGTCAGAGCTGATGCTGCGCTTCGAAGCCGTCGATGGCGACGCGCTGGCGCGTATCCAGGGTCTGTTCAAGGCCCAGTTGCTCGCCGTGGATGGGCGGCTGACGTTGCCGTTCTGAGATCCGATGCGATGCCCTGAATGCTCGCCAGGCCGCGCGTCGAAGGCCTGCATGACCCTCAAAAGCACATGCTGTCGCCACACGGGTCATGCTGAAAGCCTTGTGCGTCGGGCGCATCTGCACTAGGCTTGCGAGGCCTGCGTTGAAGCTGGTTGCGAGCGCCCCGCCGTCAGAAAGGGGCGTCACGACGTTAATTTAGAAGAGAGGACGATGACAATGAGACTTCGATATGGTCTGGCGGCATGCCTGGGCCTGGCACTGATGGGATTGAGTCCGGCCCATGCGGCCAAGGGTGACCCGAAGGTCCTTATGCGTTCGGTGAGTGGCGGCGAGTTGCGCTCCCTGTCCAACGCCGTCGTCACGCCAAAGGGTACCGTTTCCGGACTGAGCATGGCCGGAATCACCAGCGTCGACGCGCTGGACGATGCGGACAACATCGTGATCGACCTGAATATTGGCGCCGGCAACGCCCTGACCGGCCTGAGCTGGGACGTCGGCCTCGCCACCGTGGGCGCAAGCTGGTTGTCCGAGCCGGTGATCCTGTTCTCCGATTCGACCGGATCGACCGATCCTGAAGGTATCTTCCTGACCGTGGGCATCGGCGACGATGCGCCGGGCGACTCGGAATACAGCAGCGGCGGTGTGATCAGCTTCTCTTCGATTCCGCTGCCCGACATCACCGTGGGTGCCGACGGCATCCTGCGTCTGCAGTTCTTCGAGGATTTCGATGATGGCCCGGGCGTTGATGCCAACTGGCGCGACGCTGTCGTTCCGGCCGTCATCGCCGGGCTCGGTCTGCAGTGCTCCAATCAGGCTGCGTGCGACCTGGCCGTGGGCGGCACCCCGGTGCTGAACATCGGCACCGTCACCGGCGTCGATTCCTGCCCGTCGGTGCCCGCCAACAACAATTCGATCATCGAGCCGGGCGAACTGGTGAACTTCAGCGTGCCGCTGGCAGCTGCCGGTGGCGCCTTCACCAATGTCGTCGGTACGTTGACCTCCGGCACCGCCGGCGTCACCATCGTTTCCGGCATCGGCAATTACGGAACGATCGCAGACGGCGCCACGGGCACGGCCAATTTCACCGTCGAACTCGGTGATGCTGTGGCTTGTTATTCGGCGATCAACCTGTCGCTGGCGGTGACCAGCACGGAAGGCAACTTCAGCTTCCCGATCACGCGCAACGTTGGCTCTCCGGCGATCACCTATGCCGGCCTGCCGCTGACCATTCCGGACGGCGTGCCGGCGGGTGCCACGAGCGTCGCCACGGTGACCGGCATGACCGGCCCGATCACCTCGTTGCAAGTGCGCATCGCGGCGACCCATACCTGGATCGGCGATCTCACGTTCACGCTGACCAGCCCGGGTGGCACCACCATCACGCTGCTCGACCGTCCGGGTGTGCCAGCGACCGCCTTCGGCTGCAACAACGAAAACGTTGCCGTCACCTTCCAGGACGGCGCGGGTGATCCGGAGTCCATCTGCGGTCCGGCGAACACGCCGTGGCCGGTGACCCTGGCAGCACCCGTTTCGGCCCTTTCGGCGGTCAATGGTCAGTCCGGCAACGGCAACTGGACGCTGACGGCATCCGATTCGGCGACCCCCGACCCGGGTACCGTGACCGATTGGGAACTGATCATTCAGCCCGCTCCGGCCGGCACCTGCACTGTGTGTCCGAAGCAGGCCGACATGTCGATCGCCCTGACCGACACGCCGGATCCGGTCACCGCTGGAACCACCTTGACTTATGTTGCCACGGCCACCAACAACGGCCCGGCTCCGGCAGCCGACGTGGTCGTTGCCATGCCGGTCCCGGCGAACACCACGCTGGTTTCGGCCACCGCGAGCGCCGGCGGCACCTGCGTCGCAACCACCTGCACCTTCGCCGGTGCGACCGCGTCCGGTGCCACGCGTACGGTGACTTACGTGGTCACCGTCGCCGCTTCGGCAGCGAACGGAAGCACGCTCAGCGCCACCGCCAGCGTCAGCTCGCCGACGCCGGATCCAGTCGCTGGCAACAACAGCGCCACCGCCACGACCGCAGTGGCCACCTCGGCCAACCTGGCTCTGACGTTGACCTCGTCGGTGGCGCAGACGCCGGTCAACGTGCCGGTGACCTTCGACGCCACCAGCACCAACGGTGGCCCCAGCGATGCGCAGAATGTGCAGATCTCGATCGTGTTGTCTCCGGACTTCCGTTACTCGAGCCACTCGGCGAGCGCCGGTGCCACGTGCACCACGCCGCAGGTCGGCAACTCGGGCACGATCACCTGCACGTGGGCTGGCTCCACGCCGGTGGGCGGAGTGCGCACACTGTCGGTGTCCGCGTTCAGCAACAATGAGGCGGGGAACACCGTCAATGCATCGACGACTTCCGCCACCACTGATCCGGTCCTCGCCAACAACAGCGGCGCCGTGACCGTGCAGGTCGGTCCGCTGGTCGAGGAAATTCCGACCATTGGCCGCAACGCAATGCTGCTGTTGGGGCTGATGCTTGCGCTGGCCGGCTTCGTGGCGGTTCGCCGCAACAGCTGATCCAGTTCGGGTCTGAGGTAACAAGGAAGGGGCGGCCTGCGGGTCGCCCCTTCTGCTTTTGGGGCTGTACCGCCAGGACCGGTCACGAACGTGCCGCGAGACTGCGTGCCATCGCAACCCGCTATGATCCGGCGATGAACGAGAAATCCGCCAGCGTATTGCCGCTCGTCCGGTTGAAGACCGAACGCCGCTCGAACCATCCCTGGATCTTCCAGAAGATGGTGGAAAAGCCCGACCCCAAGCCGCGACCGGGCAGCGTCGTCGACATCGAGGATCGCACTGGCGAATGGGTCGGACGCGGCTTCTACAATGGCCACTCGCGGATCGCGCTCAGGGTACTGACCGAGCGTTTCGACGAGACCATCGACCCGGAGTTCTTCCGCCGGCGCATCGCCCGAGCGCTGGAACTGCGCCGCGACGTGCTCAAGCTGGACGACGTCACCGATGCCTATCGCGTGATCCACTCCGAAGGCGACGATCTCAGTGGATTGATCGTCGATCGCTTCGCCGATACCTTGGTCATCGAGTACTTTTCGGCCGGCATGTGGAAACAGCGCGACGTCATCCGTCGCGCACTCGCCGAGATCTATACCGACCATCAGTTCTACTGGTTCGCCGAGGAACACGTCGCCAAGCAGGAAAGCTTCGACTGTTCGGTACCGGCGCCGCCACCACCGACCACCATCACCGAGCACGGCCTCAGCTTCAAGGTCGCGCCCGGGCAGAAACACAAGACCGGTTTTTTTGCCGATCAGCGCGACAATCGCAAGCGTTTGGGCGAGTACTCCGTCGGCAAGCGCGTGCTCGATCTGTGCTGCAACTCCGGCGGTTTCGCGATCTACGCCAAGGCTGCAGGCGCCACCGAGGTGATCGGCGTCGACCTCGACGAAGAAGTCCTCGAACTGGCAAAACACAACGCGCGCCTGAACAAGCAGGCGGTGCGCTTCGTGCACGCAGACCTGTTTCCGTGGTTGCGAGATGCAGCGATCAACGGCGAGCGCTTCGACACCGTGATCCTCGATCCGGCGAAGATGACGCGCGACCGCGAACAGGTGATCCCGGCGCTGAAGAAGTACCTCGACATGAACAAACTGGCGCTGGGCGTGGTCAAGCCGGGCGGCATCCTGCTGACCTGCTCGTGCACCGGCCTGGTCAGCGAGGAACAGTTCCTCGACATGATCCGCCGCGCTGCCTTCTACGCCAACCGGACCGTGCAGATTCTCGAAGTGCACGGAGCCGGCGCCGACCACCCATGGCTGGCGCATGTTCCCGAATCGCGCTACCTGAAATCGGTGTTCTGCCGGGTGTATTGACGCGCCGAACTTGTGGGAGCGGGTTTATCCCGCGAACGCCCTCGCGGGTTGAATCCGCTCCCACACTGGAATCATGGCGTTCAAAACACCGCCATCGCAGCCCGCCAGGTCAGCCCGAACAACGGCAGCGTCGACAGCACGAACAGCGCGAAGCGCACCTGGATGACGTTGAACAATGACTGCCACAGGCTGTGCGCCACGCGCAGTCCGACGAAGGCCCAGGCCAGTCCGATGCTCATCGGGCTGCTGTCGCCTGCGATGGCAAGAACCAATACCACCGCGTAGAAGACGGTCGGGATTTCCATCAGGTGGTTGTAGTTGTCCGCCTTCCAGCGCACCGACGGCGGCAAGGTGCTCATCTGCTCGCCACGCGGCGCGTTCGGATCGAGGCGCATGCGCGCCTTGACGATCGCCGGAATGCGCGTGGCGTACATCCACAACCACATCACCAGCGTCCAGGCGACCAGCGCCACGACCGGGGCCAGTATCGGATTGGGGGTCAACATCGAAGTGCTCCTGCGAGGAGGGAAGCGACGATGCTGCCGTTTGCCGGTTACCAAGGCCAGAGGCGAGGTCGGCCGAGATGCGGGTGGCAAGCGTCAGCAAACGCTCAAAGCGTCGCCATTTGTGATCAAACGACTCGCGCGCTGGTGTGACGCCAATGTCTGGAGTCATCGCCTTGATTGCGGGAAGCGTCCAGACAAGTCTGGCCCCACCAGAGCAAAGCACAGGCCAAGGCCGGCCTCGGAACGCAGGCCCGAGAAGATGATCAGCCTGATCATTCCAGCACCCGTCGACGCATTCTGGCTTGCCTCGCGGCGCTGTTGATGACATCACCGGCGCATGCTTGGGGACAGCGTTGTCCGCATCGGGCGGCGCGCGAGTCGTGCAGGCGTCCTGCGGTTGTCACCGACTGGAACACCACCATGTCAACAACGCCGGCCCCAGTGGCACGGTCGGGGCGTTCGCGGTGTGGGACGATGGCAGTGGCGAAGCGTCTATGCCGGAGCCAACGCCAATTCTACGACCGGCGGCTTCACGACCTTGGCGCGATCGCGTGGAGCATCACGCAAGCGCGCGCCCGCAAAGGCGACAGGGATTGCGGTCGCGACGAACATGTCGCCCCTACAACGCGGGCTGGTCGCCATAGTGGCGCCGGCTGAACTCGCGGGCGAAGCCGAGCAAGTCGGCCAGCGTGGCGACTGGACTCACCAGCCAGCCTTGCTCCTTCTGCGCGCGATCGAGCCAGACGTAGGCGCTCCGCAGGTAGCGCGAACCCGACGGAGCACGCTGCCATTCGCCGGGGATGTTGAGTGCCAGCGTGCCGCCGCCCGCGGCCTGCTTGAGCGCGGTGGCGCAGACCTCGAAGCCGCTGGTGCCGCGCTCGTCCGGCGTATCGAACATGGTCGACGCGCCGTCGTCGGAGACCACCAGGATGTGCGTCGGCCGCTTCAGCTTCACCCGCGCCGCGTGGGTCTCGCGCAATGTCGGCAGCGGAAACTGGGTGCCGCCGCCGTAATAACCGGTGAGCACGCGCAGGCAGTCGTCGGCCGAGCGCACGAAGCCCTTGGTCGTGGTGACCTCCTTGCGGCTGGCCCACAGCGTGACCTGTACCGCCGCGCCGGCGCGTAGTGCCGACAGGCAGATCACCGCGCCGGCCAGCGCCGGCCAGGACAGACGTGAACGCGGATCGGGCATCGAGCCGGAACTGTCGACATAGAGGTCAAGATCCAGCGGCCGGCGCGCGCTCTCTGTGCCGGGTTGCGTGCCGAAGCGCCGCTGCACCGTGGTCAAACCGGGAATCGGCACTGGACACAGCACCAGGCTTTCGCGCCAGTCGATGGCTTCGAGCGCATCTCCCGCTTCCCAGGGGTCGAGTCCCTCCGGCAGCGGATCCTCGCTTTGCAGCGCTGGCAGGCTCGGGAACGGCACCAGATAAGGTCGCGCGCGCTCGGCGTAATAGCGCATCGCCGCCTGTTGCTGGTCCAGCTTGAGGCCAGCGAGGCGCAGCAACTCGCCATACTGATAAGGGTCGCGCGCCTGGCCAGCGCCGCCAGACTGCCCACCCGGTTCGGCTGCTGCACTGGGTGCCTGCGGCGCTTCGGCGGTGTCTTCCAGTGCCGGATGCTGCGGCGCCTGGCGCTCTTCGGCTTCCATTGCGGTCATGCCTTCAGGCTGTCCGCCCTGGCCGGCATCCTTGGTGTCCATCAGCGCCTGCAGGCGCTCGCCGGCCTTGGCATCTTCAAGCAGGTAGGGCAGCACCAGCACCGCAAAGCGCGCGCCTCCTTCGAGCCAGTGGCGCGCGTAATGGCGCACCAGGCGTGCCGCCAGACGCGCATCGACCTCGATTGCCGCGTCGCTGATCAGCCCGGAGTCGGGAGTCTGTGTGGTGGTGCGCGCCACCGCGTCCGCGGCAGCGGCGCCCTCGGCGTCGACCAGCGAACGCCCGCAAAGATCGCCACGCTCCATGCCCCAGAGCAACTCGTAGATGCGCAGATACAGTGTCCACAGCTTGCTCGGCTGGCCGCGCTGGTTGCCCTTCACCACGGCCTGCATCAGCGCCGGCATGCGCAGCCCGGCGCTGCGCATCAGGCGGTCGTTGATCAGTAGATCGGTGTACAGGTTGGCGATCATTGGCGCGTGCTGGGCGACCGTCGGCAGCGCCGGCAGCATGCGCGCCAGCGAGCGCGTGTGATCGCTGATCGATGCCGGCGCGTAGACGTGATGACCGATCTCGTGGGCAAGTACCTCGACTGCGTAATCCTCGATGCCCAGTTGCCGCACCTGTTCGAGGTCGATGACCACGGTCTGATCGACCAGCCGGATCATCGCAAAACTGCCGACAAGGCCCTCGTTTTTCGCCGCCGCGCTGGTTTCCAGCAGCAGCGGCGGCTTCAGCCGGGTGTAGGCGCTCCATGCCGCAAGCGCGGCGGGGAATGCCGCCGACCAGCGCTCGGCGAGAGTCGGCTCAGGCGTCATGTTTCACGGCAGCGCCAGCACGGTCGCGCTGTGCGACCACGCGTGCGTCACCACCAGCAGGTTGTCGCTGCAGGCGCAACTGGCGATGGCGCCGTGCGCGGTGAAATCGAAGCGCTTGCGCGGGCTGATCAGAACACCGACGTCGACGCGCCAGCCTTCCGGCAATACCCACGCCGCCGCCAACTTGCCGTCGCTGTGCGGCTGGACGTTGGCGCCGTAAGCATCGGCATGCACGGAATAGCGCTGGCCACCCGAATGCAGCAGTAGTTCGCCATTGAGCGTGCCGACGACCGGCGGCTCGGCGAAGCGGCCACCGAATCCAACAAATGCGCCGACTTGCGCGGCAACCCGCGGCGCCTTGGCGGGGGGCAGGTCCGGCCGGTACCAGCGATCGATGGTCATGCTCAGCAGCATCTGATCCTGCCAGTCCGCCAGATTCATGCCCAGTGCGAGCGCCAGCAATTCGCGATCGAGCGAGCGTGCGCGCTCCAGCGCGCTCTCGCGGTAGTGCGCCAGCCCATGACGCCAGGCTGCGACCTGCCCGGCATGCAGCAATTCGTCGGTGCTGCGGGCGCGACGAGCGACATTGCCCAGCGTCGCCAGCCAGTCGCTGCCGCCGCCATGCGTCGACCAATGCACCAGCGCATTGGCGACGGCCGCAGCCAGCGCACCCGGTTGCCGCGCGAACAGAGCGGGCGCGTTGTCGGCGAGTAGTTTCCAGCCATCGACGATTCCGGTCGCACGCGCGCCCGGACCAATCCAGCGCTGGCCGAGCAAGCTCAACCCGAGGTCGTACAGGGTGTCGACCAGCGCCGGCACCGCGGCGCTGTCGACGACCGCAAGCTTGCCGACGATGGCATCCAGCGGGCCGCTCAGGAGTTCGCTGAAAGCCGCCGCATCGACGCCCGGATAACGCTGCTGGGCGACGGCGAAGCGTCGGTTGTACTCGGCGCGTCCGCCGCGCAGGACATCGGCGAGGGCGGGAGTCAGGGGCATGGCGACGGGCCCTTGTATGTGCGGGGGAGCGGATCTGGAGGGCACGAGGGCATGAGGGCACGAGGGCACGTGAGAGCGACCGCCGTTTCGCTCCTGCCCTTTTCGTGCCCTCGTGCCCTCATGCCCTCGTGCCCTCGTTCCATCACCCCTGCACCAGCCAATGCAAATAGTTGGTATAGCGCTGATGCAGCGATTTCAGCAGCAGCAAATCGTCGTGCAGCGGCCCGTAGATCTTGCCGCCCTTGCCGATGTCGGTGATCTGGCGTTCGATTCTGGCGAGGCGCTTGCGCACCTCGGGTTCCTCGACGCCGTCGAGTCCGGCGCGCAGCTCGCTGGCGAGGTCCGCGACTGGATCCTTGCGATCGAGGTCGAGGCGGTCGTACTCCTTGCAACTGGCATCGAACAGATGGCGCAGCCAGCCGATGCGGTCGCTGCGGAAGCCGGTGCTGCTGGCGGCCTGGAAAAACGGCGACTCCAGGTCCGGCTTGAGTTTGTCGTTGAGCACGAACGGCAGCACCTGGCGCAGATCGTCGAGATGCACCTCGTCGGCACCGCGGAAATAAGCCATCGCCTTGGCGTAGCTCATCAGTGTCATCAGGTTGCGCACCGACAAACCGTTCTTCGTATGGCAGCCGAGGTCCTTGAGCCGGTCGCGTCCGTCGTCCTGCGCGGTCAGCCAGTTCCAGTCGGTTGCCGCCAGCCGCGCCGTGTCCTTGCTCTTGTATTCGAACTGGTCGCCGGCGACGTCCATGTACTCGAACTGGCTGGCGAAGAACTCCAGGCGCCGGCGCACCGGCGGCGGCAGCGGCACGCCGCGGACTTCCCGCGCCATGCGCTTCATTTCGTCCTCGGAGAAGATGATCTCGCGCGGCACGAATTCTTCCGGGCGTGCGTCCTCTTCGATACGCGTCAACAACTCACCGAGGAAACGCGGATTGAATGCGAGTGCCTGCACGATCACATCGATGCGATCGCGCAGCGCCTCGATGACCTGATAAGTGCCGCCACCCTGATCGTCGTTGGCGGTGAGATACCAGGCCGCCGGTGGGCATTCGTAGATCTGATCGAACTGTTCCGCGTAGTTGTCGCCCATCAGCGTCAGCAACGCGCTTTGCGTGCGCGTCGGGATGCGGTTGTACTCGTCGATGATCTTGACCCGCATCGACAGCCACGAGCGCCACGCCACGCGCACCTTGGCCACGCTGTCGGCGTTGATCAGGTCCGACGGCAGCGGCTGGCCGAGCAGGTCGGCCACGGTCATCTGTGGTTGTCCGCGCTGCATGCCACGCCGCACTTCGCGCACCGGATATCCGGCAAGCACGCCCATCAACACCGCGCTGGCGGTCTTGCCGCGCCCCGGCCCGCCGATGAACAGGCATTTGCGTTGGGTGGCGAAGGTCAGCAGCGGCAACAGCACGAAGCTCGAATAGCTCTGCGCCGACGGCAAGGTCAGGCGCGCCTTGCGATCGCCGAGCAGATACTGCAACGGCGGGCCGTCGAGGTACTCGATGTCGTAGTGCGGCGAGATGATCGCGGTGTTCACGATCCAGAAGTAAGCTTGGCGCAGCTTCTCGTCGAGCGGCAGCGCCGTGGTCGTCGTGGCCGCCACCGCATCCGCCGGCCCGCGATAGAGATCCGCCACGTCGAAGCGCTTCGGCGCATGCGTCGGCTTGGGATTGGTCGGCGCCGCCGACAGGCGCTGGAACAGGCTAAGCATGGGCGAAATCCGCAATGGCCGCGCGAGCACTATGCCATGGAGTGCGCGTAGTTACAGGCTCAGACCACCAGCTTGCGACCGGCCTCGTGCAGGCGTTCGGACAACTGGCGCAGCAGCTTGAGGGTCTGCTCCGGATGCTCGGCGATCACGTGGGCGAAATTGTCGGCGGTCACCAGACGCAGTTCCGAGTCGCGGCTGGCCACCACCGTCGCCGAGCGCGGCAACTCCAGCAACAAGGCCATTTCACCAACCCAGGCGCCGGGGCCGAGTCTTGCCAGCGTGTGTTCGACGCCGTCATCGCCGCGTTTGCGCACTTCAAGCTCGCCGCTTTCGATGACGTAGGCGCGGTCCGCCAGCTCACCCTCACGCAGCACCACAGAACCGGCGACGAAGCGACTGTAGCCGCAGTTGGAGAAAATGCACTGGTAGCGTTCAGTGTGATAGAGCTTGGCGCACCCGCTCGATGGCCGCTCACCGGCAAAGCGCCCATGCAGCCAGACCGCGACGGCGGCGCCGATCAGCGGCGCGACGATGTACAACCACTGATGGGTGTAGATCGATGCCAGCAAGGCAGGCGCGACGCTGCGTGCCGGATTCAGACTGGTCCCGGATACCGGCGCCTCGATGAATACCAGCGTGGCGACCAGGGTGCCCGCCAGCACCGGGGTATAGCGCGCGAAGCGCGGATTGTTGACGCAGAACAGGATCAGCCCGACCAGGGCTGCGGTGATTGTTATCTCGGCCACGAAGGCGTGCGTGGCGGAATAGCCAGCGCCGGGCAAGGTGATCCCGAACTGCACGCCTGCAACCGCCTCGGTGGCCAGCAGCGCGGCAACACCGACGCCGAGCAGCGCGCCGGCGATCTGCGCCAGCACATAACAGACGGCGTCACGGGTTGCGATATTGCCCTTCAACCAGAACGCCAGTGTCACTGCAGGGTTCAAGTGCCCGCCGCTGCGCTGACCCAGTGGCGAAACCACCACCAGGGTCGCGCCGCCGGCAAACATGATGCCGGTCAGCAGTCGACGCAGATCCGGCGACTCGATCAATCCCGGCATCGGCGACACCTCGGCCCACATCAGCGCGATCGCGCCAACGCCGATCAGCATCATCAGGGCGGTCCCTGCAACTTCGGCCAGGTATTCCGGCAAATGGTTCGGCATCGACATGTCCTGGCCGAGTTTCGGGCCAGATCTCCTGGCCAGATTCCACGGCGGCTGAGCGTCTCTGGAGAGTTGTCCGATTTCCGTTTCCGGAAATGCGCACTGGCCATGAAACAAGACCGCTGGACGTAGGCCGCGTGTGCGCGGCTTCATCCCGCTCACCGGCGCTTCTGTCGCGGATGCGAGTGAAGGCGCCGGTGAGCCGCTGCGCGGCACACTCGGCCTACGATCGTGGCTGGAGGTCTCCCGGTGCGCTCAGCCGCCGTCGGCGAACTCCGGGTACAGGGTCATGCCGCCGCAGGCAAAGATGGTCTGCCCGTTGACGTAGTCGGAATCGTCGGAGGCCAGCCACACCGCTACCTTGCCGATATCCGACGGCTTGCCGATGCGGCCATACGGAATCAGCTTGAGCAGGGCGTTGAGCGCTTCGGGGGTATCCCAGGCCGCCCGGTTGATCGGTGTCTGGATGGCGCCCGGACCGATCGAGTTGACGCGTACCTTCAGCGGCGCAAGTTCCTGCGACAGGCTCTGCATGAAGAGCTTCACGCCGCCTTTGGATGCCGCGTAGTTGACGTGACCCGCCCACGGAATCACTTCATGCACCGACGACATGCAAATGATCTTGCCGGCGGCGACCGAAACGCCTTCCAGCGGGCCGTTCTTCACCATGTTCCTGGCCGCCAGGCGCGAACACAGGAACATTCCGGTGAGGTTGATGTTCATGACCTTGTTCCACTGTTCCAGGGTCATGTCGACAAACGCCGCGTCCTGCTGCAACCCGGCATTGTTGACCAGGATGTCGATGCGGCCGAACTCGCGCAACATCTCGTCGAACATCGCCTCCACTTGCGACTCGTCCGACACGTCGGCCTTGATCGCGATGGCATGACCACCGGCCGCCTTGATCTCGTCGACCACCTTCGCCGCTCCCGCGGCACTCGAAGCGTAATTGACGACCACATCGGCGCCGGCGTTGGCGAGCGCCAGCGCAACGCCGGCGCCGATGCCGGAACTGGCGCCAGTCACCAGCGCCTTCTGACCCTTCAGGGGTTGATAACTCATCTTGATCTCCTTGCCGAAAGGCTGAATTCAGTGCGTGCGCCACTCGTCGATCAACGAGGCCACCAGCCCGGTCCAGCCGGTCTGATGCGATGCCCCGAGGCCGACGCCGGTGTCGCCATGGAAATACTCGTGGAAGGTGAGGTAGTCGCGCCAATGCGGATCGTTCTGGAACTTTTCGATATCGCCGTACTCCGGCCGACGGCCGTTCGCATCGCGGGCAAACACGGCGATCAGGCGTTCGGCGTGGGTCCTGGCGATCTCGCCGATGGTCCAACTGCGACCGGCGCGATCGACCACGGTCACGTCGTCGCCATGCGCCTTGGCCAGCTTGCGCAGCGATTCGATCATCAGGAACGCGGTGGGATACCAGATCGGACCGCGCCAGTTGGAATTGCCGCCCTTGATCTTGCAATCGGCCTCGCCGGGCTCGTAGGTCACGCGATTGCCGCCGAGCACGAAAGGCGCTTCGAGGTGCGCCTTCGAAAGGCTGCGCAGGCCGAAATCCGAAAGGAACTCGTTCGGGTCGACCAGCAATTGCAGCATGCGCACCAGTTGATCGCGATCGACGATGGTCAGCGCCAGAGTGTCGCCATTCTCTCCGGGGATGCGGCTCACGCACTGCTGGACCAGATCCTGACGGTTATCCAGGAACCAGTTCAGGTTGCGCATGAATTCCGGAAACTGCGACATCCAGCTGGTTTCCAGGCGTTCGACCGCGTACAGCGGAATCAGGCCGACCATCGAGCGCACGCGCAGTTTCTCGAAATGACCGTCCGGATAACGCAGCACGTCGTAGAAGAAGCCGTCCTCGTCATCCCACAGGTTGTAGTTGCGGCCGCCCATGCGTTTCATCGCGGCGCCGACGTAGATGTAATGCTGGAAGAACTTGGTCGCCAGCGATTCGTAGGTCTTGTTCTCTTTGGACAGTTCCAGCGCGATGCGCATCATGTTCAGGCAGAACAGCCCCATCCATCCGGTGGCATCCGATTGCTCCAGAATCGCGCCACCGGGCAACTTGTCGGAGCGGTCGAACAAGGTGATGTTGTCGAGACCGAGGAAGCCACCCTCGAAGATATTGTTGCCGCTGCTGTCGACCTTGTTGATCCACCACGCAAAATTGATCAGCAACTTGTGGAAGCAGCGCTCCAGGAACTCGCGATCGGCCGTGCCGGAGCGAATGCGGTCCATGTTGTAGACGCGCCACACGGCCCACGGATGCACCGGCGGATTGAGATCGGAGAATTCCCACTCATAGGCCGGGATCTGCCCATTGGGATGCTGGAACTGCTCGAACAGCATGAACCACAACTGCTCCTTGGCAAAATCGGCATCGATCAGTGCGATCGCCACGGTGTGGAACGCCAGGTCCCAGGCAGCAAACCACGGATACTCCCATTTGTCCGGCATCGACAGCACGCGCATCGAATTCAGATGGCGCCAGTGTTTGTTGCGGATGTTCTCGCGCGACGCCGGCGGCGGCATTTTCGGATTATCGCCCTTGAGCCATTTGTCGACATCGAAAATGTAATTCTGCTTCGACCACATCATGCCGGCAAATGCCTGGCGCTGGATGCGGCGCTCGTCCTCCGAGGCACCCTTCGGATGAATCGCGGCGTAAAACTCGTCGGCTTCGGCGAGGCGTTTGGCGACGATCGCATCGACCTGCGCCAGCGGTGCGTCCAGGGTGTCCGGCGTGAGCCGCAGACGAATCACCGTCGAACCGCCGGCAGGCACGCTGCGCACATGGTGCACGCAGGCCTTGGTGCCGGTCAGTTCCGGATTGACCGAGGCTTCGCCGTGGATGACGTGGCGGTGGAACGCGTCCTTGACGTACTTGCGACCGTCATCGGACTTGTAAAGTCTGGCGTTGTTGCTTTCGTTGTCGGTAAACAACGGCTTGCCATCGGCCTCGGCATAGAGTCGACGTTGACCCACGCTGTAGGCAAACGGCAGATTGTCGAGGCCGTCGGCAGCGCTGTCGTCGGCCAACAACGACAGATAACCTGTGCCGGCTGGACCCGCTTTGATCACCGGTTCTCGTCGACGTTCCTCGCCCCAGGCCCAGATATTGCGGAACCACAGGTGCGGCAAGACGTGTATTTCCGCGTCTTCAGGTCCACGATTGAATATCTCGATGCGAATGCACAGATCCTCCGGGCCTTCCTTGGCGTATTCGACAACCACGTCAAAATAACGATCTTCGTCGAAGATCCCGGTGTCCAGCAATTCGAATTCCGGGCCGCTGCCGTTGCGTCGCGCGTTTTCCTCGACCAGTCGCTGGTAGGGGTATTCGGCGTGCGGATATTTGTAGACATACTTCATGTAGCTGTGCGTCGGCGTGCTGTCGACGTAGAAGTAGTATTCCTTGAGGTCTTCGCCATGATTGCCTTCGCTCGGAATCAGGCCGAACGGGCGTTCTTTCAGAATCGGATCGTTGCCGTTCCACAAGGCCAGCGAAAAGCACAGGACCTGGAAGCGATCGCACACCCCGGCGAGCCCGTCGTCGCCCCAGCGATAGGCCTTGCTGCGCGCCATGTCATGGGTCAGGTAGTTCCAGGCGGCCCCTTGCGGACTGTAGTCCTCGCGCACCGTGCCCCATGACCGCTCGCTCAGATAGGGTCCCCAGCGGTGCCATTCCTGGCCGTCTCGCACTTGCATCAGGCGCTGTTGCTCGGTGCTCATGGACATGCTTTGTTCTTCCTGTGGGGGGCGCGGGCACAGCACGCTCCTCGCCGCGGCCGCTGGCGGCAGAAGGGCACTGGATGTGGACGCAGATCGTAGCATTGGCGCGCTGCGGATCAAGCGTCACGGCGATAACCCCGTTGAAATGTCGGGTTGGCGGCTTTGGGCGCGTCTGCGCATAGACTTGCGGCAGGTGGTCCGCCATCGGCGATGGGAAGCGCTTGGCAACCAGGCGCTCATCCCTGTCGATGGCGATGGCGCCTGCGGAAGGCGGGGGCCCGGCCAGAGGGCTCGCGGGGTCGTCGAGCGATTCGGGAATCATCGGGAACCACAATGAGCAATGATCGGCATGTCGTCGCCAGCTTCGATATCGGTGGCACCAACTTGCGCGCGGCGGTGGTCGCCGTCGATGCCGACGGGGCCCGTTTGCTCGATCAGAAACGGCGGGCGACGCCAAGCCACTTGCTGTTGCCGGACATCGATGCCGCGGCGCGTCTCGCCGACGTGCTGGATTTCATCACCGATTTCGCCCGCGACGCGCAAGCGCGCTTCGGCGCCGACGCGGTTGCTGCCGCGTTCCCGGGTCCGATCGATGACCGAGGGCGCGTAGTTGCCTTGCCCACCCTGTGGGGCGTTGGCGGTCAGGCCCTGTGTCCGATCGATCTGGTCTCGGCGATGGGTTCGCGCCTGCCCGGCATGCAGGTGCGGGTTTACAACGATGTCTCGGCCGCGGGTTTTCGATTCGCTGCCCGGATGCCGGATTTTGCGTTGTTCACGCTGGGCAGTGGTGTCGGGCTCAAGGTCTTCATCGGCGGCAAGCCGCAGGTCGGTCCGCACGGGCAAGGCGGCGAGCTGACGCACATGGTTTTCGATGCCTCAGCCGACGCACCGTTGTGCGACTGCGGCGGTCGCGGTCATCTGGGCGCGCTGGCCTCCGGTCGTGCCTGGCAACGGCTGAATCGCGATGGCGCGGCAAACCTGCACGATTTTGCCGAGCCCCTGGCGCGGGCCGTGGCCATGCTGCATTTCTCCCTGGGACTCGAGCAGTTCATTTTCGCCGGTGGCCTCAGCGAGGCGTTGGGGGAGCCGTTGCGGCTCGCCATCGTCGCGCGCCTGCCGGAGCAGGGTTGGCAGATCGGTCAGGACTGGAACGCCATGGTCAGCCTTGCGCCGGCCGACGACGCCCATGCCCTGCTGGGCGGTGCGATGTCGTTTGTGCGGCCCGGCCAAGCCTGAGCCGGGAAAGCTGGATTCCGTTCGCGGCGCGAGCGGATGTCGCCAGCGGCAAACTTGCGGTTGCCTGCGGGATTCAGCCCGTGCCCTGCGCCGCGATCCGTGCCACGGCGCGATTGAGCTTCATGCGCACGCCATCCGCGCTCTCGCCAAGTTCGGTGCCGATTTCAGCGAAACTCATGCCGAACTCGAAGCGCATCAGCAGCAGGTTACGGTACGGCGCTTCCAGCCGCTGCAGCGATTGCTCATAGGCGAGCCAATCCAGCGGTTCGACGCTGCACGCGGGCAGCGACAGATCGACCGCGTCTGCTGCATCGGCATTGGCGTCGATCGGTGAACGCTGGTGGCGTCGCAGTGATTCGCGCAGGGCGTTGATGAATACGGCCCGCAGGTAGGCGAAGAAGTCGCCGGGATCGGCCACGACGATCAGGGTCAGCTTGTCCAGCACTTTGAGCCAGGTCGACTGGACCAGGTCGGCAGTGTCCTGCTCGTGGCGCATCAGCTGTGGCACGCGACCGCGCGCGAAGCGCCACAACAGGGGTTCGACTCGGGCCACCAGGTCACCGCGGGCGCGCGCATCGCCGGCGCGGATGCGACCGAGCAGCACGGCGGTGGTGTGCTCCGAATCCTCAGTCACGGTTGCACGATCGGCGTTCGGTCGATGGATGGCTCAAGTATAGGGACGTCAATCGCGTGACCGCAGTCCGGGATTGGCGTTGCCAGGCTGAGTGGCGAGCAAGCCGTACCGCATACTGCGCACTGATCGGCGGCTGGCCGGAGCACCGCATTGAGCACTCTCAAGGACAGTGCGGATACGCTGCAGGCGCGGTTGGAAGCGCTAGCAGCGCGTATCGCGTCGGGCGATACGCTCGGGCTGGATAGCCTGCCCGGCGACTTCCAGGCGCTGCCCGAAGTGCAGCGACTGCTGCAGTTTGCCCGGGTCGCGCAGGTGCTGGCGCAAGGCGTGGCGCCGGAGGCTGCGCCGATCCCCGCGGAGATCGGGCCGTGGCGCCTCGGTCGCTGCCTCGGCAGTGGTGGCATGGGCGAGGTCTGGCTCGGCGAGCGCAGCGACGGCACGGTCGAACAGCGCGTGGCGATCAAGCGCGTGCGCGGCGTGTCTGCCGAGTTCAATGCGCGGCTGACCGTCGAACGGCGCATCCTGGCGCGCTTGTCGCACCCCAACATCGCGCGCTTCATCGATGCCGGTGTCGACGCTGGCGGCGCGCCGTGGCTGGCGCTGGAGTACATCGAAGGCGACACGCTCACGGCGTGGTGCGACCGCGTGCAGCCCGGGCTGGACGCTCGTCTGCGCCTGTTTCTGGATGTCTGCAGCGCGGTCGAGCATGCGCACCGGCACCTGGTGGTGCACCGCGACCTGAAGCCGGCGAATGTACTGGTCGACGCGTCGGGCGCCCCGCATCTGCTCGACTTCGGCATTGCCAGATTGCTCGACGGCAGTGCGGCGGAGCTGACATCCAGCGCGATGACGCCAGCCTATGCCGCGCCGGAGCAACTGCGCGGCGGCGAAATTTCCACCGCCACCGATGTGTATTCGCTCGGGCTGCTGCTCTATCGCTTGCTCGCTGGCACCCTGCCGGAGACCCGCCGCGACGCGCATGTCGCGGTACTGCTGACGCGCGTCGAGAACGAAGAGACCCAGCAGCCCAGCCGCAGTGCGCGCGACCAGGCGCAGTTGCTGCCTTACGCGCCGGCGCAGCTGGCCGGCGATCTGGACGCCATCGTGTCCAGGGCGATCCGTGCCGCACCGGAGGCTCGCTACCCTTCGGTGGCGGCGTTGGCCGAAGACATCCGCAACTTTCTGGAGTCGCGACCGGTATCGGCGCGCGCGCCGACGCGCCGCTACCTGTTCAGCCGCTACGCGCGTCGCCACAGGACGACATTGGCGTTGTCGCTTGCCGTCGCGCTGGCACTGACACTGGGCGCCGGACTGGCGCTGTGGCAGGCCGGTGTCGCGCGCGCCGCGGCACGCACCGCGCAGGCGAATGCCGATCGCGCCGATGCGCAGGCGCTGCGCACCCGCGCCCAGGCCGAGCGTGCGCAAGGCGCCAGCGATTTCGTGATGTCGGTGTTTCGCCAGATCGACCCGTATCGCCGCGATGCGCGCGGCCAGATCACGCTGGAACAGGCTTTTGAAGACGCGCTGCAGCGCATCGACGCCGAGTTCGCCGGACGGCCGCAACTGGCGGTGGATCTGAACGACAGTTTTGGCCAGATGCTGGTCAACCTGGGCCGCTTCGACGAGGGCCGGGCGCGGCTGCAACGAGCGCTGCAACTGGCGGAATCCGAGCTGCCGGCCGATGACCCGCGGCTGGCCGCGGTGTTGCTCAATCTCGGGCAACTGAGTGCGCGTACCGGGCGTGCCCGTGAGGCGCGCGAGCTGATCGAACGCGCCGTGGCGATCCTCGCGCCGCGTGTCGACAGCGAACCGCAGGCCTATGGCGATGCGCTGTTCGCGCAAGCCAGCGTGCTGCTGGAACTGAATGAAACCGACGCGGCAGAGCCGCTGGTTCGACGCGCCTACGCGTTGCACGAGCAGCATCTGGCGGCCGACGATCCGCGCCGTGCGCAGGCGCCCTACAACCTGGCCACCTTGCTGCGCCAACAGCGCAACGATGCGGCCGCAAAACCCTATCTGGACGAGGCGGTGGCGCGCGCCGAACAACTGCAGGGCGCGGATGCAGCCGTGCTGGTGGACTTTCTCGATTCGCAGCGCGCCAACGCCAATGTCCTGCTCGACCCCAAGCGCGAGCGCGCCGCCGCGACACGGATGCTCGAAGTGGCGCGCGCCAATTTCCCCGGGGACCATCCGGTCCATGCCCACGCGCTGGTCGCCGTGGGCACCATCAAGCTGCGCGATTTCAACGACCCGCAGGGTGAGGTCGACCTGCGCCAGGCGGCGGCGATGTACCGTCGCCTGGACCACCCGATGGAAGCCCGCGCCTGGCGCATGATCGGCTGGACGCGCAATTTCTGGGAGCTGCATGCGGCGGCCCTGGCGGCACTGGACGAAGGCCACCAACGCTGTCGTTCGATCGGCCCGGCCGAGGCCGAGTGCCTGGCGATCGCCGCCGAACGCATCGGCAGTCTGGTGCAACTCGAACGCGGTGCTGAAGCCATCGCCGCCAGCGCCGAACTTGACCGCACCATCGCCGAACACGGCGCGCTCGGCATGGATACCCGCGAAATGGCGGACGAAGCGCGTGCCGAAGCCTTGGTGGCGGGCGGACGCAATGCCGATGCCGTGGCCGTCTTCGATCGCCTGCTGCTCACCTACGCCGAACGCTATGGCGCGGACAGCGACATCGTGAAGCGGATGCGCAGCCGCCGCGATCAACTCGCGGGCACAGGCGCAGCGCGCTGACGCCGGGCTTTACCCGAGGAAGTCCCGGCGCACCGCTTCGGCGCGCATCGTACGCGCATCGAACCTGTGGGAGCGGGTTCATCCCGCGATAGCGCTCGCGGAGTAAATCCGCTCCCACATGAAAATCAATGCCTTACGGCTGTTCGGTGGAGTACTGGTCGCCCCCGTCGGTGCGCTTGTACGCGCATCGAACCTGTGGGAGCGGGTTCATCCCGCGATAGCGCTCGCGGAGTAAATCCGCTCCCACATGAAAATCAATGCCTTACGGCTGTTCGGTGGAGTACTGGTCGCCCCCGTCGGTGCGCTTGTACGCGCATCGAACCTGTGGGAGCGGGTTCATCCCGCGATAGCGCTCGCGGAGCAAATCCGCTCCCACATGAAAATCAATGCCTTACGGCTGTTCGGTGACGTACTGGTCGCCCCCGTCGGTGCGCTTGTACGCGCCATCGAACCTGTGGGAGCGGGTTCATCCCGCGATAGCTCTCGCGGAGTGAATCCGCTCCCACTTGAAAATCAATGCCTTACGGCTGTTCGGTGGAGAACTGGTCGCCCCCGTCGGTGCGCTTGTACGCGCATCGAACCTGTGGGAGCGGGTTCATCCCGCGATAGCGCTCGCGGAGTAAATGTCCATCACAAGGTTTAATCCACCGGCTTTAGCCGGTCAGCT
>ERZ761602.1211-NODE-1211-length-48731-cov-16.861040_pt1 | contig 48731 bp, 34 predicted proteins | sample MGYA00512165_ERZ761602 | MGnify/ENA primary metagenome ERZ761602 (study PRJEB28899, sample SAMN02445085) | bioreactor sludge metagenome | biome: EBPR sludge; isolation source: Thorneside wastewater treatment plant | place: Australia: Brisbane, Thorneside...
GTGGCGCGAACCCGAGGTCGCCGCCGTCGACGAGGCACGACCCACGTGGGTCGCGAACGGACTGGATCCAGATCCAGTGCTGTCCTTCGACAAGGCGATCTCCCCGGGGCCTCCCGCGTGAAGCAGTCGATGATCGCACCACCCACGCGGAGCCCAGTGCCTGGTCCCTTGCGCCTTGTCCCCGCGCCTTGCCCCCTTGCCCCTCGTCCCTTGTCCCCTTGCCCCTCGCCCCTTGTCCCCTTGTCTCCCCGGCCCTTGTCCCCTTGTCTCCCTGCCCCTTGTCTCCACGTCCCTTCACTCCGCCTCCGGCGCCATGTGACTGGACCTGGCTCCAGCAGGGACGCGCGAACCATCGGAACCGGATCCGGTCCGCTCGGACTCCGTCAACGGGCAGCTCTCCCTCTCCCTCTCCCTCTCCCTCTGCCTCCGACATACCCAGATGGGTACTCAGCGCCAGACCCGGGTGTCCCCCCTCCGCGCTTGCCCACATGGGTAACGCGCTCATTCGCGGCTCCTGCCGCCGGCCGCTGCCCCGGCGCCGATCGCGACGAACGCCGCGACGCCACCCTCGCGGAACAAGCCGATCGCGACCAGGCCGACGATCCCGACGAGGAGCAACCCGACGACGACGCGCGCGCCGTCGATCGCGCGGCCGCCGCTGGCCACGTCGATGCGGCGCGCCCTTGCGCCGACCTCGACGGCGGCCAGCCCCAGCCCGAGCCCGATCGCGGCGTGCGTGGCGACGACGGCGCCGAGCATCGCGGGCGAGAGCGGCGCGACCGCGACGGCGGCGCCGGTCGCGACCAGACCCGCGCCGACGCCGAGCACGGCGAGCACGAGCGCGCTGCTCGCGCGGCGCGTGGACGGCGCCACCGCCGACGCGGCCGTCATCCAGCCGATCGACCGGTCGCTCTCCGTGACGGCGGTGGCCGCGGCGACGAGCGAGGCCGCCAGCGCGATCGACGCGACCGCGCCGGCGACGACGATCGCGTCGCGCGCGTCGCGGGCCTCGTGGCCGATCACCAGCGCCGCGAAGGCGCCGCCGAGGGCGGCGAGCCCCGCGCCGGTCACGAGCGCCGACGCGCGTCGGCGCACCAGGCTCCGCACGTGAACGCCGGCCATGGCGCCCACGGGCGACGTCCAGCGCGGCACGCGCGGCGCCCGCCCGAGCTTGCCCGCGATCCCGGCGACGACGAGCGACAGGAGCGTCATCGCCGCCCACGCCGCCAGCCCGCGTCCCACACCTCCGCCGAGGAGCCAGAGCGCGCCCCACGGGGCGTGAACCCCGGCGGCGGCCACGGCGATCGCCGCGCGCTCGGCGACGACCCCGCCGGGCAGGGCCCGCAGGTAGGCCGCGCCCGGCGCGTCGAACGCGACGCGGACGGAGGCGACCGCCAGGAGCAGCCAGGCCCCGCCGAGCACCGCGAGCGCGCGCACCGACGACGACGCGATCTCGACCGCGTCCGCCGGCGCCAGGCCGTTGCCGCCCATGACCACGCCGGCGACGATCGCGACCCCGGCCCACGTGGGCGCCGCCCGTCGCGCGACCGGGCGGCCGACCGTCGACAGCCACACCCTCGCGGCTCTTGACCCGGGGGCCACGTCAGCCATAACTGTCAGCTCCCGGACGGGCCGCCGCCATGCAGTTCATCGACGAGGCAACCATACACGTGAAGGCCGGCGACGGCGGCGATGGCTCGGCGGCCATGCGGCGCGAGGACAACGTGCCGCGCGGCGGGCCCTCGGGCGGCGACGGCGGCGACGGCGGGAGCGTCATCCTCGTCGCCGACATCCAGCTCGGCACGCTGCTCGACTTCCGCTACAAGCGCCACTACAAGGCGCCGCGCGGCGAGAACGGCCGCAACAAGGACCAGTACGGCGCCGCCGGCGAGGACCTCGTCCTGCGCGTCCCGGTCGGGACCGTCGTGACCGACGAGGCGACCGGCGACCTCGTCGCCGACCTCGACACCGACGGCGTCCGCGCCGTGGTCGCGCAGGGTGGCAAGGGCGGCAAGGGCAACATCCACTTCAAGACGCCGTGGAACCAGGCGCCGCGCACCGCCGAGCCCGGCACGCCCGGCGAGCAGCGCGCGCTGCGCCTCGAGCTCAAGCTCCTCGCCGACGTCGGGCTGCTCGGCTTCCCCAACGTCGGCAAGTCGACGTTCATCGCCAGCGTCTCGCGCGCGCGGCCCAAGATCGCCGACTACCCCTTCACCACGCTCGTCCCCAACCTCGGCGTTGTCCGGCTTTCGGACGAACGCTCCTTCGTCATCGCCGACATCCCCGGGCTCATCGAGGGCGCCGCCGAGGGCGCCGGCCTCGGCCACCAGTTCCTGCGCCACGTCGAGCGCTGCCGGGCGCTCCTCCACATCGTCGAGGACACCTTCACGGCCGGGCCCGAGCGCGCGCCGCTCGCCGATCTCGACGTGATCAACGGCGAGCTCACGCGCTACGCACCGGAGCTGGCGGACACGCCGCAGGTGGTCGTGCTCAACAAGCTCGACGCCGGCACCCAGCACGGCACCGTCGAGGAGCTGAAGGCCCAGTTCGCCGAGCGCGGGATCGAGCTCCTGACCATGTCGGCGGCGACCGGCGAAGGGGTGCAGGAGGTCCTGGAGGCGCTCTGGCGGGTGATTTCCGTGAAGCCGCGTTCACGACCTGCGTGATGGCCGCCACCCGGGGCCAACCGCACGCCCCGGCTGGTTTGATCGCCCCCGGCCGCAGTGTTACAACTGCCCCATACGATTCGGAGAATCCCACTTCGAGTCGAGCGGCCGGGAGCCCAGGTCATGCCCACTCCATCGATCCCCTCACGCGCGCGTGCGCGCGTCTCTCATGCGGTCCTCGTCTGCGCGCTGTTCGCAGCTTCGAGCAGCTTCGCGCAGCCCGGCGCCACGCCGCCGCCGGCGGGCGGCGCTCCGAAGCCGTTGACGCCGGCGCCGACGCCGACGCCCGCGCCGACGCCCGCGCCGACGCCGACGCCGACGCCGCTGCCCGGTGACGCACCCGCGCCCCAGGCCGATCCGACGCTCGCCACCACCGCCGACGGCACGCCCGTCGACCCCGAGTCGATGCCCGTCAACCTGCGCCTCCGCCGCCTCGAGCAGCGGGTGCAGGCGCTCAAGGAGCGCGCGTGGCGCGCCAAGGCCCGCACGACGCAGCTCAAGGAGGCCGTCCTCGGCGGCGGCGTCGGCGCGCAGGCGACGCTCGTGCACGTCAACCGCATGGGCAGCTCCTTCCGCCTCCACCGCCTGGTCTACGCGCTCGACGGCACGCAGATCTTCGCGCGCTCGTCGGAGACCAACCAGAACCTCTACAAGACCAAGTCGTTCGACGTGCTCACCGGCCCGATCTCGCCGGGCAGCCACACGATCAGCGTGCTCGCGATCTACAAGGGCCACGGCTACGGCGTCTTCAAGTACCTGACCAAGTACACGTTCACCGTCCGCTCGAGCCACACGTTCACCGCCGCCGAGGGCAAGTCGACGCGCATCGAGGCGGTCGGCTTCGAGAAGGGCGGCCCGACGACGCCGCTCGACAAGCGCCCGGCGATCGACTTCAAGGTGACCGCCGGCACGGGCGCCAAGGACAACTGACGTGCACCTCCGTCGCGTCCTGCTGGCGGCCGCCGTGGCCGCGCTGGCGACCCCGGCGCCGGGGTCCGCCGTCGCCGACGTCCTCGATGACACCGGCAAGAAGCTGGTCGCCTACGAGGCCGAGGCGCGCGAGCTGGGCTCGGGCATCAAGAAGCCGTCCAAGCAACCCAAGAAGGCCGACGTCATGGCGCGCCGGCTCATCGACGCGCAGGTCGCGTTCGGCGTCGGCAACTTCGACAATGCCGCCTTGCTCCTCTACGACTACGTCGCGCAGGACCAGAAGGGCCGCGACTTCGACACCGCGCTCTACTACCTAGGCGAGTCGCTCTTCCAGAAGACCGACCGCGTGGGCGCGCGCGCCAGCTTCGCGCGCCTGGTGAAGGAAGTCGGCCCGTCGAGCAAGTACTACCAGCAGTCGCTCGAGCGCCTGATCGAGCTCTCGCTCATCATGGGCGAGGACGAGGGCGTGCAGGAGTGGCTGGCCGATCTCGATCGCGTGCCCGGCGACAAGCGCCGCCCGTCGGTGCCGTACGTGCGCGGCAAGTACGCCTTCGCCCAGAACAGCTTCGACGACGCGATCGCCTGGTTCCAGCAGGTGCCGGCGAGCTCCGAGTACGGCTTCCAGGCGCAGTTCTACGTCGGCACCGCGCACGTCGCGAAGAAGGACCTCGGCAAGGCGACCCAGGCGTTCACCGCGCTCCTCGAGCGCGAGACGAAGACGGCGGACGATCGCCGCGTGCAGGAGCTCGCCCAGCTCGCGCTCGGCCGCCTCTACTACGAGCGCGACCAGCCGACCAAGGCGATCGACACGTACCTGCTCATCGACCGCAAGAGCGACCTCTTCCCCGACGCGCTCTACGAGGTCGCGTGGGTCTACGTGAAGGCCAAGCAGTTCGACAAGGCGCTGCGCGCGCTCGAGCTGCTCGCGCTCGCGGACCCCACGTCGCAGAAGCTGCCGACGGTGAAGATCCTCGAGGGCAACCTGCGCATCCGCAAGGCGCAGGACATCCACGAGAAGCTCGTCCAGGGCCTCGACACCGGGGCCGCCAGCGGCGCCGAGGAGTACCTGAAGGCGACCGAGATCTTCGACGAGACCCACGAGACCTACAAGGCGCCGCACGACGAGCTCGGCAAGATCATCGAGGCCAACGAGGATCCCCAGGTCTTCCTCGCCCAGATCACCGGCCGCTCGTCGAAGACGTTCCAGACCAACGCGACGATGCCGGAGATCGCGGCGGCGTGGATCCGCGACGAGCCCAACGTCAACCGCGTGATGACGATCGAGATCGACCTGGGCACGATCCAGGAGGAGATCCTCGAGGCCGAGCGCACGATCGAGCGCCTCGACGCCGCGCTGTCCGCGCCCAACCGCGTGAACGTGTTCCCGAGCCTCGCGACCAAGCGCAGCCGCTCGCAGGAGATCCTCGAGGACGTGATCGCGATCCGCGTGCGCCTCGCCGACGAGGAGCTCGCCCAGGCGCGGCGCAAGAGCTCGGGCGCCCAGCTGGCGGCGACCGACCGCGCCGTGAACGCGCGCAAGGCGCTCACGCAGAAGCTGGCCGAGCTGCCCGACGCCGACGTGGCGTACGGCAAGCGCGTCGAGAAGGCGCGCACCGCGTACGACGAGCTCGAGCGCTCGACCGCCGAGGTCCAGCTCGCGATCGACTCCACGCAGGCGACCGTGGTCGCGATCGACAAGTTCCTGAAGGAATCACCCGAGCCGGTCGACGCGACGCAGAAGGCCGCGTGGCAGAGCCAGAAGCTCGAGGCGACCAAGGTGCTGACCGAGCTCAACCTCGAGATCGACGCGATGCACGCCGAGCTCGCGAGCGTGCGCCGCGAGCTCACGCTGGGCCGCGACCAGGCCGGCACCGGCGACGACGTCACGATCCTGGCCAAGCAGCTGCGCGCCGAGCTGCGCGGGGCGCTCGCCGCCGAGCACCGGGCGGTGGGCCCGCTGGTCAACGAGCGGCGCATCGACGACCTGATGCGCCGCGCCGATGCGGTCATCAACGGCCTCGACGCGACCAACTCGACCATCGACGAGATCGTCGAGGTCGCGCTCACCGAGGTCCGCGACTCGGTCGCGCACGAGAAGGCGGAGCTGGCATCGTACCGGCGCGAGTTCTTGCTCTACGAGGCGGAGTCGCGCGCGCTGGGCGGCACCGTGCTCGGCAACGCGTTCCGCGACGTGAAGTCCAAGTTCTACGAGGTGCTGGTGCGCAGCGACGTCGGCGTCGTCGACGTGAACTGGTCGCAGAAGGAGGAGTCCGACGACAACCTCCAGCGCGTCAACCTCGACAAGTCGCGCGAGATCAAGCAGCTGAAGGACGAGTTCGCGGACCTCATCAACGAGGCCAAGGACGACCAGCGCGCCGAGGAGGAGCGGGCCAAGAAGAAGCAGCAGCCGCCCGCGCCCACGCCGACGCCGCCTCCCGCGGGAGACCTGCCATGAGCTTCCGTCGCGCGCTCGCGCTCACCGTCGCCGCGGCGATCGCCGCGCCGTCCGTCGCGTTCGCCCAGCCCGGCGCGGTGCCGGTGCAGGATCCGCCCAGCGGTCCCGGCCTCGGGCCGCAGGCGCCGCAGGCGCCGACCACGCCGCTCCTCGGTAGCGGCGCGCCGCTCACCGAGGCGGAGCGTGAGGCGCTGCGCGACATCGAGGCCGAGTGGAAGCGCTACACCGGCCAGGCCGACGAGCACCACCGGCGCATGCGCGACCTCCTCTTGCGCTCGTTCGACGACAAGACCAAGGAGCTCGAGCGCCGCTACGCCAAGCGGATCGCCGAGGCCGAGGCCCGGCGCACCAACAAGCACGCCGACACGATCGCGCTGCTCGAGCAGTTCATCAAGGATCACCCCGACCACAAGCAGTTCACGCCCGACGCGCTCTTCCGCCTCGGCGACCTGTACCTCGACGTCGCCGACGCCGCCATCGACTCGGCGGACATGTCGGCCGAGGTCATCGCCGACTACTCGAAGTCGCTCGAGTACTGGGAGCGGATCCTCACCCAGTTCCCCGACTACCGGCAGATGCCGAGCGTCCTCTACCTGGTCGGCCACTACGGCAAGACCACGGACGAGCGGCGCTCGCTCATGCTCTTCCTCGCGCTCTCGTGCGCCAACAAGGTCAAGTGGACCGACCCGCCACCGCCGGTCCCCACCAAGGACCAGGCGCTCGCGCGCACCGACAACAAGACGCTGCTCACGCCCTACGCCGACTGCAAGGCGTGGGACGGCGCCGACCCCGAGCTCGTCCGCCACGCCTGGGTGCGCGGCATCGCCGACTACCACTTCACGGTGCCCGGCGAGCTCGACGAGGCGATCTCCGCGTACAACAAGGTCGTCGAGGGCGCCAAGGACTCGCCGCTCTACGCCGAGGCGCTCTACAAGCTCGCCTGGTCGTTCTACAAGCGCGACTTCCTGCTCGACTCGATCAAGCGCTTCGACGAGTCGGTGCGGCTCTACGACGCGCTCGTCGCCAAGGGCGCGATCCCCGCGCTCGAGCTGCGCGAGGAGTCGCTGCAGTACATCGCGGTCGCGTTCACCGATCCGTGGGAGGGCGAGTCGGACACCGATCCGGCCAAGGCCTTCGATCGCGCCCGCGAGTTCTACAAGGGCCGCGAGAACGAGCCGCACGTGCGCGACGTCTGGGAGGCCATGGGCGCCGCCTTCATGGAGCTGCAGGCGTACGACCAGGCCGTCGACAGCTACCGCATCGCGATCGGGGCGCCGTGGGAGCTGCACCCGCGCAACCCGGTGGTGCACCAGGAGATCGTCAACGCGTTCGAGGCCAAGGGCGACAAGTTCGCCGCCGACCAGGCCGCGGGCGAGCTGGCCACGCGCTACGCGCCGGGCACGCCCTGGTACATCGCCAACGAGAAGGACCGCGAGGCGATGGAGAACCAGCGCCGGATCGCGGAGCGCGCGCTCTACGCCGCCGCGCGCAACACGCACCTCGCCGCGACCAACCTGCGCAAGGAGTGGGAGGCCGGCGGCAAGACCGAGGCCGTCGTGCGCGAGGAGTATCTCAAGCTCTACCAGGCCGCCGTCGACCTCTACAAGACGTTCATCCAGCAGTACCCCGAGAGCGACTACGTCTACGAGTTCACCTACTACCAGGGTGAGGCGCTCTTCTTCAGCGAGCGCTACCTCGAGGCGGTCGAGCAGTACCGCTGGGTGCGCGATCACCGCGACCTCTCGGAGGTCTTCTTCCTCCAGGCCGCCAAGGACATCCTGACGTCCTACGAGATGGAGGTCGCGCGCCAGGTCGCGGCCGGCAACCTTCAGCCGCTGGTGGTGCCGACGTCGGACGAGCTGAAGGCGATGCCGCAGCCGCTCGCGCCCAAGCCCATCCCGGCCCTCTACCTGACGATGCAGAAGGAGTGGGACGAGTACCAGAACGTCGTGAACGACCCCAAGACCGCGCCGATCCAGGGCCTCAACGCCGCGCTGGTCTCGCTCGCCTACCTCCACGTCGACGACGCGATCGTGCGCATGGAGAAGGTGATGCAGAAGTTCTGCGGCGTGCCCGAGTCGGTGAAGGCCAAGGACGCGCTGCTGTCGGTCTACGAGGCGACCGGTCGCCTCGACAAGTTCACCGAGGTCAACGAGAAGTTCATCTCCAGCAAGTGCGGCGACGCCAAGTCGATCGAGCTCGCCAAGTCGCAGAACCGGTCGGTCGAGTTCAAGCGCGCCGAGCAGCTGTCGGCCGACGGCAAGTACATCGAGGCGGCGGAGACGTTCTACCGCTACTACAAGATCGCGCCCCCCGGAGACGCCGACCTGCCGGTGGCGCTCTACAACGCCGCCGCCAACTACAGCCTGGGCGATCGGCCGAAGACGGCGATCTCGCTCTACAAGGAGTTCACGCAGAGCAAGGAGAAGGCGTTCCGCGAGAGCCCCTACTTCCTCGAGGCGATGCGGCTCACGGCGATGAGCCAGGCGAGCGTGTTCGACTACGACGCTGCCATCGCGACCAACCTGGACCTCTACGCGGTGGCCAAGGACGCCAAGAAGCGCGGCATCAAGCCGCCGCCGCCGCTGGGCGGCGAGCGCCCGCGCACCACCGACGAGATCGCGCTCGAGGCGCTGTTCAACGCCGCCGCGCTCGCCGAGCTCGACCGCGACTTCAAGCAAGCGGTCGACCTGTTCAACAAGTACGACCGCGAGGAGACCGACCGGCGCAACAAGGACCGCGCGCTGTTCTCGATCGCGCGGATCTACCGGTCGGCGGGCGACGTCGGGAACATGGTGTCGGCGTACGACCGCTGGCGGAAGCTCTACGGCAAGGACAACGGCAACGCCGACGACTACGTGCAGTCGTATTACGACACGGCGGCCTTGTGGCGGCGCAAGGGCAACACCCGGAACGCCGAGGCCGCGGGGCAACAGGGCATCGACGCGTGGCGCGCGGTCGGCGCGGCCAAGAACACGCGCGGTGCCAGGCTCGCCGGCGAGTGGCAGCTCTACTTCGCCGAGAAGCACTTCGCGACCAAGTTCGAGACCTACAAGATCACGGAGAGCGCCAAGACCGTCGATCGCATGAAGCAGCTCAAGACCAACCTCGAGAAGGTGACGACCGAGACCCAGGACAAGTACCTGGCGCTCGACGAATACGGCGTCGCCGAGTACTCGATGGCGGCCAAGGTCCGGTTCGGCGAGACGCTGGCGCGGTTCGCGGAGAAGTTGTTCCAGGCGCCGACGCCCAAGTTCATCCTCGACCTCGACAAGAAGAATCCGGACGCCGGGGCGGTGGCCGCGTACGAGGACGGATTGACCAAGAATCTCGCCCAGTACGTGGATCAGGCCAAGGCGCAGTGGATCGAGGTTGTCGATCTGGCGAAGCGGAGCGGCGTGTCGAACAAGTGGAGCCAGCTCGCCCTCGAGAACCTGAACCGAGAGTTCCCGGACCAGTTCCCGGTGCTACACCAGGAGCTGTTCACCGGGACGGAGGCGCCATGAGCAGGATCGGTCGGTTCGCGTCGGTAGCGCTCGCCGTGCTCGCGCTCGGCGTGGGCGCGTGTGGCGGCAAGGACAAGGGCAAGTCGACGACGCCGGCGGGGGGTGCGGGTGGTGGAACGGGCGCGGGTGGTGGCGACGCGGTCGGGATGAACGATGGGGATCCGCTCGGAGGGGGCGGAACGGGCACGGGCACGGGCACGGGCACGGGGGGAGACGGATCGGGCACGGGCGGAGACGGCACGGGCACGGGGGACGGCGCGGGGCCGGGCGACGAGCCGGCGCCGCCGCCGATCGTGCCGCCCAACCTCGACATCTCGCCCGAGAAGGCGCGCACCCAGGTCGAGCAGCACCTGCGCGTCGCGCGCGGGATGCTCGGCGCGGCGACCCCGGATCCCGACGGGGCGATGCGCGAGGCGCGCGCCGCGCTCGCCGTCGACGGCACCAGCATCGACGCGATCGTCGTGATCGCGCACGCCAACTACCACAAGCGGCTGTACGACACGGCCGAGGTGCTCCTCGACGGCCTGCTCGAGAAGCGGCCGTCGTCGCGCGACAACGAGTACCTCTACTACGTGTACGGGCTCGTCTACGACAAGCTGAACGAGCCGCAGAAGGCGTTCACCGCCTACAAGAAGGCGGTTTCACTGGCGCCCTCGTTCGCCAGCGCGCTCGTCAACCTGGGCGTCCACCAGCTCACCAACAAGCAGTACCGCGACGCGGTCGCCACCTACGAGCGGCTGACGGGCCAGCTCGGCAAGAACGACGCGCCGACGTGGAACTCGCTGGGCGCGGCCTACCGCGGCATCTCGGGTGACTTCGAGCCCACGAGCCCGGGCCGCGACGAGTGGCTCGCCAAGGCGGAGGCGGCGTTCAAGCGCGCGCAGACCGCCGACCGTAACTATGGGCCGGCGTACTACAATCTCGGACTCCTGTACCTCGACGCCGACCCGTTCCCCACCGCAAATGGACCGATGGACACGCTGGCACGTTTGAACCGTGCGAAGACCTATTTCGACGAGTACAAGAACATGCCTGGTGTCGACATGACACTGTACGACGAGCGGATGAAGGACGTGACCAAGCTCATCAAGCGCGAGGAGAAGAAGCGCGCGAAGAAGAAGTAGGGAGAGTCGATCATGCGCAAGCCATTCGCCCTCGCCACCGCCGCCGCCGCCCTCTCGCTCGCGGTCGTCGCCGCGGCGCCGACCCTCGCCCACGCCGAAGGCTGCGACCAGCAGCAGGAAGGCGAGACCGGCAAGGGTGGGAAGAACTTCCACGTCGAGTACCGCAACGGGCAGAAGGTCCACGTGATCGACACCGTGATCGCCGTGTGCGGCAAGGTCCCACGCCCGAGCGTCGTCTACGTGCTCCAGGCCAAGAACATCAACTACGAGTGGGAGACCTTGAAGCAGGACTTCCTCCCGCTCATCATCGCCACTGTCACCAAGGCACCCTTCTGATGGCGACCGCACGGCAGCATTCGCAATCTGGCCAGCGCCGACGCATCCTGCGCATCGGCGTGCTCCTCGGCGGCAAGATCGTCGAGGAGCGGTTGATCCGCGATCGCGTCGACGTCTCGCTCGGTCAGTCGGCCAAGAACACGTTCTCGATCCCGCTCGAGGGGCTGCCGCGGCAGTTCGTGATCTTCGGCGTGCACGAGGGTCGCTACACCCTCAACTTCACGAAGAACATGGACGGGCGCGTCTCCGACGGCGACCGGGTCATGACCCTCGACGTCGCCCGCAACCAGGGCGGCGCGCGCATGGTGGGCGAGCACTGGGCGATGCCGCTGTCCGAGCACGCGCGCGGCAAGGTGTCGGTCGGTGAGCTGACGCTGCTCTTCCAGTTCGTCACCGAGCCGCCGGTGCAGCCGCGGCCGATGCTGCCGCACTCGGTGCGCGGCACGCTCGCGGATCGGCTCGATCCGCAGCTGATGGTGATCCTCGCCATCTCGATCACGTTCCACTTCGGCTTCATGTTCTGGGCGCTGTTCATCAACGACCCGGCCGTCGGCGGCGGTCTCGCCGAGCGCGCCGCGCGCGCGACGTTCCAGGAGGAGTCGTACGAGGTGCGCGAGGAGCAGTTCGTGCTCCCTCAGGAGCCGACCGAGGACAAGACCACCGGCGAGACCAAGGCCGAGGAGCCCAAGGTCGACAAGCCCAAGGTCGAGGACAAGCCCAAGGGCGGCGACACCAAGCCCAAGGTCGAAGCCGGCGGCGGCCGCAGCGAGTCCGACGCGGTGACGCTGCAGGATCAGTCGAAGGCCTACGCCGACATGCTCTTCTCCGAGGACTCGGCGGGCGCCGGCTTCTCGGGCGACATGGAGAAGCGCAAGCCGGGCGCCGATCTCGGCAAGCAGCTCGACGAGGTGGCGGCGTCCGGGCAGCAGACGGCGATCGGCGGCGGCGCCGCGGGTCGCGGTCCGCGCGGCGGCGGTCCGCGCACCGGCACGGGCACCGGTCCCGTGGTCGACGCGCCCGGCGGCACGACGAGCGCGCAGGACGGCAAGAACCAGGAGAAGGTCCCGCAGGGCCGCATCTCGCCGGTCGACAAGAAGACCTTCGACGACAGCTCGCTCACGCCCGACGCGGTGCTGCGCAAGATCCTGAGCGCGTACATGAGCGGCCTCAAGCGCTGCCACAAGGACCTGCTCAAGACCGATCCGACGGCGCGCGGCAAGGTGCGGCTCAACTTCACCGTCAACGAGAGCGGCCGCACCGTCAGCCCCAAGGCGAGCGGCTTCAACCCCGGCCTCGACAGCTGCATCGAGGGCCTCATGTCGAACTGGCGCTTCGACGTGCCCAAGGACTCCGACGGCGAGCCGACCGAGGCGTCGTTCGAGATCGCGCTCCAGCTCGTCCCGGAGTGACCGTCACATCGACGGTTCGTTCTCGCCCGGGCCGACGTTGCACGCGTCGACCGGGTGACGCTGCTCGTCGGGGCACCGATCCATCGCGACGACCTCGCGGCGCTCCGGCTCCGTCTCCGTCGCGCCCGGCGTGATGCAGCACGTGACCTCCTGAGGGACGTCGTCGGGGCCGGGGCCCGCGGGCGCCTTCTTGGCGGGGCCGCTGCAGGCGAAGAGACCGACGGAGAGCACGGAGGCGAGCAGGATTCGCATGGCGAGATTGCGCCACGACTCGGCGCTCCGTGCAACCATGGGCGTGGAGATGAGCACGGCCGGCGATGTCATCGGGCCGTACCGGCTGCTCGAGCCGATCGGCCGAGGCGCGATGGGCGAGGTGTGGCGCGCGCGGGACGAGCGGCTCGACCGGCTCGTCGCGGTGAAGCTCCTGCCGCCCGACGTCGCCGGTGACCCGGAGCGGCGCGCGCGCATGTTGCGCGAGGCGAAGGCGGCGGCGGCGGTGCCGCACGGCAACGTGGTCACGCTCTTCGACATCGTGCAGTCCGAGGGGCGCGACGTGCTGGTCATGGAGCTGGTCGAGGGGCACACCGTGGCGGAGCTCCTGCGGCGCGACGGGCCGCCATCGCTCGAGCGAGGGCTCGGCTGGCTCGTCGCCGTCGCCGACGCGCTGAAGACCGCGCATGCGCGCGGCATCCTCCACCGCGACATCAAGGCGGCCAACGTCATGGTGACGCGCGAGGGGCAGGTGAAGGTGCTCGACTTCGGGCTGGCGCGGCTCGGGGAGGCGCCGACGGGGGAGCGGTCGGCGTGGGCGCCGCGGGTGTCGACGGATGCGTCGCTGGCGGAGACGGTCACGACCGCCGACAGTGTCGACGCCAGGACCGAGCTCGCGCTCGACGAGACCATCGAGAGCGAGCCCGGGGCGATGACGCGCCCCGGATCGGGCACGGGCACGGGCACGGGCACGGGCACGGGCAGCGGCGGCGAGTACGTGACGCGGGCCGGGACGTTGCTCGGTACCCCCATGTACATGGCCCCCGAGCAGATCGCCGGCGAGGCGCCCGACGAGCGCACCGAGGTGTTCTCGGTCGGCGTGCTCGCCCACGAGATCGTCGCGGGCAAGCCGCCGTTCAAGGCGCGCACCGTCGACGATCTGTTCGCCGAGATCTCGCGCGGTGATCCGCCGAAGCTCGAGGAGCCGGTGCCGCCACAGGTGTCGGCGCTGGTCGCCCGCGCGCTCGCGCACGACCGCGCCGCGCGCACGCCGTCGATGGCCGCGTTGCATGGCGCGCTGGTGGCGACGCGCGACGAGCTCTTCGGCAAGCGCGTGAGCCGGTGGCCGCTCTACGCGGCGGCGGCGCTGGTGCTCTCGCTGTTCGTCGCGGCCGGGGTCTGGTGGTGGCGCCAGCCGCCGCCCGCGCGACGCGGTGACGCGTACGTCGCCCGCGCGCTCGACGAGTACGACGTGTTCTACGGCGACAAGGCGCTCTCGTCGTTGCGCGCGGGGCTGCGCGTCGATCCGTCGCACCCGCGCGCGCTCGCGTACCTGGTGCTCTTCGGCGGCACCGACGCCGATCGCGTCGACGCGGTGGCGCGCGCGCGCGAGCTCGTCGACCGGCTGCCGGCGGGCAAGGACCGGAAGCTCCTGCGCGCGGTGATCGAGCTCGACGCGAACGGGCCGGCGGCGGCGCGGGAGGTGCTCCTCGAGGGCGGCGCCGACCACGAGCTCGCGTTCTGGGCGGCGGAGCTGGCGTTCCGCGCCGGGGCCTACGAGCTCGCGCTGCCGGCGTACCGCGACCTCTACCAGGCCAGCGCGAAGCGGTTCCGCGGGCGCATCTTCGATCACTACTCGGCCGTGCTGCTCTGGGCCGACGAGCCCGCGACCGCGGTCGAGGTCGGGCGCCGCTATCACGACGCGTATCCCGGCGAGGCCGACGCCGTCGGGGTGCACGCGACGACCCTGGCGGTGGCGGGCGAGCTCGACCAGGCGCTCGCGCTCGCCGAGGAGGCCGCGTCCCTGTCGCGCGGCGAGGACACGCTCGCCGGGCTCGCCAAGGTGCGCGCGCTGCGCAACGAGCTGCCGCAGGCGCGGCAGCTCTACGGCGACTCGCTCGCGATGGCGCCGCCGGCGCGCAAGCCGCTGCGCCGCGCCGCGCTCGGGCTGCTCGCGTGGATGGAGGGCGACCAGGCCGCCGCCGACGCGGCGGTGGCGCCGTGCTTGCCCGGTGGGAGCGACGCCGCGATCCACACGCGCGCGGCGTGCCTGTTCGTCGCCGGCGTGGTCGCGCCAGCCGACGATCCGCGCGTCGCCGCGGCGATCGGGGAGCTCGACGCCCTCGCGGCCGCGGCCACGCCGACGCGACCAGCCTACGGGGCCCCGGCGTCGCTGGCGGCGCTCCTCCGGGCGCGCCAGCGCTTCACCGCCGACGGGTGCTTGCGCTCGCGTCCGTCACCCCGGGACGCGCACGACGCGACGAAGCTCGACCGCGACCTCGCCGGGCCGATCGACTTCTACGCCTCGTACCACGTGCCGTTCTTCTCCACGTGGGCGATCTGTGAGCGGGCCTGGCTCGCGTTCGCGGTGGGGGACGTGCCAGGTGCGCGCTCGCTCCTGCGATCGGTTGTCAGTCGCGCGCCGGGCCGCTGGTGGCTCGATGACGACTTGGCGGCGATGCAGAAGTAGTACGGTCCGGCGCCATGAAGCGCGCCGTCGCCCTCGTCGCTGTGCTCCTGCTCCTGTCGTGCGGGAGCCGCCCGTCGGCGCCGCCGCCCGCCGCGCCCGTCACGGGGGCGCCGCCGCCGGTCGTGGCGCCGCCGGCGCCGCACGTGCCCACCCCGCTCGTGGATCCGGGGATGCGGCTCCCGCGCGACGTGGCGATCGCGTCGTACGGCCTCGAGCTCGAGATCGATCCGTCGCGGCCGACGATGCGCGGCACGGTGGCGATCAGCGGGACCGTGACACGCGCGACCGACGTCGTCTGGCTGCACGCCGAGAACCTCACCATCCGCGACGCGATCGCCCGCGTCGACGACCAGGTCGTCAGGCTGGAGCCGCACGCCACGATCGCGCGCGGCAAGCTCGCCCTGCAGGCGCCACGTCCGCTGCCGGAGGGCCGCATCACGATCCTCGTCGCGTACGACGCGCCGATCTCCGAGGCCGAGACCTCGGGGACGTTTCGCCAGCAGGCGGGTGACGACTGGTACGTCTACACGCAACACGAGCCGATCAGCGCGCGGCGCAGCTTCCCGTGCCTCGACGAGCCCGACAGCAAGGTGCCGTGGCGGGTGCAGCTCACCGTGCCCGCCGAGACGATCGCGGTGGCCAACGCGCCCGTCGAGAGCGACGTCGTCGAGGGCGCGACCCGCAAGGTCACGTTCGCGGCGACCGATCCGCTGCCGTCGTACCTCGTGGCCTACGCCGTCGGGCCGTTCGACATCGTCGACGCCGGCAAGAGCGCGGGCGGCACGCCGCACCGGATCCTGACGCTCAGGGGCCGCGCCGCGGAGGCCGCGTACGCCGCCGAGGTCATGCCCAGGATCACGAGCGAGCTCGAGGCGTGGTTCGGCATGCCGCACCCGTTCCCCAAGCTCGACTCGATCACGATCCCGGCGACGTCGGGGTTCTCGGCGATGGAGAACCCCGGGCTCGTGACCTATCGCGAGACGCGGCTCCTGCTCCCGCCCGACGCGACGCAGGCGCGCAAGGCCGGCCTCGTCGGGATCGCGGCGCACGAGATCGCGCACCAGTGGTTCGGGAACCTGGTCACGCCGGTGTTCTGGGACGACCTGTGGCTCAACGAGTCGTTCGCGAGCTGGCTGCCCGAGAAGGTGTTCGACGCGCTCGAGCCGACGTGGCGCCGCCCCGAGGACGTGATGGACATGCGCGACTCGGCGCTCTCGGCCGACAGCCTCGCCAGCGCGCGCCGCATCCGCCAGCCGATCGACAGCGAGAGCGATATCGTCACCGCGTTCGACGGCATCACCTACGCCAAGGGCGCGACGGTGCTGCGCCTCTTCGAGCGCCGCGTCGGGACCGAGCGCTTCCAGGCGGCGGTGCGCGCGTACATGACGACGTTCGCGCGCCGGAACGCGACCGCTGCTGACTTCCTCGCCGCGCTCGACGCCGCCGCGCCCGACGCGGGCGCCGGCGCCGCGATGGCGACCTTGCTCGACCAGGCGGGGGCGCCGCGCCTCGAGGCCACGATCACGTGTCCGAAAGACGGACAACCTGGCGTGACGCTGCGGCAGGCGCGCTTCGTGCCGTCGGGTGCGGGCGCCGTCGCCGACACGCGCTGGCGGCTGCCGGTGTGTCTCTCGGCCGGCACGGCGAAGGGCGAGGAGGAGGCGTGTACGACCGTCGCCGACGCCGAGACCTTCGTGCCGCTTCGCGCCTGCCCGACCTGGGTGTGGCCCAACACCGGCGGCCTCGGCTACTGGCGCTCGTCGCTCGACGCGGCCGGCTGGCGCGCGCTCCGCACGGTCGGCTGGAAGCATCTCGACGCCGCCGAGCGCGTCGCGGCCGCTCACGACCTGTTCGCCGCCGTCCACGCCGGCCACCTCGATGTCGGCCTCGCCCTCGACCTCGTGCCCGCCCTCGTCGCCGAGCAGAACCGCGCCGCGGTCGCCGCCGCCGTCGGCCTCATCGAGCGCGTCGAGCCGTGGGTCCCCGCGCCGCGGCGCGCGCGCTTCGCCGCGTGGGTGCGCAAGCACCTGGGCAAGCAGGCGGCGGCGCTCGGCTGGCTGCCGGCCAGGGACGACGACATCCAGAAGGACGCGATGCGCGGCCGCGTCGTGCACGTGACCGCGACGATCGGCGCCGACGCGAAGCTGACCAGGGCGGCCGTCACGCTCGCCCGCGAGTGGCAGCAGCTCCCCGAGGCGGCGCGCGGCGACGTCCTGGCCACCGCGGTGCGCGCCTCGCCCGCCGTCGCCGATCAGCTCGTCACCGACTTCCGCGCCGAGACCTCGCGCGCACGCCGCGCCGACCTCGCCCGCGCGCTCGCGCACACGCCCGATCCCGCCCGCCTCCGCGCCGCGCTCGCGCTCACCCTCGACGCCACCCTCGACCTCCGCGATACGCTCCCCATCCTCCACGGCGCCGCCGATCGCGACGAGCAGCGCGCCGTCGCCATCGCCTTCACCCTCGAGCACCTCGACGCGCTCCGCGCCCGCCTCCCCAACGACACCGCCGTCACCCTCATCGGCGTCCTCGCCTCCGGCTGCGACCCCGAGGCCGCCGCTCGCCGCCCCCTCGTCGAGCAACACCTCGGCGCCCTCCGCGGCGCCTCCCGCCGCATCACCCAGGCCTTCGAGCGCGTCGACCAGTGCATCGCTCGCCGCGCCGCGATCTCGCCCGCCCTCACCACCTGGCTCGCAAAGCCCTGAAACCCCTCCCCTTCCATGGGGACGGTGTCAACTTTGACAACTTAAGGGAGGCCTCGCCTTAAGTTGTCAAAGTTGACACCGTCCCCGTTCAAGGGGTGCGGGCAGCGAAGGTGTCGCAGGCCTCGAGGGTGCCCTGCTCGAGGCCGCGCTTGAACCAGCGCACGCGCTGGTCGGAGCTGCCGTGTGTGAAGGTCTCGGGGTTGACCTGCTGGCCCGCCATCTTCTGCAGACGGTCGTCCCCGATCGAGGCGGCGGCGCGGATGGCCTCCTCGATGTCGCCGTTCTCGATCAGCTTGCGCCGCGCCGTCGAGTGCGCCCACACGCCGGCGTAGCAGTCCGCCTGGAGCTCCAGGCGCACGGAGAGATCGTTCTCGCGCGACCGGTCGCGCGCGGTCTCCCGCCGCACCATGTCGGCGGTCCCGAGCACGTGCTGGCAGTGGTGGCCGAACTCGTGGGCGAGCACGTAGGCCTGGGCGAAGTCGCCGGGCGCGCCGAGGTCGGCGCGCAGCTGCTTGTAGAACGAGAGGTCGATGTACGCCTTCTCGTCGGGCGGGCAGTAGAACGGGCCGATCGCCGCCGACGAGAGCCCGCAGCCGGTGTTCACCGCCTCGCGGAAGACGACCAGCTTCGCCTCGCGGTACTGCTTGCCACTCTGCGCGAACGCCTTCGCGAACGTCGGCTGGATGTCGTCGACCACGTAGTTGATGAAGTCGAAGAGCTCGGCGTCGGGGTCGGGGCCCTGCTGGCCCACCGCCGGATCGTCCGACGACGGCTGGGCGCCACCACCGCCACCACCGCCACCGGCCAGGCTGCTGAGCCCGGGCACGTTCACGCCCGCGGCCTGGGCGATGAGGGCGATGATCGCGACGAGGATCGCCCCGCCGCCGCCCACCTTCATGCCGCGCGAGACCCTGGGCGGCGCGTTGCCGCGCCGGTCTTCCACGTTCCTGGAACGATGTCCTCGCTCGAACTTCACGGCGCGAAGGTACCATCACGGGCATGCTCGCCCTCGCCGCGGTCATCTCCACCCTGCAGCTGACCGGTCCGGTCCCGGTCGACGGCGGTGACTACCTCCTCGTGCCGTTCACGGTGCCGGCGGGCACCGTCGAGCTGACGGTCGCGCACGACGACGGCTCCGACGCCCAGATCCTGGACTGGGGCGTCTGGTCCCCCGACGGCTTCCGCGGCTGGGGCGGCGGCCTCACCGAGCCGGCGATCATCGGCGTCGCCGAGTCGTCCCGCGGCTACGTCAACGGCCCGATCACCCCCGGCGAGTGGACGCTCGTGATCGGCAAGGCCAAGCTCGGCGGTCAGGCCGGGCAGTACACGGTGGACCTCGAGTTCCGCGACGCCCCCACCATCCCCGTCGGGCCGCGCGCGCCGTACGATCCGGCGCTGACGCTCTCGACCGAGCGCCGCTGGTACGCCGGCGACTTCCACGTGCACTCGAGCGAGAGCGGCGACGCACCCGCGACGCTCGACGAGATCGTCGACCTCGCGCGCGCGCGGGGGCTCGACTTCATCGTCGTCACCGATCACAACACCATCTCGCACGTGCCGCGCCTCGCCGCGCGCCAGGCCACGCTCCCCGACCTGCTCCTCGTGCCCGGCGCCGAGGTGACCACCTACGGCGGGCACGCGACCGCCGTCGGCACGACGGCCTACATCGATCACCGCGTCGGGCTCGGCGGGGTGACCGCGACCTCGATCATCGACGAGGTCCACGCGCGCGCCGGCGTGTTCTCGGTGAACCACCCCGCGCTCGACCTCGGCGACCTGTGCATCGGCTGCGCCTGGACCCACGCCGACACGCCGTGGGAGCGGGTCGACGGGATCGAGATCCAGACCGGCAACGCCGACCTCACCGCCGCGCTCTTCACGCCGCGCACGCTCGCGCTCTGGGACCAGCAGGAGGACGCGGGGCACACCCTCGCCGCGATCGGCGGCAGCGACGATCACCGCGCCGGCATGGAGACCGGCTCCCTGCCGGCGCGCATCGGCAGCCCGACGACGATGGTGCTCGCCGACGCCCTCACCGAGCAGGCGATCCGCGACGGCGTGTTCCGCGGCCGCACCGTCGTGCGCTTCCACGGCCCCGAGGACCCGATGGTCGTCCTCGTCGCCCGGGACACGCAGTCGAGCAAGGAGGTGGAGCTCGGCGGCACGCTCACGGAGGTCGGCGAGGTCGCGCTCGAGGCGACGATCGAGGGCGGCGTCGGCGCGGTCGCCGAGCTGTGGCGGGACGGCGTGCAGGTCGAGACCCGCGCGATCACCGGCGCCGTCACCCGCTTCGTGCGCCCGGTCTCCGGGGAGCGCGAGCGCTACCGCGTCGAGGTCACGCGCGACGGCAACCGCCTCACGGTGACGAGCCACGTGTACGTCGAGGGCGATCCCGCGCTCGCGCCCGGCGGCGGCTGCTGCGACGGCGGCGGCGGCGACGGCGGCGGCGGGCGGACGGCCACCCTCGTCCTCGCTCTCATGATCCTTGTTAGAGTCCGCGCATGGCCGAAGCCAAGAAGAAGTCGGTAGCGAAGAAGCCCGCCGGCGAGAAGAAGCCCCGCGCCTCGAGGAAGCCCAAGGTCGCGCCCGGCTCCGCCGGCATCGCCGCGACCGAGGCGGTCGGCGGCACGCCCCCGTCGGAGATCGCGGCGCTCGAGCAGCGGATCACCGGCGTCGGCGGCGCGGTCATCGGCCACTACCGCGAGCCGCTCGGCGGGAACTGGTGCGTCTTCGCGATGCTGCCGATCGACCAGGTCGAGCCGACGCCGTACCAGCGCGAGCTGTCGAAGGCGCACGCCGATCGCCTCGCGACGGTGATCCCCAAGGTCGGGCGCTTCCTCGATCCGATCGTGACCGTGCCGACCCCCGAAGGCTTCCGCTCACCCAACGGCATGCACCGCCTCAACGCGATGCGCGCCCTCGGCGCCAAGGCCATCACCGCGCTCGTCGTGCCCGAGCCCGAGGTCGCGTTCCGCATCCTCGCCCTCAACACCGAGAAGGCCCACAACCTCCGCGACAAGTCGCTCGAGGTCGTGCGCATGGTGCGCGCCCTCGTCGCCGACGGCCAGAGCGGCAAGCGGCCGTACAGCGACTTCCAGCTCGAGCTCGAGTCGCCCGCGTTCCTCACGATCGGCATCTGCTACGAGCAGAACGGCCGCTACTCGGGAGGCGCGTACCTCTCGGTGGTCAACAAGTGCGAGGAGTGGAGCGAGAAGTCGCTCGAGGCCGTGCTCGCCGTCTCCGAGAAGCACGCCGAGCGCCTGCTCGAGCTCGACGAGCTGGTGAACGCCGCCGTCGCCAAGCTGAAGGCGCAGGGCTTCCAGAGCGGCTACCTGAAGCCGGTCGTGGTCGCGCGCATCAACCCGCTGCGCTGGATCAAGGCCAAGCCCGGCCAGCCCATCAAGGCAGAGTTCGACAAGACCATCGACAAGATGATCGAGAGCGCCAGGGGCTTCGACGCCTCCAAGGTGAAGGAGTCCGACATCGCCGCGGCGGCCGCCATGGGCGGATCCGCGGACGAGTAAACGAGATTTACAGAACAATCCACAATCAACACAAATCTGTTTCTGTAAACCAGTTATCTGAATCCTGTCATATAGTTATGCATTGACTAGTCAACGGTGACATGTCAGCCTTCTCGTCAGTAAACGACGACGAGGAGGCATCGACATGAGCGAGATCAAGACCGTCGGCATCGTTGGCGCAGGTCTCATGGGCACGGGGATCGCCGAGGTGTGCGCCCTCGCGGGGTTGCGCACCATCCTCATCCGCGCCACGGGAGGCGACCCCGCCGCCGCCGTCGCACGCGTCGAGAAGTCGCTCGACACGCGCGTGGCGAAGGGCAAGCTCGACGCGGCGGCTGCGGAGGCCGCGCTGGCGCAGCTGTCCGCGACCACCGACCTCGCCGCCGCCGCCGAGTGCGATCTCGTGATCGAGTCGATCGTCGAGGACCTCGCGACCAAGCGCGCGCTGTTCGCCAGCCTCGCGCCGCACCTTCGTTCACACGCGATCCTCGCGTCGAACACCTCGACCCTCAAGATCTCGGACCTCGCCGAGGGCTCGCACGATCAGCGCACGATCGGCCTCCACTTCTTCTCGCCGGTCCCCGCCATGAACCTCGTCGAGGTCGCGCACCTCCCCACCACCGATCCCGACGCGCTCGCCGCCGCGGAGGCGTTCGTCGCCACGCTGGGCAAGACCGCCGTGCCGGTGCTCGACTCGACCGGCTTCATCGTCAATCGCCTGCTCGTGCCGATGCTCACCGGCGCGATCGCCGCCTACGAGCAGGGCCTCGCGCCCGCCGAGCACGTCGACACCGCGATGCGCCTCGGCTGCGGCCATCCGCTCGGCCCGCTCGCGCTCGCCGATCTCATCGGCCTCGACGTGGTCTACGCGATGTCGAAGCTGCTCTACAAGGAGTTCGGCGACGACCGCTTCCGTCCGCCCGCGCTGCTGCGCCGCCTGGTGCAGAACGGTCACGTGGGCAAGAAGGCCGGCCTCGGCCTCTACGACTACGCGGTGAAACCGCCGCGCGCGAACACCGCGGCCCTCGTCGTCGACGAGGCCTCGGCCGCCGCGTAGCGCGCCGCCTCGGCGTCAGAACTCGTCGAGCCGGCGCTTCTCGGTGTCTTCGTCGTCGTCGAACGCCCGCGGGCGGCGGCTGGAGACGACCTTGTCGACGGCGAGCGCGACGTCGTCGGCCGCGCACGGCTTGGGCACGAACGCGGCCGCGCCCAGGTGCGCCGACTGCTCGGGCGCCTGCGGCGACGACGACACCAGGATGAGCGGCGGCGGCTCGGGCAGACGCTCGAGCTCCTCGATCAGCGCGCGCGCGGTCCGCGCCGGGTCGATGCTGTCGAGCACGACGGCGTCGATGCCGCCTTCGCGCGCGTGCTGCACGCCGATCGCGATGTCGGACGCTTCGAGCACGGCGTGTCCTTGCGCCCGGAGCGTGATGCTCCAGGCTCCCCGCAGCGCCGGATCCGCTTGAACGACCAGGATCGTGCCCACGCGCGAGCACTCTATCAGCTCAGCGGCCGTCGTTGACGGCGCTGCGCGCGCGTTCTTCGCCCTCGGTCCAGCCGACCTCGATCGCGAGCTCGCGCGCCTCGCGCAGGACTTCAGGAGAAATTCGCATGAGCGTGCGGCCGGGGCCGGTGCCGTAGAGCAGGAGCTCCGCCGTGCCGCGGCGATCGCCCATCTTGCGCAGCTCCTCGACGGCGGCGCGGCGGTGACGGTCGGCGCGGATGTGATCGCCGAGGCGCTCGTGGCAGCTCGCGAGCAGCGACTGCACGCGCGCGGCCCCGGCGCGCGCGCCCGTGCGCTGCGCCTGAGCAAGCGTCAGCTCGCCGAGCTCGACGGCGCGCGGCAGGTCCTGATCGGTCACGGCGAGCTGGGCCAGCTTGAGCGTCAGCCGCCACAGGTTACGCGGCGCGCGCGGCGACGTCGGCCCCTCGCCGAGCGTCACCATGTCGATCGCCTCCTCGAGCTCGCGGCGCGCGGCCGGGCCCTTGCCGACGCGGATGAGCACGGCGGCCAGATCGAGGTAGGTCTCGGCGATGAGGTCGCTCTCGCCCGTGGCGATCGCCGCGCCGACCGAACGCTGGAGGTGCGGGATCGCAGCCGACGGCTCGTTCTCCGCCGCCGCGAGCTGACCCGACGCGCGCAGGAGCAACGCCGACAGGCGCGGGCCCTGCTCGCCCCACAGCTCGGCCTCGTGCAAGACGCCGCGGGCGAGCGCGAGCTCGCCGGTGATGCGCAGACTCTCGGCGAGCTTGATCGAGATCGTGATGAGCTCCGCCGCCGGGAGATCGCCGGCGGAGAGCGCGTGGCGCGCCGCGAGCAGCGCACGCTGGTACAGGTGCGCCGCGCCGTGCTCGTCGAGCTGGCGCGCGGCGAGATCGCCGGCGGCGGCGAGCTGGGCGACGGCGCTCGCGCGGTTGCCGGCGGCCTCGTGGTGCGCGCCGAGCACGGCGGCGGACGCGCCCATCGCGACCAGCTCGTCGATCGCGCCGAGGTGGAGCGCGCGCCGCACGCTCGCCGGGGTGGCGTCGTAGACGACGTCGCGGATGAGCGCGCTCGCGAAGCGCACGACCTCGTCGTTGAGGGTGACCAGCCCCGCCGCGACCGCGACGGCGAGCGCCTTGCCGGTGGCGTCGCCGAGCGCCGAGATACGGCCGGCGGCGTCGGGCGGCGCCTCGGTGCCGAAGACGGCGACCGCCTGGATCGCGACCAGGGTGTCGCGCGGCAAGATCGCCAGGCGCGCGGCGACGAGGTCGGGCAAGGACGACGGTGCCTGCTCGAGGAGCCCGCCCTCGACGAGGTAGCGGAGCAGGTGCTCGACGTGCGCGGCCGAGCCGCCGGTGGTCTCGGTGAGCTGCAGGACCGACGGGATCCCGGCCTGCCCGGCGCGCTGCAGCTGCGCGACGATGAACGCGAGGTCGTCGGCGTCGAGCGGATCGAGGCGCACGCGGATGCAGTCGGCCGGCCACGTCCGCGCGTGGTCCTCGTCGAGCACGACGACGATGCGGGCGTCGCCGACGCGGCGTTCGACCATGCGCCGCAGGAGCTCGAGCGACGGCAGGTCGTAGCGCTCCGCGTCCTCGAAGACGACGGCCGTCGGGCCGCGCTCCGCTTCCGCCGCGAGCGCGCGCGACGTGGCCGCGACGACCTCGCGGCGCCGGATCGGCGGGTCGAGCTCGGACAGCTCCGAGGGGTGGCCGAACAGCTCGGCCAGGCCGGGCACGTCACGCTGCGAGATGCTGCGGGCCTCCGCCGCCGCGTCGAGGTCGGCGCGCGCGCACACCGGCGGCAGCTCGAGCATCGTCGAGATCACCGCGCGCATCGGGTAGAGCGTCGAGCCGACCCCGCTCGGATCGGCGTCGGACTGGAAGATGGTCACGCCCGCCGCCTCGGCGACACGCGTGTACGCCTCGCGCAGGAGCGAGGTGCGGCCCGAGCCCGCGTCGCCGACGAGCAGCAGCGCCGGCGCCGACGTCTTGCCCGAGAGGAAGTCGCAGAGCGCGTCGAGCGCGGCGTCGCGCCCGACGAGCGGGAGCGGGAACACCGGCGCCAGGGCCTCGGGCGCCTCGACGAGCGCGCCGGGGAGCTGCACCGCCGGCATCTCGGCGCTCGGCCGCGGCTGGCGCGGGTGTCCGCATTCCGGACAGAACCGGAAGCGGGCGGGGGAGCGATCCCCGCACGACGGGCACGCGACCTCGTCGGCGATCGCGCTGATCTTGGTGGTGGTGAGCGCGTGCGTGACGAGCTCGTCGATCGCGTCGCGCATCTCGGCGGCGTCGGTGAAGCGATCGGCCGGCTTCTTGGCCAGGGCGCGCGACACCAGCGGCTGCACGCCCGGCGGCAGGTTGGGCACCGCGAGGCCCAGCGCAGGCGGTTCGGCCTTGAGCTGGCGGGTCAGGATGTCGACCGCGGTGCCACCGACGAACGGCGTCTGCCCGGAGAGGAGCTCGTAGAGCACGATGCCGACGGCGTAGAGGTCGCTCGCGAACGACGGCGGCGCCCCGGAGATGATCTCCGGCGCCATGTACTCGGGCGTGCCGCAGATGTTGCGGTCCTCGCCATCGCGCGGCGCGTTGACCAGGCGCGCGATGCCGAAGTCCACGACCTTGACGCTGTCGTGACCGGTGCGGCGCTGCTCGACGACGATGTTGTCGCACTTGAGATCGGCGTGGACGACGCCGGCGGCGTGCGCCTCCTCGATCCCCGAAAGCACCTGCGACACGATGCCGAGCACGCGCGCGACGGGGAGCGGGTGCTCGCGCGAGAGCAGGTGCGTGAGCGTCGGCCCGCGCAGGTACTCCATCACGATGTAGAGCAGCCCGTCGGGCGTCTGGCCGTAGTCGATGATCGAGACGGTGTTGGGGTGGTTCAGCCGGCTGGCGGCGAGCGCCTCGTCGTGGAAGCGCTTGACCAGCCGCGGGTCACTCGCCAGCTCCTCCGCGAGGATCTTGACGGCGACGGTGCGGCCGAGGGCGATCTGGTCCGCCTTGTAGACGACTCCGGAGCCGCCGATCCCGATACACGCACGCAGCCGAAACTTGTCGTCGAGGATCCTCCCGACGAGTCGCTGGGCGCGGGTGAGCTCTTCCGAGACCATGGGGACCTGGGGACGTTACGTCGTAACTCGTTCGTCGGCCGAGCGGTCGGGTTCGTTGCGAAAAAATATGCGTGGTCGGACCGTTCCGGCTGACGGATCAGGCGCCTTCCAGGACGATGGCGATCCCCTGGCCCACGCCGATGCACATCGACGCGAGCCCCCAGCGAGCGCGGGAGTGGGCCAGCTCGTGGGCCATGGTCAGGACGAGGCGGGCGCCCAGCGGGTGCCCGAGCGCGATCGCCCCGCCGTTCGGGTTCACCTTCTCGGGATCGAGGCCGAGCTGCTCGACGCACGGGACCGCCTGGGCGGCGAACGCCTCGTTCAGCTCGGCGACGTCGACCTGGGCCGCGGTGATACCGGCCCGGGTCATCGCCTTCTTCGACGCCGGGATCGGGCCGAGCCCCATCGTGCTGGGCGGGACCCCTGCCACCGCCGACGTGGCGTAGCGGGCGAGGGCGGTGAGCCCCAGCTCGCGCATCGCCGCCTCGCTCGCGACCAGCACCGCGGCGGCGCCGTCGTTCAGGCCCGACGCGTTGCCGGCGGTGACCGAGCCGTCCCTGGCGAACACCGGCTTGAGCTTCGCGAGCGCCTCGAACGTGCTGTCGGCGCGCGGGTGCTCGTCGGTGCTCACCCGGATCTCGGCGCCGGTCTTGCGATCGCGGCCGGTCGTGATCGGCACCAGCTCGCGCGCGAACCGGCCGGCCGCCTGCGCCCGCGCGCAGCGTTCCTGCGAGCGCGCGGCGAAGCGATCTTGCGCCTCGCGCGAGACGCCGAGCTCGCGGGCCACGCGCTCCGCGGTCTCGCCCATCGAGAGCGTCTCGTGCAGCTCGGTCATGCGCGGGTTGACGAAGCGCCAGCCGAGCGTCGTGTCGTAGACGGTGTGGTTGCCGCGCGGGAACGCCTCGGTCGGCTTGCCCATGACGAGCGGCGCGCGCGACATCTGCTCGACGCCGCCGGCGATGACCAGCTCCGCTTCCCCGGTCGCGACGAGGCGCGCGGCGTCGGCGACCGCCTGCATGCCGGAGCCGCACAGGCGGTTGACCGTGATGCCCGGGACCGCGACCGGCAGCCCGGCGAGCAAGGCCGCCATGCGCGCGACGTTCCGGTTGTCCTCGCCGGCCTGGTTGGCACAGCCGGCGATCACGTCGTCGACGCGATCGGCGGGGATCTTCGTGCGCTCGACGAGCGCGGCGATCACGGCGGCGAGCAGATCGTCGGCGCGGACGCCGGCGAGCCCACCCCCGTAGCGGCCGAAGGGCGAGCGGACTCCGTCGACGATGTAAGCGGCTCGGGTCATGGCGCGGACCATACCCGATCGCCGAAAACTTGGCCCTCGCCGGCGCGCCGCCCTAGCGTCGTGGACATGCAGACCGCCAAGGAGCTCTCCTGGTTCGCGATCCGGCAACCCACGGTGGTCCGCTTCCTCGAGCGGCGCCTGTGGGCGCCCGACGGCGACGCCTTCGCGGTCGCGCTCGACGCGGCCTGCCGGCTGCACGCGGCGATGAGCATCAGCGACGGCGTCGAGCCGCCGCGCGTCGACGATCGCCTGCTGCGCGAGGGGCTCGACATGACGCCGCCGACGAGCCTCTCGTCGTGGGTTCACGACCTCATCACCTGCGCCCCGGTCGTCCTCTCGAACGCCGAGGAGCACGAGGTCGTCCGCGCGGTGACCGCGATCGCGTGGTCGCTCACCGCGGTCCGTGCCCACGACGTCGCCGACGCCATGCTTCTCTGACCCGTGCCCGTGCCCGTGCCCGTGCCCGTGCCCGATCCGGGCCCGTTGGCGTTACTATCGCGCTGACATGCGCGGGCGGTCCCTCCTTCTCCTCATGGCCCTGGCGGCCCTGGCGCCTCCCGCGCTCGCCGACGGCCAGCTCGAGGATCCGGAGATCGCGCGTCGCGCCGGTCCGCCGCCCGCGCGCGCCAGCTACGCGCTGCCTGCGCCCGCCGCCTCCCCGTTCTTCCTCGGCCCCCGCGCCACCGCCGGCGCCCTCAGCGGCAAGACCATCTACGTCTCCGCCGGCCATGGCTGGGTCTGGGACGACAGCCTCGGCCGCTGGCGCACGCAGCGCGGCAACACCCACGACCTCGTCGAGGACTTCATCTCGACCGAGACCATCTCGCAGCACCTGATCCCGCTGCTCCACGACATGGGCGCCTACGTCGTCCCCGTGCGCGAGGCCGACCTCTCCTCGGAGATGCTGGTCGTCGACGACGCCGACCCCGCCGCCACGGTCACCGGCGCCACCCCCGGCCCCACCGGCTTCGCGACGCCGGCCGGCCCGCTCACCGGCGCGGCCAACCCGTTCACCGCCGGCACGTCGCAGCTCGCCACCACCACCGCCGCCCCGGCCGCGTCCACTGCCGCCCGCTGGACGCTCACGCCCGCCGGCGAGCTCGAGGCCTACGTCTACCTCTCGTGGGTGCAGGCCGCCGACCGCGCGCCCGACGCGCACTACGTCATCCACCACGCCGGCGGCGACAGCCACGTGCGCGTCGACCAGCGTCGCCACGGCTCGACCTGGGTGCTCGTCGGACACTTCCGCTTCCTCGCGAGCGATCCACCGGAGCGCCGGTCGATCGAGCTCCTCACCGACTCGGCGACGCCCGGCGCGACGCTCTCGATCGACGCCGTGCGCGTCGGCGGCGGCACGAGTCACGTGGACCGCGGCATGGGGCCGAGCGGGCGCCCGGCGTTCGAGGACGGCGCGCGCTACGCGGCGCAGTGGAACGGCGCGCCGTCGTCGGTGTGGGACTACGCCGCCGCCGACGGCAACGACGACGTCGGCACGCGCTCGCGCTTCGCGGCGTGGGACCACGAGGCCGGCGAGGACGCGGTCTACGTCGCATGGCACACCAACGCGCCCAGCCCGGCGCGCGGCACGTCGTCGTTCGCGTACGGCCCGAGCGCGTACGGCCCGCTCTCGGAGTTCAGCGGCGTGCCCGGCTCGCTCCAGCTCATGGACGCGATCCACGACGAGCTCATCGCCGATCTCCGCGCCTCGTGGGAGCCGACCTGGCAGGACCGCCAGCAGCACACGGCGTACTTCGGCGAGGTCAACCCCAGCCACAACCCGGAGATGCCGGCGACGCTGATCGAGATCGCGTTCCACGACACGCTCGCCGACGCCAACGCGCTACGCGAGCCGGCGTTCCGTCACCTCGCGTCGCGCGCGATCGCCCAGGGCATCGCGAAGTACTTCGCCGCGCGCGATGGGACGAGCCTGACCTTGCCGCCGGGTGCGCCCACGGCGCCGCGCGCGCGCTGGAAGGACGGCGCGCTCGAGCTGTCGTGGTCGCCGCCCGCCGACGATCCGGCCGGCGGCGATTCGCCCGCCGGCTACACCGTGCACCTGTCGCCCGACGGGCGCGCGTTCGACGACGGGCGTCCGGTCGACGCCGGCGCCACGAGCCTCGCGATCCCGGCGGCGGAGCTGGGCGCGGCGCGCTTCGCCCGCATCACGGCGCACAACGCGGGCGGGCGCTCGCGGCCGTCGTCGGTCGTCGGCGCCGACGGCCTGAGCGCGGCGGTGCCCGACGTGCTCGTGGTCACCGGCTTCACGCGCCTCGACGGCACGATGCTCTTCCGCGAGGACCTGTCGAGCCGCTCGCTCGGCACGCTCGATCGCGCCTTCGAGGCGCGCATCAACGACGGCAGCCACGGCGCGCGCGTCGCGCAGGCGCTGTCGCTCGCCGGCTACGGCTCCGCGATCGCGTCGATCGACGCCGTGCGCGCGGGCGCCGTCGCGCTCGGCGACTTCCGCGCCGTCGTGTGGCTCACCGGCGAGGAGATCGCGCCGCTCACCGCCGAGGATCGCGGCATGCTCGCGGCGTACCTCGACGGCGGCGGCGCGCTCGTCCTCTCAGGCGCCGAGGCCGCGGCCGGGCTCGCCACCGACGACGCGGCCTTCCTCGAGAGCCTGGGCGCGACGTTCGTCGCCGACGACGCCGGCACCTACGCGCTCGCCGGCGCCGCCGCGCTCGCCGGCGAGACCTTCACGTTCGACGACACCGGGCCGGGCGGCTACGACGCCGACGCGCCGGACGTGCTCGCCCTTGCCGGCGCCGCGACCCCGCTGCTCACGTATCCCGACGGCGGCGTCGCCGCGCTGGTGTCGACCGCGCCGCGCCGCGCGGCCGTCCTCGGCTTCCCGGTGGATCCGGTCCCGACCGTCGCGGCGCGCGCGCGCATCCTCGCCGCCGCGCTCGCCGCCCTCGGCCTCGCGCCGGAGCCCGATCCGGAATCGACGGACGAGCCAGGCGGGTGCTGCGACAGCGGCGGCGCCGGCGGCGATCCGCGTGGCGCCGTGCTTCTCGTTCTCGCGGTGGCCGCCCTCCTCTTGACGCGCCGCCCCAGCCTCACGACTATCCGGCCCCATGGCTTCCGCCGCCGCTGTACCCGCTGACGACGTCGACCGCACCATCACGGCATTCACGCGCCTCGATCAGCGCGGCGACAAGAAGGCGATGAACAAGCTGGCCGCGCGTCTCCAGCGCGAGCAGCCGTACCTCCTCCAGTACGCGGCGTCGACCCGCGCCGAGCACGGCGACAAGGTCGGCGAGGCCGCCGTCTTCTACGCGACGCTGGTGTGGGCGATGTTCGATCGCAAGCACGAGGGCACGCTGCCGCGCCTCACCGCCCAGAACCTCGCCGACGCCGACACCGTCGTGACGACCGGCCTGGCCTCGGTCGAGGGCCTCGCCGACAAGCCCATCCACGAGCGCGTCGCTCCCGCGCTCGTCGACGCCCAGCCCAACATCATCGCCAAGCTGCGCGAGCTCGTCGAGGAAGACGTGCGCGAGGCCGCGATGGCCGCCGAGACCGCCGCCGTCATCTACAAGCCGACCCAGGTCGTGATCGAGGCCTTCGACGCCGCCCTCACCGGCCGCCGCGCCGGCGAGGTCCAGGGCACCGTCGTCAACGACACGCCCAAGGTCGGCCGCAACGATCAGTGCCCCTGCGGCTCCGGCAAGAAGTACAAGAAGTGCCACGGCGCCGCGGCCTGACCCGGCCGTTCCACCCGTTCACGCTGAGCGAGGGCTCGCCTCAGCGAGCCCGAGTCGAAGGGCCGTCGCGGATGGTGGCGCTCGCGACGCTCGTCGTGGCCTTGCTCGCGGCGCTCACGTGCTCGTCGCTGCCGCTGGCGCGCGCCGACGAGCCCGCGCCGCCGCCGCCGCCCGCCAAGCGCAAGAGCGCCCTCGTCTCGTTCGGCCTCGTCGTCGGCGGGCTGGCCGTCTGCGCTGGTGCCGAGGCTGGCCAGCGCAAGCTCTACGATGCCGACCACGAGAAGTCCGGTCGGCTCGTCGAGGGGGCCAAGTGGGTCGTCTGCACGCTGGGGCCGTCCGCTGGTCAGATCTACGGCGAGGCGTGGGGACAGGTGGCGATCTGGAGCGGTCTGCGCGCGGCGGGCTTCGCGACCGTCATGCTCGGCCACGCCACCGACGAGAATCCCAAGCTGCGCGACCGTCTGCAGTTCGTCGGCGCGTGGACCGTGTTGATCTCGATCATCGTCGACCTGTCGCTCGCGCCGTCGGCCGCGCGCAAGTACAACGATCGGCACGCGCCCGTCACGATCACGCCGGTCCCGATGTCGACGCCGAGCGGGCCCGCGCTGGGTCTCTCCCTCGGCGGCTCCTTCTGATCGCTACTTGCCGAAGTTGTCGAGCTTGATCCAGGGCCCGGCGGTGTACGGGAACGACTGATCGAAGTGGACGTGCGCGACGTACCAGACCGCGACGTCCTGGCTCTCGAGCGGCTCCCTGCCGACGTACGCGGCGGGGAACGGCGCGGCGCCCGCCGCCGAGCGCGGCGAGAACGGCGCCCACTCGCCGTCGTGGTAGCGCACCGCGAACAGCTCGGCGTCGTCCCACGTGTGCGGGCGCAGGTTCACCGCCGAGCCGGTGCCGAAGTCGATCTGGCGCCACACGAAGCCGTGCTCGTCGGCCTCGCCGGTGTGCGGGAACCATCCCTCCTCATCGACACGCACCCAGCCGCCGTCGGCGAAGTACTCGAGCGCGTCGTGGCCGGCGCCGTCGAGGTCGAAGTCGAAGCGCCAGTGCGGGTGGTACGTGTGCTGGTCGTGCACGCCGGTGCCGTAGATCGTGAGCCACGGGCACAGTCGCCCGTCGTCGTGGAAGCGCCACAGCTGCATGTAGCTGTAGGGCCCGACGACGAAGTTGGCGGACAGCTCGATCCCGCCGCGGAACGGCTGCACCCGCACGTTGCCGGCGAGCGAGCGCGTGCCCAGCGGCACCCACCACGGACCGCGCGTGTCCAGGCCGTCGCTGCCGACCTCGAGGTCGTCGCGCTGGTGGTCGATCGTCACGTACGGCATCGACGCTTCCCAGAGGACGCGCCGGCCCTTGTACTCGGCGAGGTACACCATGATCCCGGCCGACTCGGTGAGTCGCCAGTGGAACTTCCAGTTGGCTTCGGCGATGACGTTGCTCATGGGATCCGGCCTCACCACTGCGACGCGGGCACGACCGCGGTGACGGTGTTGTCGAGGAGATCGACGACGGCGACGATCGACGGGTGGCCTCCGGGGCGTCCGAACACGACCGCCGCGGAGCGCCGCTCGTACGCCAGGTCGCTCGGGTCCTTGCCCCAGTAGTGCATGGCGACGAGCGGCTCGTCGCCGAGCGACAGCTTCTCGCGCACCCGCTCGTCGACGACGGCGACCGACATCGCCACCGACTCCTCCTCGCGCGACAGCATCGGCTGCGCCCTGGTGACGTCGAGGTGCGCGACGACGCCGGCGTCGAGATCGACACACGCGTCGACCGAGCGATCGGCGGCGTAGTCGTAGACCACGACGCGCGCGAGCCGGTGCCCCGCCATCCAGTGCGGCGGCTTGACCACGAGCGGCTCGGTGGCGATGACGCGGTAGCGCCCGACCTTCGCCATGCCCATCACGCGCCGGTCCTCGGTCAGGGTGCGCACGGCGTCGGCGACCTCGCCGGGCGTGAGCGGCGCGAACAGCCCCGGGTCCGACGCGATGACGTCGATCGCGAGCGAGGTGGGCGCCTTCGCTCGCTTGGCCGGCCCGGCCGGCGCGGCGGCCTTCTTGGGCGCGCCCTTCGCGGCGGTGGCCGCCGACCTGGACGCCTTGGGAGCGGGCTTGGCCGCGGGTCTGGCCTTGGCCTTGGCGGGCTTCTTTGCCATGGCGCGGACTATACACAGGAGATCGCCCGGGTTTCGGGAGCTGGGGCGTATTCCCGCTTTCATAGACCGCCGGCCCGCCTCGTCCGTCGAAAGGAGAATGGCGCGGCTTCTCCTCGGCTCCCTCCTGTCCCTCTCGCTCCTCACCTCCGGCTGCTCCACGGCCTACGCCGACCGGGTGGCACCGCCCCGCATGCTCGTCCCCATCGCCGTCGCGCCCGACGCCATCCGCTCGCCGTACTCGGTCGAGCTCGTCACCTCCGATGGCGACACGCTCGCCACCTACATGCAGAAGGGCCGCTTCTACGTCCACGGCGCCCACGGCCAGCGCTACACGATCCGCGTCACCAACCCGACCAGCCAGCGCATCGAGGCGGTCGTCTCGGTCGACGGCCTCGACGTCGTCGACGGCGAGAGCGGCGACCTCCGCAAGCGCGGCTACGTGGTCCCCCCGCACGGCACGGTGCACATCGAGGGCTGGCGCACGTCGCTGTCCGACGTCGCGTCGTTCCGCTTCTCGTCGGTGAAGGGCAGCTACGCCGGCAAGAAGGGCAAGGCCCGCAACGTCGGCGTCATCGCCGTCGCGATCTTCGCCGAGCAGGCCGCGCCCCAGATCATCGTCGACGAGCCCGACGACTACTACTACGACGGCGACGGCTACTACGGCGACGAGGTCGAGGGTTACCTCGATCGCGGCTCGCGCGCGCCCGCCGGCGTCGGCGGCGCCAAGGGTCGGGTCGCCGCCAAGCGTCCTGCCCCGCCACCGCCGGAGGCCACCGGCACGCGCCAGGGCGGCGGCGACGGTGCCGCCGACTCGGCCGAGGCGGAGGCGCCGTCGCGCGTCACCGTCGGCGGCAGCGCCGGCGGCGCGGTCGCGCCCACGTCGCGCGACGAGCGTTGCTGCACCAAGCCGGCCGAGCGCGAGCGCCTCGGCCTGGGCACCGAGTTCGGCGAGTCGCGCCACTCGGCCGCGAGCTACACCCGCTTCGTCCGCTCGAGCGACCGCCCGGTCGCCGTCGCCGAGCTCCGCTACAACGACACCGCCGGCCTGAAGGCGCTCGGCATCCTCGTCGAGCCGCTCCCCGACGCCGACGAGCTCATGACCCGCGAGACCGCCGATCCGTTCCCCGGCGACCGCGGCTTCGCCCGCCCGCCCGCCGGCATCCGCTGATTCGTCGCGACGCCGTCAGGGCGGCGCGGTCGGCGTGGGGCAGGGCGAGCCGTCGGCGCGCCCCGCGAACGCGGTCGTCATCGACTCGTGATCGACGACGATCGCGAGCGGGCCCTTCCAGGTGGAGGAAGGCGACATCGCCCAGCGCCAGCGCACCGGCTGCGGGGCGGCGCCGCCGCAGGTGATCGGGACGTCGGCGCGGCAGCCGCAGATCGTGACGACCTTCGACGCCGTCTCGCGCGACGTGATCATCAGCGCCGAGACGCCGCCGGCGCCGTCCTCGGCGAGGCGCCACGGGTTGGAGACGCCGCAGACGAGGTAGCTCTCGGGGGCGAGCAGGGTGCGCGCGCCCGCGGCCTCGACGAGCTGCCACGTGTCGCCGTCCTCGCGACCGCGCGCGTCGAAGTAGTCGGCGGCGAACGCGGGCTCGCGCAACCCCTGCTCCGCCAGCGCCCGCTGGAGGTGCGCCTCGTTGCGCTCGGCCACCGCCTTCTCCTCGGCCTGCGCCTCGGCGTAGGTCACACACGCGGAGGCGGCCGGCGCCGTCGACGACGTGGCCTTGCCGCCGCCGCCACAACCGGCGGCGAGCGCGAGGGCGAGCGCGGCGGGTGCGCGCATGGTCAGTCCGGACAGTCGTCGAACGGGTTCTTGATCCCGGGGATGCACTTCACGGTGCGCGTCATCGAGCAGATCGCGACCTCGGTCCGGCCGTCGAAGACGAGGTCGACGTAGCCCGGATCGTAGCCGGGGAGCGTGCACTTCACGCGCACGCGCGAGCCCTTGGGCTCCTCCAGGTTGGTGCCGCCGGGGCCACGGTACGACTGGTCGACGTAGATGACGCCGCCGTTGGGGCGCGTGATCACCTCGATGCTGACGTTGCCGCGCTCCTCCGGCGTCCGGCCGATGCCGCCGTCGCGTCGCGGCGCGGGCCCGGGACCGGCGTCGCGGTTGCGGTTGATGACGACGCGGCCCGCGTCCGCGACCCCCGCGTCGTCCGGGATCTCGACGACCGCGGTCGCGTCGACGGGGATCTCGATCACGTCGTCGTTCGCGTCGACCGTGACCTCCGCGATCACGGCCGCGTCGCGCGGCCCGTCGACGGTCGCCTCGTCCCCGTCCTTCCCGCCGAGCACGAGCGCGGCGGCGACACCGGCGGCGCCGAAGAGCAGGATCGCGCCCACCGCCAGCGGCCAGCGCGAGCGCGCCGGCGCGACCGGCACGTCCTCGTCGAGCTGGAAGGTCTGGGCGCGCGGCTCGCGGGTCACGAACGCCGGCTCGTTGGCGACGCGACGCCGGCCGCCGGTGATGTCGGTGTCCGACGCGGTCACCGGCGCGAGCGGCGGCGGCGGGGCGGAGTCGATCGTCGCGCGCGGCGGCCGCACCGTCTCGGCGTTGGGCCCGCTCGCGGCGCCCGGCGGCAGCGGCTGGAGTTGCATCGCGGCCTTCTGCGCGGTGACGCTCGACGACACCGGCTGCGACAGCTCGATCGTGCCCGAGATGCCCTTGATGGCGTCGTACAGCTCGCGCATCGTCTGGTAGCGTTGCTCGCGCTTCTTCGCGAGCGCGCGCATCACCACCGCCTCGACCTCGGGCGCGATGGTCAGATCCGGCCGGATCTTCGACGGCGGCTCGATCGGATCGAGCATCTGCATCGCGAGCGTGCGCACCATGCTCTCGGACTTGTGCGGCACGCGGCCGGTGAGCATCTCGTACATGATCGTGCCGAGCGCGTAGACGTCGACGCGGCCGTCGGTGTCGCCGCGGCCTGCCGCCTGCTCGGGCGCCATGTACTCGGGCGTGCCGAACACCGCGCCGGCGCGCGTGAGGCGCGGCCCCTCGACCGGCGCGTTCTGGTCGATCGGCGACACCTTCGCGATGCCGAAGTCGACGATCTTCACGAAGTCGCGCCGGCCGTCGCGGTTGATGAGGAAGATGTTCTCGGGCTTGAGGTCGCGGTGGACGATGCCCTTGGCGTGGGCGGCGTCGAGGGCCTGTGCGATCTGCGCGGCGATCGGCAGGATGCGCTCGAGCGGCAGCGGCGCCGACAGCTTGATCGCCGACGACAGGGTGGAGCCGTCGACGTACTCCATCACCGAGTAGGTGAGGCCGTCGGGCGTGGTGCCGAAGTCGGTGACGTCGACGATGTGGGGGTGGCCGATGCGCGACGCCGCCTTGGCCTCCTGGACGAAGCGCTTGATCGTGCTCTGGTCGCGCGCGACCTCGCGCTTGAGCACCTTCACCGCGAGCGGGCGCTCGATGACGAGGTGGCGCGCGGCGTAGACCACGCCCATGCCGCCCTCGCCGATCTTGCGCTCGATCAGGTAGCGGCCGTCGAGGGTCTGCCCGACCAGGCGCTCGTAGATCGCGCCGGTGTCGGTCTGGAGCAGCGCCTTGACCGCCTCTTCACCGTCGTGCGCCGAGATCGCGCGCGGCTGGTGCGAGATGGCCTCGGGCGGGATCGACAGGCGCTGGCCGTCGAACGGGCAATAGCCTGCCTCGCTATAGAACTGATGACAGCTGGGGCACCAGTAACGAGCCACGTGGGTTCAGGGACCACGGCCGGTGCGGACGTCGTCGTACTCCGAGGTGCGGAAGTACGTGAAGACCTCGCCCTCGGCGCCGACCATCAGCACCTTCTTGGTGCCGGTCGCGCCGAACGGCGCCACGGTGACGCTCTTGCCGAAGCGCTCCTCCTCGACCGGCTCGGCCGGGCGCAGCGTCATCGCCAGCTCGAAGCCCGGCGCCGGCGTGGTCACGAAGCGATAGATGTAGACCGAGCCGCCGTTGGACACGCCGTCGGGGTCGCTGCGCGGCGCGCCGACGATGAGCTCGGGCACGCCGTCGTCGTCGAACAGGTCGGCGACGGCGATCGCGTCCCCGAACTCGCTGCCGGCGACGCCCGGCGTGACCTCGGCGGCGCCGCCGCCGCCGAAGCGGACGAACACCTTGTTGAGCGCGGGCGCCGAGTAGACCAGGTCGTCGAGGTTGGCGCCGGGCGCGGGGTCGACCACGTCGGGGAACTGCGCCGCCATCATGCGCGCACCCAGGTCGGTCGCGCCCTCGGCGGAGGTGATGCGGCCCAGCGCGGCGACGTTGGCCTCGCAGCTCTGCGTGGTCTCGTAACCCTGGGTCACCTGCGCCGGGTCGAGGATCAGGATCTCCGACTGGCCGTCGCGGAGCTCCTCGCCGACCGCGATGAGGATCTCGGGGCCGGGGTTGGCCTCGGTGACGTCGGCGACGATCGCCGAGTACGACCAGTCGAAGAGCGTGTCGCCGGCGCGGCAGCCCTTGATCGCGAACGTCGAGCCGGCGTCGGGCTCGGAGTAGTCCTGGATGACGACGAGCTGCGGGCCGCGCGCGAGCACCAGCTCCTTCACCGTGTCGCTGCCGAACCCGGGCAGGGTCGCGAACGTGACGCCCTCGGCGTAGATGTTGTGGCGCATCGTGCCGTTGACGTCGTGCTGCGCCGGCAGGACGACCGACTTCACCGGCGCGAGCGTGCGGCCGTCGAAGACCGCGACCCGGGTGGGGTCGACGTTCTCGCCCATGACGACGGTGAACGCGACGCGGTCGCTGTCGGGATCGAGCGCCAGCGCCGGTCGCTCCGGGAAGCCGGCGAACGACAGGGTCACGCGCGGATCGAAGTGCTCGACGGCGCGGCGGTGGCCCTCGTCGTCGTAGCCGAGCGTCGACAGGCTCGCGCGCGACTTGCCGAGCACGAAGGCGGAGGCGCCGACGTCGCGCGACTGCATGCCGACGAGCGCCACGCCGTACTGGCGCGAGTCGGTCACCTCGGGCTTGGTGACGCGGTCGACCCAGGCCTCGTCGGCGAGCTCGTCGAACTGCGCCCAGTTGCACGCGCCGAGCGAGAGCGCCGCGGTGGCGGCGGCCAGCGAGATCTTCACCATGACAGCTCCATGCTCAGGCCGCCGTACTCGGGGCCGATGACCGGGGTGAGCGCGAGCGCGCGGACATCGAGCGTCGCGGTCGACGGCGCACCCTTGTCGCGGAACGTGTAGTAGATGGCGGCCAGCCCGATGATGCCGGCGAGGCCGTACGCCGCGTTGGCGCCGATCGCCATGTACTTGCCCTTCTGGAAGCGCGGGTCGTCCTGATCGATGGGGGGGTTGCCCATGTCGATCGCGGCGCGGAGATCGTCGTGGATCTTGTTGGCCTCGAGGCCGAGGTAGATGCCGCCGCCCAGGAACGCCGCCGAGAAGACGTACGCGACCACCGCGTCGCCGCGGCCCGGCTTCTTGGCGAGCATCGCCTTCACCGAGATCTCGGTCTTGGCCTGCACGTCGACCGTCGTCGTGTACGGCTTGTAGCCGGGGCGGCGCACGGTGATGCGGCGGCGGCCCTCCTTGATCGGCTTGCGGCACGGCCCGCGCGGACACACGACCACGCCGTCGACGAGGATCTCGCTCGCCTCGATGCCGACGCCGCGCACGTTCAGGTAGCCGACCGGCGCGCCCTTGAGCGTCGAGTTGATCTCGTGGGTCTCGCCCGCGATCACCTCGATCTCGTGCTGCGACTCCTCGTAGCCGTCGGCCGAGATCCACACCGTGTGCTTGCCCGGCTTGAAGTTGCCCGAGAACGGCGTCTTGCCGATCGCGCCCACGTTCTTGTCGTCGAGGAAGATGTCGGCGCCGGGGACGTTCGACTTGATCTCGAGCCAGCCGAGGTAGTCCTCCTCGGACAGCACGATCTGCAGCACCATCAGGCGCGACGGATCGGCCGAGGTGCGCCCCTCCTTGCTCTTGTACCCGCGCTTCTCGACGAGGTACTGGAACTCGCCGTCCATCGTGCCCGACCACGGCGTCTGCGCGAACGGGCCCTTCTCCTTGCCGTTGATGTAGATGTTGGCGCCCTGCGGCTCGCTCTCGATGACGACGAGGCCGCGCACCTTGACCTCGCCCAGGGCCTGCACCTGCTCCGACGGCGGCGGCGGCTGGGCGCCGGTCGGATCGCCCGGCGGTGGCGCCTTGGCGAGGCGCTGGAGCTCCTCCTCGAGCACGGCGATCGTCTTCTCGACGTCCTTGCGATCGTCGGCCTTGGGATCCTCGGTGACGTACTTCTTGTAGTAGTCGACGGCGAGCTGGTACGCGGCGGGGTCGGCTGTCTTCTTCCCCTTCATGTGGTACGCGGCGCCGACGTTGTAGAGGAACTGCGCCATGCGCCGCGCCTCGTACGCCTTCTTGAAGCCGGCCGCGGCGTCGTCGTAGTTGCCCGCGAGGTACGAGCCCTGCGCTTGATCGAAGGCGGCCTGCGCGGCCTTCCACTCGGCGCTCTGCGCGCGGGCCGTACCGGAGGTGACGGCGAGCGTGAAGGCGAAGGAAAAGACAAGGCCAAGAAAGGAGATAGCGCGTAGTTTCATACCAGCCACCCTCGGCCGGATAGGATATCGCGGTCGCCCGCGCCGCGCCACTCTGACCCCCGCTCAGCGGCCGTGAGCCCTCAGGGCGGGAACACCGCGGATGTGCCCTCCAGCACGAGGAAGCCCCGCAGGATGTCCGCCACGTAGATCCGGCGGCGCGCGACGTCGAGGTCGAGGCCGATCGCGCCCGAGAAGTACCCGGCGGTCGCGATCTCCTCGCTCCACGTGTTGAAGTAGCCGATCTGCGTGGGCGTGGCGGGGTCGGTGATGTCGAGCACGCGGATGCCGTCCTGGTAGTGCGAGAGGTAGACGGTCGGGCCGACGGCCATCACGTTGTGGGTCGATATGTCGTCGCGCAGGTGCCAGTCGCCGAGCGTGGCGAGGTAGGTCGGTGAGGCCGGATCGCCGTCGAGGAGGCGGACGCCGGACGCCGGGCCCGCGAACTCGTCGCCGTGGACGATGACGGGCCGGCCGCCGACCTGCGTCGCCCAGGGCGAGTGCCAGTACCGGGTCGGCTCCCGCGTCGTGCGGCCGAGCTCGACCGGCGCCGTCGGCGTCCGGCAGTCGACGACGACGAGCCCGTAGAGGAACGCGCTGAGGTAGGCGATGCCCCCGGCGACGTGGAGGTCGTGGAAGCCGGCGATCGAGAGGTTCGGCACCACGAGCTCGCTGCGGTACACCGGCGCGCGCGGATCGGCGAGGTCGTAGAGGGTGAGCTTCGGCGACGTGCCGTCGACGAAGTACGCCATGGTCCCCTCGATGAAGAGCGTGTGCGCCGGCGCCGGGATCGTGGCCACCACCGACGCCGAGGCGGGCGCGGTGACGTCGATCACCTCCGAGGGCGAGCCGGCGAGCACGGCGTAGCGGCGGCCGGCGACCTCGAGGAGCTTCACGTCGTTGAAGTAGTTGTCCTCGGCCGGGACGTACGAGCCGGCGACGACCGGCGCCGCCGGGTTCGCCACCGAGAGGATGCGCAGGCCGCCGACGCCCATGGCGACGTACGCGTGGTCACCGGTGGCGCGCACGTTCAGCGGGCGACCGTCGAGGGCGAGCTCGCCGAGCAGCGTCAGGTGCTGACCCTCGCTCTCACCGGCGATGCGGCGCGTGGGCGCGACCTCGAACGGGTACGGCTCGCGGCAGTCATCCTCGTAACACTCGACCAGCGAGCCGCGCAGCGTCCCGTCGGGGAGGACATCGCAGACGTCCATCGCGCGCAGGCTCCACAGACTGGAGAACGGGTTGAAGCTCGAGCGGCGGATGATGAGATCGTCGGCAGTGAGCGTGTGCGGGACCTGCGCCTCGTCGAGGAAGTCGTCGACGAAGGTGCGCAGCACGCCGCCGGGCGCGTCGGTGCGCAGCCGGAGGCGGACCCAGACGTTGGTGCGGGCGAAGCCGGCCATCGAACCCGCGCGGCACGGCGTGCGCGGGAACTCGGAGCCCTCGTCGAACAACCCCTCGAACGGATCGGGCGGAATCTCCGTTGCGTCGGTGCCCGCGTCGACGGCGGCGTCGGCGGGGAAGACCTCGTCACCGCCGCCGCACGCGGGAGTGGCGGCGACGGCGAGGCAGACGAGGAGGAGACCGCGCGGACGCGCCATGGCCGCATCCTCGATCGCATGCTGGCCGTCATGCGGAGAACTCCTCTGGCAGTCGTTGGCGCGTTGCTGCTGTGCGTTGCCGGATCGGCTGTCGCACAGCGGCCCGAGGCCCGATCAGAAGCGGCCGCCGAGGCTCACGCCGCCGTAGCCCGGTCCCAGCGTCGGCTGGAGCGCGACCGCGCGCACGTCGATGGTCCCCGTCGACGGCGGGCCCTTGTCGCGGAAGGTGTAGTAGACGGCCGACAGCCCGACGACGCCGGCGAGGCCCCAGCCGCCGTAGGCGCCGTACTTGATGTTGTCCTTCTGCTCGAAGTGCTTGTCACCGGCGACGAGGTCGTTGGAGTAGATGAAGGCGTAGGTCGCGCCGCCGGCGATCGCCGCCGCGAAGACGTAGGCGACGACGGCGTCGGTGCGCGACGGCTTCTTGCGCAGGTTCGGCTTGATCGACAGCTCGGTCTTGGCCTGGACGTCGACGCGCGTGCGGTACGTCTTGTAGCCGTTGCGGGCGACCGACACCGTGTGCGTGCCCTCGGCGACGGGCTTCCGGCACGGCGCGCGCTCGCACACGAGCTCGCGGTCGACGTAGACGCGCGCGCCGTCGAGCCCGGAGCCGCGGATGTCGAGGTAGCCGACCGGCGTGCCCGACAGGTCGGCGACGATCTCGTGGGTCTCGCCGGCGATGATCTCGATCTCGTGCTTGGTCTCGTCGTAGCCGTCGGCCGAGATCCAGACCGTGTGCTTGCCGGGCTTGAGGTTGCCGGAGAACGGCGTCTGGCCGATCGCGCCTGAGGCCTTGTCGTCGAGGAAGATGTTGGCGCCCGGGACGTTGGCGCGGATCTCGAGCCAGCCGAGGTAGTCCTCCTCGGAGAGCACGACCTGCAGGATGACGAGTCGGTTGGGATCCGGCGACAGCGTCGACTCCTTCGACTTGTGGCCGCGCTTCTCGATGAGGATGCGGTGCGTGCCGTCGAGCGAGCCCGACCACGGGGTCTGCGCGAACACGCCGTTCTTCTTGTCGTCGAGGTAGATGTTGGCGCCCTGGGGCTCGGTCTCGATGACGACGAGCGAGCGCGTCTTCTGCTCGAGCTTCTGCACCTCCTCCGACGGCGCCGGCGGCGCCTCGGGCGTCGCGCCCTTCATGCGCTCGATCTCCTTGGCGATGATGCCGATCGCCTTGTCGACCTCGGACCGGTCCTGCGCCTTGGGCACGGCGACGAGGTACTTCTTGTAGTACTCGACCGCCTTCTCGTACGACGCCACGTCGCTCTGCTTCTTGCCCTTCAGGTAATACGCGGTGCCGACGTTGTAGAGGAGATCGGGCAGCTGGCGCGCCTCGTACGCCGCCTTGAACTTGTCGGCGGCGCCGTCGAAGTTCCCGGTGGCGATGTCGCGCTGCGCGTCATCGAACAGCGACTGCGCTCGCTGCAGCGCGTCCTGCTGCGCGGCGGCGGGGAGAGCACAGACCAGGACCATGACCAGGGCGAGGAGGAAGCGCGCCATACCGACGCAGCTTACCACCGTGCCTCGGCTGGCAACCCGCTACCCGAGGAATGTCACGTTGGCGTCGATCGGGGCGCGGCTCGTGCGGAACTGGTTCGTCGCCGACGCCTCGTCCTCGAAGCCGAGCGCGATGCCGAACAGGATGTCGAGCTCGGCGGTGAAGCCGAGGTGCTCGCGCAGCACCTTGGGGTAGGCGGCGATCGACGCCATCGAGCAGGCGGCCAGCCCCTCGGCGGTGACCGCGGCGAGGAGCTGCCCGAGCCACACGCCGATGTCGATGAGCGCGTACGGGCCCAGGCGGCGGTCGACGGCGACGACGGCGAGGTGCGGCGCGTCGAACACCTGGTAGTTGCGCAGCCACGCGTCGTAGCGGCGGGCCTTGTCGTCGCGCGCGATGCCCATCGCGCCGTAGAGCGCGAAGCCGCACGCGCGGCGGTGCGAGAGGTACGGCTCCGGGTAGTCGAGCGGGAAGGGCACGTCCGGCGACGGCAGGCCGCTCTTCGCCGCGGTGACGAGCGCGTCGCGCACCACGTCGGTCTTCGGCGGCTCGGTGACGACGACACGCCACGGCTGCGTGTTGCACCACGACGGCGCGTGCTGCGCCGCGGCGAACACGGCGGCGAGCCGCTCGCGCGGGACGGGCGACGGCAGGAAGGCGCGCACGCTCTTGCGGGCGCCGAGCACGCGGGTGACCGTCTCGAGATCGGGCGTCACGGGTTGGCTCCGGACTTGCCGCCGGTCTGGGCGCCGCGGTTCGGGTGCGACGCGTGCAGCTCGCGAAAACGGTAGATGCCGGTCGAGTGGTGATCGGAGAACGCGATCGAGACGCCGTAGTTCCCGACCAGGCTCATGCTGGTCACGGTGATGTCCTCGGGCACGCTCGCCGGATCGAGGAGGCGCTCGCCCGTCGCCTCCGACTGGCAGTACGCGCACGTGCAGCGCTGGCGCAGCGTCCGCGCGCTCCACAGGTCCTCCACTCCTTCATCCCAGACGAAGCGCACCTCGGCCTTGCCGAGGCCGACGATCTCGAGGGGCATGGGCATCGCCCGATGCTTTAGCACTCTTTGTTCGCGCGGCGCGCGGGTCAGCGCGGGGTCGGACAGGCGTTCTCGATCGAGGCGCATTCGGCCGGCTGATCGATCGTCAGCGAGCCCGGCGGCAGCGGCTGCCCGGCGAGCGCGCACGTGATCGTGTACTCGAGCTCGGTCACCTCGCGCTCGACCGCGTCGAGGCACGCGCGCAGATCGGAGATGGTCTTGCTGCAGCCCGACGACTCGTAGTCAGCGACGGCGCTGCAGCCGGCGGAGGCGACGATCGACGCGACCGCCGACTGCACCTCGGCGGGCGGGTTGTTGATGCAGTCGTCGACGTAGTCGCCGCACGCCGCGGCGGTCTCCGAGTGCTCGACGCCGAGCGCGGTGCAGGCGATGCGCACGAAGAGCGAGCCGCGGTACTGATCGAGGAGGTAGTCCTCGAACGCCGAGCACACCTTGGCGGCGGCGGCGTCACCGGCGGCGGCGAGCGTCGCTCGCTCGTCGACGTCCGACGGAAACCAGTCGCCGGCGCCGCCGCAGGCAGACGTGGCGATCGAGAGCGCGAGCAATGGAAGATAGGTGAGTCCCCTCATGGCCCCCCACTGGTTCAACCGCCGTGCCGGCGGCTTGCCTCACCAGTATCAACGAGTTGATGCGGGGGCGGTGGCCAGACTCTGCCGGATCCCGCCAGGCTCACTGACACCTACACCCAGCACGGCGCACGTCGCGCGGATCGCGTCGTCGAGGAGGGCGAGCATGTCGGTCGCGCGCGCGAACGGGTTGCGGTAGCGGCGCGCGCCGATGCCCGTGCGCAGCCGGAGAACCTCGTCGAGGATCCGGTGGTGCCGCGGATCGAGGACGTCGCGCATCCGCCGCGCCGCCTCGGTCTTCGACACGATGGCCCCGTCGACGGCGGTCACGTACTGGCGCGGCACGCCGAGCGCGCCCCACTGGACCCGGCGCGGGTGGACACACGACGCACGGAAGAACGGGTTGCGGCGCGCGCTGGCGAGCCACGGTCGCCAGTACGCGTCGAGGTTGGCGACGAGGTAGGCGGTCAGCTCGGCGCGCGGCACGTCGCGCACGAGCGCGCGCGGCGAGGGGCCGCGCACGGCGAGGCCCGCGCGGTGGAGCGTCGCGGCGGTGATCGGATGGAGCGTCGGGAGTGCGCCGCGCGTGGTCCAGGTGACGGACAGCGGCGCCGGTACGCGCGGGCGCTGGTGCGGCGCGAGCGGACGGCGGGTGACGACGACGAGGTCGACGTCGCTCACCGACGGCTGGAAGTCGCCGAGCACGAGGGAGCCCTCGACCCAGGCCGCCTCGACCTGGCCGGGCAGCTGTTCGTCGGCGACGGCGAGGAAACGCGCGATCGAGGCGGCGGCGTCGGCGGGGAGGTCGCGAGCCCGGAGGATGCCCATCGTCCGGGAAACGCCCGGGCCGTGACGCTTCATCCCGCGCCGGCTGCTGCGGGCGCGCGGGTGCGCTACCGTACGTGGGTGGGGCGTCCGGGCGCGGTCGACGCGCTGGCAGAGCGGTTCGAGGTCCGGGCGTTGCTCGGCAGCGGCGGCATGGGCAGCGTGCACCGGGTGCTCGATCGCGCGCGCGGCCACGAGGTCGCGCTCAAGGTGCTCGAGTCCGCCGGCGGACGCGAGCTCTATCGCTTCAAGCGCGAGTTCCGGCTGCTCGCCGACATCGTCCATCCCAACGTCGTTCGCCTGCACGAGCTGTACACGGCGGGTGACGCGTGGATGTTCACGATGGAGCTCGTCGAGGGCGTGCCGTTCCACCGCTGGGTGCGGCCGGTCGAGCTCGAGCCCGAGGACGACGAGCTCACGCGCCCCCGCCCGCGGCCGCCCGAGGAGCGGGTGGCGTTGCCGGGACGGCTCGACGAGCGGCGCCTGCGCGATGCGCTCGCCCAGCTCGCCGACGGGCTGCACGCGCTGCACGGCACCGGCAAGCTCCACCGCGACATCAAGCCGACCAACGTCCTGGTCTCGCCCGAGGGGCGGGTCGTGATCCTCGACTTCGGGCTCGTGGCCGACCTGGCCAGCGTCAAGCCCGATCACACGCACGAGAACGCGGCAGTCGGCACGCCGATGTACATGTCGCCCGAGCAGGCCGCCGACCTGCCGCTCACCGAGGCCAGCGACTGGTACGCGGTCGGCGTGATGCTCTACGAGGTGCTGGCCGGCGTGCGTCCGTTCTTCGGACAGGCGATGCAGGTGCTCGTCGACAAGCAGCGCAAGGAGCCGCCGCCACCGAGCACGTTCGCGGCCGGCGTGCCCCGCGATCTGGAGGCGCTGTGCCAGGCGCTCCTGTCCCGCGATCCGCGCGAGCGCCCCGACGGCGCGGCGGTGCTGGCCGCGCTCGGCCGGCAGCCCTCGGGGACGACGGAGCGGCTGCGCGCGGCGGCGCGGACGATGCCGTTCGTCGGGCGGGCCGAGGAGCTGTCGGCGTTGCGGGCCGCCTTCGCCGCGAGCCGCGGCGGGCCGGTCGTGGTCTCGGTCACCGGCCCGTCGGGGATGGGCAAGAGCGCGCTCGTGCGCGCGTTCCTCGACGAGGTCGACGGCGCCGGCGCCACGGTCACGCTCTCGGGGACCTGCTACGAGCGCGAGACCGTCCCGTTCAAGGTCCTCGACGAGGTGATCGACGATCTCACCTCGCACCTGGTGACGCAGGTCGATCGCGATCGCGTGATGCTCCTGCCGCGCGACGCGTCGGCGCTGGTCAAGCTCTTCCCGGTCATGCGCCGGGTGCCGGGGATGGCCGCGCTGACCGGCCAGCTGGCGCTCCTGGATCCCGTCGACGTGCGGCGCCGCGGGCTCACCCAGCTGCGCGAGCTCCTGGCGGCGGTCGCGGCGACACAGCCGCTCGTGATCGCGGTCGACGACCTGCAATGGGGAGACCTCGACGGCGTCCACGCGCTCGCCGATCTGGTCACCGGCGTGGGGGCGCCGCGCGCGCTGGTCCTCGTCGCCCACCGTCCCGTCGACAACGAGGTGCTCGACGCGTGGTACGCGCGGCTGGCGCGAGGGGATCGCGACGTACGCCGGGTCGCGATCGGCGAGCTCTCGCCCGACGACGCGTCGCGGCTGTGGAGCGCGTTCGGCGGCCGCGGCGCCGCGCCGCTCGGGGCCGTCGGCGGCGTGCCGCTCCTGCTCGGGGAGCTGGCGGTCGCGAACGCGGAGCGCGCCGACGTCGCGAGCCTCGAGGACGTGGTGCGCACGCGGCTGGCGCGGCTCGGCGACGGCGCGCGCGCGCTGCTCCGGGCGTCGGCGCTCGCGGCGCGGCCGATGCCGACGAGCCTGCTCGCCGCGGTGCTGGGCGAGAAGACCGACGAGCTGGCCCTCGCGGAGCTCGAGGGCGAGCGGCTCGTGCGCTGCCACGGTTCGCCCGAGCTCCTGGTCGAGCCCTATCACGACCGGATCCGCGAGGCGGTGATCGCCGACATGGCCGACGGCGAGCGGCGCGAGCTCCACGCCCGGCTCGCGACCGCGCTCGACGAGCACGGCGAGGTCGATCCCGAGCTGGCGATCCAGCACTGGCTCGCCGCCGACGAGCTCCAGCGCGCGACGCGGCGCGCGGCGACCGCGGCGCGCGAGGCCCATCAGCGCCTCGCGCTCCATCGCGCGGCGGCGCTCTACGCGCTCGCCCTGCGCGGCACGATCGCCAACGAGGAACGCCGCGAGCTGCTCGCCGGCCTCGCCGAGGTGCTCGCCGCCAGCGGCCGCCTGAGCGAGGCCGCGGCCGCGTTCGGCAAGGCCGCCGCCCTGGCGAGCGGGCGCGAGCGGTTCGCGTTCGAGCGCCGCCGCGTCGAGCAGCTCCTGCGCGCCGGCGAGTCGGAGGCGGGCTTCGAGGCGGGCGCCAGGCTCCTGGCCGCCGTCGACGTTCGCCTGCCGTCGACGTTCACCGGCACGCTGGCGAGCTTCCTCTACCAGCGCCTCCGCATCCGCATGCGCGGCCTCGAGCACACGTTGCGGCCGGAGGCGGAGATCGATCCGGCCGAGCTCGATCGCCTCGACGTCCTCTGGTCCCTGTCGAGCGGGTTCACGCTCATCGATCCGATGCTGGGGCGCGTCCTGCAGGCGCGGCTCCTGCGCGGCGCGCTCGACGCCGGCGAGCCGCGGCGGCTCGCGCAGGCGCTCGCGCTCGAGGCCGGCTACCAGGCCATCCCGGGGTTGCCGGCGCGCGAGCGCTACGAGGGCATCCTGGCCGAGACGCGCGCCATCGTCGAGCGGGTCGGTGATCGCGCGCGCGTCGGGCTCTACGAGGGCTGCGCCGGCATCGGCGCGTACCTGATGGGGCAGTTCGCCGAGGCGCGCGATCGGCTGACCCGCGCCCTCGAGGCCACCGCCGACGATCCGGTCGAGATGCGCTGGCAGATGGACGTCGCCGCGTTCTTCCTGGTGTCGTCCCTGTGGTGGCTGGGCGAGCTGCGCGAGCTGAACGAGGTGCACGACCGCGTGCTCGCCGACGCCGAGGAGCGCGGCGACCAGTACGTGCAGCGCGCCATGCGCGGCTGGCGCAGCAACGTGAGCTGGCTCGTCCGCGGCCGCCTCGCCGAGGCGCGCGCGCAGGCCGAGCGGGCGCGTACGTCGCGGCCCGCGGGCGCGCGCTTCCACCTCCACCACTACTACGACCTCGTGTGCGACACGATGATCGATCTGTACGACGGCCGCGGCGCGGACGCGTGGCTGCGGCTCGAGGGAGCCGCCGACGACGTCGCGCGCTCGCACCTGCTCCGCATCCAGGCGACGCGCATCGAGTACCACTGGCTGCGCGGCGCGGCGGCGCTGGGCGCCGGCGACGCGGCGGCGGCGTGGGACGCGGAGCGCGCGCTGGTGAAGTGCGACACGCCGACCGCGAAGCTGCTCGCCGCGCAGGTGCGCGCCGGGTGTGCGCTGGCCGCCGGCGACGCCGAGGGTGCCGAGCGCGCGCTGCGCGAGGCGATCGCCGCGGCGG
>ERZ761602.1213-NODE-1213-length-48692-cov-17.130518_pt1 | contig 48692 bp, 43 predicted proteins | sample MGYA00512165_ERZ761602 | MGnify/ENA primary metagenome ERZ761602 (study PRJEB28899, sample SAMN02445085) | bioreactor sludge metagenome | biome: EBPR sludge; isolation source: Thorneside wastewater treatment plant | place: Australia: Brisbane, Thorneside...
GAACAGGAGCGCATGGCGCTCGGCCGCGGCGCGCAGCACGGCGCCGTGCGGGGTGCCGTTGGTGAGGTCGCCGTCGTCGTCGTCGCGCAGGAACACCTCGCGCACCGCCGCCGGGATGTCGGCGGCGTTGGAGCTGAGCGACGGCAGCACCAGCTTGCGCGCCAGCTCGTCACCCGGACCGGCGCCGAGCTGCTGGATCAGGCCGGCGCGCACGTGCCACGCGAACCCCGACCACGCCTGGCCGAGATCGTGGACCTCGGCCTGGCCGCTCGCCGGATACTGGTAGTCGTTGTCGCACGTGCGTGCTTGCTGCCCGCTCTCGGCCAGGTCGGGCAGCTGCGCGCGGTCGAGGACGTAACAGGCGAGCAGGTCGCCCCAGCCCTCGCTCAGCCCGCCGTCCTGGATCCCCCCGAAGGCGTCGTCGACGAAGTGGCCGTACTCGTGGATCACGACCGCGTCGAACGCGGTGTTCGCGCACCCACCTCCGGCCTTGTAGAAGTTGACCGTGCGGTTCTGGTAGTAGGCGTTGCAGCTCTCGTCGGTGCGGTTGACCGTCGCCGTGATCGCCTCGCCGAACGTCGCCGCCGGGAAGCTCATCGCCTCGAGGTACGCGCGCGTCCGCTCGGTGAAGTAGTACGCGTTGACCTGCGCCAGGTCGGTCTCGCCGGCGGTGGGTCCGGCGAAGCGCAGGGCGACGTTCGCCGCCGCCGGCGCCGACGCGGTCAGCGCCGCGCCGCTCGCGCTGGCGACGCGCAGCGCGCGCCCCGAGAGGGTCGCCTCGATCGTGGTCCCGTCGGGCACGTCGATCGTGAACACACCGTCGGCGCCGGTGGTGGCCGTCATCCCGCCGGCGCGGAGCGTCAGCCCGGCGAGCCCGCCGCTGGTGACGGTGCCCATGCCGCCGGGCGCGCCGTTCGACGCGTACGATCCGGTCACGGTGCCCTGCGCGAGCCGCACGCGGTCGTCGATCAGCTCCACGTGCCCGGCGCGCGGCCCCGAGGCGACCACGGCCGCACGCGCCGGCGCGCCCGCGATGACGACGTCCCACACCAGCTCGAGCCTCGGCCCGAGCCGGCGGACGACGAGCGTGCTGCTCGTGACCTCCCCGGTGCCCAGGCGCCGGCGCGCCTCCTCGATCGCGCGCTGCCGGACGACCGTGGCGACGGCGTCGACCTCGGGCCTGACGTAGACGCGGTAGCTCGACGCGAGGAGCCGGGCCCCGTGGCTGTCGACCCCGGGGCTCAGCGTCAGGCCGACGTTGGTCCCGACGATGGGCACACCTCCGACCGTCTGCTGCATCGACACGTGGGTCAGCGTGGTGCCGCCCGCGGTCGACGAGTCGGTCTGGAAGCGGAGCGCGAACGCGTCGTGGTCGACCTCGTCGAGGACGCCGCCGACCGACCGCAGCATCGCGGGGAGCACATCCTCCACCTTCAGGTCCTGGGAACCCGCGAACGCGCGCACCGGATCTCGATGCAGCCGCCCGCCGGTGACCATCTCCGGTAGAGGAACATCGACGGGTTCGCCGGTACATCCAGCGATCGCGACCAGCAACACGCATCTGCACGACGAGCGGGGCATCTTCGGCTCCTTCTTCCGGCGCTCGCCTGGTTCAGCAAGCGCGGGGCCGATCTCGGAGCCCGCAAAGTCAATCGCTTGCGCGCGGGGGCGTGCTGCTCACTGCCGCTCGCGGTCGACGACGAGGAGCTGCTCGAGGATCCCCGCGATCTCGTCCGCGGAGGTCTCGCTGCCCGCGATGGTGCGCACGACGCGGCGGAGCTCCTCTGCCGACCGGCCGGGGTGCGCGACGATCAGCGGGATCTCCGAGTCGACGTCCGACGGGCTGCCGTGCCAGGAATGGTAGCGGCTCGAGAAGTAGTAGCGATCGTCGATATCGGGCTCGGCGCCGTTCCTGGCGACGAGCAGGATGTCGCCGGCGTGATCGCCGCGCGGGCCGACCGCGAGGTCGCGCAGACGGCCGGCCACGTCGACGTATCCGGGGCGCGGATGGGCCGCGAGGTGCGCCTCGATCGACTCGACGTCGCCATCGCCGACGTAGACCGCGAAGGCGGCGTCGTCCCCGCGCACGAGCACGAGATCGATCCACGGCTGCTTCCGGAAGGCCTCGGCCAGCGGCACGACGTCCTCGCGGAAGCGCGGCGGCGGCGCCCACGCGCACACGTCGCCGGCGCGAGGACAGGTCGAGCGGTCGGCGACGTAGACGTACGCCAGCGCCCCGCCGTAGGCCATGACCGTATCGAAGTCGTGATCGGCGTCGACCGAGAGCTCGAACGGCCGCAAGCGGTAGCCCGCGGCGCGGACGATCGCGGGCGGCTCGTCGGGCTCGTCGCCGGTCCCGAGCGCGTGCACGTCGTCGTGGCGGACCTCGGTCTGGCCGTGGTCCGAGACGACGACGACGTGGCGATCGTCGCGGGCGCCGCGCCGGTCGAGTGCGGCCGCCAGCTTACCCATGAGCGGATCGAAGATCGTCGTCAGGTAGCGGCGTCGCGACGCGTCCGGCCCGAGCTCGGATCCGTGCGCGAACTGATCGGCGCCGCTCAGGTAGATGGTCAGGACGTGCGGCGCCGGCCGCTCCGCGAGCTCCTCGACGACGTTCTCGATCACCTCCTCGTCGAGCGCGGCGAACATCTCGAGGTCGTCCTCCTCGTCGTCGTCGTCGAGGAACGCCTCGAAGGCCTCGGCGATCGCGGTGCGATCGGCGAGCAGCAGCATGTCCGCGCCCTCGTGGTACGGGCTCATCGCCACCCAGATGCTCAGGTCCGCCCGGCGCTGGCGCAGCCGCTCGTAGATCGTGGGCACGCCGAGGAGCGCGCCGGCGTAGCCATCGGTGTACGACTGCAGCACGACGTCGGGCGCGAACACGCTCACCGGCGCGGGCGCCGCGAGGCGTCGTTCGGCGCGGATGAAGTACTCGTTGCCGACGACGCCGTGCTCCGCCGGGGTCGCGCCCGTGAAGATCGTGGCCCACGACGGCATCGTCGAGGTCGGCATCGGCGCGAGGGCCGTGTCGTCGAGGTAAGCGTGCGGGAGCGCGTCGTCCCGGACGCCGCCGAGCAGCTCGGCCAGACGTGGGAGCTGGTCGTCGCGAAGCATCTGGTACAGGAGGTCGCGATCGACGCCGTCGATCGCGAGCACGAGCACGGTGGGCTCCCCGGGGACCGGAGGGACGCCCTCGGCATGCGGGCGAAGATCCCTCGAGTCGCCCGTCACCACGAGGTCGAGCAGCCGCGGCACCACCCAGAGCACGACGCCGGCCGCGATGACCACGAGCGCACTCACGGCCGCGATCACGATCGTCGTCCAACGTCGAAGCTTCACGGCCGCGGAGGAGCCCATGGAGGCGACTCGTGCGAACGCCGTGCCACCGGCGCCGGCGAGCGCCCTATCTCCGGCGGTTGCGGTCGATGATGGCGACGAGGATGAGCACGAATGCGAGCAGACGGGCGAGGTACATCTCGCTGTGCGGCTCGGTGGCGGCGCTGGTCGTGCCGGCGACGGCGCCCCAGTTCACGCCGAGGAGCACCATCGCGGCGGCGAAGAAGAGGTGGAAGCGATCGCGCGTGCGGCTCCAGAACCGGAGGAAGAAGACCGCCGCGAAGAAGCAGCTCGCGATGAGCGCTCCGAAGAGGACGAGGCGCAGGTCGTCGTTCATTGCTCCTCCCAGATGAGGCCCAGCACGAGGAGGACCATCCCGGCGAGGCCCGTGGCCGTGCGCGGCAGCGAGAGGTCGACGCTCGGCACGATCAGGGCGTCGATGAACAGGAGGATGTTGTTGCCGGCCAGGCTGACGAACCCGAGCGCGCTCCACATCAGCATGCGCGAGCGCGTGTGCAGGTAGGAGCGCGTCAGGAGCGCCGCACACAGCGTGCTCGTCACGGCGCAGAGGACGTAGATGAGCTCAGCCATCGCCGTTCTCCTTCTTGCGGGAAAGGATGAATGCGTCGGAGAACTTGCGGGCCGCGAGCCCGCGAAGGCGGCGGAGCGCGATCTCGTTCAGGGTGCGAAGCATGCTCAGCGGATCGCGCGCGTAGAGCGCGAGCATCCTCTTGATCGTGTCGGCGTCACTGGAGTCGGTCGCAGCGCGGTACCTGTCGCCGTCCTCGTGGAGGATGATCCCCTCCGCCGCGAGCCCGGCGAGGGTCGCGGCGATCGCACCTTCGGGGAGCTGGAGCCCCTCCGTGATGGTCGCGACGTTCAGCGACTCGGCCTGACGCAGCCAGATGCGGCGTACGACCTCGAACTTCTCGAACGAGTCGATCTTTCGCTCGAGGAGATCGCGCATCGCGGGGGTGAGGACGTTGTCGGCTGGATCCGCGATCGCTCGACTCCCAACTCTCGGCGCTCAAAAGGTACACTACGATCCCAGAGCATGAAGAGCTGGCAACCACAAAGCGAAGCGCTGCAATACATGCAGAAGGTGTGGGCGCTGGCGCACGCCCTCGACGTGCGCTCGAAGCGGATGGCCCGGACGATCGGTGTCACGGGACCGCAGCGGCTGGTGCTGCGTCTCATCGGGGAGATGCCCGACGCCACCGCGGGCACGCTGGCGCGCTCGCTCGATCTCCATGCGAGCACGCTCACCGGTGTGCTGAGCCGGCTCGAGGCCCGGCGACTGATCACCCGTCGCATCGACCCGGAGGATCGCCGCCGCGTGCGATTCTCGCTGACCGCGGCCGGAAAGCGGATCGATCGCGAGCGCTCGGGCACGGTGGAGGCCGCGGTCCGACGCGCGCTGGCGCGGGTGCCCGATCAGAAGGCGGCCGCCTCCGAGGAGGTCATGGCGATCCTGGTCGAGGAGCTGCTGCGCGACCGCTGAGCTGGCATGTGAGGTGCACCTCCTCTCCATGGCAGCGGAAGCCAGGAGGTGAACGGTCATGGACGTGCGACGAGCAGATACCGGTGCGACGTCATCACTCGGAGAGGTCGTGCGCCGGATCGGCGACGATGTGAAGACGATCGCGAGCGACGAGCTCCAGCTTGCGAAGATCGAGCTCACCCGCGGCATGAAGGTTGCCGCAGCGCACGCGGCGGCGATCCTGCTCGGCGGTGTGGTCGCGCTCGTCGGGATCGGGATGCTGTGCGTGACCGCCGTGGTCGCGCTCGAGGCCGTCATCCCGCCGCTCTGGCTGCGGATGACCATCATGGCGGTGCTCTACCTGGTCGCTGGCGGCACGGTCGCCGGCATCTTCGCCCGGAAGCTGAAGCAGGACGCCAACCCGATCGAGTCCGACGCCTACGGGGAAGCCAGGGCCACCGTCGAGAACATCAAGCGCGGGCTGTCGCCGGGGAGGGGCCACCATGCCGACTGAGCGGCAACTCGAGCACCAGATCGCGCTGGCGCGAAACGACCTCGAACGGCACCTCGCGCAGCTCCAGGTGGTCGTGCGCGAGACGCTCGATGTGCGCAGGCGGGCGCGCGCGGCGTTCGAACGCGCCCGACGCTCGATGCGCGCGTTCGTCGAGCGGAACCTCGTGGTCGCCACCGTCGCCGCCACGCTCGCCGGCGTCTGGCTCGCGCGCCGCCGCCGATGACGCGCCGGGTCAGGCGAGCTCGTCGAGCCACGCGTCGAGCTGGGGCGTGAGCTGCTGGACGTCGACCGAGTTGAGCCCGAGCGCGCGGGCGTAGCGGAGGATGGTGCGCCCTTCCTGGGCGTTGAGATCGCCGTCGACCTCGGCGACCTCGAGCGCGTCGGCGACGAGGGCGCGCCCGATCTCGCGCGCCGATGACGCCCCCGAGTCGCGATAGCTGTTGCGCCCCATCACCGCGGCCGCGAGCGCCTCGGGCGTGACCGCCGCGAAGAAGAGCGCTTCCGGATCGACCGGCTGGCGCGAACGTGCGGCGATCACCTGCGAGAGGCGCGTGGCCTCCTCGGGGTTGATCTCGCGATCGGCGCGCGCGATCGCGGCGAGCGCCTCCACGTAGACCGCGACGAGCGCATCGTCGAGCTGGAGCGGGGTCGGCATGGGGCCGATGGTACATCCGGTGCGACGGGGCGCGTGGTGATATCTCGCCGCGCGAGACCTCTGCTAGCCTCGCGCCGATGAACGGCGAGCTGCGATCGGCGTACGACGGGACGAGCATCGGAACGTATCGCGCGGCGGCGGCGGCGGGCGAGCGTCGCGGCGGGGTCGTCGTGGTGCAGGAGATCTTCGGCGTGAGCGCACACGTCCGCGAGCGCTGTGACACGTACGCCGCGGCTGGATACGACGCGATCGCGCCATCGATCTTCGATCGCGTGGAGCGAGGCTTCCAGGCGCCGCTCGACGCGGCCGGGCTGCAGAAGGGGCGGGCGGCGGTCGAGGCGTCGCCCTGGGAGCAGGTCGCCGCCGACATCCAGGCGGCGATCGACGCGCTCGCCCCGCCGGTGTTCGTGACGGGCTTCTGCTACGGCGGCGCCGTGACCTGGCTCGCGGCGGCGCGGTGCCGCGGCGTCACCGCGGCGAGCGCCTTCTACGGGCGCTTGATCAACAACCTCCTCGACGACGCGCCGCGCGTGCCGATCATCCTCCATTACGGCGAGCGCGATCCGAGCATCCCACCGACCGCCGTCACCCAGGTGCGCGAGCGGTATCCGGACGTGCCGGTGCACCTGTATCCGGCCGGGCATGGCTTCTGCCGGCAAGGCAGCTCGGATCACGACCCGGGTAGCTGCACGCTGGCGACGGAGCGGACGCTGGCGTTCTTCGCGTCGGCTCTGGCATGATCGTGTCACGGCGATGAAGCGCTGCCCTACCTGCCAGGCGACGTTCCCCGACGCCACGGAGAGGTGCCCGAAGGACGGTGCGAAGCTCGCGGCGATGAGCGTGACGATGGGCTGGGACGCAGTCGAGGCGCCGGCGGAGGCGTCGCCGGCGCCAGCGAAGCCCGCGCCGAAGCCGGCGTCGGTGACGGCGGGCTGGGATGTCCCCGACGTTCCCGAGGAAGCGCCGGCGCCCGCGGCGACGGCGATGCCGGCGATGCCCACGGAGCGCCCGCAGACGCCGATGAAGTCGTCGCCGGTCGCGCGCAAGACGCTCTTCGGCATGGGGGTCGTGACGGAGCTCGATGCCACGGGGGAGGACGGCGACGCGGGAAGCTCGCCGGCTGCGGCGGCATCGACTTCGACCCCGGAACAGGAGCGCCCGACCATGGCGTACCCGGCGGCGGCGCCAGCGTCGGCGATCTACGAGGCGGTCACGTACGAGCCAGGCCCGGACGAATCCGAGCCGGCCGCCGCGCCGGTCGACCTCGCCGCGCTTGCGACCGCGGCGACCCAGACGGCGATCCCCGGCGACCTCGGCTTCGCCGCGACGGCACCGACGCCCGTCATTCCCCCGCCCGCCGTCGTTCCTCCCGCCGTCGCGCCGGTAGCGGTCGCGCCGCCCGAGCGCCGCCGCGCGTCGACCGTGGGCGAGCCGGTGTCCGGGAACCGGACGTTCGTGATCGTGCTCGTCGTCGCGCTCGTGATCGCCGCCGGCGTGGCGGCCGCGCTGCTCCTGTCCTGAGCCAGCCGTGCGCGCGCCTCCACCCCGACGTCACCGGTCCGGGACACACGCTTCGACGTCGGCCTCGGTGCGGGCGCCGGCGAAACACACCACCTGCGCGCGGGGGAGGTGGAGCTTGCAGAACACGCCGACCGTGTCCGCCTCCTCGAGGCGGAGGGAGCGGTAGCGCTCGGCGAGCGCGGGGTTGGCGAGCCAGGCGCGCCGCGCGGCATCGCACTCCTGCATGCTGGGCTGCGTGGCGGTCGGGCGGGTCGCGGCGGCCTCGAGCTGTCGCGCGAACGCGGCGATGGCGTCGTCGCCCTCGAACATCATCAGCGTGCAGCCATCGAGCGCCGGCCCGCAGTGGTCGATCGGCCGCACGCCGGCCAGCGCGTCGAAGCGCTGGGTCGCGCCCGGCGCGATGGGCTCCGAGCACCAGCGCCGCGCGCCGTTCAGGAGCTCCCCGGTCGCCTTCACGCCGAGGAAGGGCTCGGCGCACGCGACCGTGTGATCACCGCCGGCGTTGGTCGCGTGGCAGCGCACCGCGTCCGGGGTCAACTCGCAGCGGGTCTCGGTACGCATGCCGTCGCGCGTGCTGGTCGTCGTCACCGACGGCGCGGGCGCCTCGGGCGGCGGTCGGCCGCTGCCGCACCCGCCAGCGGCGGCGACCAGCCCGAGCCCGGTGACCAGCGTCGATCGCATGCGTCGAGGGTAGCAGCCGATCGTCACGGCGAATACGCCGGCGGAGGCTTGCCGAACGCCGCGTGACGCGAGGGCGGCGGTCCTTCGAGGATCCAGGTCGCCCCGTTGCAGCCGTCGCGCACGCCGCCGAGCTGTCGGCGCTGCTCGTCGGTGACGGCCAGGGTCGCGCCGGCGCGATCGGTGAGCGTCCCGGTGCGGTCGTTCCAGCGGCGCTGGAGGAGGCCCTCGTCGTCGTAGAAGCGGCTCTCGCCGATCGCGCCGTCGAGGCCGCAGTCGTACTCGGCGATGCGCACGCCCTTCCCGTAGGCGGTGGCGAGCCCGCCGGTCTGGTCGATGCGTCGCTCGAAGGTCAGCTCGCCGGCGGCGTCGAAGATGCGCACCGTCGCCGCGGCGCCGGGCTCGTGCTCCTCCACGACGATCGCCGTGGCGACGCCGGCGCGGGTGCCGATCCACGTCCCGACCGCGTCCCCGCCGTCGAGGTAGTACCCGCGGCGGACGAGCTTGGTCGGATGGTGTTCGGCCCAGAGCCCGTAGCGCTTGCCGTCCCGGTACTGACCGCTGCGCAAGAGCTCGCCGCCGGACCACTCGGCCGCCGGGCCGTGGAGCAGACCGTCGACGAACGTCTCGACATGGTCCAGCTTGCCGTCGCGCGTCCACGTGACCCGCGTACCGTGCTGCTTGCCGTGCTCGGACCAGGCGTCCTCGTACGGCTTGTCGCCTTCGAAGACGGCGACGCCGGGGCCGTGGAGCTTGCCGGCGCCGTCGCGGCACACGTAGGCCTTCGTCCAGGTCGCGCGGTCGAGCTTGCGGTCGGGGACGATCTTGTCGAGCTTCGCCCCCGGCGGGCAAGGCTTCTTCTTCTTCCACCACCTCGCGGGACGGCGATCGAAGCCGGGCCCCGTCGGGACCGTCACGGGCTCCAACGTCACGCCCGGCGGCAGGCTCGGCTCGGTCGACGCCGGTGGGGGCTTCGGCAGCGGCCCGGCCATCGCGTCCGGCGCCGTCGCGACGAGCACGCCCGCGATCGCGATCTCCGCCCTCACTTGTTCCTCAGCGCGCGCAGCGTCGCGTCGAGCATGGGCTGCGCGCTCACCGGCTGCCCGGTCGCATGCGCCATCCACACATCGGGGAGGACGGCGCCGTACCGCGCCATGCGCGTGAACTCGGCGGCGAACGTCTTCGCGTCCTTGCCGTGGACGTGCTCCTCGATCTGGAACGCGATGAGGTGGCCGAGCACGTAGTTGAAGAGGTAGAGCGGCGTCGAGATCGTGTGCGAGTAGATGCCGACGAGCGCGGTCTCGCCCTTGCCGCCGAGCATCGGCGCGTAGTAGCGGTCCCAGACGTCGCGCGCGATGCGCACCGTCGCCTCGCGCAGCTCGGCCGGGGTCGCGTCCGGGTTGGCGTAGAGCCATCGCCACACGTCGATCTCGACGAGCGCGGAGCCCGCGATCTCGCGCGTGTTCCAGAAGTGATCGAGGACGCGCAGGCGCTCGGCCTCGGCGCCGGGCGCCGGCCGACCCAGGAGCTCGAGGTCACGCGCCTGGAAGAGGAAGGCGAGGGCCTCGGTGAACGCGGTGTTGGGTACGCCGGCGAGCAGCGTGTGATCGACCTCGTACAGCGAGAGGTACTGCTCGACGTTGTGGCCGAGCTCGTGGACCGCGATGTTGTAGCCCTTGTAGTCCATGCCGCCGGCCTCGACGCGCGTGCGCAGGTGCGGCTTGTCGCCGCGCCGCTGCGCCTGCATGGCGTGGCCGGCGCCGCGCGACGCGTCGACGTCGATGCTGGCGGCGAGCGTCTTCGCCTGCTCCGCCGTGAAGCCGAGGTCGCGCAGGATGCGCGGCAGGTCGGCGGCGAACGCGGCGGCGGTCGGGTAGCGCCGCCGCGTCTCCGCGTCGAGCTCGGCCTCCGGCACCTCGCCGCCGCCGAACTCGTACCAGAGGTCCTGCGGCCCGAGCGGGCGGCCGAGCTTGCCGGCGATCTCCTTGGCGGCCTCGGCGGCGAGCGGCGACTCGAGGAGCGCGACGATCAGCGCGCGCACCCGCTCCTCGGGCATCTCGGCGCCGGTGAACGCGCGATCGAGGTACGTCGGCGCGATCGGCACGTGGCGGTCGGCCCGGCGCTGGGCATGGAACGCCGCCAGCACCTTGGCGAAGCGGACGTCCTGCTCGCGCGCCGCGTCGCCGGGCGCGTCGGGCGCGGTGGCGCGGTCGGCCGGCGCGTCGGCCTCGACGGTGTCCGCGGGCGCGACGGTCACGGCGTTGGTGAACGGGTTCCAGTCGAGGCGCGGGTTGTCGATCACCGCGCGCGGGATCGTCTGCGTGACGATGCGGTCCATCACCTTCACGAGCGTCCGCTGCCTGGCCACGCCGTCGGGGTCGGCGTAGCTGGCCTTGAGCTCGTCGCGCAGGTTCCAGTGGCTGATGAGCCGCTTGCCCCTGGCGAAGCGGCGCTGGCCGTCCTCGCCGAGGACGTGGTGCATCCACAGGTTGTAGCCGGCGATGTACGCGTCGTTGTCGGCCTCGTACGCGCTGATCGCGGCGATGACGTCGCCGGGCACGCGGCGATCGAAGCGTCCGGTGAGCCGGACCTCCGCCCACTGCCGGCGGCTGTACGTCTTCCCGTCGCGCAGGCGATCGGCGAGCGTCGTGAGCGGGAAGTTGAGCAGCGCGACGAACGCGAGCTTGGTCGCGAACATGTCCTCGGTGAGGTGGGCGCCCGGGTCGAGCGCGGCGAACAACCCGTCGACCGGGAGCATGGGCCCGGTGTCGACGTCGCTGTGCCAGCGCAGCGTGCGCGCCATCTCGAGGCGGTGACCGTCGAGCTGCTCGAGCTGCGCCTCGAAGCGGGCGAACAGCGCGTCGACGTCGGCGGGCGCGGCGGCGAACTGCGCGGTGACGAACGCGACCAGATCGCCGTCGGAGGTGCGCCAGAAGGACGCGACCTGATCCACGCCGCGCTCGATGCGGGCGCGGTGTGGCTCGCCGTGCTTCGCGAGGAGCGCCTGCTTCGCCTTCGCCACCTCGGCGGCGTCGATGGGCGCCGCATGGTCTGCGGTCGGGTCCTGCGCGCCCGTGGGCGTCTGCGGATCCCGCGACGATGGGCCCGGGCAGGCGGCGCCCCCGAAGACGAACGAGGTCGCGAGCGCGGCGGCGAGGAGACGACGGGCCATCACGCGCGCATCCTGGCGCGGCGGCCCAGCTCGCGCAATCAGAAGCGGCGCAGCACCGCGGCGGCCTGCTTGCGGACGGCGGCGCTCTTGTGGCGCTTGGCCGCGACCTTCAGGTGAGCCTTCGCGGGCGAGCCGATCACCTTGCGCAGGAACCAGCTCGCCTGTCCGCGCGTGCGCGGGCTCCCGAGCGTGGTGATCACGTTGCGGATGAGCGTCCCGTTCTTCTTGTAGGCGGCGCTGCGCTTGATCGCGGCCTGGTAGTGCTCCATCGCGACCGACCACCAGCGCTTCTCGTGATAGAGGTTGCCGAGGACGTACGGGATGCTGGCGCTCTTCGGGTTCTTCTTCCAGAGCGCGCGCAGCCCGGCGATCGCCTCGTCGCGGTGTCCGGCGCGGGCGCGCGCCTGCGCCTGCGCGACCGTCTTCGGCAGCGCGCGCGGCGGCTCGACGGTGGGCGGCGGCGCCGGCTCGACGGCGGGCGGCGGCGCCACGGGGGCGCCCGCGCTCGGCGGGTCCACCTGGCCCTCGTCGTCGACCTCGGGCGGCTCCGGCTGCGTCTCGACCTGCTCGATGTCCGGATCCGCCTCGGGCAACGGGTCGAGCTGGATGTCGTCCTCGTCGATCTCCATCGTCCCCGGCGCGATCGCCGCCGTGGCGGTCGAGGCGGCGTCGTCGACGCCGGCGTCCGCGGCGATCTCGGCGATCACCTCCGGGGCGGCGTCGGTGACGTCGATGAGGTCGAGCACGATCCGTCCGGCGTCGTCGCGCAGCGGCTCCGCCGACGCGGTCCCCTCGCCCGCGGCGGACCCGGCACCGGCGACGCCGTTCGCGTTCGCGTTGGCGTTCCCCTGGTCGGCGACGATCGCCGCGCCGCTCGGCCGCGGCGCCGCCTTCCGCTCGTCGCCGCCGAGCTTCACGTACGCCGCGGTCGCGACGCCACCGAGCAGGAGCAAGACGGCGAGCACGCGCACGACGCCGCCGCCCGCCCTGGCGGGCCGTGCGGCCGGCCGCGCCACCACCTGGCTGTCGGCCTTCGCCACCGCGTCGAGCGCCTCCGCGAACGCCACGGCGTTCGGCCAGCGGTCGGCCGGGTCCTTCGCGAGCGCGCGCTGGATCACCTTGTCGAGCCCGCTCGGCCACCGCCGCGTCGGATCGACGTCGTGCAGGTGCGGCGCCGGCATCTTGCGGTGCATGTCGAGCAGCGAGCCGGTGTCCTCGGCGACGAAGGGCCGCTCCCCGGTCACCATCTCGAACAGGAGCACGCCCACCGCGTACACGTCGGTGCGCGCGTCCACCGTCGAGCCGAGCGTCTGCTCGGGCGCCATGTAGCTCGGCGTCCCGACCACGATGCTCTGCTGCGTGATCGACGACGCGCCGGCGCCGTGCTCGCGCAGGCGCGCCAGCCCGAAGTCGAGGATGCGCGCGTGTCGCCCGGTGCCGATCTCGTCGGTCACCATCACGTTCGCCGGCTTCACGTCGCGGTGCACGATGCCCTCGGCGTGCGCGTGCGCCAGCCCGGCGAGCAGCTGCCGCGTCAGCGCGATCGCGTCCTCGACCGCCAGCGGTCCCTCGTCGATGAGCTCGCGCAGGGTCGCGCCGGCGACCAGGTCCATCACCAGGTACGGCTGTCCCTCGAACCCGAAGTCGATGATCGAGACGCAGTGCGGATGGGTCAGCCTGGACAGCGCGCGCGTCTCGCGCTCGAAGCGGACGCGCGAGTCCGGATCATCCGCGAACAGGGCGTGCAGGAACTTGATCGCGACCGGGCGCCCGACCGGGATGCGCTCCGCCCGGTACACGACGCCCATGCCACCTTTCGATAGCGGCTCGACGATTCGGTAACGGCCGTCGAGCACCGTGCCGATCCGTCCGTCCGGATCCGACATCCCGCGTTCTTACCACGGCTGGCCGCGCTACGCCGTCACGGCCGCGATCTGGAGCGTCAGCTGCTTCTGGGGCTCACTGGGTTCAACGGTTTGCATCGCGACCAGCTGCGCGAGATCGCCGTCGACCTTGATCTGGCCCTCGAGGAACGCCTGCACGCCGGCGGCGGCGTCGGCGTCGATGAAGATCCGGCGCGCGAGCTCGACGGCGAGGGTCAAGGTCGTGGGCGCGTCCTGGTGCCCGCGCACGAAGAGCCCGTCCTTCATGAAGAGCTTGCGCTCGCCGTTCGTGTCGCCGCCGGTGCCCGTGATCGTGACGTTGACCGCGACCGACTTCATCGCCGCCGGGATCTGGAGATCACCGGCCGCGGCCACCATCTGCTCCACCTTGTCGAACCACGCATCGGAGAGAAATTCGTAACGCATGCGCGGACCATAGCCCGCGTCACGTGACGAGGGGCGCTCAGCAACTCTCAGCGTACGAACGGTAATCGCACGCGCATGTTGTCGTTCGCGCCGCCGTCGCGGGTCACCACGCGCAGCGTCTCGAGCAGCGTGTCGGCGGCGGCCCACGCCGGTCGCACGCTGCGCAGCATCGCGACCAGCCCGCCACGCGCCGCCGCGTCGTCGGGCGCGAGCGCGAGCACCGTGAGGTGGGGCAGCGTGGACGTCGTGCCGTCCGCGTCGCGGGTCACGGTCACCTCGATGCGCACGCCGCTCGTCCCGTCATCGAGCTCGAAGCGCGAGCGATGGCGGACGGCGCCGGCGGCCGGCGGGCTCAGCACCTTCGCGACGGCGGCCTCGGCGGCGCGCTCGAGCGCGCCGTCGGGATCGATGATCATGTTCGCCTGGAAGATGTCGATCTCGACCACGCCGATCTTCCGGCCGGTCGCGTCCGCTTCGGAGGCGAAGAGCAGCGCCGACGCCCCGGTCTCGATGACGGTCACATCGAGGCAATCCGGAGCGAAGACCGACAGACCGATCGGTGGCAGACCTCTCCTGCGCGTCGTGGCTGGCGCGATCCGGAACTCCCGTGCGGTGGACATGGGTAACCTCCCGCTATCCCCTCGATTGTAGGACGGGAGTGGCGGGAGTGAAGCAGAATCACTCCGGACGGGAAACGCCGGAAGATCGCTACGGATTCACCCAGCGCAGCGGGCCCGTCGGGATCCCCCGGCGATCGTCGCCGGGCCCGATCAGGACCCTTCCGGCGCGATCCACGGCCAGCACCGGGCGCCCCTCGCGGGTGCCGAGCTCGGGCTCCTCGGCGTCGGGCTCGGTGGGCAAGCCGGGCGCGCGCGCCGTCGCGATCGTGGCGGTCGCCAGGTCGAGCCACAGCTCGTCGGGCTTGTCGCCGCGCCAGCTGCCGGTCGAGTACGACATGATCGGCCCGCGGCAGTCGCGATCGGAGAGCGACGTGTGGATCGACGGCCACGTCAGCTTGCCGTCCTTGTCGCTGTCGGTGCGGATCGCGTAGACGAGCGCCCAGTGTCCGAGCGGCTCCACCTCGACGCGCCACAGACGCGCGCCCGGGACCTTCACGATGCTCTCGCTCCCCGTCGACAGCTCGCGCACGACGATGGTCTCGTCGTCGCGGAAGTACGTCAGGCGATCGCCGGCGCGCGCGAGGCTCGCGGCGCGGTGCGGCCCGAGCGGGACGCCGTCGTCGCGGACATCGGCGCCGGTCAGCTCGGTCCACGTCCCGGCGCGGGCGTCGAACAGCGAGAGCGCGCCGGCGCGGAGCGCGACGAGCCAGCGGCCGTCGCGGGTGTAGCCGACGAGCGAATCGATCGGCTCGCCGTCGCCCGCGCCGCGGACGAGGTACGGCCGGAGCGCGTCGCCGTAGGTGTCGCCGTGGTGGCCGACGTGCACGGCGATCTCGCCGTCGCCGTCGGTGTCGGCGCGCGCCTGGCAGATGACGATCCACGCGCCGTCTCGCGCGGCGGCTTCGACGACGAGCGGGTGCGCGGTGCCGACGACCGTGCCGTCGCCACCGACCGCGCCGGCCGGGGCGGTCGCTCGGGTGGGAGCCGTCGTCGTCGGCGTGCTCGGCGCCGGCGCCCCGCGCGAGCACGCGGCGAGGACGGCGACGAGCAGCGCGGCGCGCGTCACTTGCTCTTGGCGCCGGCGATGAGCCGCAGGTACGCGGTGGTGGCCGCGTCGGCGACGCGGCGCAGGTCGTCGAGCTCGAGCTCCGACGGCGGCGGCCGGTCGCCGGTGCGATGGCCGTAGATGATGTTGACGACGCGCTTGCGGATCATGATGCACGCGACCGTCGCGTGGAGGGGCTCGCGGCAGCGCAGCACCTTGTACCAGTGCTGGAGCAGCGCGCTCGGCGTGGGCGGGCCGTGGTAGAGCCCGCGCTCGCTCGCGATCGCCTGCTGGAAGATCGACGGCGCCTCGATCGGGATGGCGACGCACTCGACGCGGCCGGCGTCGACCTTCTCGCCGTGTGCCTTCCAGCCGAAGGCGAGGTTGTCGCGCACGATGAACAGCGCGGCGACGTCGAAGAGCCCGGCCGCGTGCTGCATGAGCGCGTCGGTCACCGCCGCGCGATCGCCGGCGACGTCGATCGCCGCCATCGTCGCCTCGACGTCGAGCGGCTCCCAGGCCTGCACGGCGTCGCGGATCTCGCTGGTGCGGGCGGCGCCCACCGGTCCCGACGGAGCCGCCTCGATCGGCGCCGGCGCGGCCGTGCTGGCGCCGTCGGTCGTGATCTCCTCGAGCATGTCGCTCGCCTCGAGCGCGATCGCGTCGTACGGCTCCGACAGCTCCTCGTCCGGGGGCGGATCGGGCGCGCGCCCGACGCGGAGCGCCGGCGCGGGGTACGGCGCCGCGATCGGCTTGAGCGCCATCGGCGGCAGGCCGGGCAACGGCGGCGCGGGCAGGGCGTCGGTGGGCGGCTGGTGTCCGCGCGGGGTGTCGCCGAAGCGCAGGAAGCGCGACGGCCGCGGCACGCCGTAGTAGCGCTCGACGTAGTAGTAGATGCGGACCTCGGCGGCGACGCGCGGAAGGATGCGGTAGCCGGTGATGCGGGCGATCGCGTCCATCGTCCCGAGGTCGTGGGGCTCGTCGACGGCGGCGATCAGCTGCCGGTCCTGCACGATCAGCGGCACGCACTTGTACTTGTAGGCCTGCTCCGGGCTGAGCAGGCGCACCGCCGCGCGCTTGGCGCGCTCGAGCATGGCGCCGCTCGCGATCGGGATGCCGAGCTCGAGGCCCAGGTACACCGTGAGCGCGTCGAGATCGATGAGGCCGAGCTCGAACAGCACGGTGCCGAAGCGGCCGCCGCTCCTGGCCTGGAACGCGATCGCCTCCTCGAGCTGTTCCGGCGTGATGCGGCCGTCGCGCAGGAGCATCTCGCCGAGCTTCATGCCCGGCGATCGTATCAGAAGCCAAACGCCTTCTTGTACTTCCTGCCGGCGACCAGCCGGTCCTCCGCCTTCTGCCGGCGCGCGTCGGCGGCCTCGCCCTTCTTCCAGTCGGCGTCCGCCTTCTTCGCCGCCACCCCCCAGGCGCCGTCGCGGCCGCCCGGGCTCTCGTACGCGCGCACGACCTGCGCGAGCGGGGTCGCGAAGGCCGCCGCGCACGGGTGCCCGAGCGCCTCCGCACGGCGGAGCGCCCGCACCGCCAGGTGCTTGTGGCCCTCGTAGGCGAGGGCGACGCCGAGGTTCCACCAGACGACCGGGCTCGCCTCGGCGGTCCCGAACCGGATGAGGCCGGTCATGGCCACCGCCGCGTCGGCGGGCGGCAGCTTCATGTCGCGGTGCGCGACGGTCTTGCCGGGCTTCATGACCCACATCGCGTCCTCGCCGTTCGACGACACGCCGAACAGGTTGGCGCACGCGTCGACCTTGGCGCCGGCCTTGATCGCCCGCGCGTCGCGGAGCAGCTGGAGCTGGTACTTCTCGCGGCCGAAGTGAGCGTCGGGGTTGATCGCGATCGCCTGCTCGGTGTGCCGGATGGCGCCGTCGAGGTCGCCCTTCATCGCGAGGAACGTCCCCAGGTTGGCCTGGGTCGTGTACTCCCCGGGGAACCGCTTCTCCTTCTCGGCGAGGAGCGCGATGGCGTCGTCGAGCTTGCCGGTGCGCGCGAGCGCGACCGCGAGATCGTCCCAGCGCTCCTTCGGCGCGGTGCCCTTGTCGACGAGCGCGCGGGTGTACGTCACCTTGGCCTCGTAGAACGCGGCCGAGTGCTTGCCGAGCTGGCCGCCGACGACCGCGGCGATCTCCTTCTTGCCCAGCGACTCCTCGCGCAGGGTGTCGTTGTCCCAGAGGCACGCGAGGCTGACGAGGGCGAGGAGGGTGGTCGCGGCGCGCATGGGAGGAGCATGCGCGCCCGGTGGCACGCGCGCCAGCCGGCGTGCTACCACGGAGGCGTGAGGCTCGTCGTCGTCGGCCTGTCGCTGGTCGCCGCGGTCGCGTGCAGCGGCGGCGGCAAGAAGGCGCCGCCCGACGCCGGTGAGGCGCCGCTGGCGGTGACGTCCGTGCCGCCGGCGCCCCGGCCGAGCGAGCTGCCGCCGGGGACGCGGTCCTTGCGCCTCGTGCGCACCGTGAAGGTGCGGCTCGCGCCCGACGACAAGTCGCGACAGATCGGCACGATCGCGGGCGACACGCGCGTCGCCTGGCGCGACGTGGCGACGGGCCCGGGCTGCAACAAGCCGTGGTACGGCGTCGTGCCGCAGGGCTTCGTCTGCGGCGAGTTCGTCGAGGCGTCGACCAAGGCGCCGGGCGGCGTCGAGCTACCGCGCCTCGATCGCGACGAGATCGTGCCCGGCGTCTACGGCCAGGTCATCGAGCAAGGCACGAACATCTACACCAAGGACCCGAAGCAGAAGACGGCGCCCGCCGACGATCCGATCGCGGCCGAGGCCGGGCTGGTCAAGGGGCGACCGCTGCTCGGCTCGGTCAAGGTGCGGCAGTACGCGACCATGGTGGCCGGCGGCAAGACGTTCTGGAAGGTCGCGGCGCGCGAGGAGGAGTGGCTGCCGGCCAAGGCGATCCGCGAGCTCAAGCCGAGCACGTACCGCGGGACGCGCCTCGGCGACGACACCGGGCTCACGCTGCCGATCGCGTTCGTGTGGCCGCGCGGCAGCGCGACCAAGGCGTGGACCCGCGGCGCGGCCAAGGGCGGCGGCGTGCGGCGCCAGCTCGATCAGCGCACGCCGGTGCCGATCCTCGAGAAGCACGAGGAGCGGGGCGCGATCGTGGCCTATCGGATCGGCGACTCGGAATGGATCGACGCGGCCAACGTCCGCGCCTTCATGCCGACGCGCCCGCCGGCCGGGGTGAAGGGCGGCGATCGCTGGATCGACATCGATCTCGACACGCAGATCCTGGTCGCGTTCGAGGGCGACCTGCCGGTCTACGCCACGCTCGTGTCGACGGGGACCAACGCCACGCCGACCGAGACCGGCGTGTACCGGATCTGGCGCAAGGCGAGCGAGGCCGACATGAAGGGGCTGTCGGGCGAGGATCCGTACTCGGTCGCGACCGTGCCGTGGACGCAGTTCTACAGCCCCGAGCGCGGGCTCGCGCTCCACACCGCGTACTGGCACGACAAGTTCGGCACGCAGCGCAGCCACGGCTGCACCAACCTGTCGCCCGTCGACGCGCGCTGGCTCTACTTCTTCACCGATCCGCAGGTGGGGCCGGGCTGGTCGATGGCGGCCGGCGCGGTCGAGGCGCCCGGGTCGATCGTGCGGGTGCGCTCCGCGGCGGACCCCGATCCGCCGGTGCGCGGCTACGCGGCGAAGATGGGCGACGAGGGCGAAGGCGCCTGAGGGGCGGCGGTCGGTCCGCGCAGGTTCCCGCTCAGGCGGCGCCGACGTCGCGCGAGACCTTGCGGTGGAGCCAGTGCGCGGCCTGCTCCTCGGTCGGCGCGAAGCGGCCGCGCGGCGCGAAGCCCGAGCGCAGCCCGCGGCTGACCTGCGCCAGCGCGTCGACGTCCTCGGCGTCGACCTGCGCCGACAGCCAGCGCCGATCACGCTCGGCGTACTTCGCGGCGTCGAGCACCCAGTGGTACCAGCCGAAGCGAGTCGCGTCGGGGCGATCGGGGATGGGCTGGTAGGCGTTCACCGAGAGCCCCCACGGGTAGAAGTTGAGGGCGAGGTTCGGATAGACGAACCACCAGAGCGCGAAGACGCGGCGGCCACGCTCGTCGGCGAAGCGCTCGGGGAGCAGCGCCGGATCGAAGCCGTCGGCGGGATCGCGCGCGAACACCCACTGGAGGACGGCGTCGTCGAAGAGCTCGGTCCGGTACGTGCCGAGGTCGACGGCGTCGGCGAGGCCGCCGGGCGCGCGGTGGACGAAGCCGATGTGGAAGTGATCGAGGAAGTTCCAGGCGTGCTGCTTCCAGTTGCCGGCGACGTCGCGCACCTCGCCGCCGCCGGGCGCGCGGGTCATGGTGTCCGGAAGCCGGACGAGCGAGGCGTCGACGGGCGCGAGCACGTCGGCCAGGGCCGGCGCCGCCGGATCGAGCGCGGCGAGGGTGAGCCCGCGCCATACCGCGGCCGGCATGGCGCGCAGGTGATCGCAGTCGCGCGGGAAGCCCCGGGCGCCCTGGAAGCCCTGCTGCGAGACGAAGCGGCCGGCGCAGTCGAAGCGCCGCCCGTGCTGGCCGCACACGAGCGTCGGTCCGCGGGACGGGCCGGGCACGAGCGGGAACCAGGCGTGGGTGCACGTGTTGGGGAAGAGGCGGAGCGCGTCGTCGTCCCAGCCGCGCTGCAGGTAGAGCGGGCGCCCGGCCATCGTCACCGGCACGCGCGCGCCGCGGGCGGCGATCTGCTCGGCGAGCGAGCGCGGATCCTCGTCGGTGGCGCGCTCGGGCACGAGCTGCCAGCTGCGCGTGAACGTGGTCGCCAGCTCGCGGTCGAGCCACGCGCGCTCGGTGAACGCCCGCGCCGGCAGCGACTCGGCGACGGCGATGTCGTCGTCGACGTGCGCGTCGGCCTCGGGGCCGCGGGCGCTGGCGTCGGCGGTCATGTCGTGGCTTCGCGGCGCGCGCGCAGCGGCACCAGGCCGGCGGCGCGGGGCGGCGCCGCCACCGTCGCCTCGACCGCGTCGAGCGCGGCCACCAGCGCGGGGCCGAAGACCGAGGCGAGCGTGTCGCGCAGGACGCGGTAGAGCGTGGGCGCGCCGGCGTGGTCGGCGCAGTCGTAGTCGGTGAAGTCGTCGCTGATGACCAGGGTCTCGCCATCGTACGACAGCGGGAACAGGCGGCAGATGTGCGGCTTCACGCCGTCGAACGACCAGCCCTGCTCGATCGACGCGCGGTGGATCGCGCAGCCGCGCTTGTCGTGGGCGAGGAACACGCAGCCGCCCTCGAACACGGCCGTCCGCACGAAGCGACCGCTGGGCTGATCGTCGTCCTCCTCGATCTCGTCGCCGAACCACGGCACGTCGCGCGCGGCCGGGACGAGCAGCGGCGCGATCGCGTCCTTGCGGGCGAGGATCTCGGCCTGCTCGCCGAGATCGGTGTCGGCGCCGTACTGGCAGCACGCGTCGAGCAGCGGCTTGTGGGGCGAGAGCGCGGCGCCCTCGTCGGCGACCTGGGTGCAGCGATGGCTCATGCAGTCGGCGACGAAGCGCCGCACGAAGATGTCGCGCTCCACCAGACGGAAGCGATCATGCGCGACGGACAGGTACTCCGGTTCGGACACGCGCGGACCCTAACAGAACGTGACCGCGGGTGGGTGGCGACTTTGGTGCCATGGTGCAGGCTTCGGGCATGAGCGGCAGCGCCTGCCTCGCCTGCGTCGACGTCGACTACCGCGTCCGCGGCGCGGTGGCGGGCTGCGTGCTGTTCGCAGCGTGGACCGATGCGGTGGCCGCGCGCGAGCTGGTGGCGACCGCGCGCGCCGACGAGGTGGCCGCGTACGTGCCCGGGCAGCTCTACCTGCGCGAGCTGCCGTTGCTCGAGCGCGTGCTGGCGCAGGTGACCGAGCCGCTCGACGTGGTCATCGTCGACGGTAACGTCTGGCTCGACGGCGCGGGCGCGCCCGGCCTGGGCGCGCGGCTATGGGAGGCGCGCGGGCGGCAGGGCGCCGTGATCGGCGTCGCCAAGCGGTCGTACGTGGGTGCGCCATCGATCGCGGTGCGGCGTGGCGACAGCGCCAACCCGCTCCACGTGACCGCGGCGGGCATGGAGCCGAGCCTGGCCGCCGCACACGTCCGCGCGATGGACGGACCGTTCCGGCTGCCGACCTTGCTCACGCGCGTCGACCGCCTGTGTCGCGACGCGCCGCTGCCCTGATCCCGGCGCTGCCGCCTTCTCCTTCTGGGACCTGAGGTAAGGTGAGTGAGTGCCGCGCGTCGAGCTCGCTCCGAAAGCTGCCACGGCGTTCGTCGGCCTCCTGATGTTCTTCTCCGTCGGCGGCATGGTGATCGGTGCGCTCCTGGCCGGCGGCTCCGGCAACATCGCGAAGGTGCAGGGCGGCTCGGCGCTGCAGTACCTCGTCACCGGGGCGGTGATGGGCGTGCTCGGCGCGGTCGTCCTCGCGTACGCGCGCCGGCAGATGGGCGCGATCCGCGAGATCGTCGTCGACGAGCATGGCTGGACGCTGCGCGATCGACGCGGCCGGGCCGTGACGTTCGCGCCCGGCGCCGAGGTCGAGCTCGTGCTGCGCTGCCGGCGCGAGGTGTACTCGATGGGCGGCGTCCCGCGCATCCGCGACGTCGTGGACGGCTTCGTGCGCTCGGGCGCCGTCTCGCGGCGCCTGGCGCCGTCGGGGCCCGTCACCTACGGCGAGGTGCTGCCGCAGCTCGGGGTCGACGCCGGGCCGCCCGCGCGCGGCCACGTCGAGCGCCACCGCGTCCAGGTGTGATCCGACCGCTCAGCGCGGAGCGGTGTGGTCGAACACGAGCTCGTCCAGGTCGCGCGCGCCGCGCGGCCCGCTCGCGGTGAGGCGCAGGCGGAGCCGGATGTCGGGCAGCCGCAGGAGCTCTTCGGCCGCGGCCACCATGACGAACATCCGGCGCGTGCGATCGATGGGCGCGTCGTCGAAGCGCGCGACCTCGCGATCGTCGGGAGTCACGAGGGCGCCGCTGAGGGCTTCGTCGTCGGCGAGATCGACCGGGATCCAGCTGACGACGAGATCGTCGTCGAGCGCGACCGTGCACGCGACCTCGCGGTTCGAGGTGAAGTGGTACTCGCGCAGCCGCACGCCGCGCCGGCGCAGGTGCTCGACGGCGTCGGCGGTGAGCGACATGCGCCGTCCGCCGCGTCGCTCGACGGCGCCGGGCATCGCGGCCTCGAGCGCGGCGAGCCATCCGAGCCGCGCGGAGCAGGCCGCGCACGCGAAGACGTGCTCCTCGAGCGCCTCGTCGGTCGTCCCGCGGTCCGCCCAGTACTCGACGAGCGTGTCGAGCGGGACCCCGCGGGTGCACGCGGTGCCGGTCATGCCGCCGCTCCCAGACACGTGGCGAGCTGGGCGAGCGCGCGGTGACGCGCGACGCGCACGGCGCCCGCGGCCATGCCGAGCTGGCGGCCGATCTGGTCGGCGTCGAGCTCCTCGTAGAACGTGAGCACGACGATCGTGCGCGGCTTCTCGCCCAGCGCGTCGAGGCACGTGCCCAGCCGCGCGTCGTCGATGGTGGTGGGTGCGCGCAGCGCCTCGGGCGCGAGGTCCTCGGCGAACACCTCGCGCAGCGCGCGGCGCCGGCCCTCGCCGCGCTTCCACTCGAGCGCGAGCATCCGGCACGTGCCGAGCACGAACGACGGCAGCCGGTCGAGCTCGCGGATCTTCCCGGCGCGCAGGCTCTCGATCATGATGACCATCGCGGTCTGAGCCAGGTCGTCGGCGGCGGCCTCGGAGCGGAGGTGCCGCAGGCCGTACAAGCGCGCGCGCGGCGCGAGCTCGCGAACCAGCGCACCCAGCGCGGCCTCGTCCATGGCCCGGTCGACATTAACACGTCCGGATGTGTAACGACCCGGCGAGTCGTTACACCCCCGGAGCAAGGAGGCAGAGCCTGATGACCACGACCAACACCCAGACCGGCACCCGCATCGACGAGGTCGCCGACGGCATCTATCGCATCCACACGCCGATCCGGGAGACGCCGGGCGGCTTCAGCTTCAACCAGTACCTCGTCGTCGACGAGCAGCCGCTCCTGTTCCACACCGGCCCGCGCCGCCTGGGCCCGCTGGTGCGCGAGGCGATCGCCGCGGTCATTCCGGTGTCGCGCCTGCGCTGGGTGAGCTTCGCGCACGTCGAGGCCGACGAGTGCGGCGGCCTCAACGATCTCCTCGCCGCCGCGCCGGAGGCGTTGCCGCTGTGCGGCAACGTCGCGGCGATGGTGTCGATCGCCGACCTCGCCGACCGGCCGCCGCGCGCGCTCGCCGACGGCGAGAGCCTTAGGCTCGGCAAGAAGACCGTCACGTGGATCGACGCGCCCCACGTCCCGCACGGCTGGGAGAACGGCTTCCTCCACGAGACGTCGACGAAGACCCTCTTCTGCGGCGACCTCTTCACCCAGCCCGGCGCCGAGCACGAGCCCGTGACCGAGCGCGACATCCTCGGCCCGAGCGAGGCCTTCCGCGCCGCGATGGACTACTACTCGCACACCACCCGCGCGCGCGGCCCGCTCGAGCGTCTCGCCGGGCTGGGCGCCACCACGCTCGCCTGCATGCACGGCGCGGCCTGGCACGGCAACGGCGACGCGATCCTGCGCGCGCTCGCCGACGCGCTGGCCCCGGCCTGAGCAGGCCTACGCCGCGCTGACCACCGTGCGCCGCCGCGAATAGCGATATCGTCGCGGCATGGGGACAACTCGGCTGGTCGCCGCGGCAATCGTGGGCTTGCTGTTGCTGGCGCCGGCGGGCGCGGCGCGGGCGCAGGACGGCCGCAAGCCCGAGGCCGAGGCGCTGTTCAAGCAGGGCAAGGCCGAGATGGCGAAGGGCAACTTCGACGCCGCGTGCCGGATGTTTCGATCGAGCCAGGAGCTCGATCCGCGCGCCAGCACGCTCATGAACCTCGGCGCCTGCCACGAGTCGGCGGGAAGGCTGTTCAGCGCGTGGTACGCGTTCGTCGAGGCTGGCAAGACCGCCGAACGCTCGCTCGACGAGCTCGCGCTCGCCGAGCACGCCAAGAAACGCGCGGAATCGCTGGAACCGCGCCTGTCGTCACTCAAGATCACCGTCGCCCCGTCCGCCGACGTCGCTGGCCTCGAGATCCTGCGCGATGGCAAGCCCGTCCTCGCCGGGCAGTGGAACAACGACGTGTTCGTCGATGGCGGCGAGTATACGATCGTCGCGCGCGCGCCGGGACGTACGCCGTGGACCACGACGGTCACCATCGCGAACGAGCAGGAGCGCGAGGTGCTCGCCGTGCCGCCGCTCGCCGTCGATGCGGCCGCGCCAGCGCCAGCCGCCGCGGCTCCGGTGGTGAGCGACGCCGTCCCCGCGCCGGTCGCGCCACGCCCGTCGCGCGCCAGGAAGCGCGCGTTCGGCGCGCTCGCCGGTGGGCGCTTGCTCAACGTCGACGCCGAGAGCACGGCCGGCCACCGTTCCTACAGCGGTGGCCTCGGCCCGCACGTCGCGCTCTTCGGCCAGTACTGGGTCACCGGCGGGTTCGCCGTACGCGGCGAGCTCGGCTTTGCGGCGCTCAGCACCACCGATCAGGACGACAGCACGATCTCCGCGAAGCTGGTCAGCGGCGGTGCGCTCGCTGAGTACACCTTCGGTTCGGGCATCGTCCAGCCCGCCGTCCTCGCGGGCGGCACGCTCGGCAGGGTCTTCGGTGACGTCACCAACCTCGGCACCGGCGACGGCGCGCTCGGCTCCACCTTCCCCGGCGTGATGGGCGGCCTCGCCCTCCGCATCGCGCCCGCGCAGCTGCGCCGCTTCCAGCTCGAGGCCGGCGTGCGTTACTGGGAAGGCTTCGGCTCGCTCAGCGATACGTTTCACCCCACCGCGATCAGCGGATTCATGTTCCATGCCGGCGTCTCGACCGGTGCCGGCCGCTGAGGCGTCGGCCTGGGATCTACCTCGTCGTTCGAGCTACGCCGCGCTGACCAGGACTTCGCGCTTGTTGGTGTGGTCGGGCGGCGAGACCACGCCCTGCTTCTCCATCTCCTCGACGAGGCGGGCGGCGCGGTTGTAGCCGATGCGGAGCTGGCGCTGGACCCACGAGATCGACGCGTTGCGCGTCGAGCAGACGACGTGGACCGCCTTGTCGTACATCTCGTCGTCGACCTTGCCGCCGCCGCCGCCGCCCGCGCCGGCGTCACCGCCACCCTCTCCGTCCTCCTCCTCGCGCGGCTTGAGGATGTCGAGGTTGTAGACCGGGCGGCCCTGGGTCTTGAGGAAGGCGACCACCTTGTGGATCTCGTCCTCGTCGACGAAGCAGCCGTGGAGGCGGCAGGGGGCCGCGCCGCGGTCGCTGAACAGCATGTCGCCGGCGCCGAGCAGCGCCTCGGCGCCACCCTGATCGAGGATGGTGCGCGAGTCGATCTTCGACGTGACGTGGAACGCGATGCGCGACGGGAAGTTGGCCTTGATGAGGCCGGTGATCACGTCCACCGACGGGCGCTGCGTGGCGAGGATGAGGTGGATGCCGCAGGCGCGCGCCTTCTGGGCGATGCGCGCCACCGACGTCTCCACTTCCTTGGGCGCGCACATCATGAGGTCGGCGAACTCGTCGATGACCACGACGATGTACGGCATCTTGGGCGGCGGCTCGCTCGCCATGATGGGGCCGCGCTCGGTGGTGACCTCGACGTGCTCGATCTGATCGTCCTGGACGTCGAGATCGAGCTGCTCGCCGCTCGCGCCGCCGGCGGCGCGCTCGGCCGCCTCCGCGGCGCGGCGCAGCTTGTCCGCCTCCCACCTGGCGCGGATCTTCGCGAGCTTGTCGTTGTACCCGATGATGTCGCGCACGCCCTGCTGCGCGAGCAGGTCGTAGCGCTTGTCCATCTCCTCGACGGCCCAGCGCAGCGCGAGGTTCGCCTTCTTGGGATCGGTGACGACCGGCAGGAGCAGGTGCGGGATGCCCTCGTAGATCGAGAGCTCGAGCATCTTGGGGTCGACCATGATCATCCGCACGTCGTCAGGCGAGCAGTGATAGAGGAGGCTCGTGATGAACGCGTTCACGGCCACCGACTTGCCGGAGCCGGTGGTGCCGGCGACGAGCAGGTGCGGCATGCGCGCGAGGTCGACCACCGCCGGGCCACCCTCGATGTCCTTGCCGATCGCCATGGGCAGGCGCGCCTTGGACTTGCGGAACATGTCGTCGGCGACGATCTCCTTGAGGAAGACCTTCTCGCGCGCCTTGTTCGGCACCTCGATGCCGACCGCGGCCTTGCCGGGGATGGGCGCGACGATGCGCACGCGCAGCGCCTCGAGCGACATGGCGAGGTCGTCGGAGAGGTTGGCGATCTTGGCGACGCGCGTGCCGGGCGCCGGCGCGAACTCGTACATCGTGACGACGGGGCCGGGACGGATGGCGACGACGTCGCCCTTCACGCCGTAGTTCTCGAGCGTCTTGCTCAGGCGAGCCGAGAGCTCGAGCATGTACGACTTGTCGATCTGGTTCTGGGTCGCGGCGTCGTAGTTGAGCAGCGAGATCCCGGGGAGCTGGTACGCGCCGTCGCCGAGCTTGACGAAGCCGCGCTCGGCGTCGGCCTGCTTCTCCTTGGCCGCCATCTCCGCCTTGTCGGCGTGCTTGAAGCGGCTCTCGACGATGAGCGGCGCGCCGGCAACGGCCGCGTCGGCCGCGGGACGTTCGTCCTGAGCGGAGCCGCGCAGCGGCGAAGTCGAAGGACGCGCTTCCTCGGCCGACGCAGGCTCCTCGACGATCACGGCCTCGGGCTTCTTCTTCTTCGCCTTCTCGGGTAGCGCGACGAGCTCGGCGGCCGGCGGCAAGGCCGTCTCCGCCGTGATCTGCTCGCTCTTCTTCTTCCGCGGCTTCCTCGCCTTCTCCTCCGCCTCCTCGTCCTCGGGCGCCGCGGTCTTCTCGGTGTCGCCGACGAAGTCGGCGGAAGGCGCGGCGCGATCGATGATCGGCGGGCCCTCGAGCTCGGCCTCGTCGACCGCGAGCGGATCCTCGTCCTCGGCCTCGTCGTCGTACTCGCGCCGCTCGGGCATGATCGCGCGCAGGACGTCGACGACGAAGCGGGCGGCGGCGCGCGCGCCGTCGGCGATCGCGCGCCACGCCACCGTCAGGCCGGCCGCGATCCAGCCGAGCACCTGCCGCATGCGCAGCGGCGTGGCGATGATGACGGCGATCGCGAGCGAGACGACCGCGAGCAGCGCGGTCCCCGCGGTCGAGATGAGCGCGCGCAGGATCTCGGCGGCGTGCTCGCCGATCGCGCCGCCGGGCCCGAACCCGCCGACGCGATAGCTCGCCGCGACGAGATGGAGCAGCACGCCCATCGAGAGCACGCCGAACGTGACGCCCACGCCGATCTCCCACGGCATCACGGGCTCCTTGCCCATGAGCGACCGCACCGCGGCGGCGACCGCGAGGATCACGAGCACGTAGCTGCCGAACCCGGCGACGCCGTACACCATCCCTGCGACGGTGCGTCCGAACGGCCCCATGAACAGGGCGTTCGCCTGCAGCGACACCATCGCCATCAAGACGAACAAGCTCGTCCCGAGCGCGATCACCCCGAACACCTCGCGTCCCCTGGACGCATCCGCATCCTCGATCCGTCGGTTCGCGGTCAGCGGTGCAGCAGCCTTCTTCGCAATCGACTTGGCCATGGAAACTCCGGCCCCCTATCCTACATCCACCCCCCAATGTGCTCCAAGTTTTCGGCGGCGCGGCGCAGCGCTCCAACCGTCCGGAATCAAATCAGAATATCGCTGTCAGTGGGCGACGGCGGTGTAGATGTCGCCGCGGATCTGGTTGGCGCGGAAGTCGGTCCAGCCAATGACGGCGGCCGGCTGGCCGCCGATGAGCGTGGAGGTCACCTGCGGGATCATCGCCGGGCCGGCACCGCCGTCGAGCAGATCGTGGGTGTACGTCCAGCTGGCGCCGCCGTCGATCGAGGTCGCGACGAAGACGTGGCTGAAGGCGGTGCCCACGCGGTTCTGGTAGGCCACGGCGAGGACGCCGCCGGTCGCCGCGATGATCGCGGGTCGCGTGGTCTCGCCCGCGATCGGATCGCCGGTCTCGTTCGACGCGCGGACGGGCTGCGTGAACGACGCCCCGCCGTTGGCCGAGACCGAGGTGTAGATCTGCGTGCCCTGGCGCCGGTCCTCCCAGGCGATCGCGACGAGATCGTCGGCGCTGCCGGCGGCGCGGGCGTCGACGCTGATCGACGGCGTGAACGATGACGAGACCTCGCCTGCCGGATCGTCGATGATGACCTCGGCGCCCCAGGTCGCGCCGCCGTCGGTCGACCGCGCGAACATCGCGTCGGCGCCGCCGCCCGCCTGGGTCGAGACGTCCTGCCAGACGAGGTACACGCTGCTGTCGGCGAGGACCAGGAGCGGGAAGTCGCTGTCCCGCCGGTCCATCGTGTCGCCGTCGATGCGCGTGTTCGTCGCGGGCGTGGTGCTGGTGTCCGGCGCCGCGGCCGCGAAGATGTCGCGCGTCGCGCCGGTGCGCTGCTCGCGCCACACCCAGACCACGCCGCCGCTCGGCGTGATGCCGACCTGCGGGCGGCCGGCGAAGCGCGTGCCCGTGCTGGTGTTGATCTTGCGCTCGGCTCCGAAGGAGCTGCCCCCGTTGGTCGAGGCGCGGCTCATCACGTCGCGGTTGAGGTTGCCGGTGTCGAGCTTCTCCCACGTCACCACCACCGTGGTGCCGCGGATGGCGATCGCGTGGTGGAAGGAGTCGCCGCTCGAGTCGAGCGCCGACGACGGCGAGCCGAAGGTGGCGCCCGAGTCGGTCGAGACCTGGACGATGATGTCGCGCACGCCGCCGGTCACCGTCTGGTAGGCGACGACGACGCGGTCGCTCGCGCCCGGGGCCACGGCGAGCTGCGGCTTCACCGACGTCGTGCTCTGGTTCGACGTCACGTTCACGATCGTGCCCCAGGTCTGGCCGCCGTCGTCGGAGCGACGCACGTAGACCTCGGTGGTGCTCCCCACGAGCTGACTCCACGCCGCGTACACGCGAGACGCGCCGCCGCGCGCCAGGACGAGATCGTACGAGTGGTTGGCGCCGCCCGAGCTCTCGCCGAGCGCGCCGCCGCCGGCGTCGAGCCGGTCCTCGAGCTCGGACACCAGGCAGCCCTCCTGGGTGTCGTCGAGGTTGTCGCAGTCGGTGTCGAGGGTGTCGCCGCAGCGTTCCACCGCCGGCACGACCTGGCCGACGCACGGGCCGGGCGCACCGAACTGACACGTCGACGTGCCGGCGCGACACGTGCCGACGCCGGCCGTGCCCATGGCGCCGGTGTAGCAGCTCGACACGATCGGGCCGCCGCCGGGGGCGTTGTCGACCTGGGTGTCGCAGTTGTCGTCGATGCCGTTGCAGGTCTCGCTCGTGGGCGTGACCTGGCCCGTGCACGCACCGAACATCCCGGCGGCGCAGGTCTCGGTGCCATCGCGGCACGCGCCGACGCCGCTCGTCCCCATCGGGCCGGTGTAGCAGGCGCGCGTCACGTTGTCGTCGGGGACGCCGTCGCAGTCGTTGTCGATCATGTCGCAGCTCTCCGCGGTCGCCACGGTCGCGCCCGTGCACACCAGCGCGCCGCTGGCGCAGGTGAGGGTGCCGTCGGCCACGCACGCGCCGCGCGGCGGGGACGTCGACGCGCACGCGCCGCCGGCGTCGACCGGGTTGTCGTCGGCGACCGCGTCGCAGTCGTTGTCGACGCCGTCGCAGATCTCGACGCCGCCGTTGGTCGGCGAGCAGGCGTACTCGCAGCCGTCCGCCTGCATCAGGTTGGCGTCGACGAAGCCGGGCAGACAGTCCGTCGTCCGATCGAAGCCGCACGTGCCGCCGTTGCACGACGCCACCGCGTTCGGGAACTGGCACGTCAGGCCGCAACGGCCGCAGTTCATGCGGTCGGTCATGAAGTCGAAGGTCTCGTCGACCGAGCCGTCGCAGTCGTTGTCGACGAGATCGCAGCTCTCGGTGCCGCCGCCCGTCGGCGTGCACGCGTACTCGCAGCCGTTGGCCTGCATGCCGTCCCGGTCGTGGAACCCGGGCGCGCAGTCGACCTGGGGATCGAACACGCACATCGAGGCCACGCAGTGGGGCGTGGCCCGGAAGAACTCGCACCGCCGCCCGCACTGGCCGCAGTTGTCGACGTCGTCGACGGTGTTGAAGCCCTCGTCGGTCGAACCGTCGCAGTCGTTGTCGAGCGTGTCGCAGGCCTCGACGCCGCCGTTCGACGCGAAGCACAGGTACTCGCAGCCGTCGGACGTGGCGTACGGGCCGGTGATGTCGCCGTTCCGGTCGTTGAAGCCCGGGAAGCAGCCCAGGATCGCGCAGCTCCCCGCCTGGCACTGGGTCTGCGCGCCGGGCTTGTTGCACTCGATGCTGCACCCGCCGCAGTTCAGCTCGTCGTTCTGGAGATCGTACGTCTCGTCGACGTTGCTGTCGCAGTCGTCGTCCGCGTTGTTGCAGCTCTCGGGGTGGATGTTGAGCGGATCGCAGCCCGGCCCGCCGTCGTTGCCCACGCCGCCGTCGCCACCGCTGCCGTCCCCGTTGCCGCCGTCCCCGTCGCCCAGGTGACACGCGATGCAGTACTCGTTGACGTTACAGCCGGCGACCAGGAGCGCCACGCTCGTCACCAGGACGGCGCTCGCCACCGCGCACCGCCGCCGCAGGAGGAGGCCGAGGGCGATCAGGCCGGCGCCCAGCGCGGCGCCGCTGCCGTCGCCGCCGCCGCCCGCGTCGCAGCCGCCGCCGCCCGCGGCGGTCACGAACGCGCCGCTCCCGCTCCGGCCGCACTGACCGAAGCTGCACGCCTGACCGCTCGGGCACACGACGCCGTTGCAGGGATCGGGGATGCACTCGCCGGTCAGGGGCTCGCACACCTCCAGGGGCGAGCACCGGATCGGACCGCAGCGATCCGGCACGCAGTCGCCGGCGGCCGGATCGCACACCTGCCCGTCGCGGCAATCGACACCGCAGCCGGTCGGCACGCACACGCCGTCGCGGCACACGCGTCCACTCGCGCACTGCACACCCTGGCAGCTCGCCACGCAGCTCCCCTGCCGGCAGAACTGATCGGCCGGACACGTGACGCCGCTGCACGGATCGGGCACGCACGTGCCGCCGAGGCAGAGCTCGCTGGCTTCACACTTGGGCAGGTACTCGCACGTGTCGGGTACGCACAGGCCGTCGCTGCCGCGGCACACCAGCCCGCCGGTGCACGTGATGGTCGAGCACAGGGTCACGCACGCGCCGTCGCGGCACGTCTGCGCGTTCCCGTCCATGTCGACCGGACAGTTCACGTTGAAGCACGGGTCGGCGACGCAGAAGCCGCCGACGCAGATGCGCCCCGCCGGGCAGGGGAACTCGCCGGCCAGGCAAGGCCCGGCGCACGTGCCGTTGTCGCACACGCCGCCCGCGCACAGATCACCCTCGTCGAGGAGCCCGTCGCAGTCGTCGTCGACGTTGTTGCACGTCTCGGTGCCGGTCCCGGTGCCTCCGACACACTCCATCACGCCGTCGATGCAGCGATCGACGCCCATCGAGCACGGGCCGCTGCCGCCGCCGCACATCGCGCCCTCGCCGGGCACGTCGTTGTCGACGACCCCGTCGCAGTCGTCGTCGACGTTGTTGCAGACCTCGCTCGTCGGTCCCACGCCGCCGGTGCAGACCAGCGTGCCGTTCGAGCAGGTGAACGTGCCCGGGTCGCACGCGCCGATCGACTGGCCGCACGGCTGACCGGCGTCGACCGGGTTCTCGTCGGTGCGCGTGTCGCAGTCGTCGTCGCGCAGGTTGCACGTCTCGGGCGTGGGGCCGACCTCGCCCGCGCACTGGAGCGAGCCGCCGGTGCAGATCGTCATGCCGAAGGCGCACTCGCCGACGTCGGTCGCGCCACACGCCTGGCCGACGTCGGTGGGCATGTCGTCGACGACGCCGTCGCAGTCGTCGTCGAGCCCGTTGCACACCTCGGCGCCGCCGCTGGTCCCGCCGGTGCAGACCAGCCCGCCGTTCATGCACTGGAGCGTGCCCGGGGTGCACACGCCGAGGCTCGAGCCGCAGCTGCCGCCGCCGCCCGGGTTGCCCTCGTCGGTCGTCCCGTCGCAGTCGTCGTCGACGTTGTTGCACAGCTCGAGGTTGGGCCCCGTGTTGTCGCTGCACGCGAGCCCGCCCATCGTGCACACCATCACGCCCTCGGGGCAGAGGTCGGCGTCGGGGCCGTCGCACGCGCCGCCGGTGCCGGCGACCGGCGGCTCGTCGACCATGTTGTTGCAGTTGTCGTCGAGGCCGTTGCACGTCTCGCTCGAGCCGGTGCCGGTGCCGTGGCAGGTGATCCCGCCGGCGACGCAGGCCGTGACGCCGGCCTGGCACACGCCGAAGCGCGGACCGTTGTCGCAGGTCATCGAGATCCCGTCGCAGGTGCACGCCACCCCGACGCCGGTGAGATCCGGATCCGCGGCGTCGACCAGCGTGTCGCAGTCGTTGTCGATCCCGTCGCAGACCTCGGCCTGCGGCACACACGGCGGCGTCAGGCCGTCGATGCGCATCGCCATGTCCTCGTAGTCGTTGTCGCCGCCGCGGAAGAGATCCTCGAAGCCGAAGAGGTATCGATCGGGCGTGTTCGACGTGTAGACCAGGTGATGGACGAAGTCGCCGTCGTTGTTCAGATCCTTCTGCGTGAAGTAGATGAAGCCGAAGAGCGAGAGGCCGTCGGCGCCGTTCTTGAAGTCACCGCAGTTGGTGCTCGACGGGTTGTTCTCCGGCGTGATCAGGTAGAAGCCGATGAACCCGCCCTTGTAGCGGCCGGCCGCCTGCTCCATCGCGAAGTTGACGCTGACCGTGGTCCCTTCCTCGGCGTTCTGCGCGTAGAACGCGGGGTTGCCGCTGTGCTGTGTCGCCGTGCCGGGTCCCGCCACCATCGGCACGCCGCACCCCATGACCGGATGCAGGTTCGCGGCGCGCCCGGCCGGCGTCTGCACGTCGTCGCCGACGTTGTACCAGCCGAAGCTGTTCTCGAAGCCGGCGCCCTCGCGCATGTCGAGGAACACGACCGGCGAGCTCAACCGCGGCCGGAAGATCTCGGGGAGCTCGGCCGCGTCCTGCACGGCGTCGAGCGAGCCGGCCGGCGGCTCCCACGTGTCGAGCGCGGCCTGCATGCCGCCGCCGACGGGCACGATGGTCCCGTCGACCTGCGTCACCGTCGCCTGCGCGTGACCGACCAGGAGCCCGACCACGACGTACGTCAACACCGAGCCGGCACGGCCCGAGGGGAGGAGCCTCATCCCCTCCAGGATATCGACTTCTGTCATTCGCCTGGGATAAGGGAGAGGTTCCTGGCGGCACCGGTTCCGATCCCTTCGGACTCATGGACGATTTCGCTCGGCCGGCGTCGCGGGTACAACCGTCTCATGAGGCCTGCGGCCGTGGTCTGTCTGTTCGCCGGCGCGTGCTCGTGGATCGCGGTGCCGAGCGTCCAGACCACCGGTGCGTACCGGGACGATGCCGTCGCGAGCACCTGCACGGACTCGCGCGCGGCGCCGTCCACGGACGCGGTGATGGCCGTGCTCGGCGGGCTCCTCGCGATCAACGCGCTGGTGCAGCTCCGGGACGATTCGCCGGCGGCGAGTGACGATCCCGGCATCGGGAAGCTGCTCGGGATCGCGGCCGGCGTTCCCGGCGCGCTGATGCTGCCGCTGTACGGCTTCTCCGCGCACCATGGCTTCCGCCACGTCGGGCGCTGCCGCGCCGAGCTCGCGAAGCCGGCGCGCGAACGCTAACGCCGGCTCAGGGGCAGCCGACGCCGCGCGAGTCGCAGCGGCAGGGGACGCAGGCGGAGCCGTCGGTCTCGAGGAGGCAGCCGGCGCCCTCGCCGCAGTTGGTGTTCGCGTCGCAGCCGATGCGGGTGCAGAACCATTGCTGCTGGCCGACGGTGGCGAGGCACAGCGGCGCCAGGTCGAAGGGGGCGCACTCGCCGCCCTCCGGCGTGCAGTACTGGCCGACGCCGTTGTTGTTGCCGACGTCGCCCGGGCGCACGCACGACTCGGCGGGGGTGGGATCCGCGTCGATCGGTGGGTCGGCGGTGCCGCCGCCGCACGCGGGCAGCGCGGCGAGGAGCGCGATCCCGAGGAGGGAGAGCGCGAACCCGATGAGGACGGCTCGAGAGCGCATCACTGGGCCGTCATGTCGCAGACGATGTCGTCGCCCTCGCCCGGGAAGTAGTACATGAACGAAAGGCACATCTCGCGCGGGAAGATGACCGTGCGCGACGTGGTGTTGTCCCACTCGCAGGTCTGGCGCAGGCGCGTGCCCGCCGCGATGTGCAGCGGCGCGGCCACCGGGTACTTCGAGATCGGCGGGTGCGACGTGAACGACGGCTGCCACGTGTCGGCGCGCAGCGACTGCACCATCGTGCCTTCGTCGTCGACGACCTCGAGCGTGTAGGTGCGGCCGTCCTCGTGCATGTGGCCGAGCGTCAGGACCACGTCGAGGTCGCGCTGCACGCGGCAGTACGTGGTGTGCGTGTAGTTCGACGACGGCGGGATCTCGAACGAGTCGTCGTTGGTGACGAAGTAGTTCACGTACGCGAAGACGTCCTCGGGCTTCATCAGGTGGAGCGAGACCGTGTCCTCCACCATGTAGGGCGCGTCGGTCACGTTGATGTAGTGGGCCTGCAGGACGAGCTGCTTGCCGGCCGGCACCTTGAGCGCGAGGTCGTCGTGCAGCCCGAGGATGCCCTCGGTGTCGCCCTCGCCGGCGGTGCCCGCGACCTGGTTGAGGTTGGTCATCTCCTCGTCGGTGCACGGGTGACTGCCGACCGGGCGCGCCTCGTCGGCGTAGTACGCGATGATGTGGTGTCCGCCGGGGCCCTGGCCGCCGCTGGCGCCGTAGACGGCGAGCTCGCGCGGGCTGAAGACGTCGGTGTAGAAGCAGGTGAAGCTGTCGCCGACCGGCACCTCGAACTCGCCGGTGCGGAAGCTCAGCTCCGTGTCGGTGATGATGACGTCGTCGTCCTCCTGCCCGCCGCCACAGGCGGCCAGCACCGAACATCCCAGGGAGACCACCAGGCTCGTCGCTCGCGTCGCTCGCGTCATGGCCAGCACGGTAGACCAGCGGCAACCAAGGTGCGCCAGCCGATCGTCGGACATCGGCTGTCACACCCGCCCGTGATGTCGCGGTGATGTCGCCGGGCGCTCAGAGCGTACTGCGCAGTGCGTTCTGGGCCCGCCCCGATGGCGGCGGCGGCGGCGCGGCGAAGCGCTCCGGGGCCTCGAGGTCGGCCCGCAGGATCTCCAGCGACTGGGCCGCGTACCACCCGTCGCAGACGCGCTCGTCCAGGGTGAAGCGCAGGCGCAGGGTCGGCTTGACCACCGGGCGGCCGTCGGCGCCGACGACGAGGCGGTCGCGCAGGGACCCGATCACGCAGAACACGCTGACCGTGCCGTGCTCGTAGAGGTGGTGCCAGGCGCGGTCGATCCCCACGCTGCCGAGGTTGGCGACGAACACGCTCGAGAACAGCGGGTCATCCTTCATGAGCGCGCGGGGCAGGAGGTTCCAGCGATCGAGGAAGCGCGCGCTCCGCACCACCGGCGAGAGCAGCGCGTCGGGCAGCTTGTCGAGGATCGAGAGCTCCCTGTCGACCGGGCGGTCGTCGCGCGTGCGGCTGCCGCCGACCGCCTCGTGGATGCGCGCCAGCGTGTCGCCGAGCGCCTCGCTTTCGACCACGGGCAGCTTCACCGTCCTGAGCGGCGCGCGGTCGGCGAACTCCTTCTTCGCGGCGAAGGAGATCGACGTCACCTTGCGCTGCCACAGCCGCCGTCCGGCGACGAAGCGATCGAGCTGCGGCCGCGCCTTCAGCACGCGCCCCAGCGACGCGACGATCAGGTGCAGCGGGGTCAGCCGGGCGCCGCCCGCGCCGTTGCCCGTGCCCGCGTTCCACCGCTCGATGAACCCCGTCATCGCCGTCGCGTCGATGATCTGCTCGTAGTACACGCACGCCTCGTTGCGCGTGGGCATGAGCATCGGCATCATGCGCCGCATCGGGTCGAGGTCGCGGAGGCGGGTGCCGTCGGAGCGCCAGAACAGCATGGCGCGAGCGTACGCTACGTCGCCGGCCCGAGGAGGCCGTGCTCGGTCGCGAACAGCGCCGCGCCGGCCCGGCTGCCGACCCCGATCTTGGCGTAGAGGTGCGCGACGTGGTGCTGCACGGTCCGCGGCGAGATGCCGAGGTCCGCGCCGATCTGCTTGTTCGAGCTGCCGCGCGCCACGAGCCGCAGCACCTCGACCTCGCGGTCGGTGAGCCCGCACGGCCAGCCGGGCAGGCGGGGCGCCGTCGCGCCCGCGGCGTCGAGCACCGCGCGCGCCGCGTCGCGGTCGAGCCGACCGCTCGCGACGTCGTCGAGGAGCGCGCGCGTCGCCGCCGCCTCGTCGAGCGCCGGCCGGTAGGGGCGCGCCTCGCGCATCGCGCGGTAGCTGTCGGCCGCCGCGAGCACGCGCGCCGCGCGCCCGAGCGCGACGCCGGGCAGGGCGCGGTGGTAACCACCGCCGTCGACGCGCTCGTGGGCACCGCCGGCGAGCTGCGCCAGCGGCCGCAGCGGCCGCGCCTGCCACAGCGCGCGCTCGGTCCAGTAGCTGTGCAGCCGCACGCGCTCCCACTCGCTCACGGTCAGCCGCGCCGGCTTGTCCCAGATCCCGTTGGCCACGCTCACGCGCCCGAGGTCGTGCAGCAGCGCGGCCCGCCGCAACGTGGCGCGCTCGTCGTCGGGGAGCCCCATCGCCGCCGCCGCGCGATCGGCGAGCTCGGCGACACCCGTCGAGTGCCCGAGCGTCCACGTCGACTTGAGATCGGCGAAGCACGCGAACGCCCGCGCGACGTCGTCGAGGCGAGCGGCCTTGGCGACGAGGTGCGGCGACGGCTCGACGGCGAGGTAGCGGTCCCAGCACGACGGCCCGTCGACGAGCGCGAGCAGCTCGCCGGCGTGATCGAGGAACGTGCGGGTGAGCTGCGGGTCGAGGTGCCCGCCGCTGCGCCGGCGCGCCAGCGCGATCGCCGCCTCCTGGCTGCCGCCGCGCTGGAGCGCGAGCTCGACGATGTCGGCCAGGTGATGGAGCCGCATCGCCACGGGGATGTCCTCGCCGCGCACGTGCGCCGGGTGGCCCTTGCCGTCCCAGCGCTCGCAGATGAAGCGCAAGGTCGCGCCGATGCGCGGTCCCATCCCCGCCATGTCGGAGAGCCGCTGCGACGCATCGCACTGCGCGTGGCTGTGACCCTGGACCGCCTGGCCGTCGCCGAGGATCCGCGCCACGGCGCGCACGCGTCCGCCCAGCGTGCCGCCCTGGCCGATGCCGCCGACGATGCGCCGCACGGTGCCGACCGGGTCGCCGGCGTCGGCCATGCCCATCACCGCGCGCGTGCCGATGTCGTCACCGGCCCCGTACACGTGCGCCTCCTCGTGGGCGTACCCGACGCAGCCGAGATAGCGCAGGAGGTTCACGTAGTACGTGTCGCGGAGGTCGGCCTCGGCGACGCCGTGGCGGCGCCCGACCTCGACGGCCAGGACCACGGTCCGCAACGCCTTTTCGGGGACGTTCGCGCTCGCGACGTCGCAGGCGAGGGACAGCCCACCCAGGAGCTCCGCCATCCGGAACGACTCGTCCACGGCGTCAGCATAGGCCATCTGGCCGATGCGGCGGCCAGCCCCGGCCGGCCACAGTGGTGGCATGAGCAAGCTCACCGAGACCGTGCAGATGATCTACGCCGCCTTCGGCCGCGGCGATATCCCCGCCATCCTCGAGGTCATGGCCGACGACGTCGACTGGGAGTACGGCGGCAGCGTCGACGACGTGCCGTGGCTGCAGGCCGGCAAGGGGCGGGCGACCGTCGGCCGGTTCTTCCAGGCCGTCGGCGCGAACCTCGAGTTCCGGTCGTTCGTCGTGAACGACGTGCTCGAGGGCCCGAACGTCGTCGTCGGGCTGGTCGACCTCGAGGCGATCGTGAAGGGCACGGGCGCGACCCTGCGCGAGATCGACGAGGCGCACGTCTGGCGGTTCGACGAGCGCGGCCGCGTCGCCCGGTTCCGCCACGCCGCCCAGACCCTCGCCCACGTCCGCGCGTGGAAGGGCACCTGATCGCGTAAACTCCCCGGATGGGGTCGCCGCGCCGGCTCGCGCTCGGCATCGCCGTCGCCTTCGCGACCTGGCTCGGTGCCGGCGCTCGCGACGCGAGCGCGCAGTTCATCTGCGCCAACTTCTTCCCGACGGCGACCGGCATGTACGGCGATCGCGCGATGGTGACGGTCGCCGGCGTGACCACCACCGCGACCGCCCACGGCGTCACCGGCCTCGCGCTCGGCGGCGCGGGTGGCACGACCTGCACGACGTACACGATCAGCCAGGTGGTGGCGCGCTTCGACTTCGAGGTCGTCGGCGTCGATCCGGGCGAGGAGACGTGGATGGACGTGAACGGCGTCGAGTACACGCTCGCCGCCGGCAACCTGATCGTCAACCCGTCGCCGACGACGCAGCCGCTCACCATCGTCGGCGGCCGCCTGCGCTCGACCGGCGCCGACGGCTCGGCGATGGTCGAGATCACGGCGCCGTCGATGACGATGCTGCGCATCTGCGGCTCCGGCGGCGACGGCGTGATCGTGCGCCCGACGGTGCAGGCGTTCTGCCAGTGCGGCAACGGCAACAAGCACTTCAACGAGGACTGCGACGACGGCGCCTTCGTCGACGGCGACGGCTGCTCGAGCACGTGCGCGATCGAGCCGGGCTGGAGCTGCACCGGCAACCCGAGCGTGTGTACCTTCGGCTGCGGCGACGGCATGCGCAGCGGCGCCGAGGGCTGCGACGACGGCAACCGTGCCGCGGGCGACGGCTGCTCGCCGACATGCACCGTCGAGCCGGGCTGGAGCTGCACCGGCGAGGGCCCCGGCTCGTGCACCAGCGCCGGTGACCCCGACACCGACGGTGACGGCGTCCCCGACGCGTCCGACAACTGCCCGACGACGCCCAACCCCGGGCAGGAGAACTCGGGCGGCGGCCCCGCCGGCGACGCGTGTGAGGACGGCGACGGCGACGGCACGCTCGATGTCCTCGACAACTGCCCGGGTACCGCCAACCCGACGCAGGAGAACAGCGACGGCGATCCGCTCGGCGATGCCTGTGACAACTGTCCGATGGTCACCAACCCGGGCCAGGAGGACACCGGCGGCGGGCCGGCGGGCGACGCGTGCGACGACTCCGACGGCGACGGGCACGTGGACAGCGTCGACAACTGCCCGCGCGTCGCCAACCCGGGGCAGGAGAACAGCGACGCCGACCCGCTCGGCGACGCCTGCGACAACTGTCCGGCCTGGCTCAACCCGCTCCAGGAGGACGGCGACGGCGACGGGTACGGCGACTGGTGCGACACCTGTCCCCACGTCTCGGATCCGGCGCAGGTCGACGGCGACGGCGACACCTTCGGCGACGCCTGCGATCTCTGCCCCGGCGTCGCCGGCGGGCTCTACGACGAGGACTCCGACGGCCTCGGCGACGAGTGCGACAACTGTCCCACCGTCCGCAACACCGGCCAGGCCGATCGCGACGGCGACGGCCTCGGCGACGACTGCGACCCCGACCCCGACCGGCCCGCGGACACCGGCTGCTGTGACGCCGGCGCGTCCCCCGGCCTCGCCTGGCTCCTCGTCCTCGCCCTCTTCGCCCTGCGTCCTTCGACTCGCCGCTTCGCGGCTCGCTCAGGACGAACGGATCTGGGCTGAGGCCCGGGGCCCGACGCCCGAGGCCTCCGATCGACTGGGCCGCTCCGCGGCCTCAGTCGATCGGGTTGATGATCTTCACGTCGGCGCCGCCGGCGAAGGCGTACGAGCCGACCGAGTAATAGCCGTAGACGGAAAGGCCGAACGGGTCGCTGCCCTCGACGGTGTGCTTGCCCTCGCTGATGCGGCAGGTCACCTGCTCGTAGGCGATGCCCTGGACCGTGCCGATCGGCGCGCGCGTGCAGTTGGCGAACTCGTCGAGGCCCTGGCCGTCGATGGTGAACGTGCCGGTGACCGGCTTGGCGAGCACGAAGTAGTTCACCGCGAAGGTCGTCGGCACCAGGAACACGTAGTCCTTGCGATGCTGCTCCGCCGCCGGGAAGATGAGCATCGACGGGTCACCGGTGCCGCCCTGCGGGATGCGCTCCTGGCTGATGAGCACCTGGCCGACCGTCACCGCGCCCGAGGCGTGCAGCGTGAAGCCGCGGTCGGCCCACAGCGAGCGGAACTCGCCCGCGTTCAGCGTGAACGAGTCCATCGGCGCCGGCAGGTTGGTCGTGATCTGCACGCCGTTCTCCGAAGCGAGCACGCGGTAGACGTCGGGCTCCTTCCAGGTCGCGTGGGTCGAGCGCACCGGGCTGCGGCTGATCACGAACTCGCGGCCGAGCGCCGTCGTGGGGAAGAGCTGCTCCTCGAGGTGGTCGGTGCAGCACGTGTCGCCCTGCTCCCAGCCCGGCGCCGGCGGCGGCTCGGCGCCGCCGAGGCCGATGCCGCGCTCGAGGCCGGTGAACACGGCGATCCGCTTGTTCGCCGTGACCAGCGACCCGGTGAAGTCGCCGTCGCGGTCGAGGTAGTTGAGGCACTCGGTGATCTGCGCGACCGGCTGGTCCGACTCGAGGTTCACCACGTCGTACTTGTTGACGGTGAACGTGAACGGCTGCCCCGCCGGCGTCGCCGGGATCGTGAAGCCGGAGTCGCCCCCCGACGCTGCGATCGGGTGCGTGGCGTTGACCGTGACCGTGGTGTTGTCCTCGACGCCGACGATCGTGATCGACGTGCGATCGGGGACGCTCTCGAAGTAGCCGAACTGGCCGGGCGGCGGGCCGCACGGGTTCGCCGTCGGCCACCCGAAGACGTAGTAGTGGCGTCCGAGCGCCTGGATCGGGATGAGGATCGACGCGTCGTTCGAGAACTGCTGGATGATCGGGTTGAACTGGTAGGCGACGACCGGGCCCGACGTGATCACGTGCCACGCGTGTGGCGACACGAACGTGTGCGAGCCGCTGCCGATGGCGTAGGGGCCGTTCTGCCCCATCGTGCCGTCGACCTCGCGCATCGGCAGATCGATCTGCTTGATGCCGTGCGCCGGCACCGTCGTGTTGACCTGCACCTGCTCCTGCAGCGGCCCGCCGACGCGGCCGGCGTTCTTCAGCACCTGGATCTGGACCTCGTAGTCCTGGTTGTTGGCGATGACGATCGAGTACTGCTGCGCCGCGGCGTCGTTCGACACCGGCGACGTCACCGCCTCGTTGTCGAGATCGACGCCCCAGAAGTCGCAGCCGACGTTCGACGGCTCCATGAGCGCGCGCTCGCACGGCGTCGTGCAGTCGCCGCTCGCGCACACCTCGCCGGCCGGGCACTGCATCACCAGCGTGCCGCCGGTGCCGTCGCCGTTGCACTGCCACACCTCGTTGTCGGCGCCGCAGTAGGGCAGGTCGGGCAGGCACACGGTGCAGCCGAGCTCCGTGTCGCAGATCTGCCCGTCGGCGCAGCGCACCGGCACCTCGTACACGCCGGGCTCGACGCAGCGCTCCCAGCCGAACGCCGTGCAGCGGTTCGGGCAGTCGTTGCCGCCGTCGTCGTCGGCGCCGCCCCCCGACGGGCCACACGCGGCGAACGCAAGAACGCAGACGACGGCAAGGTACCGGGTGACCCTCATGGCAACGAACGTTCGTCCGCCGCCTTCGTCCGGGCCACGGACATCGTCTGTCGGAGGTCTGTCGCGCCCGTCGGTGATGTCGGCGTGATGTCGGGGCGGTCGCGTCCGTGTGGGGCGCTAATGGCCCTTGGTCTGCTTGATCATCCGCACATAGGCGCCCGACGCGCGGACCGCGAGCTCCGACAGCTCGTCGAGGGCGACCTCGGCGAATCCCCGACCCGGCAGGGGATGCGCGTAGATGAGGTTGACCGGCCGCTGCTTGACGACGACCGGCGCCACGAAGACGTCCATCGACGGTTCGACGCCCACCGACGCCCAGAGGAGCGTCTCGGTCGGATGCCCGGGTGACGGCGATCGCCCACGGAACGGGCGCAGGTCGTCGGCCGCCGCCTGGAGCGATGACGCGCCGCCGATGGGCAGGCTCAGGTCGGCGATCGGGCGCGCCAGCGCCGCCGTCGTGTACGCGCGCCAGCCGAGCGCGTTGCCGTCGCGCACGAGGAAGACGACCAGCGCCGCGAAGCGACCGACGGCGAAGTCGACGAGCGTCTGCCCGATCTCGTCGCGGTGCCTGGCCGCGTCGATGCGATCACACGCACCGCCATAGCCGAGCGGAGGCGGTGTCTCGGTGGCCGCCGGCGGGACCGTCAGCTCCTTGCTCTTGCGCCGCGGTTCGAGGCGGATCGCCGGCGGCGTCACCAGGCCTCCGACCGGCTGCGCGCGCCGGCGTTCGCCGGCGGTGGTGAGCACGCGCCGCGTCCCCGGGCGCACGTAGCGCGCCTTGCGCGGAAGACCGTACAGCTTCTCGAGGTAGTAGAGCGCGCGCAGCTCGGAGATCACGTGGGGCGCGAGCTGGGCGCCGGTCCTCTCCCCGAGTTGCTCGAGCGCGGTCTCGTCGCGCGGGTCGATCATCGCCACCGCGAGCGAATCGGGGAACGGCTCGAAGAAGCCCAGCGGGATGACGCCGAGCTGCTCGGCGGTGCGCGCGTCGACCTTCTCGAGGATCTGCGGCGTGACGTGCTCGAGCAGGGCCGGCGACGCCGTCGGCAGCTGGTACAGCTCGCCGAGGTGCGCGGTCAGCGCGTCGACGTCGAGGAAGCCGAGCTCGACCAGGTTGGTGCCGAGCCGCCCGCCGTAGAGCACCTGCGTGCGCAGCCCGGTCTCGAGCTGCGACAACGAGATGGCCGCGTTGCGCAGGAGCAGCGTCCCCAGCTTCACGAGGCCGATACTATCAGGAGGTCACGTAGCGCGTCGGGTCGGGGACGCCGGCCTCGAGGAAGCCTCTTCGCCGCAGGTGGCACGCGTCGCACCGCCCGCACGCCGCGCCGTCGACGGGGTCGTAGCAGGAGTGGGTCAGGCCGTAGTCGACGCCGAGCGCGCTCCCGGCGCGGATGATCTCGGCCTTGGTCATCGCGATGAGCGGCGCGTGGACGCGGAAGCCGCCGGCGCGCGTCGCCACCTGCGCCAGCGCCTCGAAGGCGCGCACGAACTCGGGGCGGCAGTCGGGGTAGCCGCTGGCGTCGAGGACGTTGACGCCGACGAAGAGGTCGCGCGCACCGAGCGACTCCGCCCACGCGAGCGCGAGCGAGAGGAGCACCGTGTTGCGCGCGGGCACGTACGTCGCCGGGACGTCCCCCGGGGCGCCGATCTCCGCCATCGGCCGGTCCTTGGGGACGGCGATGTCGGCGCTGGTCAGCGCCGAGCGGGCGAGCGGCCGGAGGTCGAGCTCGAGCACGCGATGCTCCACGGCGCCGAGCGCCGCCGCCACCGCGCGCGCCGCCGCGATCTCGACGTCGTGGAGCTGGCCGTAGCGGACCGTGAGCGCGTGGCAGGTGAAGCCGTCGCGCCGCGCCATCGCGAGGGCGGTCGTCGAGTCGAGGCCGCCGGAGAGGAGGACGACCGCGTTCCGTTCGTCCTGAGCGAGGCCCGACGGGCCGAGTCGAAGGACGGGGTTCGTCATGTCGAGCCGGCGGCCGGCGTCGCCGCCGCGGCGGCGTTGCGGCTCGCCTTGTCGCGGATGCGCTGGTCCAGGTAGTAGTCGCGACCGCGCCAGAACTCCCACGCCACGCCGACGAACGTCACCACGGCCGCGGCGATCGCGAGCCAGGTCGCCGCGTCACCGTCGAGGATCGCGGCGGCCGCGAGCAGCGCCGAGCTGCCCAGCGTGCGCGCGCCCCAGGCGAGCGCGCCCGACGCCTTGCGGTGGTGCGAGAGCAGGTTGTCGAGCCCGCCCATCGCGAGCTCGAGCGCGAGCACGGCGATCACCGGCCACGCCGGCGCGGGGCTCTCGACGAGCGCGAAGAACACGGCGGCCGGCACCGTCACCGAGCTCACCAGCCGGACCGCGTCGGCACGGTTGAAGTCGCGGCGGCTCCGCAGCTGCGTCCAGCCCCCGACGATGTAGTCGAGGCCGCTGATCCAGGTGATGCCGACGATCACGAACATGCAGAAGTCCATCGTGAACGCGTGGTCGCCGCGCTGGTAGACGAGCATGACCGCCACGAACGCCGCGCTCATGAAGAACGCGCCGCGCCACAGCTTCTTCTTCACCGCCCACAGCGCACCGGCCGCGACCAGCGGCCCGGCGATGCCGGTCCAGAAGATCCACTCCATCACGCGCCCGCCCTCGGTCAACGGGAACAGCACGATGACGCCGATGCCCTGCATCTGCGTCCACGTCTTGGCCTTGGCCAGGTAGCTCGTCTTGAGCGACAGGTCCCGCTGCTCGTACGCGCTGCGCAGGCCGGTGACGAAGAACTCGCGCACGAACATGAGCGCGCACGCCCAGGCCGGCACCAGCCCGGTGTCGGCGAACGGCATGTACGCGAAGGCGATGAACACCTTGTCGGCGATCGGATCCATCAGCCCGCCCAGCACCGTCGGACCGTGCTTGCGCGCCAGGTACCCGTCGATGAAGTCGGTGCAGCCGATCAGCGTGCCGACGATGAGCGCCAGCCACAGGCTGTCCTTGTCACCCTTGCCCTGATAGACCCACCACGAGACGAGCGGCATCGGGATGAGCCGCGCGAACGTCACCATGTTCGCGGTGATGAGCGGCTTCTTCTTCGCGCCCGGGGGCGGGGTCACCCGCGGACCCTAACAAAGATGGCCCGCCGCGTCACCCGCCTGTCCTGAGCCTGTCGAAGGGCGGGTCACTGAACCGTGCACTGCGCGCGGATCCGGCCGTCCTCGGGCGCGGGGGCGCCGCCACGTTCGATGACGAGCTGCCCGAAGCCCGGCGAGCACGTCGTGTCGTCGACGATGCGCCAGCAGGGCGCGGCGGCGCCGCTGTCGCAGGAAGGAATGATGGTCTCGACGCCGCCTTGGAGCTCTTCCACCATCGAGCACTCCGCCTGAACGCCGGGCAGCGACGGGTTGCGGTCGGCGATCGCCCGGGAGAGGCACATCACGCCGGTCGACGCCCGGATCTTGCCGCCCACCTCCTCGAGCGCGGCGCGCAGATCGCCCGCGCACAGGGTCGACATCGAGCTGTGCGTGAATCGCGAGAGCAGCTCGCGGAAGCGGAGGCCGGGCTCCGACGCCCCGAGCCCACCGGCGGGGCAGCCGGCGAGCACCGCCGGTCGATCGAACGCATCGACCCCGATCCGGACGTCGTCGGGGTCGCCGACGATGGCGGCCACGACCACGCGATCCTCGTCGCCCTTCAGCCCGACGAGGAAGTCGACGTACGTGTCGATCGACTCGAGATACGGGGAGTCGTCGTCGGGTACGCAGCCCTCGCGCGGTCCCGGCGCCGTCGGGTCCGGATCGTTCTCGCACCGGATGCCCTGCGCGTGGCAGCGGAAGTCGCTGAGCGGCCCGAGCGCCGTGTTGTTCGGGTCGTAGAGACGCGGGTCCCGGGCCGAGCAGTCGTCCTCGTCGGCGAGGAACACGACCGCGAGGTAGGCGTCGTCGCGCACGAAGCCCGGGTTGGCGCCCGAGAGCGCGGTCCGCATCGCGTCGAGGTGCCGCTCGAACCCGCAGCCGCGGACGCCGACGTCGGCGGTGCAGCCGAACGCGGCCTCGAGCGTGCCGCTGTAGTTCGTGCGTCGCGTGTTGTCGATGTCGAGCACGTCCTCGATGAAGCTGGCGCCGCCCAGCGCCGCGCACGCCGCGCCGTTCAGGAGGCCGCGGTCGCCGCCGTCCGGGAGACACTCGTCGGAGGCGCGGTACGGCGCCGTCCCCATGTCCGACGACACGACGCCCAGGTGCACGTTGGGCAAGCCTTCGGGGCCGTCGTCGAGCCGATCCAGGAGCGCGCCGAAGTCGCTGCGCAAGGCGGCGTGCTCCTCCGCCATCGACGGCGAGCTGTCGATGACGAACAGGATGTCGACGTCGCGCTCGACCACGGTCGGCACATCGAACGTCTCGACGTTGTCCTGCGTCGGATCGACGCGTGACACCGTGCGGTCGACGCACGCGCCGAGCGCGACGGTGAAGAGGGCGGGCGCGAGGAGAGGAGTCAGCGGAGGAAGGCGACGCATGTCGATGAGTGCGTCGGCGACCCGGATTCCGTCACGGCAATCGCAGCCAAAAAAAGACGGCCAGGTCGCCCTGGCCGTCTCTGGCATCCCCCCACGGGATCGCCGATTCGTTTTCGACTCAGCCGACCTCAGTCGATCAAGCGCCCGCCTCGGTCACGCACTGGACCTCGAGCACGGTGCCGAGCGGCGGCGTCGCGCCACCGCGGTTGACCTCGATGGCGAAGTTCTGGGGCGCGTTGGGGCACGCGTCCATGTCCGGGTGGATGCACCAGCACGGCGTGCCCGCGCTGCCCGGATCACACATCGCGACGCCCGGCTGGATCGCCTGGGTGCACTGCGGGATGACCGTCTCCGAGCGATTGACGCTGTCGGGGTCGAGCACGTCGACGACCGAGCACTCCGGCTGGACGCCGTCGATGTTCGGGTTGCGATCGGCGAGCGCCTTGTCGATGCACGGGTTGCCGATGGCCGTCTTGAGCAGCTCGGCGATCTGGATGAGCGCGTCGGACAGGTTGTCGTTGCAGATCGTGGTGAACGTGTTGCGCTCGGGGAAGGCCGAGAGGAACGCCTGCAGGCGGACCGGCGGGTACGCGCCGTCGTCGACGTCGTTCGGGTCACGCGTGAAGCACGAGATCTGCACCTCGGGAACGTTCGGGTCGTTGTTGCGTCGGTCGGGCACGACCGAGAGGTTGCCTGACTCGGCGTCGAAGTTGCCGATGATGCCGGCGACGATGACGAGCTTGGGATCGTCCTTCAGGTTGCGCAGGAAGTCGATGTACCGCTGCACCTCGTACATGTACGTCGAGTTGGTGTCGGGCTGGCAGCCGGTCTTGGGGCCGAGCGTGCGCGGGTTCGGATCGTTCTGACAGCGGACGCCGAACTCGAAGCAGCGGAACGAGGTGCGCGGGCCGAGCTGCGACGAGATGCCGGCGGTGGGATCGCCGAACATCGCGCCCATCTCGGTCGAGCAGTCGTCCTCGTCGGAGACGAAGATGACGGCGAGGTACGCCTCGTCACGGTAGAAGCCCGGGTTCTTGCCGGGCTGGAGCGCGCGGTACATCGACTCGAGCTGCATCTCGAAGCCGCAGCCGGTCGTGCCGAGCGACGCCATGCAGGTGAAGAGCTGGGCCAGGTCGCCCGTGTAGTTCCGCATGCGCGAGCCGTCCTGCTGCGCGATGTCGGAGATGAACGAGCCCTGGAGGCCGAACTGCGAGGCGCAGGTGTTGGACGGTGGACCCGTCAGCAGGTTGCCGTCGTCACCCGACGCGGGGCAGCCCGGCACCTGCTGCGCACCGGCAGCGCCGACGTTCGACGAGAGCACGCCGAGGTGGATGTCGGGCAGGCCGCCCTCGATCTGCTGGAGCACGTTGATGAACTCGGGGAAGTTCGCCACGAGCTGCTGCTGCTCGGCGGCCATCGAGCCCGAGTTGTCGACGACGAAGATGATGTCGAGGTTGCGGTTGATGTTGACCGGGATGCTCTTGTCGAGCACCGGGTCCTGGATCGGATCGACGCGAGAGACTTCGCGGTCGGGGCAACCCGTCAGGGCGGCGAGCCCGGCGATACCAAGCGTGGGAAGGATGAAGCGACGCATGAGGCCTCCAGATGCAGTGCTCAGTGCAAGGGGGTGGCCAGGAGGGTCAAGTCTAGAACGACTGAAGAGTCAACCGCTTAGAAATCAGGTCTGCTTACCGTCCTGCCAACTTGGTTGGCACTGCCAACCGGGTTGCTAGGGTTCCGCCCGTGCGGGCGCATCCTAGATCGAGGCTGGATCACCGCGCAAGGCACTCCTCCGCAGGAACCCCCGGCCCTCGACGGAAATCGTGCCCCCCGAAATCGCGCATGGTAGCTTGGCTTGCGTTGTCCTCGCTCGAGACCTCGTCGAGCCCGGAGTGGGTCGGGCGCGTCGTGCGAACCGCACTCCGGGTACTGATGGTGGACCCCGACGAGTCCACCCGGCGAGCGATCCGTCTCGCGCTCGATGGCAAGGAACCGGCCGAGATCGAGCGGGCGATCGAGGAGCTGGCGGAGAGGACCCTTCGACTCGCGGCTCCGCCGCTCGCTCAGGGGGAACGGGAGCCGCTCGCTCCGGGGGAGCGGGAACGGAACGGGCAGTCGCGGCTGGTGGGGGAGTCGCCGGCGATGACCGAGCTGCGCGCGACGATCGCGCGCGTCGCGCCGCACCGCTCGACCGTGCTCATCCGCGGCGAGAGCGGCACCGGCAAGGAGCT
>ERZ761602.1214-NODE-1214-length-48635-cov-16.187855_pt1 | contig 48635 bp, 38 predicted proteins | sample MGYA00512165_ERZ761602 | MGnify/ENA primary metagenome ERZ761602 (study PRJEB28899, sample SAMN02445085) | bioreactor sludge metagenome | biome: EBPR sludge; isolation source: Thorneside wastewater treatment plant | place: Australia: Brisbane, Thorneside...
GCGTTCATCGACGAGCTTCGCGCCCAGCCCCACATAACGGTCAGCTCCACATAACCACGCAGTTCGGATCAGGCGCCGGCAGGCGAAGTCGTTGCGGCGGCGAGCACGCATCGACCTTGGGACCGTCGTCGGGTGCGCCGACATCATCGCGCTGGGGCAACGAGCGCATCCACCGGACCGTGGCCTGTGGCGTTCCCAGCTCGCGGGCGAGCGCGCTCAGCTCAGGGTCGCGGTTCGCGACGAGGTTCTGAGCGATCTCGGTCATCTCGTCGAGGCACGGGCGGTCGTTGAGGGGAGTGGTGATCATGGGGGTGGTGAGGGTGGCAGGGCGACCAGCGGCGCGTCAGTGACCAGCGCGGCGGGCCAACTCGGCGCGCACGAGGGTGGCGGCGTCGGCCGGTGCGAGCGCCATCAGGCGCGCGATCCATCCGTTGCGCTCGGCGACGGTCGTGCTGTTGATGAGCACCTGCGCCTGGAGGATCTCCGGGAAGCGGAGATGCTTGCTGACGAGCTGCATGTGCGCGATGACGTCCGGCGTCAGCGGGCGCGGCGCTTCGGGCACCAGGCGCGACGCCTCGGGCACCGTGGCGGTGATCGTCGAGGTGGAAGCGGTCACCGGCTCGCGCGCGGGAGGCTCGTGCATGTCGGCGGAGCGGTCGTCGCTGGGCTCGCGGTTGTCGTCGTCATCCTGGCTTGCGTCGTTCTGGGTGATCTTCTCCCCGGGTTGGGTGTCGGTCTCGGGCTCGACGCCGGCAAGGCTGTTCTCGTCGGCGTCGGCGTCGCTCGTGTCGTCGTGCGCGTCGTTGCCGTGCGCGTTGATGACGCCGGTCGGCTCGTGTGTCGCGTCGTCGTCGGCGGCGACGTCGGTCGGCTCATCGAACGGCGCGGACGAGGGGGGCATGCGTTCCTTGAGCCAGTCGACCTGCTTCGCAGCGAAGCGAACGGCCTCGTCGAGCGGCAACGCGCACAAGCGATCGGTGAACATCGCGCGATCCTCCCGCTCCATCGCCCGGAACAGGCGGCGGAAGATCGAGCCGTCCTTCGGACCCAGCTCGTACGAGACCGCGAGCACGTGCGAGACGCGGAGGTGCGCCATCGGATCGGCGACCTCGGGCTCGTCGCTCGCCAGCTCGGCCGGCGCGGTCGGCGCCGCGTTGCGCGGCGAGTCGCCACCACCACCGAAGAGACCGCCGAGACCACCGAGGCCCGCGCCCATCACCAGCTTGGCGACCTCGGCCACGGGCGCGACGGCCTGGCCGACCGACGCGACGAGCTTGGTTGCCTTGGCGAAGAAGTCTTCGCCCTGGGCGACCGTCGCCTCGTCGTCGTGGTGGCGCTCGTCGTCGTCGTGGCCTTGGTCATTGTCGTGGCGATCGTCGTCGTCGTAGCCTTCGTCGGCAGAGACCGCGTTGCGCGGCATCGCATAGACGACGGTCGGCGGTGGTGCGGGTGGCGGCGGCGGAGCGACGGGGACGGGCGGCGGAACAGGCGGCGCGGGCGGCGGCGGGGGCGCAATGCCCTCGCGTCGGAGGAGTAGCTCGGCGAGCAACGTGTGCTCGCGCTCGGCGTGCGCGGTCGACGCGAGTAGGAGCGGAGGTATCGCCTCCAACGTCGACTTCACCATCGCGGTGAGCTGCCCGAGCTGCTGCGTGTGCGCGTCGCCCTGCTGCTTGTTCATCTGCACCTGGCCTCGTAGCGCCTCGGCGAGCAGGTACTCGACACCGCTCATCGCGGTCGGCATCGGCAGTGCCGCCGATGTGCCATACGGCGCGGTCACCGTGGCGCCGTTCCCGGCGACTCCGTTCCGCAACGTACGGCTCGCGTTGCGCGGCGCGAGCGCGTGCATGCCCGTGTCGTCGAAGTCGGGCTCGAGCTCCAGCTCGTCTTGCCCGTCGGCGATGGGCAAGCTCACCGCCGAGGGCACGGTGACGTACGCCGCGTCGACACCGGCGAGCGCCATCTTCTCGGCGTTGAGCGCGTCGAGGCGGTAGCGGCCGGGCTGGTCGCGCACGGCCTCGCGAAACTGGTCGATGCCGATGTCGATCCGCAAGATGAGCGGGAGCCCATCGGGGTCGCGGTAGACATCGAGCGCGCCGCGCTGGCCGTCGCGGAAGCGACGCACACGCCAGTAGGTCGCTTCACTCGGGGGTGTGAAGCGCTCACCCTTGTAATTGAACGCAAGCTCGGACAACGGATTGCCTCCGGCCCCTGCGGGGCTGACGGCGCCGACGCGCGGCGCGAGACCTTGAGAGGTTCGCCGCGTACGTCGGCCGCCGAGATGCGGGCACTACGCGCGACCCACGCGTGCGATCACGTGGCTCTCATATATGTCTCGGTCTGCAAGTCGCCGTGCCATGCCGTTTGCGGCGCATCTTTTTCGAGACCGGCGACGAGCGGCCATCATCACCATGGCGAGAGGTGCTGAGAGAGGCCTGGCGAGTTCTCCGCGAGAGACTCGGCGAGTTCCCCGACGAGAGCCCGCGATGGTGCTCGGGAGGGTGTCCGCGGGAGGGTGTCCGCGAGGGGGGCAACGAGGCCCCGCGGGGGTGTCCGCAAGAGTGTCCGGGAGGGGGGCAACGAGCCACGATCGGGTACCTCGTGGCCCTCCTCCCGAACGATCTCGTTGTGACGTGATCACACGTGGTTCGTCGTGATTAACGGTGCAGATCACCGTCGTGGATCGTCACGTCACCGCGATGCGGCGCGCTTCGGCTCGCTGGCGCGCTGCTCGAACGCGCCAACCGCGGTGACGACGTCGGACACCGAGCGGCGGGCCGCTTCGACACGCCGCACCCGCTCGACACGCCTGGAGGGCGCGCTCGGCGGCGTCGCGGTCGCGGCGGCCCGATCATCCCGTAGCCGTGCCAAGCGTTCGGGCGGGATCCCCAACGAGGCACCGATGTCCGCGATCAGGTCCGGTGGCGCCTGCCGAGCCGAGCGCTGGATCCGGCGCTTCGCGTTGTGGATTGCGTGCGCATCGAGGCCGGTCGCGTCGGCCAGCTCGGCGTCCGTGGTCTCGCCTTGGGCCATCGCAGCCAGAACTGCGATCACGGCGCTGTCGCCGTTGCGGTGGCCGACGATCTCGACCACCAGCCGCCGCGCCAAGTCGGCGAGGTCGGCGTCAATCTCGGTCACTGCGGAAGCCAGCGCGTCCTCTACGTCCGTCCAGATCGCTTCGTCTTGGTCGAGCGCATCGAGCGCGATCTCCGGCGCGGGATCTGTGTCGCGGTGCCGACGGTACGCGTGCCGACACCGATTCTTGATCGCGTCGCGCACATGGGTCAGGAGCGGCACCCTCTCCGGCCGCCACGTCAAGGTTCCCTCCCACGTCGCGGTGAGGATGTCCTGCGCTAGGTCCATGGCGGAGAGGTCGGTAGGAACGCCATTGTGACGATTCCGGGCGATTGCGATGGCAGCCGTCCCCTTCGCGGCATCGAGCATCGTGTTTGTGACCTGTTTGTGAAACGCCGTGCGCCATTCAGCCGAGGGCCAGCGGACGAGGGGGGCGTACTCCTGTGACTCCGTGGACGACATGATTCTCCTTCAAGCAGCCATGAGGGACCATCGCGGAGCGCGCATGGCTCCGCCGCGGACCGGAAGGTACCGATCACCCCCGGTCACGAGCCGTTCCGGCGCTTTGCCGGCTGCACGTGACGACCGAGGACGAGAGCCACGCTAGCGATGGGGCGCGTGACGCGCCACTCGATCGCCCCTGGCCCCCACCAATCCCCAATCGATTGCCGGCGTGTGCCGCCGGTCGCCGCGGATCACCGCGTGAACCTGGCAACGTTCGGAATTCGATTGGGGATTCGAGGGGGCTCGGGCCGCATCCCTTGACGTGGCGCTTTTTCTGGTGTCGACGCGTGGCGGAGGACCGATCCGGAGCTAGGCCGTGGCCCCACCAACAGGTCGCCTCCCATGCGCCAGAAGTCTACGCTCCCCACCCTGCCCACCCTATCCACTCGATCCGGCAACCACGCCGCACCGTCGTGCCTGATCGTTGCCCTGCTGCAAGAGGACACGAGGACGATCCACTGGCTCCCCCAACACAGCGGGCACGTGACGATCGGCCGGTCGCAGCACGCCGATCTCTACATCGACGACACGCGCATCTCGCGCGAACACGCGTACATCGAACGCATGCCCGATCGCATCGTCGTCCGCGCGCGCCGTCGCCTGCGCGTCGATGACAACGACGTCGACAAGGCCGTGATCCGGCCCGGCGAGCGCTTCGGATTGCGCGGCATCGGCTTCATCGCCCTGACCGACGCAATGGTGCGCGCGTACCCGCACCTCGATCGTCTGATCGGCGATCCGTGCATCGTGCGCGATCTCCTCGCGATGCCACGCGGCAAGCACGCCGTTCTGCTCGGCGTCCAAGGCGCGCTGCTCGACGACATCGCGCGGCATCACCACGCCGCGATGACGGGGAACGACGCGGGCTTCGTCGATGCCACCCCTGGCCGCGACGACGATCCGCGAGTACTCGACATCGAGGCCCTGCTGCCCACGACCGTGAACGGGCGGATCTTCATCGATGGACGGAAGCGATACGGGAAGGGCAAGACGTTCGCGCCGCGTCTCGCGCGTCCTCTGTTGGAACGGCTCGCCCGGCCCGAACAGCGAACCGCCATCACGCTCGCCCTGCACAATCAGAAGGAGGCAGACATCGACCTCGTGCTGGCCGGATGCGCGTACTTCCTGATCCCGCCGATCAAGGACCGTCTCAAGAGCGAGACGCCGCTTCGCGATCGCCTGATCGATGCGGCGTTCGAGAACCTCAAGAGCGCATTGCGCGTACGGCACCTTCACCCCGACTTCATCGCGGGACTCGTGAATTGCCCGTGGTCCGGCGACTACAAGGCGCTCCACGCGATCCTGTACTTCGCAGTCTGCGCATGGCTCGACAAGCGCGAGGAGGCGGCGGAGCTGCACGTGATCTACGGGCGGAGGTTGACCCCGTGGCTCCGCGAAGCGGACCTATCTTGGGAGCGGCTCCGCGAGCTCCGTCCCGACGTGGGGCGCTTGCGGCGTGGCACATCGCGGGACGCCGAATGAATCAGCGATCGTCTCGGCAGCTCGAGTCCGGACGTGGCGGACGCATCTCGTGGGCGGTTACCCCATCGCTATCGATGATCGGGTTCCAAGCGGAGACGAGCGGCGATATCATCGTTCGACGGAAGCCATGGACGACGGAGCGCCAACCGGCCGCGCAACGGTCCTCGTCGTTGACGATGATGAGAAGCTGCGGGATCTGCTGGCGCGCGTGCTGCGGTCCGGTGGCTATGACGTCGCCGAGGCCGGCAGCGCGGAGCAAGCGATCGCGCGACTCGCGGCGACAAACGTTCGGCTCGCCGCGGTCCTGACGGATCTCGAAATGCCGGGCATGGACGGTGAGGGCTTGATCGCCCGCATTCAACGCGAGTGGGTGGGCCTTCCCGTCTTGGTTCTGACGGGTGGCCGCCGCCGCATCGCGACGCTCCCGCCGGAGCGTCAGCTCACCAAGCCGGCGGCGCCCGCAGCGATTCTCAACGCGATCAGCGACGCGATCCGCGGGGCTTCGTCGTCCGTAGCCGCGGGGGATCATGACGTCCATGTCGTGACGATCGACGTCGACGATCTGATCGAACTCGACGACGACGACGACGATCCGGACATGCCGTCGCGATGAACCGAGAGCGAAAGCCGGTGTCGATTCGCGCACGCTCACGTGCGGGTGGCGAAGCCACGCCGTCGGTCTTCCGTCTCGTCTTCGTTGACCTCCTGAATCGCTACCGCCGTGAGCAAGGAAAGCGCCACATGCGTGCATCCGAGCTGGCGCGACTCGACGACCGCGCCTTGTTCGCGTTGGTGCAGGAAACCCGCTCGCGCGCGCCACAAGGCACGTGGTCTCGTCGGAGTCGCGTGAAACGCGGTGGATGACCACGGACGCGCGCGTCGCAGTCATCCTTGATTTCCCGCGAGCAGATGCAGGCCGAACGGATCGTCATGCGGCTCGACCGTCGCGCGCGCATCGTAGAACCCATCGCCAACGCCTGCGTCGAATTCGGCGACGGCGCGCGGCACATTCGGGTCGCGCCGAGCCGCGCCACCCGCTCGGCCCGTGCGCGCGTCGCTGACCTGGCGGGCCACGGCGGCGACGGTGCGCGGCCCGGCGATGCCGTCGACTGCGAGCCCGTGCTCGGCCTGTTTCGTCGCGACGTCGAGCGCGAACGCCGAGCTATCGACCTCGGCATTTCCAAAGATCAGCGCCGACACCTTGAGCTTCCGGATCCACTCCGGGTTCTTACGCCGCGCCCGGCGGATCTGGCGATCAGTCAGCGGCACCTCCGTCATCCGCGCCTCCACCGTGGCGCGTTCGTCGTAGACGTCGTCGCCGGCCGCGTCGTCGAAGTCGACGACGGTCCGTTGCTCGTCGCGGAGCGACCGCTGCACCGGAGTCAGCGACTGCGTAAGCGTTCGCTTGCCGGGCGAGACGCCCGAGACGCCGCTGTCGCCGACGGGTTGCATGCGGTCGTGTGTCATCGTGTCGCGAAACATCAGGCGGTTCCCTTCTCGTCGACGATCTCGGCGATCACGTCGAGTGTCGACTGCGTGCCCTTGCACCAGCGCACGCGCACGCCGCGCGCCGCCAGTTGGCGCACGCTGGCCTCGTCGATACGGTCAGCGGCTCCTTCGATCACGACGTGGGTCGGCGTGACGCTCGTGACGAGCTGCATGAGGGTGCTCGACGACGAGGCCCACATGAGCACGATCCCGCGCGCCCCACAGGTCGTGCGCGCCCGGCGCGCGAGCGCTTGGTCGTCGGCGACAAGCACAATGAACGCGCGGCGACTCGAGTCGTTCGCACTCGGCAACGGCGGTGCGCCAGCGGACCTGGTGGGTGAGAGCTTCGCAGCCGTTGGCTGCTGTCTCGTCCTGGGCGGCGCGGGAGAGCTGCCAGCCTTCGTGAGCACACGAAGCCGCACCGTTCGGATGCGCTCGCGTAGCTCGTCGCACGTCGACGCGCGCGCCGCGCTGGCGGTCATCGATGCCTCGCCGACGCGCGCATAGAGGCGATTCAGGAGTCGCACCAGCTCGGCCTGCGGCATCGCCGCGAGCGCCGCGTCGTCTGCGTCGAGATCGGGATCGCTCATGGCGGCGAGGTTCCTCGCGCCGAGTGCGTGCGCACGCGCGCTCTCGCGCGCACGTAGTCGACGAGGCCGACCGCGGTGGAGAGCGACCGCGGCTCGTGCGCGCGGATCTGGCCCGCGAGCTCGCCTGCCTCGTGAAAGATCAGCTCCAGCCCTTCGCTATCGCCGTGCTGGCCGGGCGCGAGGGGACGGTCCCACGGCACCGGCCCAGCCTTGCGTGCTGCGTGCAGTAGTGCGTCGGAGGTCTCGGAGCGAATCGTGTTGCGCACGCGTTGACCGAAGACGCGCGCCGACCAGCCCTTGGCCGGAGGCGTTGCGGTCATCGCCGCATCGATCGCAGCTCTCACGAGGTCTGCCGGCGAGCGGACGGTCACGCGCGCCCACGAGAGCATGATCGCGCGAAGCTCGGCATACGCCAGCGCACGCAGCATCTCGTCCACGCTCGTGAAGGAGGCGAGATGCGCACGCGCCGTTGGTTCCTGTGACGCGCACGTGCCCGCGGCCGGGCTCGGCTGCGTCGGCTCATCGTCGCCAGAGAGTGGGTAGGTCGTCATCGCGCTCCGTGTTGCGTCGTTCGCCACAGACTACGGACGCGCGGCGCAGAAATCCCTCGGTGGCAACGGTCGACCGGAGAAACGGCGGAACGTGGTCAGCCGCGCACGCAGATCGCCGACCGTCCGCGCGAGTTTGGAGTACCGCGCGCACGTCCAGGCTAGTCGTCGCCCAGGTCGCGGAAGATGCTGCGCAGGAACTTGTTGACCGTCTCGTGGCTGATGCCGAGGCGCGCGGCAGCGGCGCGGCCCGAGCGCTTCTCCTCGATCCACGCCGCGAGGATCGCGGCGCCCTTCTCGATCTCTTCGAGGTTCTGGCGCCAATCGCGACGGAGGAGAGCGTTCCTCGCGGCTGGCTCGATCTCCGCGAGCCGGCGGCCGGCACGTCGCATGAGATCGTCGAGCATCCGCGGTATGTCGTCCTGGCGGCTGCGTACCGCCGGCAACGTGAGCGTGGGCAACGACAGCGGTGTGTGCGCGAGGAACAGGCGGCGAACGTCGCGCTCGTGGCGCGCGGCGATGATCGGACGAAGATACAGCGGTGGCTCGCGATCGATTCCGAGCATCGCCTGCACGAACTGTCCGACGAGGTGTCTCATCTTGACGGTACCCAAGTCGAGAAAGACCGTGCCCCCACGATGCGCGACTAGCTGACGGCGCGAGGTGCGCTCGTCCGGTACGACGTAGAAGGGCAGCTTGCTCCGCGGAGAGGCCGCGTGAATCGCACGGGCCAGCTCCTCCTGTTCACAACCCGGCGGGCCGATCAGCGCGATGGGATGATTGCGGGCGATCTCGTTGATCGCTTCGTCGACATCTCGGTGCGCGTCGAGCCCCATGCTCCAGCGGAGCCGCTCGCGCAACTCGCACTGGTCCTTGTTGAGCGGCAACACGCGCGTGTCCCCGAAGCGCACGATCCGGCCGGGGAGCATGGCGACCTCGCCCTTGATGTCCTCGCCTTCGTCGTTGTACGTGCCGTTACTCGAACCCAGATCGCGCACGCGCCAACCCGTCGCGTGGCGGATGATCTCCGCATGAACCAGCGAGACCTGCGTCGACGGCAGCCGCACGTCGGCACGGGCCGGCGGATCGGTCGGCCGCGGGACGCGACCGACTGTGAACCGCTCGCCGAGCGCGGTGAGATCGATCGGAGCGGCGCCGACACCGACTTGACGCAACTCAGTCGCGGGCGGCAGCGGCGGCAGACGGATGACGTCGTCGGACGTCATCGGATCCGTGGAGCTTGACTTGGGCTTGGTCATCGCCTCATTCCTCGCGTCGCCGTCGATCGCACACAGGTCCGGAAACAGCTTGGCCCTTCTGTGAGGAGGCGGTCATTCGTCGTTACCTTCGTTCGTGTGGCGACTACCGCGACTTCAAGGAACGCTCGAAAGCCTCCCACTCCTTCGCCGCCCAGTCCGACGCGCGTGCCTTGCGAAGCTCATCGGCATGCCATCGTGCCCACGCGCCCAACTCGTTAGCCGCGGCACGAAGTCGATCGCCGGAGTCGAGGTCCGAGATCAACATCATGACGCCGAGCGTCGGCCGCTCATCCGTGTTCTTGGGATCCGGTCCGCGACAAGGCGCCCCGAGCCCGTCAAGGAGATCCGCCTGGCGCCTGGCGGTCTCGACCGTCGGCAGAAGCACATCCGCCTGAATCGTCGTGCGGTCTGGTGCGGTCATTCTGGTGATGTCCCTTGCGATGCTGTCGTAGCGGCTCTCGATGGCGCCACACAGAGAGTTGAGGCGACCGCTCGTGACAGCATGACGAAAACCGTCCCCATTTGCCTTGTCCACCTCGATCCTCCAGAGGAGTAGGAACAACACACTGGAAAGCGCGACGACGGTCAACGCGAGTCGAGGTAACCAGGTAGGCACTACGCTGGGGCTGCGTCTCTCGGTCATGTCAGCGATCCTCCTTGTTGACGGCACGCATCCAGTTGATCACCTCGTCACTGATACCTCCGTCGATCGGCGATGCAGGGCTCTTCTTCATGGGGTCCCACGGATCGAGCTCGACGACGTCCACATCGCCGGCCCGAGCGCGCTGAACCTGATCGGCGTACTCGCCGAACGCCGAATCCACCCACGAGATGAAGCGCGGAGGACGCTTCGCCCAATCGACCGGCTCGGCATCGTCCTTCGCGACCATCGCGCGCCGCAGACGCCCGCGGTACTTGAGCTGGACGATCTCGCGCCGCCCGAAGTCGTGGTCCAGATCCTTGCCTACGTCGTCGATGTTCTGCGCCTCGAACCGCGCCATCAGCTCATCCACGCGTTGCTTGTACATGCTCGTAGGGTGAAGGTCGATGTGGTACGCGAAGAGCAGCGCGACGGCTTCCTGATCGTTCAGGACGACCATCGCTTGCTCACCGATCGTCTGACTCATCTGTCCAGCGCTGTGGAGGAGCGCGTCGAGAAATGCCTGCCGTCCCGTTTTTTCAGGAGCGGGATTGTTCACGCTCGATCGAACCGAATTGCGAATACCCGCAGACATCTGCTTCCAACCGAGGAGCACGTGGTCGGGGTTCATGCCATCCATGGGCATCTCTTCGATGGTCACCATGCTGCTCGGGTCAACGCCCGGCAACTTGGTGCGGGGAAGGCGCGTAGCCCTCTTGCCAATCTCCATCAGTGCCGACCCGACAGCGAGGCTCGCGACTCCGAAGAACAGCTCGGCCATGAAGCCCCAGTTGTTGGTCGACCTCGTCATCTCTTCGACGTGCTTCAGCGTGACCGCGATCGCGAAGTTCTGATGCGCTAAGCCGACTCGATCCTTGAGATCCGAACGAAGCAGCCGCCGTGCGTCGGGCGACAGCGAACACTGCAAGATGTCGCCGTGCCCTTCGCGCTCGCAATAGAAGCCCTCGTCGATGATCGGGATGCCCATTCCGGCGCCCACGGGTTCGTCGACCGGCTCGACAATGGTCGGCGTATCCGACGGAGGCAGCTTGGCGTCGATGTTCTCGAAGTGGGTCCGCGCCTCGACGAAGCGATCCTCGAGATCCTGAGCGCTCAGGAGCCCCGCGCGCTGCATGTCCGCGAGCGCGTCGCGAACGGCGCGACCCTGCACGGCGAGGCGCTTCAACGTTGCCTTGCCATGCGTGGTCATCATGCCGGGAAGCGCCTCGCGCATGCGCTGCGTGACGCGCTCCAGGTCGTCGAGCCGCCGCGGAGCATCGCGCTCGGGCGTACGCGGAGCCATGCGGTCTACTGACGGCGCAAGCCCTTTGGCGCCGTCAGCGCGGTGCTGGACCGCCGGACGCGGCGACTGCGTGCCCGCGTGTGTGTCGAGCAACGACTCCGCGGATTCGCCCCGCACCACACGATCGGCCACGGCGTCCGCGTGCTGCTCGTACACGTCGCCCGACTCGCCGACGCCACCCTTGAGCTGCACGCCTCCTCGCTGCTGCACGACGTGCGCGGCCTCGTGCGCTGCGGTGTGCAGGTCGGGCGCTTGCTTGAACGCGACGCGACTGCCGGTCGCGTACGCCGTGGCGCCCATCGCGTCGGCGGCGTTCGCCGCGCGACCACCGACGTGCGCCTCGATGCCGCTCACGTCGTGACGACCGAATGACGTCTGGATCGCCTGCGCGTGCGGAAGCGAGGACGATCCTCCCGCGACGCCATCGGCCGCAATCGCGAGCGTGTCGTCGGGAGACGGAGACGCGCCCGGCGCGCGCTCGCACTGCACCGGCCCGACGCCGAACGGATCGCGCTCGAAGCCGTACTGCGTCGCGGCCGACACCTTGAGCTGCACGGCGAGCGCTTCTTTTACTTCGCGCGGCGCCTCCTGGGGCAACTCGTGGGACGGACGCGCGGGCAGGTCACGAGCCGTGGCGCCGCCGCCAGCTCGGAGCGAGCGCTCCGGCGTCGGCGAGGTCGTGTGCGACTCCGGTACGCGACTTCGATCGTGCATGCTCATCCCTGACTCCTGCTCGCGGCCGAGGCTTCGACCGTTCTGTACCCTTGTTCTCACCCAGCCTACGAGCGCCACGCGACCAGAATCCCCTCGTGGCAACGGTGGCGCCGGAGAAATGAAAACCGTTGCCACGCGTAGGGCGAGCAATCATCGGGACATCGCGACCACTCACCCGTGACGGGTGAACGGCGCACGTGACGTTGGACCTTGCTCGGTAGGGTGCGGGAAACGATGATGGGATGCGTCATGCCGTACGGTCGCCTGCCATATGTCCTTGCCCTGGTGCCCATCCTTGTCGCCTGTAGCGACGATGGCGGCTCGCCCTCGGACCGCAGTGCTTCGATGGCCGGACGAGTCGCCATCGCCGGCCAGTCCTCCGCTGTCGCTGGTGCGAGCATCGCGGTCGACCAGATCCGCGTCGACGATGCGAGTGGTGCCGTGCGCGAGCACATCGGCGACACCGTGAGCGATGCGGAGGGGCGCTTCCAGCTCGACGGCTTCGGTGAGCGAAACGGTCTCTTTCTCGTGACCTCGTCGGGCGGGAGCTTCCGCGACCTCGTGAGCGGCGAGAGAGTCGAGCTCGACGCGTCGGATCAGATCCGGACCCTGATCACACTCGACTTGTTCGAGGAGCGAACCGACGCGCTCGTGAGCGGCGTCGGCCACCTGACCGAAGTCCTGGCACGCCAGCGGCTCGCCGCGGGGCTCCACGCCGACCTGTACGAAGCGAGAGAGTTCGCCGCGACCCACGTCGATGCGCACTTCGGAAGTGTGACGTGGCAGCGCATCGATCCGGCGCGTCTCGATATGCCCGCGGCGAGCGCGACGGATCCCGTGCGGGCTGCGCTCGTCGCCGAGGCGTGGGCCATCCTGACGAACGGCATCGCCACGGCCGCGGGAGCCTCGCCTCAAGAAGTGAACGTCTTCTCGCTCATGAAGGCGTGGGCGACCGACCTCGCGGCCCCACCGTTCGACGGCCAAGACAACAACGATAACGCGCACGGCTCGGGCGTACAGCTCGGCGAATGCCCCGCCGTCCCGGATGGCTGCGTCCCAGCACCTCCGGCACCCGCATGCTCGCTCGGCTCGTGCCGGACGGAGTGCGATCTGTACTCGGGCACGCCGCGAGCGGCGCTGTCCGGTGCGCTCCTCAAGCTCGTACGGTCCGACTACAACCAGACCGGCCTTCTCGACACGGCAATCCTGCCCCTTGCCCGCACGATGGCCGAGAACACCGACGAGGTGCTCTTCACGGGCTGCGTCGACAACCTCGATCGTTCAGCTCCATCGATCTTCTTCGAGAGTCCGACCCCGGCGGATGGCGCTTTCGTGCGCGGCACGATCTCCGTGCGTGTACGCGCCGTGGACGACATCGATACTGACCCCGATCTCGTACTCCTGAACGGGCTTGTCGATGGCGACGGCGACGACAGCAACGCGGTCGCCACCGCCGAGGTCTCGTCGACGGCTGACGGCCCACTGACCGTGCAGGCCAGGGCGACGGACGCCGCCGGCAACAGCTCGATGACGAGCCGTACCTTGAATTTTGACGACACCGATCCACAAATCACGCTCGCGCCGACGGGCTTCTACGTGCAGGGCGCGGACTGGTGGACCGGAAACCCGACGCCGGTCGTCGGCGGCACGATCACCGAGGCCAACCTCGATGTTGTGAATGTATACGCCGACAACGTTCTCCTCGGCGGTGCGTCCGTGACAGCGAGTTCGTGGTCGTTCACACTTCCCGCTGGCGCGGTGCCGGGTCTTGCGGGCATCGAAGTCCGCATCGAGGCGCGCGATCGTGCCGGCGGCATGGCGACTGTCACGCAGCGCATCCGTTACGATGCGACGCCACCCGTGATCGCGCTCCCCGATTCGAGAGTGCGCGATGAGAGCGCCGACACGATCACCTTCAGTCAGGTGCTCGACCCGATCTTCGGTGTGCCTGTCTACAACCCGACGCATGATCACAGCGGCGCCGAAGTCACGCTTGGGCCATTGACCGTGTGCGATCTCACCGGTGCGCCCAGGGTGACAAAGTACGCCTACCTGCTCGACGAGTTTCCGGCGTACGCGAGTGAGACAGGAGGCAACGGTCCAGGCGGCAGAAACCCGCTCCGGTGGGCCATGACCATCTCCGACGACGGCGTCGGGGTCGACTTCGCGACGGTGGCGTATCGGGTTCGTGATGTAGCAGCAAACACGTTCCCGCTCGATTGGACACCCCTCACGGGCACCGGCTCCTACACCGTCAACCTGTTTCGTGCGGCGGCAAGCGGACCGTCGATCGCGTTGCTGGGATCCAAGGAAGGGTTGTTCGAGATCCAGTTCCGCGGGCGTGATCGTCTCGGCCGGGACGCTCTGCTGACAACGCGATGCTGGAATCATGTTCTGTTGGCCGCTCCTCTCGTGTTCGGTTTCCCATCGGTGACTATGCCTGGCGGGCCGTCCGCGCCTACGAACGGTCCGGCGGGCTCCGGTAAGTACGGGCTGACCGCGGCGAACTTCTCTCTTGCGGACGCAAGCTCACCCTTCGATCCAATCTCGATGCTTATGAACGCGCCGACGCCTGGCGTTCCGAGCGGCGTAGGGTTGATGCAGTTTCCTGTGTACAACCCCACAAACGAGACAGTGTACCTCTCGGTCGATCTCGTGAAGCCAACGACCGGTGTAGCAGCGAAGCGGTACTACCAGAATCGGTGGACGTACAACGAGTCGACGGTGAACGTCACGTGCGGGACCGACCCCGGCGGCGGGCCAGACATCACGACGCCCGGGTGTGAGCCGGTATCGAACCCTGGCTCGGGTACAACGACGATCTTTCCCTCGATGGGCGTCGACACGACACCCATTCCGCCGTCCAACTACTCAGTCCGCGTGTGGGAGGAACCAGTGGGAAGCGGCAGCTACGCGGAGCTGACGCAGTGTTCGGGATGCAGCACCACGGCACCCGCCCCCGACACCGCGACGCGCACCCGCGTAACGGTGATGATCCCACCGAGAGGTTCTCCGATCGGAGCGCCTCCGCCGCGGAAGTTCTGGATCGTGCCCGTGCTCGTCGGACCGATCGGTTTGCAACCTAGTGCCCCGGGACCGTACACCGAGTTCTCGGCGGGTGGCGCGAACATGAGTGGTGCGGTCGACGAGACTCGAGCCGGCTGCGTCGAGTACACGCAAAATCCGCCGTATCGCTGCACCCGACGTCGAACGTATAGACGGTTTCGCGCGACGTGGCACGCAGAGGTAACGGGCATCGCTGCGACACGTGCCTTCGTCCGCACATCGTGGACCACCAGCGGTGACGGCGTGCCAACGTACGTCACACCGAGCGACGGTCGCCGCGAGGCCGATATCGTGAACTGGATCTCGGACGAACCAACGCAACCCAATTGAGAACACACACAGTGGAGACTCGTTCATGACTCGCCTCACGTGGATCGTTCCTTCCCTTGCCGGACTCGTTGCCGGTGCTGCGCTCGTCGTCGCGTGCAGCGACGACTCTCCCAGTGATGCCGACGCAGCCGCGTGTGATTGTCCGGCCTCAGAAGCCCCAATCGCCGGTCGCGTGATGTCAGTGACGGCCCCGACATCCATCGGCGCCAACAGCTCTGGAGGCTTAGCGGCCCAATGTCCGACTGGCGCAATCCTGCTCGGCGGTGGCTGCCGACTTGACCTCGGTCTCGACGATCCCGATGTTCATGTTTCCGTCGCCGCGCCGAGCACCGCTCTCCCTGAGGCATTCGCCTGCCAGTGGGTCTCGACGAGCAGTCAGACACGAACCGCTGTCGCCGTGGCACGCTGCCTGGTGCCGGCGCAGTAGGCTGATCGGGAGCAAGCCTCAACAGATGGGAGAGAATCGAATGCGCAACGCTTCGTCGAGCCTGATGATCGTGCTCGTAGCGATCGTCCTTAGTCCTGCTTGCTCGTCGCCGCCCGCATCTCCCTTCCTCGAGCCGCTGTGGAGACTGGATGTCGGGCCTAGCGGCGCGTCAATTCGTAGCGCCGGCTCCGCCGCAGACTCGGTCGTTGTATCCGTGCCGACAGGATCCAGCGCGCTACTTGCTTACGTCGAGCAGGGTGCGCTCGCGTGGTCGAAGGAGATTCCTTCAGCATCGGATCTCGCTGTCTCGCCGAATGGCCGGATCCATTACCTCGACAACATCAGGAACTCAGAGGTGCATCGAATCGAGCCTTCGGGCACCGAGCTCTCCTCCTTGACTGTCGGTCCCGAGCCGGCGCAGCTCGTCGCTGCCCACGACACCGCAGCGATCGTGGTGCAGTCCGTGGCCATTGGGATGACCGGTGTCCGCGTTCCAAGGGTCGTCAGCGTGTCGGCCGCTAGCACGGTGAATTGGGAGCGCACGATCGACATCGGAGGTCGGTGCCTATTCGCAGGAGTCCTGCGTGAAAGGAACGGTGTGCTCGTCGTCGGCGGGCTCGACGGCGAGAACGTGAACAACGGATGCGCGAGTTCCGTTGAGAGTCGCATCTGGTTGGCCGCGATCTCCGCAAGTGACGGTTCACTTCTGTGGTCGCAGGTCGCTTCACCCACGGGAGCGATCAGCGACATCGCCATCGGCGACGATCTCATCGTCGCGACGGGCGACTTCGGCACGCTGGCAGTCGACGCCGACGGCAACGAACGGTGGTCAGCGCTTGAAGCCAGCTACCGGACGGGTATCGAGATCGTTTCGCCAGACTATCTCGTGATCGTCGAGTTCGCGCGCGTGTATCTCATGAACGCGATCGATGGGACCGAGTCGGGCGACTTCGTCGAGGTCCGGGAAGCGCAAGACGGCCGCGTGTTCTTCGACGGAGCGGATACGCTCTACGTCGCGGGCGCGCGACGCCGCGACGGTCAATCGCGGCAACCTGCCGTGGCTGCACTACGAGTGAACGTTCCGGACGAGTGAATAGCTCCGTGACTCACCCAGCTCAGACTATTGACCGCGCCGGCAAGTACCGGCTCGGCGAACTGCTCGGCGAGGGCGGGATGGCGCGCGTCTACCGTGGCGCGATCGTCAGCGCAGAGGGATTCCAGCGCGAGGTCGCGATCAAGGTCGTCCTGCCCTCGTTCAGCTCAAACCCGGTCTTCTACGAGATGTTCAAGAACGAGGCGTGGCTCGCCTCGTTGCTGCATCACGACAACATCGTCGCCGCGCTCGACTTCGATCGCGGCGTCGATGGCAACGTCTTCCAAGTCCTCGAGTACGTCCATGGGCGGGATCTCGAGAAGCTCTCGCTCTCGGGCCCGGTGCCGATGCCGGTGGCCGCATACATCATGGGCGAGGTGCTGCGCGGGCTCGCCCATGCGCACGCAGCCACGGCTCCGAGCGGCAAGGTGCTCCTGATCGTTCATCGAGACTGCACGCCATCGAACGTCCTCCTCACCTACGACGGGCGCGTGAAGGTGTCCGACTTCGGCGTCGCCAAGGCGATGCACGCGACGAACGCGACGCAGTCCGGAACGGCGAAGGGCAAGCCGGCCTATATGAGCCCGGAACAGCTGGAAGGCGCGCTCGATCTCGACGGGCGTTCCGATCTGTTCGCCGTCGGTGTGATGCTGTGGGAGTTGCTCGCCGGTCGCCATCTGTTCGTGAAGTCGACCGATACGCAGGAGTCGGTCATCGGCCGCGTGCTCATGTACGGCAAGGGGCTGGAGCCGCTGGAGGATCTGGGGCAGATCAATCCGCTCGTGCCCGCCGGGCTTCATCAGCTCATCAACAGCCTGCTCTCCCCCCGCCGGCAGGATCGGCCGGTCGATGCCGCGTCGACGCTTGCGCGGTTGCGTCCATGGATCCCGCCCGACGGCGCCGAGCAACTCGCGGCGCTCATGGCGAGCCGATTTCCAAGGGACGCGCGGCGGCCCGGCGGCTCGGCCGAGCTGGTCACCGTGCATGGCTCGTATGGCCCGGCCGGTACCTCGATCGCTGCACAGAACACGACGGCTGCGACCGTGGGCGAGCTCGCGAAGGCACGGCGCGCGGGCGGACAGAGCCGGCGCTGGCCGCTGGTCATCGCGCTCGTTGCCGTCAGCGTCGTCGCCATCGTTACCGGTGTCGTCTTTGCGACCGGAGACGGCGACAAGCCTACGGAGACAGCGACGGCACCCGGCGCAGCATCCGCCACGGCAGCGCCGCCAATCATCGATGCGGCGCCAGCGGCGACGACGATGGACGATGCCGGGGCAACCGCGCCGTCCGCTCCTTCGACTCCGCTCGACGCGGCGCAGCCCACGCCGATCGATGCAGGCGCTCCGCCTGTCGACGCGGGGAAACGGAAGCGGCCGAGCGGAACGCGTGGCGACAAGCGCGGTACAGGCGAGCGGGACAACTTCGTCGAGTACGACCTGGGAGGAAGCGGAAAGTGATCACACCCCCGCGAATCGTATGGCTCGTCGTCGCGCTGGCGGCGACGAGCGTCGGAACCGAGCGCGCTGCGGCGCAGCCGGCGCCTCCCGCCGGAAATGCCGCGAAGCCGGGCGAGGCCACGGTGCTCGTGCCGCCGCAGGGTGGGACCGCCGACGTCGCCGCGCACATGAACACGAACGTGCTCCTGACGTTCCCCTCACCGATCGCTTCCAAGGTGGTCGGGTCGAGCCGTGATTGGGACGTCAAGGAGTTCACTGACGGGATCTTGGTGCGCGCCAACAGCGACAAGGCCGCGCCCGCGACGCTCGCGCTCGCGACTCGGGACGGGCAGATCAAGGTGAACATCACACTGCGCGTGGTGCCGGCTAGCGAGCAGGGCATGACGCTGGTGCGGTTCGTCTCGGCCAGCGCCGAGGATGCGTTCAGAGCGGCAGTGGACGTCGAGGTCGAGAAGCGCACGGCGCCGCTTCGCGCTGAGCTGGCTGCGTCGAAGAAGGCGCTCGATGCGAAGGTTCGCGATCGCGCCGATCGTATGGTCGCGGCCAAGCTCCTCCGACGCCTGGAGCACGTGAGCCTCAAGGGACACGCTCGGAACGACGACAACGTGATCGTCCACCTCAAGCGAGCCGTGTTCCTGGGCGACGATGCCTACCTCCTCTTCGACATTCAGAACCGATCTGGCAGCGCGTACCGGCTCGCGCGTGTTTTGGTTCGCGGACCCCGCGGAAGCGATCACACTGGCCCCGCGAGCCTGTCGACCAGCGCGCTCGACGCCGCCGACGAGGGGCTGATCGGCGTCGTGGCCGGCGGCTCGACGGGGACTGCCGTCGTCGTGCTCCGCCAGGTCGACTCCGTGCTCGGCCAGCCCTTGACGCTCACCGTCGAACAGCCCGCTGGCCGCGGACGCATCACCCTGGATCGTGGCATCGTCCTGCGATGAAGTGGGCGGGGATTGTCGCGGCCCTTCTGCTTGGGCTCTCGTCCGTAGCACGAGCCGATCGCTACGAGGCGGCGATCAGCGTGCAGCCCCACGGTGGGCTTGCCTGGGTGCGCGAGGAAGGCGCCAGCGCCCCCGAGCGCGTCCCGGGCGGAGGCGCTGTCATGCGGATGAGCTACGGCCTTCGCGACTGGCTGGCGGTTGATGGCGAGCTGGGCATTGCCACGTTGGGCGCAGCGACGTTCGATGACGTCGAGGTCTCGATCGGTGGTGCGCCGGCCTCGCCGCAGTCGCTCACGCGCACCACGCAGAGCGCGCGCTTCCTGCTCGGCGCGAACCTACGCCTCGGCGTCGCGTGGATCCCGACGTTCTCCCTTGGGCTCGGAGCACAACTCCGACGACGCGGCGACGCGAACGTGTCCGGCAGCGATTTGGTGCCCGTCGGTCGCGAGGGTGGGATCAGCGTTGATCCCGTCGTGGCCGTACGCGCCGGGATCGAACGCCGCTTGAACGCGCGGTGGCTGGTCGGTGCCTCTGTCGGGCTCTCGCGCGCCGTGACGTCGCCGGCCATCGATTCTGCTGAGGTCGCGGTCGTGGTCTCCCGATGTTGGTATCCGTCGTGGGGACCCTGAGTTTGGAACGCGCGAGAGGATTCTATGGAACAGCAGACGACGCGCCGACGGCGCAGGGAAACGGCGGAGACGCCAATCAAGTACGGGGTTGGGGGCTGGCTGGCGAAGCCTCCGCGCGATCCGATCACCGCACTTCACTTCATCGGGCGCGGCTTCGAGTCCCACTTGATCCTGCGATGAACGAGATCCGCGTCGGGCGGGCCTTCCCGCCGGACGTCGACGTTCATGTTCCGTTCGGCATCGTCTCGCGGCAACACGCAACCCTGCGTCGCGACGGTGAGGGCCTGCGCGTGACCGACGGTGCGTCTCAGAATGGGACCTCGACGGCGTACCTCAACGAGCAACGCACGTGGCGGCACTCCGCCGACCAAGAGGGTCCAAAGCTTCACGCTGGCGATCGGCTGTACCTCGGTAGCATCCAGGCTCGCGCTCTGGATGACCGAGGGCGGCAACTTGTCGAGTTGCTGTCGCGCTGGATGCCGCGCGAGAACTATCGGGCGGTCGATGCCGCCGTCGAAGCGATCCTCGTGCAGCGTCCGCTCGTGCTGAACGATACGCGCGCCAAGTACGTGGAGGAGCTGGCGCGCGGCATCCACGCGCTTTCGGACCGACGCGAGTTCCCGTTTACCGTGATCGAGAAACCACCCGGACTCCCGCGCGCGTTCGAGAAGGTCTTTACGCGGGGAGGCTGCGGGGTCGTATTCATCGACCTGTGGAAGACGCCCAAGCTCCCGCGCCGGTTCGTCGAAGCGCTCCTGTCGAAGCACTATCATCTCTGGCCGATGTTCGTCGGGCACACCGAGGAGCTCGATCTCGACCTGCGCGTTGCGCTGTCACGTGGTCAACACGTCCCGCATTACGAGCCGATCGAGATTAGCTTCCCGGAGGAAGTGCGCGAGCGCTTCTGCAAGGAGAACCCGATCGTGAAGCCGCGCCCGCCCGCACGTCGTCGGCCGGCGAAGTCATCCGGGCGGAAACGGAAGCCCCGGAAGCGGGGCCGCTAGAGAGAATGGAGTTGAGGGAATGGCGTCTGACAACGAGGCCGTGTTTTCGTTCTTGAAGCAGCGAGCCAGCTTTGTACGTACGTATCCGGGTGTGGAGGCGTTCGTGGTGTGGGGCGCAGCCGCCGACGCGCTCGCGCGTATTCACGCGCGACGGCTCGGCACATCGTTCTCGCCGAACGGGAAGTGTTTCGCCGCCGCACTCGTCGATCTCACCCGAGGTGGCAGCGTCGATCTCTCGACGGTCTCAGTTCCCCTCTTGAGAACGAAGTTGAGGCACCTCGCCAACGAGCCCAATGCCGACGCAGCGACAGTCGCTCTCGCAAGAGCGTTCGCCCACGGCCCAGGCCGAGGGCAGATTTGGTCGATGCGTGAGGATCTCGCGTCGGCGAGCGGAGTGCGCGCCACGCTCGTGGGAACTCCCCAACAGCGTCTGCTCGATCGGTTCAGGTACTCGGATGTTCTCTATCGCGAGTACCGATGCGCTTTCGTCCACAGCCTCGACGGCGGTTCTTCTACGTCGTCAGGCATGGGTGATCCGCGTGAGGCCGTTGCGCCGGCCTACATGAACTACGGCTATCTCGACGGCGACCCGTCCGATCCGCGTGGACCGCAGAGCAAGCCTCCGGTCAAGATCACGTTTGGGCAGCCGCTGCTCGCGAAGTTGCTCGACGAGATGCTCGCTCGCGAAGAACAGGAGTGTCGCGCAGCGGGATACGAGGTGCCACGGTACGCAACGCACGACGACGACTGACCGGAAGGCCTTCGCGAAAACAACGGATCCGTGCGCTCGACGAGGAGGCAGGTGTGCAAATTCAGCTCACTGGCCATAGTCGACAGGTCGAACCTATTGCTTGACAGGGATGGGAAGAACACCCATAACGCGCTCATGAACAAGGCGATCTGGGTGTTCGTCGTGGCGGTGTCTGCTGGTTGCGGCAGGAGCGAGGCCGCCGGGGAATCCTGCGAGGAGGCCGTGCGCAAGGGGACCGCGACGATCCGAAAGGCCGGCGCTCCGAGCCCTGATGCTCCGAACCTGGTGGCGCGGTGCCTGCGGGAGAAATGGTCGCCGGCCGTTCGCGCGTGCGCCAGTCATGCAACGTCGACTGCAAGCCTCGAATCGTGCGCCGGCACCGCACGTGGCGTCGCCGATGAATCGACGTTGCATCGAATCGGATCGATGGCCGACCAGCTCGCTCGGCTCGGCGAGCACTCAGCGCCAACGAATACGACGATCCACACGCCGAACGTCGCCGACGAAAACGGCCCCTCCGCAGCGCTGGAATCTCATCTAGACGAGGTACGCGGCTTCTGGATTGAGGACGTGTACCCAGCGAAGCGAGAACACCGGCTGGGGAGTCGGGACTGGCCAAGCGAGATCCCTGACGAGGCGCGGCGCGGGCTAGATGCGATCGCACGTTCGGCGTTCACCGCGGCGCGTGAGCGCGGGGCCTTCCCCGCTGGCGCGACGCCCCTTACGCCGTCGCTGGCGTGTTGTGACGATCTCGGAGCGCGGTGTTCACCCGAACCGAGCATCTGGAAGAACGCTCCCTGGAACGCGCTCGATTTCGACATCGACGAATCGCATGAGTTCCAGTTCGCCTATGTCAGCCATGGCGACACATTCGACGTGTACGCGGTAGGAAGCCCTCGATGCGAGTCGATCGCAGCCGTATGGTGGATGCGCGGAGGAATCACGGACAGTGACTCACTCTGGACCGAGACCTCGCTCTGGACGTCACCGCCTACCGATTGAGCTGATCGTGATGCTCGCCGGATCTGCCTGGTCTTTTTTGCGCCAGGGAAACCTGTATCGAGCAGCGGCGGATGCGAGCACGCGGCCGTCCGCGACCGAAGCAGCGAGCGATCAAAACCGACGTGGCTTGTGAGTGAGATGGAACATCCCGCATCGGTCGCACTGGTACACGCGGAGCACGAGCCCGAAGTTGACATCCATCTGGTGTCGCGCGACCTCTTCCGCATCGTGGTGTGACTGGTACGCGCGCTTCCGGGTGCAGTCGATGGTGCGACACACGCTGTCCTCCTGGTGAGTGGCTTGACGGCCGCTCGTCACGGTCGGCACTCACCATCGCGCCCCCACAGCAATCCGTCAGCCGGCGTGCTGGGTCAAACCGAGGTCGGCGATCATCCGCGCCCACTCGTGCTCGAGGAACGGACCGCTCCCGTAGTGCACGGCACGCTTCGTCGCGTCATCGTCCTTTTGGCCCCAGCAACGGCGCCACAAGGCGAGGATCGCCCATCCCCGCCCATGCGCGGGCTGCTGTTCGAGGCAGCCCTCGATCAGATCCACGACCGTCTGGACGGATTCGAGCGCCTGGTCGCTGTCAGACAGCTCGTCGCGCAAGAGTGCCACACGCAGGGTGAGCGGACCTGCAACGACCAGTAGCCTGAGCAACGCCGGTGTTCGCTCCGGCGCATTCCCCACCTCGGTCATTTGGGCGAGGAGCGTCTCGACAAGAGTGGCCTCGCCTTCAAGGACCCCGCGCGCGGACTCGCGCGATTCTCCCTCGGGACATTCACGGAGCATCGCTCGCAAGCGGCGTCCATCGTCGAGCACCGAGTGCGCGATCTCCCCGAGGATCGCGACGACATCGGCAACCTCCGCACTCGATCGCGGAGAGCCACGATTGCGCCCATGCTGGAGCCAGGTCAGTGCCGCGGAACGATCGCCACCTTCGGCGAGTCGGCGAGCGCGTGCGATGCACAGAGCCCCGCTTTTCAGGATTTCGTCATCGGCGAGTGAGGTCTCGATCACGGGGGCCGCCAGCATCGCGACGTGCTCGCCGAGAGGGTCCAGGACTTGCGCGTGTGAGTGAAACGCGTCGACACCAAAGACCTCGACGAGCATCCGCATGGTCTCGTCGTCGTCCGGCACTCCATCGTCGGACTGGCGGGTAAAGCGCAGGCTCGACAAACGCCAGCGTCGTGCAGTCTCCCGCGCCGAGTCTGAGACTCGCAGAGGCCTCGGTGTTCCCTCGCCGTCGGTCACGGCGCCGACGCCCTCCGCGATCATGTGGACCAAGAGGCGCATCATCCACTGATGCTCGACATGGCGCGCGAAGTCGGCAGCGCCGAGCACCGCAAGCATGTGGGCGCCGTGCGCCGAGCACGCATCAGCCACGAGTCTCGGATGCGCGATCAGGATCGTTGTCGCCAACGCCCAGGCGTGCAATGCCGGAGACGGCGAGACTTTCGCGGCTGACGAAAGTCGTTCTGCCAGCTCGACCGGCGACCACTCACGCATGGGCGGCCAAAGGAACGGTCGCAATACCGCGTAGGCTTCCGCCGCCTGCGCTCCGCGGAGGTCCTCGTGGAACCAGCCGATCAGTCGCGCGGTCCCGTCCGGCTTCGCGAGCGCCCTCGCGGCGTAGCGGCCGAACGTAGCGACCGAGCGGGCTAGGTCGAACAACATTGACTGATCGATCCAGCCCCGTAGATCCTCTCGCAGCCTCGCCGCCAGCCTGGCTCCGCGCAAGAACACCTCCGCTCCTTCACCGAGTAGCTCGCCGAGGCTGGTGAGGTGCTCGGTCTGGGGTACATCGGTCTTGCCGCTGAACCAGCGCTCGACGGTACGCCGGTCAACGATGCCTTCGAGCTCGCCCTTCTGGTCCTCGATGGTCATGCCCGGAAACCTGCGGTCGAGCAATTCGTGAACAACGCGTCCGAAGAACGTCCGCTCGAAGGGCTCGACGATCCAGAGGCAGTCCTCGATGGGCTTGCCTGTCCGTGCCGAAACCAGCGCGGCGATCGCGCCTAGGCGGATGCCGATCTGGGGCATCCAACGCATCAGCGGCGCATGAAGGCGCTCCGCGAGCGACAGCTCACGCGCTGGCGGCAGCGAACCCACGAGCGCGTCCCATTGCCTCAGAACCGAGCGCGCCGTGTCGCGGCGCTCCTGGTCGGGTGGAACCCCGATTGCCCGCAGCCCAACGTCGACGAGATCATCCCAGCTCCGGCTGATCATGCCGGCCTTCCGCGCAGTCTTGATCGTGCTCTCGGACACGGCGTGTCCGTTGGGACCGGGACGGTTCTCAAGACCCAGCGCCGTCAGGATCCAGGCGAGGATCTGTTCGGATAGCGGTAGCGGCGGCGGCGGTGTCACGGCCATTCTCGAGGTTGTTCCGGCCCGGGACCACGACGCGAGGACATCTTGGGTCAAAGCGAAGCCACGCGTCGCCACTCTCGCGGGTCCGCTCATCATGTGCGGACATTCTGCGGACACTCGGGGCGGGTTTCAGCGGGATCAGGCGGTTCGCCCCGGTCTTCAAGTTGCCGGATTCGTTGCAACGAGGCGATTTCTCACCGACTCTCGGAGTTGGGGTCAGGTTCCGGGGTCCGAAGCGCCCGCGATCACCGCGCAATTTCCGCCGACCGCGACTGGCGCCCCGCGTATCATGCGCGCATGGCGAAGGCGAAGCGCGCGGCGACCGCATCGCGGGCGAGCAGGACGAAGACGAAAACGAAGGGGAAGGGGAAGGCGAAGACGAGAACGAAGGAGAAGGCGAAGGAGAAGGCGAGGGCGGGGCTGAAAGGAACGGGGAAGGCGAAGGAGAAGGAGAAGGCGAGAGAGAAGGTGAAGGCGAGCGGGAAGGTGAAGCCGAAGGCGAAGGTGAAGGCGAAGGTGAAGGCGGGGGTGAAGGCGGGGGTGAAGGCGGGGGTGAAGGAGAAGGCGAGAGTGAAGGAGAAGGCGAGGGTGAGGGTGACGCCGAGCGTGGAGCCGCCAGCCGCCGCGGAGGTCTACACCTCGCAGGTCGCGGACATCATCCGCGGCCGCTCGCGCGAGTCGACGTATCGCCCCGTCACCGTGCTCAACCTGTCGCTCGCGCGCGTGCGGGCGCCGGCCACCGTCGACGAGCTCGCGCCCGCCGAGCGCACCCAGCTCGCGCTCATCTGGCACCCGATCCCGCTCGAGCAGGTGCTCGGCAACGAGGAATTCGGGGTCGAGGTCGCCGAGGTCGTCGACGCGATGGGGACGCTGCGCTATCGCCTCTACGGCTGGAACTTCGGCGTCGGCTACCTCATGCCCCCCGAGGGCATGAACGTGGTCGCGTTCGCCGCGCAGCACGACCTCGAGCACTGGAACCTCGATCAGCGCGACCTCTTCGTGGCGATGGACCGCGCGATGAGCGCGCCAGGCCACGGGTTCCAGCAACCGCTCTCGTTCTGCTGGTGGGACGACGCGTGCTGGAAGGCGCTCGCCGGCAAGGCGCCCGGGACCGTCGGCAGCGAGCCGCACCTGCGCCAGACGTTTGCGACGGCGATGGCGACGCGCGCGTGAGCCAGTCGCGGTAGGCCTGAAAACGTGGGGCGTGTCGCGTGGTTGGGACCCGGGAGCCTGTCCCCCATCAGGGCCAGAGCCAGATCTCGTCGACATTCAGGTGGCCCCACGAGGCCGTGGAGTTGTCGACCAGCGCGATGGCGGCGGTCTGGCCCCGCAGGTCCTCGACGTTCCACTCGAGGTCGCTGAAGCGTTCCGACGGCGGCATCGGGGGCTGGGCCGAGCGGACGGCGACGCCGTCGATGCGGAGCTCGACGCGCAGCTGCGGGTCCTGGGCGCCGCCGCCGACACGCATCGAGATCTTCGAGCCGGTGATCACGAACGGCGGTGAGATGACGGTGCCGGTGCGCACGTCGCCGCCGTGGAAGGACGTCGCGAAGAAGCGGCCGCCGTAGCGGCGCACGAGCCCCTGTCCCGGCAGCGCCGCGCGCACGCCGCCCTGGCCCCACGCGCTGCCGTAGACGGTCCAGTGCTCCCAGCGCGCGTCCTCGAAGTCGGCGATGACACGGACGCCGGGCGGTCGCTCCGCCGGACCGGCAGGCACCCAGATCGAGTCGGGGACGATCTTCGCGCCCGTGAACAGCCGTGGCCGCGCCTTGCGAGGCACGAGGTCGTCGGCGCGGTAGTGCACGCCGATCGACGCCAGCTCGAGGTGGAGGTCGCGGTTGTCGAGCACGATCGCGTCGAAGCGGCGCTCGGCGATCGCGCGCTCGAGGCCGCGGATCGGTCGCGGCTTGCGCACGGTCACGTCCTTCACGCCCATGCGGTGCACGTACATGCGCTTGCCCGCCAGGTGCGCGTACCACGGATGCGACGGCACCCACACCTCGCCCGGCAGCGCGCGCAGCTCCGAGATCAGCTCGTCGCCCGCCATGCGGTCCGCCGCCGTCGGGATGAAGTGCTTCGGGTTCCAGCGGTGCACGATGAGGTCGCGGCCGAGGACGAGCGCGCACAGCGCCGCCGCCGCCCACGTCGCCGCGACGCGGTGGCGATCGGGGCCGCCGCTCGGCAGCGTGCGGTCCGACTGCAGCAGCTCGCCGGCGCAGGCCAGCACCGTCGGCACCGCGAGCCCGGCCGCGATCGCGCCGTGGAGCAGCGCCGGCATGTACGCGTTGAAGTGCGCGAACTCGGTGCCCCACCCGATCGCGCCGACCAGCGTCGACACGGCGTAGAGGTACGTCCACAGGAGGAACGCCTTGGCCGGCGTCGGCAGCCGCCGGCGCACGACGACACACGCGACGACGACGCACAGGCACACCACGATCACCATCGTGGCGCCGCGGAAGTGGAGCAGGATGTGCTCGAACGACTTCCAGAACCGGTCCTTGTTCCAGTCGTGCGCCTGGTGGATCTCGTAGATGTACGTCCAGAACCAGCCGCCGGTCGTCTTCTGCATGAGCCACGTGCCGCCCAGCCCCACGAAGCCCGCCGAGCCGACCAGCGCCGGCATCCGCCGCCAGTTGTACGCGAGCAGGATCGGTCCGGCGGCGAGCACGTAGAACACGCCGGTCTGCTTGCAGAAGAACGACAGCCCGAGGATCGCGCCGAGCGCGACGATCCGCACCTGCGCCCACGGCCCCTCGTCGGCGCGTGCCCACTGCGTGAGCACGAAGAGGCTCGCCGTGATCATCAGGAGGAAGAGCGTGTCGCCGCGGACGATGTCGTACCAGCCCTCGACGAACGGGTACCCGGCCGCGAACAGCCCGAGCGAGAGCAGCGCGCCGGCGAGCCCCGCGGGCTTGTGGTTGGGCGACGCGCGCAGGCCCTGCGCCACGATGACCCACGCGATCCCGCACAGCGCCAGCACCGACACCGCGCGACCCAGCTGGTACGAGAGCCCGAACACGCCGCCGAGCACGGCGAGCAAGCCGGGATAGAGCGGGGTGTAGAGGAACGGGATGAAGTCGATCGACGGCGGCGGGTAGTGGCCCTCACCCTCGGCCACGCGATGCGCGCCGTGCAGCACACCGCCCTCCATCCACTCCAGGTCGTACGGGTACGCGAAGCGTCCGCCGATCGCCCACACGAGCAGGAACGTCTGGTAGAGGCCGGGAGCGGCCAGCGCGATCCAGAACGCGGCGCGCATGAAGCGGTTCATCGCACCACCTCGAGCTGCGCCGCGCGCACGCGGTTCTCGGTCACCTTGAACGCCGCCGGCGCCGTCACCGGCCGCCGCGCCTGCTTGCGCCACAGCCCGGTCCACAGGCCGTACGTGCCGGGCGACGCCGTCGGCGGCACGGTCGTCGTGATCGTGTAGCGGATGAACTGTCCCCGCCGCCACCAGTCGAAGGGGCGCACCGGCGTGTGATCCGCCGTGAACCGTCCGCCGCGTCCGTCCTCGAGGTGCACGAACACGCGCCACCCGGGCGCGAGCCGTCCGCGCGCCTCGAACGTCCACGTGATGTCGATCGTCTCGCCCGGCCGCGCCTGCGCCGGCAGCTCGACGGCGAGCAGCCGCACCTCCGGCCCGAGGTCGATGTCGAGCGGCGCGGCGATCGCCGGCCGCGCCGGCAGGAGCGCGTCGGCGGCGCCCGCGGGGATCTGCGCGCTGTCGTACCAGTTCTCGAACGCCGCCTTCGCCGAGGCGCACGGGCCGGGTGCGCCCGAAAGATCGCGCGTCTCGCCGGGATCGCGGCTGACGTCGTAGATCTCCCAGCTCGTGTGCGGGCTGACGTTGTAGAGGACGTGGCAGCGCGACGTCGCGGCGCCGCGCTTCTCGTGGTTCCCCTCGTACGACAGCTGCTGGAACACGGGTCGCTCCAGATCGTCGGGGGCACCGGCCAGCCAAGGCAAGAGCGAGCGGCCCATCATCTCGGTCGAAGCGGGAGCGCCTGCCAGATTGGCAAGGGTCGCCATCACGTCGACGTGGCCGGCCGCCGTGCGCACGCGGCGCGGGGCCAGCCCGGGCACGCGGATGATGAAGGGCACCTTGGTCTGCGCGGCGTAGAGGTCGTAGCCGTGGAGGAGGATGCCGTGCTCGCCGAACCCTTCCCCGTGATCGCCGGTGATGACGACGACGGTCTTGTCCCACAGCCCGCGCGTCTTGAGGTCGGTGACGATGCGTCCGATGTGCAGGTCGGTGAAGCGGATCTCCTGATCGTAGAGGTCGATCGGCGCCGAGCCGAACGACGGCACGTCGGCGTGCGCCTCGTACTCGTGGTGCGGATCGTAGTAGTGCACCCACAGGAAGAAGCGCTGGGCCGCGTGGGTCGCGATGAACGCGAGCGCCTTGTCGGACTGCTGCGCCGACGAGGAGCCGCGGGTGTGCGCCGGATCGGAGCCCTGGTGCAGCCGCGCGTTCTCGTTGTCGTACGTGGCGAAACCCTGGTTCATGCGCCGGCTGCGGTCGAAGTACCAGTAGTTGGTGATCGCGCCGCTGGTGAAGCCGTGGGGCTCGAGCATCTCGGCGAGCGTGGTCGCGCGCGGCAGGAGCCCGGGCCAGCCCGGGTGGCTCGTGTCGTAGAAGACGTCGAGCGGCAGCCGGCCGGTGAGCAGCGCGGGGATCGAGTACCGCGTCGACGGCGCGTGCGCCCAGCCGGCCTCGAACAGCGCGCCCTCGGCGGCGATCGCGTCGAGGGTCGGCGTGGTGGGGCGGTGATAGCCGTAGGCGCCGACGTGATCGGCGCGCAGCGTGTCGATCGTGATGAGGACGAGGTTCCAGTCGGCGGGCACCGTCGGCGGCACCGGCACGAAGCCGACGTCCTCGACCGTACGCCGCGAGCGTGCGTCTCCGGCGACGCAGTTCTGGTCGATGCCGTCGTCGGGGATGTCGGACGCGCCCGGGTGGACGCTGGCGTCGAGGTCGTCGCAGTCGCCGCCGCCGAAGAGCGCCGCGTGACCGTCGCGATCGAGGTCGAAGATCCAGGCGAGCGCGCCGGTCACGTGCTTGCCGCCGCCGGAGTAGGCGACCGCGGCCTTGGCCACCGATGCGTTTCCACCGGCGAGCGCCGCGAGCACGAGGACCACGACGGGCGCGCCCGCCGCGGTCGCGAACCGCGCGCGACGAGGCAGCGCGCGCCATCTCGCGGCGCCGCGACGGGCGACGAGCGCATAGGCGGGCGCCGCGAGCGCGACGGCGACGAGCGCCGCCGTGTACGGGCGCAGGTTCAGGAGCCGCAGGGTCTTCCACGACGCGACGACGATGAGGGCACCGCCGACGGCGAGCATTACGGCGCCGGCCACGGCGGGCGCGAGCGGCGACGAGAGCGGGCGCGCCAGCGGGCCGATCGCGATGGCGCGCAGGCCGACCTCGACGACGCGGGCGAGGGCGATCGCGACGGCGAACGCGGCTCCGGTGAGCCCCAGCGTCACGATCATCGTCACCGCGAGCACGAGCCCCGGGTGCTTGCGCTTGCCCAGTTCGGCCAGGAGCACGGCGTGGCCGAGGTAGAGGAGGAGCGCGACGACGGGGATGAACGCGAGGACGAGCGACAGGCCGACGAGCGCGTCGCGCGGCGAGCGGGCGCGGGCGCGGGCGTGCTCGGCGGTGGCGTGGCGCACGAGGTCGCCCAGCCGGGTGACGCGGAGATAGAAGGCGACGATCGCGGCGACCGCCACGCCGGCGAGCATCCCGACCAGCGCGTGGCTCGTGGCCAGGTAGACGAGGACGCGCAGCTTGCCGCTGGTTCCGGGGACGAACTGCGAGAGGCGGCCCCAGGTCCAGAGGCCGTCGAGGATGGCGGTGGAGGCCCCCGCGACGGCACCCGCGATCGCGCCTGCCACCAGGAGCTGCGTGAAGGGCACCGGTCCCGCGTTCTGTCCCGTGCCCGTGCCCGTGCCCGCGCTCTGCCCCGTGCCCGTGCCCGTGCCCGTGCCCGTGCCCGATCCGGGCGGCGCATCGCCATCGACGGGCTCGGCCAGAGACATCAGCGACGAAACCTACCAGAGATCGGGCACGGGCACGGGCACGGGCACGGGCACGGGGTTCACCCTTCGACTCGCTTCGCTCGCTCAGGGTGAACGGGCTATCTTGCGACCGCTTGTCCGTGTCCGACCCGGCTCTCTCCCGTCAGCGCCAGTTCGTCCGCTGGGCGCCCCTCGCCCTGGCCGGCGCGCTCCTCGTCTGGCACGCCCTCCAGTACGACTTCGTCACCGACGACGCGTTCATCTCGTTCGTCTTCTCGCGCAACCTCGCCGAGCACGGCGAGCTCGTCTTCAACCCCGGCCTGCCGCCGGTCGAGGGCTACACCAACTTCCTCTGGACGTTCCTCATCGGCGTCCTCCTCGTCGTCGGGATCCCGGCGGTGCCGGCGTCGATCGCGCTCGGCATCGGCTTCGGCCTCGGCAGCCTGTGGATGAGCTTCCGCATCACCGAGCGCATCCTCGGGCGCGGTCATCCGCTCGCCGCCGTGCCCGCGTTCCTGCTCGCGGCGTCCGCCGGCTTCGCCTGCTGGTCCTCCGGCGGCCTCGAGACCCAGCTCTACACCTTCCTCGTCGCCGCCGCGCTCGACGCCTACACCGCCGCCGACGAGCGGCCGCGTGCCTTCCGCCGGGTCGGCATCTTCCTCGCGCTCGCGTCGATGACCCGCCCCGAAGGCCCCCTCCTCGTCGCGCTCTTCGGCGCCCACCGCCTCGCGCGCAACCTGCTCGTCGAGCGCCGGTGGAAGCCGCAGAAGGACGAGCTCCTCGCCGCCGCCTGGTTCCTCGGCCTGTGGGCGCCGTGGTTCGCCTGGCGCTGGTGGTACTACGGCTGGCCGTTCCCCAACACGTACTACGTCAAGGCGACCGATCCGCCCGGGTTCCGCGGCGGCGACGCCTACGACGCGAAGATGTGGAAGCACGGCCAGCACTACGTCGCCCGCTGGTTCCAGCAGACCGCGCTCGTGTGGGTGAGCCCGGTCGCGCTCCTCGGCCTGCTCGGCCCGCCCCGGAGCGTGCGCTTCGCGTTCGGCACCCTCGCCGCCATCGTCACCGCCGTCTACCTCTACTACGCGATGAGCGTCGGCGGCGACTTCATGGGCCTCCACCGGTTCATCATGCCGCTCTTCGTGCTCGCGGCGATCGCGGTCACCCTCGGGCTCGATCACGTCGCGAGCCTCGTCGCGCGGCTGCGCGCCCCGCTCGTCGCGAACGCGCGCGTCTTCCTCGCCGGCGCCCTCGTCGCCGGCTTCTTCTCGCACCAGCACGCGCTCACCACGAAGAGCCTGAAGTTCGGCAACTTCAAGAACGACGACGGCATCGACACCCCAGCCTACCTGCGCGTCTACGCCCACGACCGCGCGCTCATCGGCAAGCGCCTGCGCCCGTGCGTGCGCCCCGATGACTTCGCGATCTACGGCGGCGTCGGCGCCATGCCGTGGCACGCGCGGCTGCGCGGCATCGACGTGTTCGGCCTGGTGTCGTCGCGCATCGCGCACGAGGTCCCGCGCGGCCGCGACCGCGCCGGCCACAACAAGTGGGGGCCCGATCCGCTGCTCGCCGAGCACGACCCGACGATCGTCATGCACTGCTACGCGATCCGGCGCGCGCCCGGGGTCGCGCCGCTCGCCCACTGCGCCGGCTTCTGGGAGGCGCGCGGCTTCGAGAAGGTCGTCCTCCACGTGCCGGGGATGCTCGAGCAGGGCGAGTACTACACGTTCCTCGTCAGGAAGGATCGCGCGCTGCAGTGCCCGGGGCTCGCGCGGTGACCGGCGGCGCCGCGCTCGTCCGCGCCGCCGCGCCGTGGGTCCTGGCGCTGGTCGTCTGCGCCGTCGCGCTCGGCCTGCGCGCGTCGTGCTCGCCGGCGCCGCTCGAGCGCCTCTCGCCGTCGGCGTTCGCCGCGGGAGATCCGTCGGGGTCGCGCGCGTACACGGGGAGCCTCCACCTGCCGCGCGGCGGCCCGTACATCCTCGGGCTCCAGGCGCCCGGTCACGCCGTCCTGCAGGTCGGGGCCACGCGCGTCATGGCCAACCGCAACGTCGCCACCACGCGCGTCCTCCTCGACGCGGGCGTCGCGCCGCTCCGCGTCGCCGGCCCGCCGGGCACGCGGCTCGTGTGGCACCCGCCAGGGCGGCGCGGCGATCTCGAGTACGTCCCCGCGAGCTCGCTCTCGCCGGAGCCGCCGGAGCGCGCGCGCTTCGACGCGCCGGGGACCGCACGCGCCGACGCCGCGGCCGCATGGGCCGTCGTGCTCGCGCTCCTGGGCGCGCTGCTCTACACGCTGCGGACGCGCATCGCCCGGATCCCCGGCTCCGTCCTGCTCGGCGCCGGCGCCGTCTTCGCGCTCGCGCTCCTCGTACGCGTGGTCGATCTCGGCGCCGCCGGGCAGACGTGGGACGAGGACGTGTACTGGTCGTCGGGGCGCAACTACATCCAGAACCTCGTGCGCGGCGACGTCTCGGACGCCGCGTGGGTGTGGAACTACGAGCACCCGCCGGTCTCCAAGTACCTCGCGGGCCTCGGTGGCCTGTGGCAGGACGGCTACGGCGGCGCGCGCGCCGTCTCCGCGCTGGTGATGGCCCTCGCGTGCGCGACGCTGGTGGCGATCGGCGCGCGCCTCGATCGCACGGCGACCGGCGTCGCCGCCGGCGTCGTGGCCGCGCTCACGCCGCACCTCGTCGCCCACGGTCAGATCGTCGGCCACGAGGCGCCGACGGCGCTGGTCTGGGCGGTCGCGTGGTGGGTCTCCCTCCGCGTCTGGGACGGCAACGCGGCCTCGTTCCGCGCCGTCCTCCCGCGGCTCGCGGTGTGTGGCGTCGTGCTCGGCGTCGCGATCATGGTCCGCTACGTCAACGTGCTGCTCGCGCCGGCGATGGGGCTCACCATCGTCCTGCGCGCGCCGGCGGCCGTGCGCCTCAAGGCCGTCGCGTGGGGGCTCGTCGTCATCCCGCTCGTCGCCGTCGTCACCGCGTTCGTGCTCTGGCCGCGCCTGTGGTCGAGCCCGCTCACCCACCTCGACTCGTCGTGGGCCAAGCTCAAGGGCACGCACTCGGGCGAGCCGTTCCTCGGCACGATCACGAAGACGCCGCCCCGGCACTACTTCCTCGTGTACCTCGGCGCCACCGCGCCGCTCGGGCTCCTCGTCGCGTCGCTCGGCGGCGTCGCCGCGTGGGTGCGTGCGCGCGAGCGTCGCGTCGCGCTCGTCATCGCGCTCCTCTGGTTCGCGGCGCCGCTCGGCGTGATGTTCTCGCCGGTGCGCCAGGACGGCATCCGCTACGTCATCCCGTGCCTGCTCGCGCTCGCGCTCCTCGCCGGCGCCGGCGCCGTGGCGCTGGGCGAGCGCGTACGGCGCATCCGACTGGGTGTCCCCATCGCCGTGCTCGCGCTCTACCTCGCCGTCACCTGCTGGCGCATCCACCCCTACTACCTCGACTACTACGGCGAGCACGTCGGCGGCCCCGCCGCGGTCGCGCGTGCGAAGCGCTTCGAGGTCGGCTGGTGGGGCGAGGGCCTCGAGGCGGCGATCGCCTACGTCAACCGGCACGCCGCGCCGGGCGATCGCGTGCATCGCGAGTGCGTCGAGCCCGGCCACCTGACGTGGTTCCGCGGCGACCTCTGGGAGACCGTCCGCGACCCGCGCCAGGCCCGCTGGATCGTCCACTATCATCCGAGCTGGTCGGGCTGCCCGATCCCACCCGAGGCCACGCGCGTGTACACCGTCTCCGCCCAGGGCGCGCCGCTCGCCCATGTCTACAAGGTCGGCTCGGGCCAGGGCGAGCAACCGTGACGCCGCGCCGCCTCGCGATCTACCGCGCCGCCGACGAGGCGACCGCCGCCGTCTCCGCCGGCGCGCAGCTCGCGTGCCCCACCGGCTGCGGCATGTGCTGCATCCGCACGCCGCCCCACGTCTCGATCGCCGACATGGCGCCGGTGGCGCGCGCGGCCATCGCCGCCGGCGAGGGCGAGGCGCTGCTCGAGCGCGCGCGCCAAATCGGCGCCGGCCCGTGTGTCCTCTTCGCGCCCGGCCAGCTCCCCGGCGGCTGCACCGTCTACGCCATCCGCCCGATCATCTGCCGCCTCTTCGCGTTCGCCGCCGTGCGTGACAAGCACGGCGCGCTCGAGCTCGCCGTCTGCCGCGAGCACACCGCGGCGGATCCGGCCGCGCCGGCGCGCGCGCGCGCCTACCTCGCCGACCACCCCGCGCCGGTCTTCGCCGAGTACCAGCTCGACGCCCACGATCCCGACGACGGGCCCGCCGACCTCGTCCCGATCAACGACGCCCTCGCCGCCGCGCTCGAGCGCGAGCTCCTGCGTGCGCAGTACCGCGACGCCTGAACCTCAGAACGTGATGCCGAACAGCTCGAGGCCGTCGATCGACGCCTTCTTCTTCGGCGCGTCGTCGCCGCCGCCGCCGCCGCCGGCGCGCGTCCCGCTGACGTTCCAGCTCTGCGTGCAGTACGGCTTCTTGTTCAGGTAGTACTCCGCCACGAGGACAAGCTCGAGCACGTCGTTGGCCTGCAGCCGGCCGGCCACCGAGAAGCGGCCGTCGAGCCCCTGGATGGAGGTGGGGCCGAGCTTCGAGGTCGCCTTCACGCGCTTGCCCTTGGAGGCGGCGCCGCTCATGAGCGGGATGCGATCGATGTCGACCGTGACCGACTGCGACGACTTCTTCTTGATGTCGAGCACGCTGCGCAGCATCGACATGCCGGTGTTCGTGCAGTTGGAGGTCACCTCCTCGTACTTCACCTCGTAGCGACCGGCGACGTCGTCGGCGAGGTCGGCGTGAGCCGGCCCCGCGGCCACGACGGCGAGGGCACCGAGGACCAGGGCGCAGGTACGAGGCGTCGTCATGCTGTGTTGGACCGCACCGAGCGGGGCGTGATTCACGTCATGGATCGTGGCGAAAAAGCCGAGCGAACGCGAGCGCTTCGTGTCCCCGACCGATGCGGGAGCCGGTGTAGGTCAGGGTGCGGCAGCGGCGGTCTTCACCGGCTCCCGGTAGATGACCACGCTCTGGATCGTGCGCACGTCCGTGTTCTCGCGGGCGACGATCGTCACGTGGTTCGAGCCCGGCCACACCGGGATGTCCACCGCGAACGGGAGCGAGCCGGGCTTCGCGGCGCCCCGGTTCGACTTGTAGAAGACCTTGCGGGTCTGCACCTTGGCGCCGCTGTTCGACACGAAGATCTGGAGATCCTCGACCTTGCTCTCGTCGGTCACGGACCCCGCCAGCTTGAACTTGTCGCCCGCGGTCTGGAACGTCGAAAGCTCGAGCGCGACCGCCGGCGGCGTCACCTGGTAGTAGGTCACCGCGGGCAGGTTGCCGGGCTTGCCGGTCGAGGTCGCGACCGCCGTCGAGACGACGAACGCCGGCGCGCCGTCGAGCTCGATCTTGGTGAACGGCCCGATCGTCCCGAGCCGCTTGAAGCGCGCGCCCCGCTTGATGCGCGCGACGATGGCGGCGTCCGCGGACGCGCCCTCGCGGGCGTCGAGATCGCTCCTGGCTTCGACGACGCCACCGGCGGCGGCGACCGTGCCGCCCGACTTGAGCACCGGGAACTTCAGCTTCTCGCCCGACTGCGAGCCGAGCTGCGCGTCGTAGATCAGGAGCTCGATCACCGCCTCGTCGCCGCGGAGATCCGGCTGCACGGTGAACGCGAACTCGATGGTCTTGGTGGCGCCGGGCGCGAGCGCGCCGACCTCCATGCGCGAGCTCGCCAGCTGGACACCGTCGCCGGAGGCGTTGCGCAGGATCGCCGTGGTTTCGGGCGCCGCGCCGGTGCCGGTGTTCTTGATCATCACGCGCATGCGGTGCTTCTCGCGCCGCTGGAGCAGGCCGTCGCCGTTGCCCTCGTCGACCAGGTGGTGGCTGTACGCGAAGGTCGGGCGCGCCGCGGCCTGGATGCTGGCCTCGATGGGCGTGATGTTGGCGGTGGCGCCGCGCGCCTCCTTGAGGTCGAACGAGATCCGGTCGACGCGCGCGATCGCGTCCTTGGGGATCTCGACGCGCGTGGTGAACGTGCGGGTCTCGCCCGGCGGGATCTTGCCGAAGACGAGCTCGGCGTCGTCGAAGACCTGATCGTCGGCGTGGGCGCGCGCGTGGACGCGGTACGCGGGGCCGGCGCCCTCGTTCTTCACCGTGCCGGTCAGGGTCACGACCGCGCCGGGCGCGACCGGGCCCGCCGGCGAGATCGACACCGACGCGGTCAGCTTGGCCGGCGGCTCGCCCGCCGCGGGGGGCGACCAGTCGACCGAGAGCTTGGCGAGCGCGTCGGCGAGCTTCTTGTCCTCCTCGGTGCGCTTCCGGGCGACGATCGCCTTGGCCGCCTTGACCAGCACGGGGCGCGTGTTCGCGCTCTGCCCGGCGATCAGGTCGCGCGCGAGCCGGGTCTCCCAGTCGACGACGATGTCGTCGTCGGCCGCGGCTTCCTCCTCCTCGGGCGTGGGGACGCCGGCCGTGTCGGTGCCCTTGTCCGTGTCCTTCGGCTTCTCGAACAGGAACGACAGCTCGTGGGTCGGCTGGTCGTCGTCCTTGGCGTACGTCGACGTGAGGTGCGCGTCGAGGTCCTTCTCGCCCCACGAGCGCGTCGGCGCGAGCAGGCGCACGACGTCGGACGGCGCGTCGTTCTTCTCGGGCACGTAGATGCGCTGGAGCGCGATGTCGGGGACGATGCCGACGCCCTGGATCGAGCGGTCGCCCGGCGTCAGGTACTGCTCGACGGTGAGCTTCAGCATCGTGCCGTCGTCCTCGCTGCGGTAGAGCTGCTGCACGGAGCCCTTACCGAAGGTGCGGGTGCCGACGATGATCGCGCGGTCGAGGTTCTTGAGCGCGCCGGCGACGATCTCCGAGGCCGACGCCGAGCCGGCGTTGACCAGGACGGCGACGGGGAGCGTGGTCTCGCCGTCGCCGCGGCTGGCGCGGCGAGGCTTCCGGTGCCCGCCCTTCACCGTGGTGACGAGCGTGCCCTCGTCGACGAACAGGTCGCTCACCTCGACGGCCTGCTCGAGCAGGCCGCCCGGGTTCCAGCGCAGGTCGAGGATGATGCCCTTGGCGCCCTCGGCGCGCAGCGTGTTGAGCGCCTGCTCGGTCTCGGCGGCGGTCGAGCCCTGGAAGTTCTTGATCTTGATGATGCCGACGCCCTTGTCGAGCATCTTGGCCTGCACCGACTCGACGGTGATGAGCGCGCGCGTGAGATCGAAGCGGAGCAGCGAGGGCTCGCCCTTGCGCGCGACCCAGAGCGTCACCGTCGTCGACGGCGTGCCGCGCATGCGGTCGACCGCCTCGTCGCTGGTGAGCACGTCGGTCGACTGGTGGTCGATCTTGACGATGTGATCGCCGGCCTTGATGCCGGCGGTCGACGCCGGCGTGTTCTTGATCGGCCGGATCACCGTCAGCTTGCGGTCGATCATGCGGATCACGATGCCGAGGCCGCCGAACTTGCCGCCGACGGAGACGTCGAGCTCGCGCGCGGCCTCGGGATCCATCAGCACCGAGTGCGGGTCGAGCGTCTCGAGCATGCCGTTCACGGCGGCGTACTCGACCTGGGCGAGATCCGCGCCCGGGTTCATGTTGGTCTCGACGAAGCCGAAGATCTTCTTGAGCCGTCCGGCGAGGCGCCACGGCGAGTCGACGTCGGCGGTCGAGAAGGTCTCGCGCTTGTCGTTCACGACGACGGTGAGCGCGTCGCGCGCCTCGTCCGGCTCGACGAGGACCTCGGGGATGTTGAGCTGCACGGAGTCGAGCGCCTCGAACAGCATCGCCTTGGGGTCGATGCGGCCGGGCTCGACGTAGCTCTCCTTGATGCGGAGGAGGGTCAGGTTGAAGACCTTGAGCTCGGTGAGGTTGTGCTTGGCCTGCGCGGGCGTGCCGGGCTGCGCGCGCACCTCCTTCGACTCGAAGCTGAAGCCCACGACCCCCTCGTGGGACTTCTTGACGACGGTGAGCACGAGAGCGGAGGCGGCGGCGACGGTGACCAGAAGCCCGTGCAGGGGCAGCCTCTTGTGCATGACACCGAGTATAAGCGGCGATGGCGCTCGTGCCATTCCCCTTGTTCGACGGTGTAGTACAGTGCCCGCCATGGCCCGAGCCAAGGCGCCGTCTCGCGGCCGCAAGCGGAAAGGCGGCGACGACGACGTGATCGACGTCGGAGATTCTCCTGCGTCCGACGCGAACGCGGACGCTGACGAGGAGGCGGCCGAGGGCGACGGCGAGGAGCCGGGCGACGACCTGGTCTCGGCGGCGGCGACCGTCATCGACGTCGGTGACGAGGAGGAGGACGCTGGCGGAGATGGCGACGCGGACGGTGACGACGGCGGCGAGCGCGAGGCGGCGGCCGAGAAGCGCGCCTACGGACGCGAGGGTCGGGTCGGGCTCATCAAGCGCGACCCGATGCAGGCGTACATGCAGGAGGTCCGCCGCTATCCGTTGCTCACGCCCGAGGAGGAGCACGAGCTCGCGGTGCGGCTGGTCGAGCACGGCGACAGCAACGCGGCGCGCCGGCTGGTCGAGGCCAACCTGCGGCTGGTCGTGAAGATCGCGTACGAGTACCGGCGCGCCCACAAGAACCTGCTCGACCTCGTGCAGGAGGGGAACATCGGGCTCATGCAGGCGGTGCGGAAGTACGATCCGTACCGCGGCGTGAAGCTCTCGTCGTACGGGGCGTTCTGGATCCGCGCCTACATCCTCAAGTTCATCCTCAACAACTGGCGCCTGGTGAAGATCGGGACGACGCAGGCGCAGCGCAAGCTGTTCTTCAACCTGCGCAAGGAGCGCGAGCGGCTCGAGCAGCTCGGGTTCCAGCCGACGAGCGCGCTGCTCGCCGAGAACCTGCAGGTGACGGAGAAGGAGGTCGTCGAGATGGAGAAGCGGCTGGCGGCGCCCGAGGCGTCGCTCGACGCGCCCATGCCCGGCGACGAGGACGGCAGCCGCAGCCGCATCGACTTCGTGCCGAGCAACGACGTGCGCCCCGATCAGGCGGTCGCCGACAGCGAGTTCGCGGCCCTGTTCAACCAGAAGCTCGACGCGTTCGAGGCGACGCTCGAGGGCCGCGAGCTGACGATCTTTCGCGACCGATGGCGCACCGACCCGCCCAAGACGCTGCAGGAGATCGGCGACTTCTACGGCGTGTCGCGCGAGCGCGCGCGCCAGCTCGAGAAGCGCGTGCTCGACCGGCTGCGCAAGTACCTGCGCAGCGAGCTGGGCACCGACGTCGACATCGACGCCTCGAGGGACTGAGTGGCGGCGTGAGCGGGACGCTGTACGTGGTGGCGACGCCGATCGGCAACCTGGAGGACCTGTCGCCGCGGGCGGCGCGCGTGTTGCGCGAGGCCGACGTGGTGGCCGCGGAGGACACGCGCGCGGTGCAGGTGCTGCTCGAGCGCGCGGACGTGGGCGGCGAGGTGAACACCGCGCGGCGGGTGACGAGCGTGTTCGAGGGCAACGAGGCGGCGCGCGCCGAGGCGATCGTCGCCGCGCTGGCGGCGGGCAAGGACGTGGCGCTGGTGAGCGAGGCGGGGACGCCGGGCGTGTCGGATCCGGGCGAGCGCGTCGTGCGCGCGGTGATCGAGGCGGGGATGCCGGTCGTGCCCGTGCCGGGGCCGGTGGCGGCGATCGCGGCGCTGGTGGCGAGCGGGCTGCCGGCGGCGGAGTTCCGCTTCGTCGGGTTCCCGCCGCGCGAGGCGGGGGCGCGCGCCGAGCTGTTCGGGCGCCTGCGCGGCGACCCGGCGACGCTCCTCTGCTACGAGGCGCCCGACCGCGTGGGCGCGACCTTGTCGACGATGGTCGACGCGTTCGGCGGCGGACGGCGTGCGTGCGTGTCGCGCGAGGTGACCAAGCGCTTCGAGGAGCACGTGCGCGGGACGCTGGCGGAGCTGGCGGCGCGCTTCGCCGACGCCGGGCCGCGCGGCGAGTGCACGATCGTCGTCGCCGGCGCGGCGGCAGGGGAGGTGGGGAGCGTCGTGGACGTCGAGGCCGAGGTGCGGGCGCTGCTCGCCGGTGGCCTCGGGCCCAAGGACGTGGCGCAGCGGCTGGTCGCGAAGACGGGCAAGCCGCGCCGCGAGCTCTACCAGCTCGCGCTGGCGCTGGCGCGCGGTGCGGCGCGTGGTGATGACGACCCGGAGGGGCAGCCGTGACCGGCGACGACGTGGTCGCACGGGCGACGGTGTCGTGGGCCGACGGGCTGCCGACGCTCGACGCGCAGATGTTCACGCTGCCGTGCGGGCTCGAGGTGATCGTGCACGAGGACCACGCGGTGCCGCTGTGCGCGGTCTGGGTCGGCTACCGCGTCGGCAGCTCCGACGAGGGCGACGGCACGAGCGGGTTCGCGCACCTGTTCGAGCACATGTTCAAGAACTCGGTGCACCTGTTCGGCCGCCACCATTACGAGGTGCTCCGCGAGGCGGGCGCGACGGACACGAACGCGCAGACCGGCACCGATCGCACCCTCTATCACGAGATCATGCCGCGGGCGGCGCTCGAGACGGCCTTGTGGATCGAGGCCGACCGCATGGGCTACTTCCTGCCCGCGCTCGACCCGAAGCGGCTGGCGAAGCAGATCGACGTGGTCCGCGCCGAGCGCCGGCAGCGCTACGAGAACGCGCCGTACGGTCCCGAGCGATTCGCCGTGGCCGAGACGCTCTACCCCGACGGTCACCCGCTGCGATACCTGACGATCGGGCGGCACGAGGACATCGCGGCGGCGACGCGCGAGCGGGTCGAGGCGTTCTACCGGACGTGGTACGTGCCCGCGAACGCGACGATGGTGCTGGCGGGCGACATCACGCGCGCCGAGGCGGAGGTCCTGTGCGAGCGCTGGTTCGGGAGCTTCCCGGCGTCGGCGCGGCCGGCGCGGCGGGCGTGGCCGCAGCCGGTGATCGCCGGCCCGGTGCGGCGCGAGGTGCCCGATCCGCTGGCGGCGCTCGTGCGCGTGCGGCGTGCGTGGCACGGGCCGCCGGTGGCGACCGACGACGACGTCGCGCTCGACGTGCTGGCGCTGGCGCTGGCCACGCCCGGCACCGGGCGCCTGTGGCGCGCGCTCGTCTACGACCGGCCGTTCGCGCAGCGGGTGAGCGCGCACGTGCAGTCGGGGCGGCTCGGCGGCGAGATGCACGTGGTGGCCGATCTTCGCGCGGGCGTCGACCTCGCCGATGCCTCGCGCGTCATCGACGACGTGCTCGCGTCGGCGGCGGCCGGGCTCGACGAGCGCGAGGTGTTGCGCGGCGTGCGTCGGCGCGAGGCCGGCGTCCTGTGGCGCCTCGACGGCATCGGTCGCCGCGCCGCGATGCTGTGCGGCTCCCAGCTCGCCCAGGGCACGCCGCAGGTCTCGCAGGAGCTGGCCCGCTACCTCTCCCTCGACGTGCAAAAGGTCGGCGCCGCGGCGGCGCGCTGGCTATCTCCCGAGCGCATGGTCGAGGTCGTCACCCGCGCCGGCCGCGCCTGACGCGCGCCAAGTTGTCAAAGTTGACACCGTCCCCAACTGAAACGTGTTCCATCTGGGGACGGTGTCAACTTTGACAACTTTGGCCGGCCCATCCCCCGCGCCGCTTGACATACCCCAGGGGGGTATCATCATGGGCTCATGAGCCAGCTCGTCACCCTCACGATCGACGGGATGCACTGCGGCGCGTGCGTGCGTCGCGTCCGCACGGCGCTCGAGAAGGTGCCTGGCGTCGGCGTGAGCGACGTCTCCATCGGCAAGGCGTCGCTGACGCTCACCGGCGCCGGCCTGAAGGACGTGGTGGCCGCGCTCGAGCGGGCCGGCTACCCGGCGAGGCAGATCGTGTGACCAGCCCCGCGACCGGCGCCGGTGCAGGTGAGCGGGTCGTCACGCTACCCGTCGGCGGAATGACGTGCGCGTCGTGTCAGGTGCACGTCGAGAAGGCGCTCGGCGCCGTACCCGGCGTGCGCGGCGCGGCCGTGAACCTGGCGACGCGCAGCGTCCGCATCACGCTCGACGAGGGTGTGGCACCGACCGCCCTCGTCGCCGCGGTCGAGGGCGCCGGGTACGAGGCGGAGCTGCCGCGCGAGGACGAGGACGTGGTCGCTGCGCAGCTCCGCGACGATGCCGAGCGCGCCGCGGAGGTGCGCGACCGCGCGTGGCGGGCAGCGCTCGCGCTCGGGACCATGGGCGCGGTCATGCTCCTCATGTTCTTCGTCGACCTGCACGCGCGGGCCATCGCCGGCGCGGTGGTCGTCGCGACGACCATCGTCGGGGGGATCGCGGCGTGGCCGCTGGTCACGCGGGGCATCCGGTCGCTCCTGCGGCTCCAGCCGGACATGAACGCGCTCGTCGTCATCGGCGCGCTCGCGTCCCTCGGGCTCTCGGTCGCGTTCGCGGTCGATCCGCACACGTTCAGCGGGCACGGCGGTGGCCTCTACGTCGAGGCGGCGCTCGGCATCGTCGGCTTCGTGCTCCTCGGCAACGCGCTCGAGGCCCACGCGCGACGGCGGACGACGTCGGCGCTCACCGGGCTGGCGCGGCTGGCGCCGCCGGCGGCGCGCGTGGAGTCGCCCGACGACGGCACCGAACGCGAGCTCGCCAGCACGCTCGTGCGCAAGGGCGACCTGCTCGTCATCCGGCCGGGCGAGCGCGTCGCGGCCGACGCGGTGATCGTCGAGGGCGAGAGCGAGCTCGACGAGGCGATGATCACCGGCGAGTCGGCGCCGGTCCGGCGCGGCCCCGGCGACCGCGTGGTCGGCGGCACCATCAACGGGACCGGGCGCCTGCGCGCGCGGGTGACGGCGATCGGCGCGGGGTCGACCCTGTCGCAGCTGGTGCGGCTCCTGCGCGACGCCCAGGGCGTGCGTGCGCCGATGCAGCGCCTCGCCGATCGCGCGAGCGCGGTGTTCGTGCCGGCGGCGCTCGCGCTCGGCGTGCTCGTCTTCGGCGGGTGGTGGCTCGCCACCGGCGACGTCGTGCTCGCCGCCATCCGCGGCGCCGCGGTCGTCGTCATCGCGTGCCCGTGCGCGCTCGGCCTGGCGGTGCCCACGGCGGTGCTCGTCGCGTCCGGGCGCGCGGCGCGGCTGGGGGCGCTGGTGAAGGGCGGCGATGTCTTCGAGCGGCTGGCGCGCGCGCGCGTCGTCGTGTTCGACAAGACCGGCACGCTCACGAAGGGGCAGCCCGAGGTGGTGGGCGAGATCGACGCCGCGACGCTGCGCCTCGCCGCCGCCGTGGAGCGCGGCAGCGAGCATCCGCTGGCGCGCGCCGTGGTCGCCGCCGCGACGGCGCGTGAGCTGGCGCCTCCCGTGGCGACAGGCGTGACGGCGACGCCGGGGCAGGGCGTGGTCGGCACGGTCGAGGGCGCCCGCGTCGCCGTCGGCAACGTCGCGCTCGCCGTGGCGCAGGGTGTCGACGAGGGTCGCGCGCGCGCGCTCGCCGATCGCGTCGCGCAGGGCGGGGCGACCCCCGCGCTCGTCGTCGTCGATGGCCGGCTCGCCGGCGCGCTCGCGGTCACCGACGCGCTGCGCCCCGACGCGGCGGCGACGGTCGCGGCGCTCCGGGCGCGCGGCCTCGACGTCGTGCTCCTCACCGGCGATCGCGAGGAGCCGGCGCGTCGGGTCGCCGATGCGGTCGGCATCACGAGCGTCGCGGCCGGCGTCGATCCGGCGGGCAAGGTCGCGCGCGTGCGCGAGCTCGCGGCGCGCGACGTGATCATGGTCGGCGACGGCATCAACGACGCGCCGGCGCTCGCCGCCGCGAGCGTCGGCGTCGCGCAGGCGGGCGGCACCGACGTCGCGGGCGCCGCCGCGCACGTCGCGCTCATGCGTCCCGAGCTGTCGATCCTGCCCGGCCTCGTCGACGTCGCGCGCGCCGCGGTGCGCACGATGCGCCGCAACCTGCTCGCGTCCGCCGGCTACAACGTCCTCGCCATCCCGCTCGCCGCCGGCGCGCTCGCTCCCTGGGGCGTCACCGTCTCGCCGCTCCTGGCGAGCGCCCTCATGGCGTCCTCGTCGGTGAGCGTCGTCGTCTCCAGCCTGCTCTCCGGAGGACACACGCGATGAAGTCCCGGCAACCCCGCAAGGCCCACGGCGTCGACCCCGCGGCGCGGACCCGCAACCTCAACCGTCTCCGCCGCATCGAGGGCCAGGTCCGCGGCATCGCCAGGATGATCGAGGAGGATCGCTACTGCATCGACGTCCTCGACCAGGTCGCCGCGGTCGAGAAGGCCCTCCGCGCCGTCTCCGCCGAGCTGGTCAAGAACCACCTCCGCCACTGCGTCCGCCACGCCCTCGCCGGCCACGGCGATCCCGACGCCGTGATCGAAGAGCTTTCCGACGCCCTGATACGCTGACGGGGGACAGGATCCGGGGGCCCAAGTCTTTGTGCCGCCTGGCGATTTGGCGTTTACCGCGACGCGGAAGAACGCAGCGAGGTCCCAGTCGCGGTCAACGCGAATTCGTGAGGAATGGCGGTGGCTTGGAGGGGTGGATCGTGTCCCCCCATCACCCCCGTCAGTGATCGAAGAGCTTTCCGACGCCCTAATCCGCTGACGGGGGACAAATCCGCTGACGGGGGACAGGATCCGGGGGCCCAAGTCTTTGTGCCGCCTGGCGATTTGGCGTTTACCGCGACGCGGAAGAACGCGGCGAGCTCCCAGTCGCGGTCAACGCGAATTCGTGAGGAATGGCGGTGGCTTGGAGGGGGGGAGCGTGTCCCCCGTCAGAGCGCAGTCGCGGTCAACGCGAATTCGTGAGGAATGGCGGTGGCTTGGAGGGGGGGAGCGTGTCCCCCGTCAGAGCGATTTGGCGTTTACCGCGACGCGCAGGTGCGCGGCGAGCTCCCAGTCGCGGTCAACGCGAATTCGTTAGGAATGGCGGAGGGTTGGAGGAGGGGATCCTGTCCCCCGTCAGAAGAGGAGCTGCGCGTTGATGCCGACGACGTAGTTGAGGACGTCGGCGGTGCGGTAGCGGTGGCCGACGAGGTCGGTGAGGGGGACGTGGAGCGGGTTGACCTCGTTGGTGCCCGGGGTGACCAGCTCGTCGTCGATGACCTCGCAGCCGGAGCCGGCGGCGCCGGAGCACTCGGGGAGGTCGACGCCCGCGTCAGTGAAGGTGATGACGTGCTCGTTCTCGGCGGTCAGCTCGAACGCGGCCGAGAGGCGGAACTTCTGGCCGACGGCGATGCGCGCGGCGACGCGGCCGCCCATCTCCATGTAGTTCTCGATGTTGGTGATGCCCGGGTGATCGAGCGCCTGCACCATGTCCGCCGTCGGATCGGCGTCGAGGATCATCGGGCCGCTGCCCGAGGCGTCGCCGGCCAGCGAGAACACCTCCCACATCTCGGAGTAGTTGCGGCCCTCGAAGTGGGTGACGATCCGCGCCGACAGCTCGAGCGCGAGCCGCGCGCCCTCGTCACCCTGGTCGACGGCGTAGCCCTCGAAGCCGAAGCGCAGGCCGCCCTGCTGCTGGGTCTTGGTCGAGCGCGCGCCGAAGCCGGGATCCTGGAACAGCGAGTCGTTCTTCACCGACAGCGGCGCGAGCCACCACGCCTCGACGTAGGGCTCGGCCCAGCCGATGCGGCGCGCCATCGACGTCCACAGCCGCACCTCGGTGACGCCACGGCCGACGCCCGTCGAGCCCGCGAGATCGCCGGCGTCGAACGTCGCCACCTTGCCCACCGCCAGGCGCCCCTCGACGCCGAGCTTCCACGTCGGCTTGGTGTCGTCGCGCCGCTGGTTCATCGGCGCCCACGTGAGTCCCACGTGGATCTGATCGACGCCGCTGCGCGTCGGGCTGCGGAAGACCGTCGGGTCGTCCGCGTCGAAGCCGGCGCCGCCGTTCTGGCCGTCGAAGCCGGAGCCCGGCAGGATGCCATCGACGAACGTGCTCGACGTCATGCGGTTCACGCACGTCGCATCGGCGCCGTCGAAGTCGCACGGCGTGTCGCGCTGGTCGAGCTCCAGCGTGCCCTGCTGCGAGAGCACGTACGGCATCGCCACCGAGAACGACACGTCCTTGAACAGCCCGAGCTCGAGCCGCGGGATGATCGTGTGGCGGCTGCCGGCGAAGATGAGGTCGCGCACGACCGGGAGGCCGTCGGCCGGCCCGGTCCCAGGCCGCCCCACGTCCTCGCGCAGGATCGCGCTGCGCCGGATGTCGAGGCGGTAGTCGAGCGTCAGGTGCAGGTCGAACCCGTCACCCGGGTCGAACGCGCTCGCCACCTCGGAGTACGGACCCGCCACCGCGGGCGCACCCCCGGTGCCGATGATCGCACTGACCCCGAGCGCGAACGAGACGAAGCGACGCAAGGCGGGCCGACAGTAACACGAAGCCCGACTACGGGAGCTCGGTGATGACCCGCACGACGATCCGGCCCACCACCGCGATCGTCGCCGGGTCGACCTTGTCGGCGGTGTCCGTCGGCAGGTGATAGTCGTCGTGCATGCTCGTCGACAGCCAGAGGTAGCGGACGCCGCGCTCGGCGAAGCTCTTGTGGTCGCCGCGGTACTCGATCTGCGGGCGGACGAGCGACTCGAGCGGGCCCAGATCGCTCGCCGACACGACCGGACGCCCCTCGCGCGCCGCCACCTGCTTGGCCAGCGCGGTCAGCTCCGCGGCTCCCGGCGTCGCGAGCGCGCCGATCGCGTTCGACGGCACGATCGCCTGCGCCAGCGCGTACTGCTTCGCCGACAGGAAGGTTGCCCGCCCGACCATGTCGAGGTTCACCATCAGCGTCGCCTCGTCGAGCGGCCGGCGCGGGTTCGCCGCGTAGTGCTGCGAGCCGTGCAATCCCTCCTCCTCGGCGCCGAACGCGACCAGGATCACGGTGCGCGCCGGCCGCTGGCCATCGCGGGTCAGCGCCGCGCCGATCGCGACCAGGGCCGCCGTGCCCGACGCGTTGTCGTCGGCGCCGGGGTGGATGTCGCCGCCCAGCACGCCGAGGTGGTCGTAGTGCGCGCCGACGATGACGTGGCCGGCGCGCGGGTCGGTGCCGCGCACGATCCCGACGACGTTCTGGCTCCGCCGGTTCGCGCCGAAGGTGAACGGCTGGAGCCACCCGCTCTCGCCGGCCGGCTCCACGCCGGCGTCGCGCAGCCAGCCGGCGACCTTGTCGGCCGCCGCCGCCTCGTCGGCGGTGCCGCCGCCGCGCCCGCGCAGCGCCGGATCGGCGAGTGCGCGCACGTGTCCGTCGATGCTCGCCTCGGTCGGGAACCACAGCCCGTCCCGGCTCTCGCCCGCGACGCCTTCGGGCGGCGCCGCGCGGACGGCGACCTGCTCTCCCGACGCCACGCCCTCCGTCGGCGCCTGCGGCGTCCGTCGGTCGCTCTCTCGACCGCATGCCGCCGCGGTGATCGCGAGCGCCCCGACCAGGAGAGCGAGGCGCGCGCGCTTGGACATCCCGACGGTTCTATCCCTTCATGCCGAGCACGTCGAGCATGTCGTAGCGGCCGGGCGGCTTGCCTACCACCCAGGCCGCCGCGTGCAACGCGCCGTGCGCGAAGATGGAGCGGTCGGTCGCGCGGTGGCTGACCTCGACGCGCTCGCCCGGCCCCAGGAAGTACGCGGTGTGCTCGCCGACCACATCGCCGCCACGCACCGCGACCACGCCGATCTCGCCCTCGGGGCGCGGACCGATGTCGCCGTCGCGGCTGTAGCGCCCGACCTTCGCGAGCTCCTGCCCGCGCGCCGTGGCGATCGCGCGCGCGATGCCGATCGCCGTGCCCGACGGCGCGTCGCGCTTGCCCTTGTGGTGCAGCTCGACGATCTCGGTGTCCCAGCTCGGCCCGAGCGCGCGCGCGGCCTGGGCCACGAGCCCGAGCATCAGGTTCACGCCGACCGAGAAGTTGGGCGACACCACGACCGGCGCCACCTCGGCGAGCGCGTCGAGCGATTCCTCCGCCGCCGCGCCCAGCCCGGTGGTGCCGATGACCGCGGCGATGCGCCGCGCGCGCGCCGCCTGGGCGACCGCCATCGTCGACGCCACCGTCGTGAAGTCGA
>ERZ761602.1216-NODE-1216-length-48545-cov-15.086224_pt1 | contig 48545 bp, 50 predicted proteins | sample MGYA00512165_ERZ761602 | MGnify/ENA primary metagenome ERZ761602 (study PRJEB28899, sample SAMN02445085) | bioreactor sludge metagenome | biome: EBPR sludge; isolation source: Thorneside wastewater treatment plant | place: Australia: Brisbane, Thorneside...
TGAAACCGAATAGAACATCAATAACAAAAAAAGAAAAATTAATTAATAAAACTGTCCATAATAAATTTTTCTGTATGGAATCATCCTCAACATTTTCATTTGTCTGTTCGGTTTTTAATAACCGTGAATTAAGATTGAGTTCGTTAATACTTTTCTCAATTTCATCCAATTTTCCTTGATGATAAATTGTCAGGTTACGCTCAGATAAATCAAAATCAAGCCTGCGAATTTCTTTAATATCATCAAGTTTCATACGCACTAAATTCTCTTCGGCGGCACAATCCATTTGGGTGATTTCAAATAGTGATTTGTTCATTTTTATTTCCTATTTTTTTCTAATACATTTTCAATACTAAGTTCGTCTAATTTTTTATTCAAGTTTTGTATTTCAAAAATATTTGGCAAAGTTAGCCAGATAATTGCAATCCCTGCTAGTATTCCTGTTATCCATCTAGCCCATGAGTTAAAAGAACTAAGCCCATCTCCAACATAAAACTTTTGAGAAAAACTGTTATTCGTTAATTGAATAAGCCAAAGGTTAGTATCACGAAACCCATTTCCAATACCAGCAAAATCACTCAGCATGTGAGTGCCGCCATCTACAATTATAGGAAGCAATAACAAGAGTGCAGTCCATAAAGAAATAGCTTTTATTTTGTTCCTAAACCAATAAAAGATGACTGCAAAAACCCAAATGCTTGTATAAAATGAAATCATACGGTCTGACCAAGCTACTTTCCAACCCATAGTTGAATTACCATCAAATTGACGAAGCATCATGGGGTCAGACGTGTTTTGCCAAACTGTTTGTATTTGACTAAGTGAATACATACTTTCCTCACCAAATAGGAAAAAAGAACGTTGTGGTAATTGATGACAGAAAAAAGAATAAACAAAATAAATTGCATCACCTGCAGATGTCCAACCAAATTTCATCATCATAGGTGCAAACCAAGGGATAATAACCCAAATGCCATAAACAGTTAAAAATATTTCAAACAAATGATTGGACATCCAAGTTGTAATTGAATATAAGTTCATTGCTTTAGAAGAATTTAAAGAATTGGTACTCATAAATTATTCATCTCTAGTTTCATTAGCATTAAATCTTCGGAGACACAATCCATTTGAGTGATTTCAAATAGTGATTTGTTCATTTTTATTTCCTTTATTTGCTATATCGCATACATTCATAAACACCCTTTGCAACATCTGTCAGAAGCGAATCTGCAAGTAATAGAAGTTGCTTAACTCGTTTATCACTTAATTCATAATAAACAAAACGTCCTTGTGATTGTGATGTAACCAATCCACACTCACGTAAACAACCTAAGTGATTTGAAACATTTGGTTGTGATAGACCTGTTTGTTCAACAATTTCGTTTACGGTCATTGCACCTTCCATTAATATTTGAAGAATAGAAAGGCGTGATGAATCTGAAAAACCACGAAAGAGTTTGGCTTGGATTTCAATAGACTTTGGTTTGGCAATTATCAACATATATTTCCTAACATATTTATATATCATTATATGATGATATTTTACGACAACAAAAATATATTGTCAACCTTACCCCTACATCACATCTATCTCGGCTATGTGAGTCGGAAACAAAGATGACTATTACCTTCCTTACTATATTACTTTCGTATACTGGCTGTATAACCTTTTTTCTTGACTGCTTTCACAATATCTTCTTCTGTAAGTTTAGATTCGTCATACTCAATTGTCATTTCCAGTTTGTGATAACTGGCATTGATTTCTTTCACGCCATCTAAAGTGTCTTCTAAACTTTCGAGTTTCATGGCACAGTTGGAGCAGGTCATATCTGATACTTTGAATATTTTTTTTATCATCGCTTCTCCTTTATTCAAAAACGATTTGACCTGTGTACATGCCCATTGAACAAGTAAAGTACATTTCTGTTCCCGCGGTTTGGGCAGGAATATCTACTTGTGTTGTGCCAACAGGTGGAAGCATTTGATAAAAATCCAAATCAGGGATGAGGAAAGCAAGCGCGCAGGAATAAACACCATCTGTTACAAGATTTAGTTTAAGCTCTTTACCTGCAGGTGCTTTAAGTGTTTCGGGAAAATATCCTTGATTTTGAACATATAAAGTGATTTCATTATCAGATGCCGTTTGCTCAGAAGATATAATCTCAGGTGCTGATTCTGTTTGAAGAAGTGAAAAATTTCGAGTCAAGTTTTGAAATGAATAAGGTGAGCCGATTAAGTTGAGTCCGCCATCCAAAGTCACAAAGCCTAAAATCAAAATCACAATGGCAACGAAACGCATGAAGAATTTTTCAAGGCGTGCACCAAGTTGTGTTGTTAAGTAGGCAATGATGAAAAAAACAGGACTTGTGCCAAGTGTGAATGCAAACATCAATGCCGCACCAATAATTACACTACCTGTACCAAGTGCAGTTGCCATCATGGCTTGAGTTACTCCACAGGGAATGAAAACAGTTAATGCACCTAGAAAAAGCGGTGTGGCTGTATCTGTGCCTTTGGCTGTTTTGCGAATATAACGTGTAATAAATTTTGGCGGCTCAATTGAAAAATATCGAAAAACAGGATGCACATTAAACATGCGCAAGGCATTACCAATCATAAAAATTGCAATGGCAATCATTAGGATAGCACGTGTCATTGGGCTGAATGTAAAGTATGAACCAAGCCAACCAAGTAATGCACCTAACAATGTGTATGCGATTAGTTTTGCAAGGAGAAATAAAAAGATTGGAAGCCTTGCATTGAAGCGAGTTTTTACTTTTTTATTTTCAGCATAATCCTGTTCTACTTGATGTGCCAGTGAACTTGCTAATAAACCGCCCTGCATTGCTAAACAACTTAATCCACCTGTCGTAATTCCTGTGATGAAAGCAATGATTAATTGACTGGTTATATCTGAGCCTGCGTTTTGATTAAGCGATTCTAGATTTGGTTGAAACGTAATTAAAATAATTGAAATTGCCAAGAGTATGACTCCTAAAAAGACAACCGTAACTGGTTCTATAGGGGGTGTATTATTTTTAGACATAGTTCCTCTTTAGATACTTTTAGGGAGGCAATCACTTTGAAAGTCACTACCTTCTTCCTTATATTTTTGCTCGCCTCAATCTTAAACTATTTGTAATAACAAACACACTGCTAAACGCCATGGCACCAGCCGCGAGCATAGGGTTTAAGTATCCAAGTGCAGCCGCGGGGATTAACACTACATTGTAGAAAAATGCCCAAAACAAATTTTGTTTAATCGTTGACAATGTTTTGCGAGATAAGTTAATTGCTTTTGCCACACCTCGCAAGTCACCACTCATTAACGTAATCGGCGCAGCTGCCATGGCAACATCCGTTCCTGTTCCAATTGCCAAACCAACATCTGCTTGCGCAAGTGCAGGTGCATCGTTTACGCCATCACCGACCATTGCAACAATATTCGAGATTCGAGATTCGGGATTCGGGGTTTGTAATTTCTTAACTTCAGAAGATTTTCCTTCAGGCAACACTTCTGCTAAAACAACATCAATACCAACTTGTTTCGCAATTGCTTCAGCAGTTTTTTGGTTATCACCCGTTATCATAGCAACTTTCAAATTCATGGCGTGCAAATCTGCAATTGCAGATTTAGATGATTCTTTTATCGTATCTGCCACTGCAATGATTCCAGCAAATTGATTATCAATCGCAACTAACATGGCAGTCTTTGCTTCAGATTGCAAACGAGATATTTCAGATTCAAAATCCGCAATGTGGATATTTTTTTCTGCAAACATTTTCTTATTCCCCACCATCACGCTTCTGGACTCAACCTCAGCCTGCACACCAAACCCCGGCATGGACTTAAACCCAACAGGTTCCGCAAGCGTTAATCCACGTGTTGTGGCTTCTGCCCAAATCGCTTCACCAAGTGGATGTTCACTTCCTTTTTCAACAGAAGCGGCAAAACGGAGCAAATCATCTTCTTTCCACTTTCCACTTTCTATAACAATGTCTGTCACTGCTGGTTGACCTTTTGTAATCGTCCCAGTTTTATCTAACACAACAACATTTACATTTCCAGCGCGTTCGAGGGCTTCACTGTTCTTAAATAAAATTCCAATCTCTGCGCCTTTGCCAGTGCCAACCATAATGGCAGTTGGTGTGGCGAGCCCCATTGCACATGGACAAGCTATCACCAAAACTGCAACCATGTTGATTAATGCAATGGTGAATGGAGAATCTGAAAATTGATAACCAGTAAGTGGGACAATAAAATACCAAACTGCAAATGTAATTAATGAAATCACAATCACAATTGGCACAAACACAGCAGAGACTTGGTCTGCTAGTTTTTGAATCGGCGCTTTGCTTCCTTGTGCATCTTCTACAAGTTTGATGATTCTGGCTAAGGCAGTTTCTTTACCAACCTTCGTCGCTTCAAATTTGATTAATCCAAGTTTGTTCAATGTCGCGCCGATGACTGTGTCACCTTGTTTCTTTTCAACAGGCAATGATTCACCCGTCAGCATAGATTCATCAACCGTGCTTCGTCCTTCAACCACAACGCCATCTACTGGAACAGTCTCGCCAGGTTTAACGATAACTGTATCCCCGACGCGAACATCATCAATGGAAACAGAAACCTCTTGCCCGTCGCGGATGAGGCGTGCGGTTTTGGCTCTGAGTCCCATTAATTTTTTAATCGCTTCTGACGTGCGTCCTTTTGCTCGTGCTTCCAAATATTTTCCAAGCCGAATCAAGGTGATGATGACTGCGGCGGTTTCAAAATAAACATGTTGATGGATGTTTGCAAATGTAATCACGACCGAATAAAAATATGCGGCGGATGAACCCATTGCAATTAGTACATCCATATTTGCGGAGCCATTGCGCAAGGCTTTGAACGCGCTGACATAATATTGACCACCGACAATGAATTGCACTGGCGTTGCTAAAAACCACATAAACAATTGAGCCGTAAACGAGGCATGACCTGCATCAGTTGGAATGAAACCAAAATCCATTGACATGGAATAAATAAAAAGCGGCACTGTAAACAAAAGACCAAGAATGAGCATGTTATATTGGTAATTGATTTCATGCTCGCGTGCTTTGGCTTCGGCATCTTCACTTTCATTACCAAGTTCGATAGTTTCAAAGCCAGCGTTTGCAATCGTGCGTCTTAATTCGGCTTGCGTAATAATGGTTGGAATATATTTGACTTGCGCTTTTTCAGTTGTAAAACTGACATTAACTTGTGTAACGCCTTCTTGTTTTTTGATAATGTTTTCAAGTGTGCGGGCGTCATTATCGTCAGATAATTTTTTGATGATTAACTCTGCTTCACCCGTTGCAACGCCATAGCCTGCGCGATTGACTCGTGCGATAAAATCGTTGATTCCTAATTTTGCGGAATCAAAATCTACTGTGGCTCTTTCGGATGAAAGATTCACAACGGCTGTTTGCACGCCATCTAATTTTTTGAGATTGCGTTCCACGGTTGCGACACAGTTTGCACAGGTCATACCAGTGATTGGGAGTGTGAGTTGTTTGTTGTTACTCATTCAAGTTCCTTACGCATTACGAGTTACGGAATACGTAATGCGTGATACGTAATTCGTAAAAAATTACAGCGTTATTAAACCTTCAGCAGGGTAATTGATTTCAGCAAGTAAAGCCTTAATCACTTGTTCATTGGCTGGTTCTTCAAAAGTAATTTCTACTTTCTTGGTGGCTTCATCTGCTTTGACAGATTGCACGCCTTCGAGTTCACCAACTTCCATTTCAATGGTGTTGATACAATTTCCGCAATGAATTGCAGGGACGTTATAAGTTACAGTGGTCATTTTATTTTCTCCTAAATAATTAAATTATTGTGATACAACAACTAACTCGCCAACCATACCAGCGATTTCGTGACCTTGAATAGTGCAAATGATTTTATAAGTACCGGGTTCGGTAGCAGTAAAACTCAACGTGCTAGTACCACCTACCGCAGTGACGATATGTAAATCATAATTTGCTTCTGCGCCATGAGCATGATGTTCGCCTGTCGTATCACCTTCTGAGGAAACATCTTCAACTACAATTTCTGCAACCACAAAATCATGTTCTTGTGCGCCACTATTCGTCAAGGTCAAAACAATCGGCACGCCTGCTGGAATTGTAATTTCAGCAGGTTCAAACAAAAATTCATTCATATCTACTGTAATTTCAGTCGCAGGGATTGCATTGCTTGAACCACATGCCGAGAGGAATAAAACGGCTATTGCTAAAACTATTTTTTTGTAGAACATATTTGGAACTCCTAAAGATTTTTATTATTGGTGGTCTCGATACGACCAACGGACTACTTAGACCATTTAGACTAATTGACTAACTAGACCTTATTCGACATTTCAAAAACTTCAGTAATTTCTTTCAACACACGCTGGCGTTCTTTCTTATCCGTGCCTTGAATTGCGGTAATCACACATGAATTCAAATGATTCTCCAAAATCTGTGTGCTGACTTTGTTCAACGCCGCGTCAATCGCTTGGATTTGGCGAATCACGTCAATGCAATAGGTGTCTTCTTCCACCATTCGAATCACACCACGCAGGTGACCTTCTACAGTTTTCAAACGTCTGAGTGTGTTTTCGTTATCCATCATTACCTCTATTTTCCTTGATGCAAACTTTCAAAATTCTCTTACCCCCCCCCATAGGGGTAGGGATAGCCAGATGATACTACCGTGTTACACATTTTGTCAAGTAGGGACACAGCAAAATAATGAATGATCTAATCATTAACCAATCTGCTGTGTCCCTACGGTTTGAGTGTAAAATTATTTAATGAAAATAAACCCTGCCGATTTAAATCAAGTGGATGTTTTGAAAGATGCCCCGCTTGAGGATTTGAATCTCATCGTTGAAAAATCTATTCTTCGTTCGATTGAGGAAGATAGTTTTTATTTTTTTCAAGGTGACCCAGCCAAATACGCTTATATTTTGGTGACAGGCAGAGTGAAATTAGTGCAATCGAATCCAGCAGGTCAACAAGTGAATTTGCGAACCATAAAACAGTGGGAAATGTTTGCCGCACTCGGAGCAATTCGTTCAGATGCTACCTACCCAGTGGCGGCGCAGGCTTTAGAGCCAAGCTCTGCCCTAGCCATCGAAAGCAAAGTACTTCAAGAGATGATGCAAACCCGTCCATATTTGAATATGGGGTTAATGCAATTGATGACAGGTTACATTCAAGAGATGCAGAATCGTTACCGTGAATTAGCGACAGAAAAAGTAGAACGCCGCCTCGCTCTGACTATCCTTCGGCTTGCTTCTCAAGTCGGCATTAAATCTCAGGGACAGATTGAACTTCCGCTCTCTCAACAGGATATTGCAGAAGCATCAGGAAGCACAATTTACACGGTCAGCAGAACACTGTCCGAGTGGGAAAAGCGTGGGTTAATAGAAACAGGCAGAGGTCGAATCGTGATGCGGAATCCGCATGGGTTGGTAGAAATCGCCGAGGGCATCGAGTCGGCTTAGGTTTGGTACAATCCAAAGGTGGGAATTTCAAAAGATTAGGAATTATTTTTCTCCCCTTTATTTGCGCTTAAGCAAAGAAGAAATTTCAGTTTGCATATATCTTTGGAGCATGAATGAAGATGTTCAAGTTCAAAGCCACTGGACAGTTGATGAAACACTCAGGAAAGTACCGCAAACCGCGAAAGTTTTCATCAAGTACAAAACGCAATGCGTTGGCTGTTTTTTGCAAAAATTTTGCAAGATTAAAGATGTGGCAGAAGTTTACCAAGTGAATTTGGATGAGTTTCTGAAAAGTTTGAATGATAAAAAAGGAGAATGACATGAACAACAAATGGTTAATCGGTATCGCAGTTGGAATCGTCATCATCGTTGCCTTGTTTGGCACTCAGTCTACTTGGCTGATGGGAAATAGATATGGAATGATGAATGGTTACAACTGGAACAACATGCCAATGATGTACAACGGCATGATGGGAACAGGCATGGTCTTTGCTTGGCTGGTTGGTCTTGCCTTCTTTATATTTCTTGTGCTTGCAATTGTTTGGCTTGTACGAGAATTAACTACTAAAAAATCATAAAGATTATTTCAAACGATAAAAGGAGAAATAACATGGAAATATTTTCGTATCTTTGGCAATATATTGTAGAAGTATTTGGGCTAGCAATTGCTTATGTGTTTGCGGCAATCTTCCTCTTCTTGGTGTTGAGACAATTCCACTCCAAGAAAATCACAGCCGCATTGATGATTATGTTCATCGGCGTTTCAATTGCGTTTTATATTCCGAATGGAACCCCAAATGCATTGGCATACCCTGCTTCATTACGCTCATACGGACCTGGCGAAAAACCAGACCTGCCAATTGAAAATGTATTCAAATTTTTTGGGAACTTTAATAAATTTGAACGCATTGAAGATATTGCCCGCAACCCAAATGAAGTGCCTCAAAATATCGTATATGGTGAAAACGGTATGATTGAAGTTCATCTCACCACAACAGAGGTAATTGCTGAAATTGCCCCAGGTGTGACGATGAACGTATGGACATTTGATAATGCTATACCTGGTCCATTTATTCGCGGAAAAGTTGGTGATAGTGTTCATCTTACGATTACAAATGACGAGTCAAGTTTGCATCCACATAATGTTGATTTTCACGCAGTCACTGGTCCCGGTGGTGGCGCTGCGGCAACCATTGTGGCTCCGGGTGAATCAAAAGAGATGACTTTCAAATTGCTCAACCCCGGTTTATATGTTTATCATTGTGCATTTGGAAACCCTGGTTTGCACATGACACACGGCATGTATGGCTTAATCCTTGTTGAACCCGAAGGTGGTTTACCTCCAGTTGATAAAGAGTTCTACATTATGCAAGGTGAGTATTACACTGAAGGTGCTTTAGGCAGAGAAGGGCTACAACTCTTTGATACACAAGCCTATTTGGATGGCAAACCACAATATGTTATCTTCAATGGAAAAACTGGCGCGTTGATGAATAATATGGAAGCCGAAGTTGGTGATACAGTTCGTATGTTCGTCGGCAACGGTGGCGTAAATTTGATTTCAAGTTTCCATGTGATTGGTGAAATTTTTGACCGCGTCTATCGTGAGGGCGACTTGGTCACTCCACCCGCAGAAGGGTTACAAACTACATTAGTCCCTGCTGGCGGTGCAGTCATGGTTGAATTCAAACTTGAATACCCCGGCAACTTTGTTCTGGTTGACCATGCACTCGCTAGAGTTGACCGCGGTGCGTGGGGCGTACTCCATGTGACTGGTGAAGCAGACCCTGAAATTTATAATGGTGATATTCAAACAGGTGGCGGACATTAAATATGAAATCAGCCAGCTAAGTACCACAAAGTGGTATGCTACGAAATTACGTAAGCAAGCTTCCTGAATCCAAAACAAAAGACTCGCTCAATTGAGCGAGTCTTTTCGTTGATGTACTGAATGATATAATTTTTTAGCTTATGTCTTTAGATATTCTCGCCCTTCTCGCATTAGTCATCGTCATTATCATTTCTGCCATCCGCACAGATTTGAATACAGGTTTGTTATCTATAGCATTTGCTTATGTGATTGGGGTTTATTTTGCAGGCTTGAGCGTAAGTGAAGTTTCAACTTATTTACCTGAACAACTTGTATTAACACTCGTCGGCGTGACGCTTTTATTTGAAATGGCACACGAAAATGGTACGCTTGATAAACTCGCAAGCTTAGCCATGCGTTCTGTGCACGGACATCCCACCTTTTTACCGATTGTCTTCTTTTTATTTACATTCTTATTTTCCGCCATCGGACCCGGTAACATCGCCGCCGTTGCTTTAATCGCACCCATTGGTATGGTCGTTGCAATTAGTTCAGGCATAAATCCATTGGTGATGGCAATTATGATTTGTACCGGTGCCAACGCTGGCGCATTTTCACCCATCGCCTTAACCGGCATCATCAACACTGGCTTAATGCGAAACGTTGGAATTAATGACCCAAACGTCACTTTACAAATTTTCTTACTCGTTGCAGGTTTACAATCAATCAGTGCTGTACTAGCATACTTCTTCTTTGCAGGCTATCGAATTCAAAAAACTTCTACAATCGATGTAGCATCCATTGAATCAAATATCGAACCATTCAACAAAAAACAAATTCTTACCTTAGTAGCCATCTTCTCTTTAGTCATTGGGGTCATTATCTTCAAAGTCTCAGTCACTGTTGGGGCTTTCGTATTAGCAGGTTTACTAGGCTTACTCAAAATCGGCGATGCAGAAAAAGGGTTGCAAAAATTACCTTGGGGAATCATCTCACTAGTTGCAGGCATCAGTGTTTTAGTTGGCTTGCTCGAAACCACCGGCGGTTTAGACTTAGCCACAAACATCTTAGCATCTTACTCATCCACAAACACAATTAACGGGTTATTAGCTTTTGTCACAGGTATCGTTTCAATATACAGCAGTTCATCAGGCGTCGTCATGCCCACATTCATTCCACTATTACCCTCATTACTCGAAAGACTTGGCGGCGGAGATTTAATAGAAATGGTTGTAGCCGTCAACGTTGGTTCCCATTTAGTAGATGTCAGTCCACTCTCAACACTTGGCGCGTTATGCCTCGCCGCACTTCCAGCCACATTTGATAAATCCATCATGTTCCGACGTTTATTATTATGGGGATTATCCATGTCAATAGTTGGCGGACTTTTAGCATTTATCTTTTTAGATTTGCTATAATTTCAGGATGAAAAATAAAACGCTTCTTTCTCTAACGTTCATCCTGATTCTGTTTTTATCAACAGCTTGCTTATCCCGAGCAACCCCAGATACAAATCAACAAATTCAACAAGCAGTTGCATTAACAGTTGCCGCATTACCACAACCGACTGCACCTCCATTTTCTACACCTTTTCCATCCCCTACACCGTTTAGTTTAGCTGGCTTATTTTGTGAATATCAATTCTGCATTGGTCATCCAATAGATGTTTCGTTTTTTGATGTATCCGCTCAACAAAACCCTGCTTCCCCTAGCACATACACTCAAGGCTTACTCGCCGCCTTCAACGGAAATTTATTTCTGCAAGTGATGTGGCAAATTGCTCCCGGTTCTTCTGACCCAAAATTTTTAATGGACACAATTTTAGATGACCAAATAGATATTGCCTCTGGTGCGCAAGATGTATTTCTGGTTCGAGATATGAACGTCATGTACGATTCCATTACAACAACTGCCACACCCACATTACCTGTCGGCGGAGTCGCCGCATGGACGTGCGGAGATAGAGTCTTCGCATGGAAGGTATATGCCCCCAATGCAGAATCAGCTCGCCCCTTGTTTGATGAAGCGTTAGCCAGATTCAGATGTGAAAGATAAATGGAGAAAAAATGTCTACAGAATTTGATTTAATCCAATTGCGTGCGCGCGTTAAAGAATTAGAAGACCGTTTGAAATTTATCTACGACCATTTGCGCATTGAGTATTCAGATAACCCCGACGCAAAAAATACACAAATCATTGAGTTGATAAAAGCAGGCAATAAAATTGGGGCGATTAAAATCTATCGTGAAATGTACAATGTCGGTTTGGCAGAAGCCAAAGATGCAGTTGATAAAATGGAAGCAAGATATTTATAAAACTTTGGTTTTTAACCAATTTTCAATTGTGTCTAAAACAATCGCTTCTATAGGTTTATTCAACAATTTTGTAGTTTCTAACATCGATGGCTTGCCTTCATCAAATCGTAAAACATGCGTTAAGTTTTTAATCACATGCTTTTCTACTGGCACATTCACCAACTCAGCGATTGTGTGAACATCAGCAGGGTCACATTGCAAATCTTTTTCTCCACCAATAAGCAACATCGGACTTGTAACTTGTTTGAAGATCGTTGGCGGGTCGAGACTGATTAATTCCCTCAAAGATTTTGCTGGTATTTTTTGAAGCATCACCCGCATCGTATCTTTGTCTGATGATTTTAATTTATCAAGTAATTTTTTCTGGCTTTGTACATTCGCACCCATCATTCGCCCTAATAGTTTACGAATAAATCCACCGAAGCCTGTTAATTCCTCAAATTCTTTTTCAATCTGTGCGGCTTGCTTGATAAGAATAGATTCAATATTATCTGCAAACGGACAAAGCAAAATATGCCCTGCTACGGTTTTGCGTTGAATATTGACTTGTGGAGCAATGATACAACCTTCACTATGCCCAAGCAAAAATATTTTATTTGCATCAAAATGTTCATATGTTGTTGCAAAATCAAACCAACTCACGGCATCGTCAACAACATCAAAAATCCCCGCTGAATAATAATCCCCAGTGCTTTTGCCACAACCTCTTTTGTCATAACGTAAACTTGCAACGCCTTGTTTTGCTAAAGAATGAGCAATGGTATTAAACACATTTAGTTTTTGCACTGGCATATTTTCATCACGGTCTAGTGGACCACTGCCGTGAATCATCAAAACAATAGGAAATCTGCCTTCTTCATTTGGAAGGCAGATTGTGCCTGTTAAGTTATTTCCGTTTGCATTAATGGTAATTTCTTTTTCAATCATATTTTTACCCTATTCACTGATAGTTTGATAATCAAAATACGAGAAAAAGCAAAATTGGTTGCAAAATTTTATTCATACCCATGTGGGTGAGACTTATGCCATTCCCACGCACTAGACAAAATATCTTGCAAGTTTGTATTTTGCGGTTTCCAACCTAATTCATTCATAATCTTTTTCGGTGAAGCAACCAAACGGGCAGAATCACCAGGTCGGCGTGGAGATTCAATCACAGGAATTGCATGACCAGTAACTTTTCTCGCAGTTTCAATTACTTCACGCACAGAAAAGCCATTGCCACTTCCCACGTTGTAAATCGATTTATCTTTTTTATCCAAAGCGTTCAAAGCCAATGTATGTGCTGAAACCAAATCTGCAATGTGAATGTAATCGCGGATGCAAGTTCCATCAGGCGTTGGGTAATCTGTTCCATAAATCGTTGCCGATTCTGCTTGACCTAATGCAATTTGCAGAACACGCGGAATCAAATGTGATTCAGGTTGATGCGCTTCTCCCCTGCCCGGCAATGCGCCACACGCGTTGAAATATCTCAACGCCGCAAAATGTAATCCATGAATACTTCGATACCATTCTAAAGATTGCTCTGTCATCAATTTTGTGTGACCATATACATTCGTTGGTCCAAGTGGGGAATCTTCGGTCAATGGTTCTTCACTGGATTGATACACCGCCGCTGTAGACGAAAACACAATTTTTTTCACGCCTGCTTTTACAACGGTTTCCATCAAACTCAATGAGTTTGTAAAATTGTTTCTGAAAAATTTTCCGGGGTCTTTCATACTTTCGCCTGCTTCAATAAACGCGGCAAAGTGCATGACTGCATCATATTTTTTAGATGTTAATGCTTCGGCAAGTGCATGTGAATCATCCAACGAAGCATGGATAAATTCCGCTTCTTTCGGGACTGCTTGTTGGTGACCCGTCACCAGCGAATCATACACGGTGACATTGTTTCCTGCTTTGATTAATGCCTCTGCTGTAGCAGAGCCAATATACCCAGCCCCACCTGTTACAAAAATATTCATTCAATCTCCTATTTAATAGCAGACCCTAAAGGTCTGAATGTTGTTTTATGAAATTAAAATATCAAAAAGACCTTTAGGGTCTCTTTTAACAATTATATCTTACGGATTTTCTATCCATGCCTGCACATACCATCTTATATATTCTTCCACATGTGCTGACCAGTATTCTTCTGAATGTGCACCTGCATAAAAATGGGTTTCATGTACATAACCATTGCGCGTGAGAATTTCTTCAAATACTAAAATGCTTTCGAGTTCCCGGTCATTATCACCTACATCCATCCACAAGCGTGGACGAGATTCTTCAGGAATATTTTGGATTACTTTTTCTATGGAAGCAGAACCATCTTTGAAAATGGCGGGGGAATGTAAACCAAGTGAACCAAATAAATTTGGATTTTGTAAACCGAGTTGTATCGTCCAGCCACCACCGCGAGATAAACCACCTAGTGAACGATACTGAGTTTCTGTCATTGTGCGATAGTTTGAATCTATATAAGGGATGAGATGATTAATCAATCTATCTCCAAAGCCTGCACCGGCGGGTAGATTCCAAAATCTATCATCTGGAAAAACGATGATAAAAGGATTGCTTTCGCCTGAATGAATCAATCTATCTGCAATTTGTGGAGCACCAAGCCTTACCCATTGGTCTTGAGTGTAGGTTTGTCCATGTAGTAAATATAGAACAGGATATTTATTTTCAACTAATTGGTTATAACAAGGTGGAAGATAAATCAAAAATTCTTGTGGTGGATTTGTGGTTGAAACTACATCTTGTCTCACTTCACCAGATTGAGTCAAACAAGGTAGTGGCTCAGGTACAAATGTCGGTGGGATGGGACTAGGCGTAAATGTTGAGGTTGCTGTTGGTGGTGGAGAGGTAAATGTTGGGGTTAAAGTAATTTCTGGGGAGGGGGAACAGGCTGAAATTAAGAGGAGAAGCGGGAAAAATATCATAATTGAAATTGCTTGACGGTTCATCATCCTTCGCATTATACTCGGCGGGCTTGATACGTTTCGGGGCGTAGCGCAGTCCGGCTAGCGCACTTGCTTTGGGAGCAAGGGGTCGGAGGTTCAAATCCTCTCGCCCCGACAGATTTAAAGGCACATCTCATGAAATTACATTTTCGTGATTGTGTCTTTTTCATTTAATGCTTGTGTTAAAATATAACCATAAAGAGGAAAACAATGGCAAAGAAAATTGATGGATTAATTGAAGCGGCTCGTTTTAAGAATGGGCAAATTACTTTTGTGCGTGCCTATGAACGGCGCGGTTTTACATTTTCAGACTGGGTTATGCTAGACCGAAAAACTTTGTTAGAACGACTAAGAAAAGGAAAGAAGTTTGTAACGGGCTCACGACAAGATTTTTTAGCCAGTACATTTAATACCTCAAAGCCCGTTATACTTATAAAAGAAAATGGACATGAATATATTGCTACGCACGAAAATGCAAAGCGTGATGAATTGGAAAACGTTCCATTTTTCTAAATCGTTATGAGAATTATAGATAAAACTCCGCTTCAAGATGCATCTGGCAACATCAATTTCGTTGCCCGTATTCAAGGTACATTGAAATACGGGTTTAATTGGTATCCAGAACTTGAAGCACAAAAAGTTGTTATGGGGCAATTAGATAAATTACTAGAAAAAGGATTTGTGTTAATTCGCAATTTTCCTTTGCCCGATAGCCCCATTCTGATTCCGATGATTTTGATTGGGCAAGGTAGCATTTCTGTTATTTTAGCAACCCCAGTCAAAGGTCATTTTGAAGCGGTTGGTTCTGAATGGAATCGACTCATCAATAATGGTAGCCCTGCACCGGAACGCAGAAATCTTTTAGATTTAATTGCAAAACTCACCCGTGCTTTTCAAAGGTATCTTGAAAAAAATAATATCCATGTAGATGTGCCAGTTGAGGCAGTATTAATCGCTAGCGACCCCGGCGCACAAATTGATTCATTACGCCCGATTGCACGCGTCTTACGAAGTGATGCCATCAAAACATTTGCTACTACCTTATTACAAGAACGCCCTGTTATGCGCCCAGAAAATGTATACGCGCTAGCAGATAGAATTATAGACCCCAAACCAATAGTGGATGAAAGTGCCAACGCTTCTTTAACCGACGGGACACCTGCCTCTCGCGCCCAAGCCATTTTCAACGCCTCAACACAAGGCGATGCGGTTCCAAATCAACTTCGTGAATCCAGCCCAGCAAGACCGCTTCCTAAATCTGCGCCTAAAAAATCAAGCAAATTAAACAGAACCCAAATTATCTTGTTAATCGTTATGGGTGTTATGGAGTGTTGTGTGATTGCCGCAGGGGCTTATGTTTTATTTTTCCTAAACTAAATTGAACACGCCGTTTCTTTCTGTCATCATCCCTGCTTATAACGAAGAAAACCGCCTCCCACGCACATTGGAGAAAGTTTTAGAATTTCTAAGCAAGCAAAATTACTCTTATGAAGTTCTCGTGATTGAAAACGGAAGTTCAGACCGTACATTTGATGTCGCCCAAGAATATGCGCAAAACCATTCAAGTGTTATTGTATTAAAAGAAGGTCAACGCGGAAAAGGCAATGCTGTGCGACGCGGCATGTTAGAAGCCAAAGGGGAGTATCGTTTCATCTGTGATGCCGACCTTTCAATGCCGATTGAAGAAGTTGCAAAATTTATCCCGCCACAATTAACAGATTTTGATATTGCTATCGGTTCACGTGAAGCACTTGGTGCAGTTCGTTATAACGAACCTTCGTATCGTCACTTTGGCGGGCGGGCGATTAATCTCATCATTCGTTTATTCATTCTTTCAGGCTTTCAAGATACCCAATGCGGATTCAAATGCTTTCGCGCACAAGTCGCTGAGGATTTATTCCGCCAGCAGACATTAACAGGCTGGTCTTTTGACATTGAAATTTTATATCTCGCCCGCCGAAAAAAATTACGCATCAAAGAAATTCCAATTGATTGGTATTTCTTTGCCGATAGCAAAGTCAATGCCATTCGTGATGCACTTAAAATGATAAGTGACATCTTCGTGATTCATCTCAATGCCATACGCGGCAAGTATGATTTCAAAACCTGATTTGACCTATGAAAATCATTTATGGTCTGCCTGTAATTACATTGCGGGATTAGATGAAGCCGGGCGCGGTGCATTGGCTGGACCTGTGTACGTTGGCGCAGTGATATTGCCCAAAGAAAAATCTATCATTAAAAAATTAAGCGGGGTACACGACTCAAAACTATTGAATCCGAAAAAACGAAATCTATTAAGTCTGCAAATCAAAGCAAGTGTGTTGGCGTGGGGAATCGGGTTTTCCACAGCCGAAGAAATTGACAGGCTAGGAATCGTTCCCGCGACTCGACTCGCCGCAAGTCGAGCAATTGAAGCGATGAACTTCATCCCAGATTTTTTGTTGACAGATTTTCGTCTTGAACTCCCCGAATTGGATATTCCACAAACTGCCATCGTCAAAGGTGACCAAAAATCTTTGAGTATTGCTAGTGCATCTATCCTTGCAAAAACTGCCCGCGATGAAATGATGATGAACTTAGAAGAGCAATTTTCTGAATATCACTTTTCGCGCCACAAAGGTTATGGAACATTATTACATCGAAAAAAAATAAAGCAACTTGGACATTCTTCGATACACAGAAAGACTTTCAAAATAAAATAAAAACGCGGATTTTTAATCCGCGTTTTTTATAAATTTATTTTCGTAAATATCCGCCACCCGAAAGTTTACTTTCTGGTCTGCTCGTGCGCCAAGCATAATAACCTAAACCTATACCGCCTAACAAAAGTAAACCGCCAACGATACCGAGAATCGTATTTTGTCCACCATCTTCACCTGGTTGAGTAGTTGGGTCTAACACTTCTTGTTGCGATTGAATCCCAAATGCTACAAATGCAATATCACCAGCATTGACCTCTAACGAAGAGTCCATGCTCATGGTTGGATTCCAACCCGATGGTATACCAACAGAAATGTTATAAGAGCCTTCGGGAATATCTGTAAAACAAATGCCTTGATACACCAACGGGTCAGCAGGGACAAATGTTTCTTGCGAGCCAGAATATTCTCCATTATTTTCAGTCAAACTCACTGCGCCACCCGCCACAGCAGGTTCTGTATCTTCACGCATGGCATTGCCATTGGCATCATTAAATAACAACACACAAACTTCAGTAGTACCTGCTAAGGGTGTCGGTGTAACTGTAGGTGTGCCTAATTCGATAACTGGTTGAGGTGTTTCAGTAGCCGGTGAAACAATTCCAATCAATAACTCGTCACCCTCTACCACAGTACAATTTTCATCCAAACGAGAATTTAACTGGCGTAACTGATCAACAGAAATACCGGTCAATGCTGAAATTCGAACGCAATTATCACCCGGTTGCACAATATAAATAATGCGTCCATCCGCACCGGGGGTTGGCGTGCCAACTTGTTGTTGCAAACTTGGGGCGGCATTGGCTGGCAACCATAACCCAAACATGAACAAACTTATCAAAGCAAAAATAATAAAAAATCTTTTTGGATTCATCACGAAAATTATATCAGATTCAAATTGGTATAAAATAGATGCTATGAAGACCTTAATCAAGAATGGAACTTGTGTTACAGCAACAGATACATTTCAATCAGATTTTTTGATTGAAGATGAAAAAATCGTGCGCCTCGCCCCTGACCTTGAAATTGATTCTGACGTTCAAATTGATGCTTCGGGGAAACTGATTCTGCCCGGCGGCGTTGACCCACACGTCCATTTAGATTTGCCAATGTTTAACACAATCTCATCCGATGACCATTACACCGGTCACAAAGCCGCGGCTTTTGGTGGCACAACCACTTGCATGGATTTTGTAGTTTTAGAAAATGAAGGCTTTGCTCATTCGGTTGACTTATGGATGACAAAAGCAGAAAAAGCCGCGATTGATTATTCTTTTCATATGAACTTAACTCAATTCAATGAAAAAATTGCCAAAGAGATTCCATCACTAATGAAAATGGGGATACAAACGTTAAAAGTTTTCACAGCCTATAACGGGCGATTAAGACTCGATGATGGCAGTATTTTCAAAGCGTTAAGAATTGCAAAAGAAAATGGAATGCTCGTCATGGCTCATTGTGAAAATGGAGACGTGATTGATACTTTAGTTAATGAAGCACTTCAAGCAGGTCACAAGTCACCGGAATGGCATGCCTTGACTCGACCAGGCTGGGGCGCAGTAGATGCTACATTGAGAGTAGCAGGTATGGCGGCAGAAACAGAAGCGTCGGTTTATATCGTGCACATGAATATGGGTGGCGAAGTGGATATGCTTAAATACGTGCGCGAGCGCGGAGTCAAAGTGATGGGCGAAACTTGCCCACAATATTTATTTTTCACGATTGATAATCTTCGTCAACCTGATGGCGCCAAATGGATTTGTTCTCCACCAATGAGAAGCAAAGCAGATAATGAAAGATTATGGCAAGGACTAACAGAAAATATTTTGCAAACTGTTGGGACTGACCATTGTCCGTTTTATTTTGATGGAACAAAACCAATTATGTATGAAGGCAAAGAATTTGCAATTGCAGGCAAAGAGTTAGGCAAAGATGATTTCACAAAAATCCCGAACGGTTTGCCGGGTATTCAAGACCGTCTACCAATTTTATGGACAACTGGTGTAAATACTGGCAAGATAACAAAAAATCAATTTGTGGCGTTGACGAGTACCAATCCAGCAAAAATTTTTGGGTTGTATCCGCAGAAAGGGGCATTGATAGAAGGTGCTGATGCGGATATTGTGATTTGGGATGAAAATAAAAAAGTGAAATATGGTGTAGCCATATCACATCAAAGAACAGATTACAATTTGTACGAAGGTTGGGAATTGACAGGTTATCCCGAAAAAGTTTTTCTGCGCGGAAAATTAATTGTGGATGGAAATGAATGGAAAGGCAAGCGCGGTGATGGAAAGTTTTTGAAAAGAAATGAAGGAACGGTTTTGTAGTTATGTAGTTTGATAGTTTATAGCCTGCTTTAGCAGGCTTTGTAAAATTAGCGCGGCGGTTTATCGCCGTGCGGGAATGGAATAATAAAATTATGGCAAAACAACAACTCCCCCCTATTCATTGTGATGCACTCGTCGTTCATTGCATGGATTATCGTCTACAAAAATTTATCCAACCATGGATTACAGTTCGATTCGGATATGACAATTTCGACATCATTTCACTAGCAGGCAGTGTGCATGATTATGAAATGGTCTTAAAGTATGTTCAACTGGCTGTGCAAATTCATACTATCGAAACAGTTTGCTTAATCAACCACGAAGATTGCCGTGCTTACGGTAAAGAGGGGACGTACAAACGTCACAAACATGATTTGCAAGATGCCCAAAATAAAATCAAAGCCTTGTTTCCGCATTTGAAGGTCGAAACTTTTTATTTGCATTTAGATGGAACTTTCGAACCAATTTCGTAAATTCAAAATCTCGAAGGGATGACATAAGCATTAAAACCTATGACACCCCTCTGGGGTTCATGTATCTACAATATGAATTCTATAATCCTTTCATCCCTACGGAATTGAAAAAACAAACCCCGTAGGGGTAAAATTATTTTAGAATTAAGTTGAACCATAAAGCAAATCCCGTAGGGATGGCATTGTTCTGGAGGAAAAAATGGCAAACACATATTCACAAATCTATATTCAAATTGTATTTGCTGTGCAGGGCAGACAAAACCTCCTCCAAAAAGAATGGCGCGGAGAAGTTTTCAAATATATGGCTGGGATTATTAAAAACAAAGGGCAAAAGCCAATCATTGTCAATGGAGTTGAAGATCATGTGCATGTTTTCGTCGGGCTAAAACCTGCCATGGCTTTATCAGATTTAGTGCGAGATGTAAAAAATAATTCTTCAAATTTTATTAATGACAATTATTGGGTAAAAGGAAAATTTAGTTGGCAAGAAGGCTATGGAGCATTTTCTTATGGACACTCACAAATTGAAAGCGTTTAAAACTATATTTTGAATCAAGAACAACATCATGCAAAGCAAACTTTCAAAGATGAATATTTAGATTTCCTCAAGAAATTTGAAATTGAGCATGATGCCAAATACTTATTTGAGTGGGTTGAAAATAACTAAAATTTTCTGACAGTGATAAAATAACAAACAATGAAACAAAGGACGCCTTGGGGGAGCACGCGTGCCGAGCGATTGCCTCGGCGTGAGCCTTTGTGATATTTCTACTTTGGAGAATTAAATATGCCGCGACGTTCACTCACTCGTCTTTATAAAGACGAGTTCACAAACTATTCGCTTGCAAAATTTCAACAAGACCTGTTAGCAGGTTTCACGGTTGCCGCAGTTGCATTACCACTTGCGTTAGCATTCGGTGTTGCTTCTGGGGCAACAGCCGCCGCAGGTTTAGTCACTGCGATTCTTGCGGGAATTATTATTGGCTTATTGGGTGGCGCTCCCTATCAAATCAGCGGACCCACTGGCGCAATGTCTGCTGTATTAATTGTCTTGGTCAATCGTTATGGGTTTGAAGGCATTTGGATTGCAGGTTTACTTTCTGGTTTGCTTTTGCTCATCATCGGTATTTTACGTTTGGGGCGTTTCATCGCATTCATTCCATCTGCAGTCATCAGCGGGTTTACATCGGGCATTGCATTGATAATTTTCATCGGGCAAATTGATAACTTTTTTGGAATCAAAACACCAGCCGTTGAAACTGCCGCGGGTAAATTAATTGGATATTTTTCTACATCATTTCAAATTGATTTTCATTCTTTGATGCTTGGCTTAGTTGTCATTTCGACCATGATTTTTATGCCCGCAAAATGGAGTGCGAAATTTCCATCTTCATTGCTTGGAATTATTCTCGCCACGCTTCTTAACTACGTTTTGAATTGGTCTGCCCCATCAATCGGACTCATCCCCCAAACATTGATTCTGCAAGACAGACTCACTTTTGCAAATATTCCTTGGGAAAACATCAATGATTTTATTGCCCCAACTTTAACCATCACTGCTTTAGGTGCAGTCGAATCATTATTATGTGGTGCAGTCGGTTCAAATATGACCGGCGTGCGTTTACAAGCCAATCAAGAATTAGTTGCACAAGGCATTGGCAATATGTTGATTCCATTTTTTGGTGGCGTGCCTGCTACTGCCGCCATTGCACGTTCTAGCGTGGGAATCAAATCTGGTGGGCAGACTCGTTTGGTCAGCATTATTCATGCAGTTGGAATTTTTCTTTCCATGTTTTTGCTTACATCATTCATGGAAAAAATTCCTCTAGCCGCCTTGGCTGGAGTCTTAATGGTCACTGCCGTTCGCATGAATGAATGGTCAGCGATTCAATTTATGTTTGGCAAACGCTTCAAAACCGATATGATCGCATTCACAATCACAATGTTAGCAACAGTGGTTTTAGATTTAACGCAAGCCATCTTAATAGGCTCACTATTGGCTGGAGCAGTGTTCTTAAACAAAATTGCAAATGTGGATATAAAAGTTCAAGAAGTAGATGTTGAACGATTAAAACAAAAAGGAATTGAAACACAAGGAAAATGCCAACATGTGAAAGTTGCGTTTATCACAGGTCCGCTTTTCTTTGCGGCAACGGGACAATTCAATGAAGCCTTTGCGAATCTAAAAGATACTCACGCTTTGATTCTTTCCATGCGTGGCGTTTCATTAATTGATACAGCAGGCCTAGAAGCGATTCATCGTTTACATGAGAATGTTCACAATCAAAAAGGGATTTTGATGTTTGCTGGAGTCAATGACAGCGTAAAACAAATGATGTCTCGCGGCGGATTGGTAAAAATGATTGGAGAAGAAAATTTCTTTTGGTCTAGTGACCAAGCCATTGTAGAAGCCGAAAGACGAGGGTGCGCTTTTTGTTCACCTTAAGAAAATGTTCAAAGATTTAGCGAACAAGTTGCCCCGAAGAATGAAGCGGGATGAAATATAATCAAATGAATTCAATCAGGAGAATCATCATGGAAAGAAAATCATCTATCTCACGTTGGTTGGTTATTTTATGGTTACTGGCTTCGCAAACGGCAGGGGCGGCAATGGCATTCGCCTCCGCATTGGTTGTGATTTCATTTCGCGGGCTTGGGCAACAAGATGCAAACCCAATGGCATTTAATATCTTGTTAGCGTTAGGCTACATTATGCCCATAGTTTTTATTGCTTTAGTGATTTGGGCTTGGGTTACATTTTTCAAACGCAAAGATGGCACCGCCGCTTTACTCGGTTTAGCAAGTTTAATCCCCGGCGTCATTATGCAATTTGGAATGCGTTTGTACGCACCTTAATTCTGATTCAATAATTCTTTCGTGCGTGGATGATCTTTATAAACGCCGCGATATGATTCAGGTAACATGGATGCGATTTGACACATAATTTCTTCTGTGGCTTGATTCATCGCTTCTTCTCTTCCCTTTCCGCTTGGGATTTGAATCGTCATCGGTTCCCCCACTTTGACAGTGATTTTTGATTTGCGAAATTTTTTGAGATTCGCAATCACGCCTGCATCTTCTGTACCAGTTAATGCGACTGGCACAACAGGGTATCCACTTTTGCTAGCTAGAAAAGCAACGCCCATTTTTCCCTGTTGTAATGAAGCGGTTTTGGAACGTGTGCCTTCTGGTGCAATCACCATTAATCCGCCTTTTTTCATACGCACTAAAATTTCACGCAATGCCGCAAAGTCGGCTTCAAAACGATTCAACCAAATCGCATCTACGGCTCTACCGATGGCGCCAAACAAAAAATGATTTTTATATTTTTCAGCCACCGCCATGATGATGTCTTCACGGTCAACCACGCATAATAAAGCGGCGGTATCCAAACGCCCCAAATGATTGGATGCCGCCAGAATATTGACATGCTCTGGCGGGATATTTTCCAAGCCTTGCACTTCAATATCAGAGATAATATTCATAACAAAACGAACAATCGAACGCAATGTTCTAAATTTCATTCAGTAATTCCTTCAAGCGGGGATGATTGGCATAATATCCGCGATTATGTTCGGGTAACATGACTGCAATTCGACACATAATTTCATCGGTATATTGTTTCAAAGTTTCATCACGTTTATCACGCGGAATGGGCGGAAGCGTAAAAGATTTTCCACCTGTTAATTTAATTTTTGTTTTGCGAAATTTTTTGAGATTGGAAATTAAGATTCTATCTTCTGAGCCTGCAATTGCTACTGGCACAATCGGAAAACCTGATTTGACCGCCATATACGTTACGCCAGGTTTTCCCTCCGCCATTTTTTCATCGCGTGCGCGTGTGCCTTCTGGAGCAATGACTAATGTTTGTCCACTTTCCATTCTACGGATTACTTCTCTTAATGCTTTCAAGTCTGCATTGAATCTATCTACAAATACAAAGTTGAAATATTTTCCAATCCATCTCCACAGCGGATTTTTCCCCCACTTCTCTCCAACCAAAATAAACAAATCATATTGATTCAAAGCATATAAAGCCAAAGGAACATCCAAAAAACCTAAATGATTTGTAGCAATCACAAACCCGCCTTTCAGAGGTAAGTGTTCATATCCATTACGTTCTACATCTGCAATTAAATTGATAACTGTACGAATTAACCAAAACAAAAATTTCTTCATAGGCAGTATTTTACTAAACTTAAGGAAACATGTCATTCTGAGCCACGTTCTTGCTTTTGTGGCGAAGAATCTCTACGATTATCTAAGAGACCTTTCGCTTCGCTCGCAATGACATAAAAATTAAATAAAAACACCTTGCTCATTCAAGCAAGGTGTCTCATTTCAATCAAACTTATCCCCAAATATATTCCGTATTTGTCTTATGATGAAGTTGCTTTTGCACGCCATACGTATTAAACATCTGCACAAAAATATCGTAATCAGCGGGTGTCATATCAATAATTTGAAAGCCAACATTATAAATCGTTGGATCGTATGGGTCTTTCTGGCACCAACGTGTTCGCGCCGAAAAAGTAATGTAACCCTTCGGAGAAATTTCACCAGTTTGGTCAATTCGTAAATCAAAGGTCTCACCCACAGCAATCGGCTTGTCACTTTCCAAGCGAAAACCGCCGGAACTAATATCACCCAACTGCCCCACCAAAACTCCAGTACGTTCATTCATAACGCGCATGTAATAGGAGAAATTCTTGCGCGTCAGTTTACGTTTGTCAGTAGGCATGTCTTCTCCTTACAAAAATGATAGGTCAATTTAGTATATGACTACCTCAGTACCAGCAAGGGAATTATTATGAATTTGCAATGAATCAAGTCTTCTGCAAAATGTGCGTAATCACACTTGCACCCGAACCGCCAATATTCTGAGCCATGCCAATCTTCGCGCCATCCACTTGCGTTTTGTCACATTCGCCTCGCAATTGCTGGATGACCTCTACTAATTGATAGACACCTGTCGCCCCCACAGGATGACCTCTCGCCTTCAAACCGCCTCGCGTACATAGGGGAAGCCTGCTACCAATCCCAATTTGATTTTCTAGCCCCAAACGGACTCCGCTACCGCGTTCAGCAAATCCGCATGCTTCCAATGAAAGAACTGCCATAATCGAAAAAGCATCATGTAATTCAAAGAAATCAATATCATCAGGTTTAATCCCCGCCATTTGATAGGCTTGTTTTGATGACAAATATGCCGCGTTCAAAAATAACGGGTCTCGACGAGAATGTACGGCGATAGAATCTGTTGACGAAGCAGAAGCAGTTACCACAATCCGCGAGTGAGGCGGAACTTTATCCGCTGGCACAATCACAATTGCCGCGGCGCCATCCCCCACAGGCGAAGCATCTAATAACTGAATCGGTGAAGCGATGTTAGAAGATTTTTCAAATTTTTCAGCCGTAACTTTTTCATGCAATCTCGCATAAGGATTATGCAAAGCGTTGGCATGTGCATTGATTGAAAACGGCGCAAAGTCTGCATGTTTCCATCCGAACTCATGCATGTAACGTCGCATGATTAACGCATTGATGCCAACAAACGAAATGCCTTGTTCGAGTTCATAATCCGCATCGGCGGCGGTGGCTAACGAAGCAGTGATATCTTTACCTGCTTTATCAGTCATTTTTTCTACACCTAACACCATCGCTGATTGGACATCACCAGATGCAACTGCCATTAATGCAGAACGAAATGCGGCGGCTCCACTTCCACAAGCCGCTTCAATTTTTACTGATTCTTGTTTCCATAAACCAATCCAATCACTAAAAAATGTACCGAGTTGATTTTGTGCAGAAATAGTTGATGAAAGCATATTGCCAACATACAGTGCATCTACTTTATCAATGCCAGCATCTTGCATGGCGAGAAATGCCGCTTCACCGCCAATCTCTTTGAGTGACTTATCCCAATGTTCATCTATTTTGGTTTGACCAATTCCTAAAATGGCTACTTTTCTCATAGGCTATATTTTATTTGGTATTGCTATCAGGAACTATCATTATTGATACTATGTCATTGCGAGTAGCGGCGCGGTCATCGCGCCCAATAACAAAAGGTCGAGGAAACCTCGCCCCTACAAATGATTGTTATAATTTTTGGTATCAATTGGAGACAAAATGCAAAAATATATTTTCACACTTCTTATTTTGTTGGCTTTATCTATTTCGGCGTGTGGCTCACAAGAAATCACACACACTGCACCTGAATTAACTGATAACTGGTCAGTGCGTATGATTCAAACAGGCGGAATTGCAGGTGTGAACCGCGCCGTTGAAGTTTTATCGGATGGAAGTTATACGGTTTATCCACAAGCAGGGGCGGAAGGGATAAAAGGTCAATTAACTGAAGCGGAATTAAATCAATTAACAGATTTGATTACAAATTTAGAAATCAAAAGTATACAAACAAATTCAGTATGTGCCGATTGTTTTGAATACAACATCGAAATTCAAAGCGGCGGACGAAAAATGGTACTGGACTTTGACGACATCACATTACCTGATTCTGGCGCAGGAGAATTGGTGTCGTTTTTATCAGGCTTAATGCAATAAAATAATTTTTGCTCTTCGCGCCGTCCCGGCGCGAATGCGAACACAAAGTAAATTCCGCCGAGGACGGCGGAATGAGCAGGTTGATACATGAATCAAAACGAATGGCTGGAAAAATATTTTGAAAAAGTTGCAAGCTCATCGGAAGAGGGTCAAGAGGCGGTGATGTTTGTGAAGCAGAATCAAGTCAAAGTCGGGATGAAGCGGGCGAGGAAAAGTGTTGGCGCATTTTGGACGTTGACTCGTAAGTTTTATCTAAATAGTTTTTATTACTCAATGGAATCGTCGCTTGAAAATCCACGCGCATGGACTTTGTTTGTGCATGAAGTTCATCATCTCAAGCAGGGATTCAAAACTGCTATGTCAGTCTATGGTGAGTTGGATGCATGGCAAGTTGAGTTTCGTTTGTTGAAAAAATTAACAGGAAAACAATTCAAACCCGAATTGGAAGAATTGTTGACTTTGCCATTAAATTTTGACCGAAACAATTTACGTCGTGCTAGAAAATTGATGACGAAGTATGCAGGCTTTTGGTATGGTGCATGGATATTACCTTTGTATCCGATTGATAAAGAAATTAAGTTTTGGTTTACAAGGCAAGAAATAAATTAGCCATAGAGAACACAGAGACCTTTGAGATTTTTCTCATAAAACTCTGTGAACTCTGTGGCTAAGAAAAAAGTTAATCACAATTATCACAAACGAAAATTTGTTTCAGGAATACATGTTCGATTATTAACATTTCAAAATTATCAAGTGTTTTTAATGTATTAAATTTTTTTTGATGTATGATGATGTCAACAAATTCAAGAAGGAGGTTGCGATGGATACACCACCTGAAATGATTGACGCAGGAAAGGGCGGAACACCATAAGCTGGTAATATCTTCCAGACGTGTTCCTACGAAAGGAAAGGTGTTAATTCGCTTCATCACCTGCAAACATAGCAATATTCTTAAACGGATGAGTTATCTCATCCGTTTTTTTGTTATGGTTCAGGCCAGATATTTATAGGAGATTCAAAACATTGATTTGGCGAAGAAATCAACTTATCATAAAAGTCTTCATCATCTAGTTTAATGGCATCCTTTGTAGATTTAAGAAAAGGATTTGATATTGATATTGATTTTGCACTTGTTACCCATTCCCATTCATCGTTTGTTTCTTTAAAAAATTCCTGATAATTATGACGATATTCTTCTGAGATTATTGTTAAGTCAATGATTGCTTCGGAAACGCAAAACTTATATGTGTTTTCTTTGATTTCCATTGGCATGTCATACTTAATAAATATTCCCAACTCAGGATAAAGGACACGAATAATAAAGTCATCTGGGGATGTTGGTTCAGAAACATTTAAATCAGCAGTCATGAGTGTTTGGGTGGGCAAACCATAAGTCTGAACAATCTGAGGCAATGTATAAGCAAATAACAAATTATTATGGTCTTCGTCTGCGTATGTATTACCTTCTCTGTAATTATCAGGATAAGCACGGAATCCTGTATATAAAATCACATCTTTATCTATTTTTGTTACAAAATGTGACCTAAATCCAATAACACTATTTCCCTCATTAATATCAACACCCAAAATGCCTACAACCCAAATATCAGTTACCTGTTTGAAATACAAATCATTTGAAATACCACTAAATTCAGCTAATATTTTTTTTACTTCCAAAAATGTAGATTGTCCTGGCCTGATACCTAACAAGCAAGGAAGTTGGCAAGGCGGCTCATTTTTTAGATAATTTCTTAAGCTGCTAAATGATTCATCAGTTCCTAAAGTCGGAATTGCTTCAAAAGTCGGGGCAATGAAAGTTGATGTAAGAGTTATAGTGGGCTTAATAAATAAAGTCGGAGATGTTGTTGATTGGGGCGTAGAAGTAGAAACAACTGAGGTATGAGTTGGATTGTTAAACGAAATACATCCAACTAGAAAATAAGTTATTAATGAACAGGCCAAAAGTATCTTAGTGTTCATGAATTCTTCATAGCCTTACTCATCTTGTCCAACCCTTCCTTCAAAATCGCGCGTGATGTACCGAAATTAATCCGCAGGTGACCTTCGCCACCTTTGCCGAAAATTTTGCCATCACTGAGTGCCACTTTGGCATTGTCTTTGAAAAACTCAAATGGGTTTTCGATTCCAGTTTCTGTGAAATCTAGCCAGCCTAAATAAGTTGCATCTGGAATTGTAGTTTTGACATTGGGCATGTTTTTAGAAACATAATTGACAAGAAAATCTCGATTTGCAGTTAAATAGCGATTTAATTCCCATAACCAAGAATCACATTTACCAGAAAAAGCTGCTTGCGCCGCATGCAAACCAGCACTGCTGACGTGCAAACGTAAACGCTGTACTTCTTTTTGGAACTTATCTCGCAATTCTTTATTGGGGATAATTGCAAAAGCACAAAACAAGCCCGGCACGTTAAATGTTTTAGATGGAGCAATTAAAGTAATTGTGTTTTTCTCAATTTCTTTAGAAAGTTTTGCCATCGGGGTAAATTTATTTTTATCCAGTAATAATTCAGAATGAATTTCATCTGAAACGATGATGACTTTATGTTTGATACAGATTTCAGCCATACGAATCAATTCTCGGCGACTGAAATTGATTCCCAGCGGATTATGTGGATTACACAATAAAAATACTTTTGTTTTCTTTATCTGTTTTTCAAACAATATCCAATCAATTTCGTAAGAGATAATATTGCCTTTTATTTTTTTTCTAAGCGGAATATCCACTTGTGGAACACGATTATTATTTTTTACTTCATGAAATTCGTTATAGACCGGCGTTTGTACTGCCACACCTTTTTTATCTGTGCAAAATAGGCTTGCGGCAATATTTAATCCACTCACTACGCCGGGAATCACAATCACAGATTCAGAACTTACTTTCCAATTGTATAAATCGTCCATGCGTTGCGCTACGGTTTCATGCAAAACTTTGCCGGGCAATTCATATCCCAACACACCATGTTTCAATAATTTATCTAATGAATCTAAAATTGGTTTTGGCGCAGGGAAATCCATATCTGCCACCCACATCGGCAGTACATCTTTCGGAAACCAAGTCCATTTGTTGATATTGAAAATTTTTCTTCTATCAGGAATTATGTTGAAGTTTGTCATATTCTCTCAAATTGGTGGTCGAGTAGGCGGCGGGTCTTGATACGTTCCTTCGGAACTACTCGACCAGCGCCGCCGTATCGAGACCACATAGTTATTTTTTATACGCCACAATCATCCCATCACGCATCGGGACGAGTGAAACAATCCAATCTTTATCATTTGTAATTTGTTTTGTAAATTCGCGCACGCCTTCTGTTGCAGGTCTTACATCATCTTTGTTAAAAATATCTCCATGCCAAAGCATGTTGTCAATAATCAGCAATCCGCCACTTCGCAATTTTGATTTAATAACAGGCAGTGATGCAGGATATTGCTCTTTATCTATATCATTGAAGATGATGTCAAACGGACCATCTGTTTTCTTCAACGCTTCGACTGCTTCGGACATGTGGAACTTAACTAAATCATCGCTTCCTAACTTAGCCAAATGCTGTTTCGCCATCTGCGACAGTTTCTCATCCCAAACCGTGTGATGCACAACGCCTCCGCCATTTTCCCTCAAGGCTTTGGCAAACCATGCAGTGGAATATCCATACCCAGAACCGAGTTCAAAAATTGATTTGGCGTTTATCATCCGTGCTAGTTGATAGATGTAATATCCGCAAGTGACGCCAATAATTGGGAAATTATTTTTCTCCGCGTAGGCTTCCATTTCAAGCATTTCTTGTTCACGCGGCGGAACAAGTGATGTCAAATATTCTTGTGTTGCTGTATAAGTTAATAAATCTTTTGCCATAGTGCCTCCATGTTTAATTTTACATCTAATTTAGTAGGGGCGAGGCATGCCTCGCCCCTACGGAAAATGTTGAGGAAACAGAATCAAGCAAACCCGTAGTGATGAAGCGGGGTTTTATCAAAAGGCAATTTGCTGATAGAATATTCCCATCAAATTTGAAGGATCCCGCTCTGAATGAAATATAACTTTCGGCTTTTTTGGCGAACGTTTTACCGCTCTTTTTTTGACAACAAAAACACCCCCGCCCGCCTCACTCGAAAACGACTTCTTTTTCTAATTCTTTTTTACAGCGTTTGGCCCCTCGGTGCATTGATGCACTGGTTTTTCTTTTGGCTTGACGATATTTTATTCCCAGCCCATAAGACGCATGTGGTTGAAAAGCCGTTGTTTATTTTAGGAAACTTAAGAAGCGGCTCAACTTTTTTACAACGCTTGCTTTCACGTGATGACCAAACATTTACGAGTTTAACCACATGGGATATTTACCTAACGCCTTCGGTGACGCAAAAGAAAATTACTCAACTCATTTCTCGTTTTGATAAAAAGTTTTTGAATGGCATTTTGCATAAGTGGTTATATGCGTTTGATAAAGCCACTTTGGGGAAAATAAAAATTCATCCGATTTCGTTTTTCAAACCTGAAGAAGATGAAAATATTCATTTACATATTTGGGATGGATATTTTGTGTTTTTCCTTTTTCCGTTTGCAAATGAATTCCCGAACTATCAACATTTTGATGAAGCCCTAGCACCTGAACATAAAAAACGCATTATGACGTTTTATAAGTCTATGTTACAAAGGCACATGTATGCCAATAAAGGTAAAAAATATTTTGTGGCGAAGAATCCCGCTTTTAGCCCGAAGATTGAAACGCTGGCAGAATTTTTCCCTGATGCACGCATTTTGTATCTCGCTCGTAATCCGTTAGACATGTTGCCTTCCACCGTTTCATGGATTAATTATGCGCGTCGTCAATTCACTGACCCTGGTGAGGGATATTTGTATATTGATGAAATTTTAGATATGACGCAACATTGGTATCGTCACCCGTTGAGATATTTAGATTCGCATCCTTCTCCTAGACACTTGATTGTGAGCTATGATGATTTGATTCAACGCCCCGAAGCAGTGATTCGTGGTTTTTATGAGCAATTTGGTTATCCAGACCAACCCGGCTTGCCCATCATCATTGACCAAGCCGTGAAAGAAACGTTGGCTTTCAAAAGCGATCACAACTACTCATTAGAAGAAATGGGTTTTACAAGAGAGCAAATTATAGAGACTTATAAAGATATTTTTGAGAGATTCAATTTTGAAACCAGAGAAGATTTGGTGCCTGTCAAGCAAGTTGAATTGGATATGTAAAGTAGATGATAGACCGTGGATGATGAAGAAGACCTCGAAATTAATTTCGAGGTCTTTTGTTTTACTTGATTGTCTTTCGTTTCACAGTTGTTTTCTTTGCTGTGGTTTTCTTCGCAACTGGTTTCTTTGTACTTCTACTTTTCGTGGTCTTAATTTCTTCCTGATTATCCATATCAGATTCATCTTCAACAAAGTGTCGTTTACGCGGAAGTGGCGTTGTTTTATTTTCCACTTTTTTCATTTGATATTTTTCAGACCAATTTTCTAAAGCGGCGATTTGTATTTTTCCATTGCGGGCTAGGAATAAAATCACACCGGCAACGCCCATTAGAAAAGCAACAACCATTGTATAGGAAACAAATGAGTCACCAATGCGTGGTTGGTCTGGACGGAAAAATTCAATAAACACACGAATGAAGCCAGCAAAAATTAACCACAGGCTAACAGCCGTGCCGGGCTTCTCGTTTTCATCTTTGCGGACGTACCAGATAATAAAGAGAAAAGCCAAAACATTGAGAATCATCTCGTAAGCAAAAGTCGGATGAAAGCGAGTAGTCTCTACAGGGAACTGAGTCAGGTCGGCGTAAGCCGGGAGGCGGTGTCCTGCTCCAATGGGAATGCCCCACGGCAGATTTGTCGGCGGACCATACAATTCTTGATTGATGTAATTTCCTAACCTACCTACTGCTTGACCCAATAATGTGACCGGTGCAACGGCATCTAAAAATAGCCAGACATCATACCCATTGCGTTTGAGATAAAAAACTAAAGCAATAGCACCAAACAACAAGCCACCAAAAAAATGTAAACCAGCAATTGGCGGGCGGATGATAGACATGGGGTCGTTAGTGAAAGATGTATTGCCCCCAAGCGTTGCATTGGCTACATACCACAACCTTGCACCAAGAATACCGATGACAACGGGCCAAATCATAGCGTCAATTAAGGTTTCGCCGTTTTCACCACGTCGGCGTACTTCACGTTCTGCAAACCATGCACCCACTAAAACACCGCTCATTACAATCAAGCCATACCATGTGAGGGTGACTGTCCATGTAAATAATTTGAAACTAAAAATGACTGGATTAATATCCATACTTGAATTACCTCTACATTAAATTTCAGAAATTATATCACCCTCAAAATTTTCTAGTGAAAAGCAACCACAAAATTTCATTTGGGTTTTCTCTTATAAAAGCCTCTTGACAAAACCGAGTTCGATTGTTAAAATTTTCACAAGTTAGTGAAAAATATCACAAAGGAGTCTTAATATATGGATCCACTCACCCTTTCACGGCTTCAATTTGGTTTAACCACTGTGTATCATTTTCTTTTCGTACCCCTCACGTTGGGGCTTTCTTGGTTTGTGGCGTATTTCCAAACACGCTACTACCAAACGCGAGATGAAGAATTTCGCAAAATGACAAAATTTTGGGGAAAACTTTTCCTCATCAACTTTGCCATTGGTGTCGTCACAGGCATTGTGCAAGAATTTCAATTCGGCATGAACTGGTCGGAATATTCGCGTTATGTCGGCGATATTTTTGGTGCACCACTTGCCATTGAAGCATTGACCTCATTCTTCTTGGAATCAACTTTCCTCGGCGTATGGATTTTTGGCGAGACCAAGATTCCTGAAAAAGCGCATCTTGCCTCCATCTGGCTGGTTGCCGTTGGTTCAAATTTATCTGCCCTTTGGATATTGCTCGCTAATGGTTGGATGCAACACCCCGTCGGTTATGTGATTAACGAAGTCACTGGACGTGCTGAATTGGTTGATTTTTTTGCTTTGGCTACAAACCCCAAAGGTTGGTTATTCTTCTGGCACACCATCGCGGCTGGTTTAGCAACCGCCAGTTTCTTGATTATCGGAGTTAGTGCTTATCACATTTTCAGAAAACAAAATGTGAGTTTATTCAAAACATCATTTCAAACTGCAACCATTGTTGGATTAATCGCCAGCACATTGGTATTTTTTGGTGGTCACACCAATGGACAATACATGTTTGAAACGCAACCGATGAAATTCGCCGCCATTGAAGCGCATTATGAAACTTCATCGCCTGCTCCGTTTTCTATTATCACAATTGGAGATTTAACAGGCAAGCAAGAGGTTTGGTCGTGGCGCGTCCCCGCAGTATTAAGCTTCCTAGCATGTAACAACTTAACCTGCGAAGTTCGAGGCGTGGATGATATCCAAGCAGAATATGTAGCGTTGTATGGTCCAGGTGATTATGTTCCACTCATTGTTTTCACGTACTGGTCATTCCGCATTATGATGACGATTGGATTTATCATGATGGGCTTGTCATTTTTATTCTTGCTGGCAACACGTGGCAAATATGAAAATGCCAAATGGATGAAGTGGGTTCCGTGGGTCATTGCATTGCCCTATCTTGCAAACTCGAGCGGATGGATTTTGACTGAAATGGGGCGCCAACCATGGATTGTGCAAGGTTTATTAAAAGTGGAAGATGCAGTATCACCAAACCTCACAGTTGTTGATTTGTGGATTTCACTCATTGGCTATGTTGTGGTGTATGGCGTGTTAGCGATTGCGATGGTGTATTTGATGAAAAAATATATCGTGGCTGGACCTGATGCCGCTATGCACGAATCAGTAGATGTTGCGCCGACTTTAGTTGGTTCACAAGATTGATACGGAGGAAGATATGTCTTACGAATTTTTACAAACCCTTTGGTTTATTTTGATTGCCGTATTGTGGATTGGTTTCTTCATTCTTGAAGGCTTTGACTTTGGTGTTGGCATGTTATTACCGTTCCTCGGCAAAAAAGATGAAGAACGCCGCGCCATCATTAACACAATTGGCTCCACTTGGGATGGCAATGAAGTTTGGTTACTGACAGCAGGTGGCGCGACTTTCGCCGCATTCCCGCATTGGTATGCAACCATGTTCAGCGGATTTTATCTAGCCTTGTTCTTGCTAGTTATCGGATTAATCATTCGTGGCATTTCATTTGAATATCGTTCAAAAGATGCCAATCCAAAATGGCGACACACGTTTGATTGGATGATTGCAATTGGTTCATTTATGTGTGCATTATTACTCGGCACTGCATTCTCAAACCTAGCACGCGGCGTACCCATCAATGCCGATATGATGTATACGGGTAACTTATTCACCTTATTGAATCCGTTTGGACTACTCGGTGGCGTGACAATGGTTTCCGTATTCTTACTATATGGTTCAACATTTCTCACACTCAAACTCGAAGGTGAATTAAGAGAACGCGCACGTGAGTTATCGAAAAACTTATATGTAGTTGCGGCAATTGTAGTTGTGCTGTTAGCCTTCTTCACCTACACCTCAACCGACATTTCTACAAAAATTGGTATCAACCCAGGCTCTACTCCGCTTGCGGCTGTGATTGCTATTCTCGTCGCCACATTTTTCATCAACCGCAAAATGGAAGGCTGGGCATTTCTCAGCGTCGCATTACATATTGTATTGACGCAAGTTTCATTCTTCACATTGATGTTCCCACGTGTGATGATTTCAACGTTGAATCCCGAATGGTCGCTGACAATTTATAATGCTTCATCATCGCAATACACATTAACCGTCATGTCCATTGTAGCGTTGATTTTCGTGCCGATTGTGTTGGTGTATCAAGGTTGGACGTATTACATCTTCCGCAAGCGCATTAGTACAGATAAAAAGACTTTGGTTTATTAAATTGTTTGCAAGTTAAAAAGTTGGAAGGTTTGAAAGTTGTATAACCTTCCAACTTTCAAACATGAAACCTTCAAACTGAAATATGCATCGTAGACTCCTAACCCTAACCCTAACCCGCGACTCACGCTTCCATTTGACGTTAACGATTCTCTCTGGACTTGTAGCTGGGTTCTTGACCATTTGGCAAGCACATCTCCTCAGCAGTGTGATTAACGATGTTTTTCTCGAAAAGCAAACATTTGCTCAAGTGATGTCACTGCTTATTTTTATTTTGCTCGCCATCAGTGGGCGTGCTTTTTTATCTTGGTTAAGTGAAGTCTCCGCCAATGCAGTTGCGGTCAAAATCAAAACGGACTTACGCGAAAAACTTTTTGCACATATCCTCAAGCTTGGACCTGCTTACTCGCGAGGTCAACGTACAGGGGAATTGACTACAGCCGCAGTCGAAGGCATTGAAGCGTTGGATGCGTATTTCAGTCAATATCTCCCACAGTTAGTCATCACAGCATTAGTTCCAATCTCTATTCTTATCTTCGTCTTCCCCATTGATTTGTTAACTGGAATTGTTTTTTTACTCACGGCACCAATGATTCCATTTTTTATGATTATCATCGGCAAAGGTGCAGAGATTGTCACCAAACGTCAATACGATACATTGCAATTATTAAGCGCACATTTTTTAGATAGTTTACAAGGACTAACAACTTTAAAACTATTTGGTCAATCCAAAGGGCAAGCAAAAAACATTGCAAAAATCAGTGAACAATATCGTGACACGACTCTCAAAGTTTTACGCATCACGTTTTTATCAGCACTCGCATTGGAATTGCTCGCAACAATTAGCACAGCCGTCGTCGCAGTTGAAATTGGATTCCGCTTGTTATACGGCTTCATGGATTTTCAACCCGCCTTATTTTTATTAGTCCTCGCCCCAGAGTTTTATATGCCGCTTCGAGCCTTGGGTGCAAAATTCCATGCAGGCATGAATGGTACAACTGCGGCGAAAAAGATTTATGAAATTTTGGATACGCCAATTGCCGATATTCGATATTCGAAAATCGAAGAACAAATATCAAATATCGAATTATCTAATCTCTCTTTTACTTATCCCAACGAATCCAAACCTGCATTACAAAACGTAAACCTAACTATCAACAAAGGTCAACACATTGCACTGGTTGGCAAAACAGGCTCAGGAAAATCAACACTAGTAAACCTTTTACTTGGCTTCATCCAACCAACTGAAGGTAACATTCAACCATCTGCCTTCAGCCTTCTGCATTCTATTGCATGGGTTCCACAAAAACCACATCTCTTCCACGACACAATCGCAAACAATATCCGTCTCGGCAAAGTGGATGCAACTGACGAAGAAATTATCCAAGCCGCGAAATCTGCTCAACTACATGACTTCATCGAATCTCTTCCTGAAAAATATGAAACCATCATTGGCGAAAATGCTTCTCGCCTCTCCAGCGGACAAGCTCAACGCCTTGCATTAGCACGTGCGTTTCTCAAAGATGCTCCAATTTTGATTCTCGATGAACCTACTTCAAGCCTCGACCCTGAAACTGAATCACTGCTTGAAGAATCAACAAAGAAATTAATGCAAGGTAAAACGGTCATCACGATTGCACATCGCCTCAACACAATTTTCCAGGCAGACCAAATCATTGTTTTAGATGAAGGCAAAATCATTGAGCAAGGCACACATGAAGAATTAATTAAATCAAATGGCTTATATGCAAAGATGGTGAAAATATATAAAGTAGAAAGTGGAAAGAGAAAAGAAGAAATCTTTTCAAAAAAAATAATTCCTCAATCTCTAATCTCTAATTCTCCAGTCACTAATCACCAATTACCAATTACCAATCACCAACAACCCACCGCCTTCCGTCTTCTGCAATTTCTCAAAGGCAATTGGCATCGTGTTGCATTTTCAGTTTTATTAAGTTCCGTCACGATTGGCGCAAGCGTTGCACTCATGGGCACATCCGCTTGGTTAATTTCAACTGCCGCCATCGCAACATCAGTTGCAGACCTCGGCGTTTCAACTGTTGGCACAAGATTTTTTGGAATCACTCGCGCGCTGTCGCGTTATTTTGAACGTCTCGTTTCACACGATGTCACTTTTCGTTTGCTCGCAAAATTTCGCATTTGGTTTTATGAAAAACTCGAACCGCTTGCTCCCGCACGCCTGATGAATTTTCGTGCAGGTGACTTACTCTCACGCATCATCGGTGATGTTGAAACATTGGAAAATTTTTACGTGCGAGTGATTTCACCTCCATTGACTGCTATCGTCGTTGGACTCTTCACTGCTATCTTCCTCGCTTCTTTCTACCCCATACTTGCTCCTGTCTATTTGACATTTTTCATCAGCCTCGGCTTGATTCTCCCCTGGCTGACTCAAATCATCAGTCGTAAATCTGCTGAACAAACCATTAACATCCGAGCCGAATTACACACCCAACTCGTTGATGGCATTCAAGGCATTGCAGATTTACTCGCTTATGGCAGAGGGGATGAAAGATTAAATAAAGTTGCAACACAAGGCATCAATTACAGCGATGCTCAAAAAAGATTATCACTAATTACAGGCATCGGTGCAAGCTTATCAACTTTACTAACCAACCTTGCTTTATGGACAATTTTATTTTTGTGTATTCCACAAGTGACCAATGGAAATCTTGCGGGTCCAATGTTGGCATCTTTATCATTGTTAACGCTTGCATCTTTTGAAGCAGCGACTCCACTTCCAGTTGCCGCCCAAGCATGGAATTCCTCCCGTGAATCCGCAAAAAGATTGTTTGAAGTAGTAGATACAGAGCCAGAGATTAGAGAGCAGAGAACAGTTATCAGTAATCAGTCGTCTACAAATTACGAATTACGAATTACAGATTTGACTTTTACTTATCCAAATCAAAACACACCAGCACTTCAACATGTGACCTTTGACCTGAAACCTTCCAACTCAATTGCTATTGTTGGTCCGAGTGGTGCAGGGAAAAGTACGATTGCGAATTTAATTTTACGATTTTGGGATTATCAAATGGGAGAAATCTGCTTGGGTGGAGAAAATGTCAAGTTGCTGAATCAGGATGAAGTCCGCGAAAGATGCGGATATGTATCTCAAAACACCTATTTCTTTAATACATCCATTTATGAAAATTTGAGATTCGCTAAAAAGAAAGTCTCAAAAGAAGAAATTGAATCAGCATGTAAATCCGCACAAATTCATGATTTTATTTTGAGTTTACCCAAAGGGTACGACACGATGATTGGCGAACAAGGTTTGAGGTTATCTGGTGGCGAACGTCAACGTTTGGCAATTGCACGTGCATTAATCAAAGATGCACCGATTTTGATTTTAGATGAACCCACTGCAAATTTAGATGCATTGACCGAGGGAGAAGTTTTGAAAACATTATTTGCTGTGATGAAACAAAAAACTTCTTTGTTGATTACACATCGCTTAATTGGTTTAGAAAATGTGAATGAAATTTTAGTGATGAATCATGGTCAAATTGTGGAGCGTGGCACACATGCGCAATTGATGCAAAGCGATAGTTTGTATCGGCATTTATCAAACTTGCAAAATCGTATGTTGACTCAAAATTAGGTGCTTGCAACTCTTTTGTGGAAGTGCTATAATTTGAACATCTCCCCAGACGCTTGAAAAATGAAATTTCAAATCCAGTGGTTAACCTTGCGCGTCTGAAAAATTGTAACGAGAACCTTGACTGAATTCCCAAATTCCCAAATCACATCCTGAGGAAATTCACCAGCCCACCTAGCGGGGACTGGTCGTTTTTGCATTTATATTATTCCCAATTCAAAAAGAGAAAACATCATGAAAATATTAGAACTAGAAAATGAACCCCTTGCCAAATTGCGCGGTATGGCAAAAACTTTTAACATTCCGAATGCAAATCGGTTGAAAAAAGAAACGCTGGCTATGCTCATCCGCGAAGCCGAAGCGCAAAAAGAAGGCATTGAATTGCGTGGCGGCATCTTGGAAATTATGAGCGAAGGCATTGGCTTTTTACGAGCCACCAACTATCGCATCAGTGACCAAGATGTATATGTGTCGCAAGCGCAATTACGAAAATATGATTTACGCGCAGGCGATTTGGTGATTGGTCAAGTTCGCCCGCCGCGTGAAAGTGAAAGGCATTTCGGTTTATTGAAAGTAGAATCAATCAACGGGTTGGATCCAGAAGAAATGAAACGCAGAGTTGTTTTTGAACAACTCACCCCAATTTTTCCAGATAAACGTTTTGATTTAGAAACAGACTCAGCCACATTAGCCCCGCGTTTAATTAATTTAATTGCACCTATCGGACGTGGTCAGCGCGGATTAATCGTATCTCCACCCAAGGCGGGCAAAACCACAATTCTCAAACAAATTGCAAATTCAATTTCAACTAAATATCCCGATGTGCATTTGATTATCGCCCTCATCGGTGAACGTCCAGAGGAAGTAACCGACATGGATCGTTCTGTGGATGCAGAAGTAGTCGCCTCTACATTTGATGAGCCTGTCACATCACACGTTCGCACGGCTGAACTCGCATTAGAACGCGCTAAGCGTTTGGTAGAGATTGGTCGCCATGTGGTAATTTTAATGGACTCAATTACCCGCCTCGCCCGAGCCTATAACTTGGTCGTTAATCCCTCAGGCAGAACATTATCAGGAGGCATGGACCCTTCAGCTTTGTACCCGCCAAAAAGATTTTTTGGCGCAGCACGTAACGTAGAAGAAGGCGGCTCGTTGACTATCATCGCAACTTGTTTAGTAGATACTGGCTCTCGTTTAGATGATGTAGTTTATGAAGAGTTTAAAGGTACAGGTAATATGGAATTGCACTTGTCACGTAAGTTACAAGAACGCCGTACCTACCCAGCAGTAGATATTGAACGTTCATCCACTAGACGTGAAGATTTATTGCTCGGACCAGACCTCATGCAACGTGTTTGGCTGATGCGCCGTATGTTCATCCAAATGACCACTCCTCCGCCACAAGGCGCAGGCATGGACCCATCTGTTGCTACTGAAGCCATTGTGACACGTATGGAAAAATCAAAAAATAATATTGAGTTCTTGGAAAACTTAACTAAGAACGATTTATAAAGACCCTCACCTTACCCTCTACCACTTCGTGGCACACGTCCCAAAATGGGAGAGGGAATAAAGTAAAGAATGAAAAACTTTTTAGAAAGAATCAAATCACCCTTCAAGAAAAAATCAAAGCCTGAGCCACAGGCTCAATCTGCTGTGGATGAACCGCCGACTCAACCGAAGTCTAAGCAAAAACCGAAAGCGGATAGGTTTACGTTAATCAGTTGGGTGGTGACGATTCTGGTGGTTGTCAGTTTATTGAGCGGAACACTTTACTACAAAAGCACATTGCCACCTGAAGTTATAACTGTTTCTGAACAACCGACACAAGTCGCCTTGGATGTGAATCCAATTCAAAATGGGCAACCAAGTATCCCTGTAGAAGGAAGCGGATTTTTTCCATCTATCTTTCGTGATTTGCAATTGAAAACAAATATCCCTGAACGCGAGCGTACAGAGCCTGTGTTTTATCGTGTTTCGCGCGGCGATGCGATGTATAACATCGCTGAAACTTATAAAATCAAATCTGAAACAATTTTATATGTGAATGAACAATTAGAAGATAACCCACATAGTTTACGCCCCGGCATGGAGTTGACCATTCCACCTGTGGATGGAATGTATTACACATGGCAAGAAGGTGATACATTTGAAACTGTGGCAGAAAAACTTTTTACAGAGCCACAAGGCATAATTGATTTCACGGGCAATCAAATTGATTTAACGAACCCAACGGTTGAACCCGGTAGCGTTGTCTTTGTTCCGGGTGCTTCGCGCGAATTACGCAACTGGGCGGCAGATTTGCCCACGACAACGCGTGGTGCAGATACCGGCACTGGCGGAGGAAATGCTGCAAATGTATGTGGTGGCGGACCGATTGCGAGCGGTTTTGGTTGGCCCGCAGATAGTGTTTCGCTTTCTGGTAATGCGTATGGACCAGGTCACTTAGGAATTGATATTGATGCCCCAGAAGGTGCGAATGTATATGCTTCTGGCACAGGCGTGGTGACAATGGCGCAAGGCGGTTGGAATTATGGTTATGGCAACGTTGTACAAATTGACCATGGTAATGGTTATGTTACAGTTTATGCCCACTTGAGTACAATTTTTGTAACGCAATGTCAAACCGTTGGGCAAGGGGCTGCGATTGGGCTTTCTGGCAATACAGGCAATTCATTTGGTGCACATTTACATTTTGAGGTTCGCATTGGCGGCTCGAATGTAAACCCGTATCAAATTTTGCAGTAATTATTAATATGTCATTGCGAGAAGGACTTTAGTCCGACGAAGCAATCTACAATTTTATAGGAGATTGCTTCGGGCAACAATCGCCCTCGCAATGACATCACACAAAAATGAACGAAACTTCCCTCAAAAAAGCATTATCAAAAATAAATATTGGCGGTTTGCGTTATTTTGATTCAATCGGTTCTACCAATGATGAAGCACTCGCTTGGGCGGCAACAGGCGCAAAAGATTTTTCGGTTGTAATTGCAGATGAACAAACACGTGGGCGTGGAAGATTGCATAGAACTTGGCACACTCCAAAAGGAAGTGCTTTAGCAATCAGTTTAATTCTTAGACCTAAAGACTCATCGCATCTCTCGCGGACGGTCTGCATGTCAGCCCTTGCCATCAGTGACTCACTCCTCGGCATGGGCTTGAGTCCTAAAATCAAATGGCCCAATGATGTTTTACTAAACGGAAAAAAAGTTGCCGGCATTTTAGTCGAATCCGTTTGGTCTGGGAGTGATGTAGACTCGTTAGTCATTGGCATGGGAATCAATGTTTATAAAAATTCCACACCACCCAATGATTCATTACAACTTCCCGCCACAAGCCTTGAAGATGAGTTAGGAAAAGAACCCTTACTTCGTGAAGAAATTGTCAAAGATATTTTGCTCAATATCACCTCATGGCGCGAAAAACTTTCATCCGATGAAATGCTAAAAACTTGGGAAGAACGGCTTGCATTTCGACATCAACAAGTGAATATACTTTCAGGCGGTGAAAAATCAGAAACAGGCATAGTAGACGGTCTTGAATCAGATGGAAGCCTGCGCCTGAGAGATGAGCATAGCAACGCTGTCATAGTCCGTTTTGGGGATGTAAGCCTACGCCCCGCCGCGTGATATACTTTTGCTAATCTACATCCACACGTCACATTAAAAACGTGACCCACCACACTACGAGGTCAATGATTATGTTTGATAATCTTCGTGAAGAATCATCTAAAGATTTTGATGAGCAAGCCAAATTTCAGCCTGCCGCTGGCACACGCCGCAGTGGAGGAAAGTCTAGCCGCTTTTTGGGCATGACGTCTATTCAACGTTTTGTGATTGTCGTTTTGTTGTCATTGATGACGTGCGCCATTGGCTTTTTATGTCTACTAGCAACACAAAGGGTTGTATTTTAGAAATAACTTCTTAATAGCTCAAGCCGCCGTCTTCGGCGGCTTATTTAATTAAAAAAACCCTGCGCCGAGACGGCGCAGGGAGCAAGATTTTTTCTTACACCAACTTCGGTTGTTCTTCTACCTTTTCAGCCTCTTCAACAGAAGCACCAGCCTTTTTCAAATCTTCAGCAGAGATGCGAGCCATCGAAGCCACACTATCCCCTTCTTGCGGTTTGATAAGGTGCACGCCTCGCGTCGCCCGCCCGGATTGCTTCACATCCTTCAACTTTAGACGTATCGCAACGCCATTGGCTGTCATAATCGTCAAGTCATCATCTTTTTGAACAACACGTGCGGCGGCGATTTTTCCAATTTCTTTGATTGCTTTTTGGTCAATCGTGGCGATGCCGCTGGTTGCACGTCCTTTGGGTGAATATTCTTTCAAAGGAGTTTGTTTACCAAAACCTTTGGTGGTGACAACTAACAACGTGCCATCTTTTTCAATCACATCCATACTGGTGACAATATCACCTGCTTTTAATTTAATGCCATTCACGCCTGCGGCTTGACGTCCCATTGCTCTCACTTTGGTTTCGCTAAATCTCAATGCTTGACCATTTTCGGTGACGATGATGATCTCATCTTTGCCGGAAGTGAGTCTCGCCCAGCCTAAAGTGTCACCTTCGTCGAGGTTAAGCGCAATCAAGCCGGAGGGTCGTACTGAGGCGAATTCTTCCATCGAAACACGTTTGATGCGTCCACGCCAAGTCATCATCATACAAAAAGTATTTGGTGAAAAATCACGCACTGCCATTGCCGCTGTAATTTTTTCATTCGGACCTAACGCCAAAATATTGACGAGCGGAATCCCTTTTGTGGCGCGGTCTAAATCTGGAATTTGATAGACTTTTTCAGAATACACTTTGCCTTTATCAGAGAAGAACAACATCGTGTCGTGACTACGCGCTGGGATTAACATCACAACTTCATCTTCTTCTTTTGTGGTGTGACCTTTCACGCCACGTCCGCCACGACTTTGTGATTTGAAAACGGTTGCGGCAACACGTTTGATATATCCACGTTCTGTCAAACTAATCAGCACTGATTCATCAGGAATTAAATCTTCATCGTGAATATTTTCTTGGGCATCGGCGGCAATACGGGTACGACGTTCATCGCCATATTTTTCGGCGATTTCGTTCATATCATCTTTAATCAAAGCCAAAATCTTTTTCGGGCTGGCAAGCAAATCTTCAAGATATTTAATGGTTTCGGAAACTTGTTTATGTTCTTCTTCAATTTTCCAACGTTCCAGTGCGGCAAGGCGGCGCAATTGCATATCCAAAATCGCTTGGGCTTGCAATTCGCTCAATTTGAATTTTTTCATCAAATTGGTTTTGGCAGTATCTACATCTTCCGCTTCACGAATGGTTTTGATAATCGCATCAATATTATTTAATGCAATTAAATAACCATCTAAAATATGTTGGCGTGCTTTTGCTTTTTCTAATTCAAATTGTGAGCGACGTGTGATAACTACTTGACGATGTTCGATAAAAATTTGCAGTAAGCGTTTGAGCGATAATGTACGCGGCTCGCCGTCTACCAGTGCCAGCATTTGAACCGCAAACGTAGATTGCAAAGAAGTAAATTTATATAATTGATTCAAAACTTTTTTCGGTTGCGCGCCACGCTTCAACTCAATCACAATGCTCATACCGCGCTTATCAGATTCATCGCGTAAATCCGAAATTTGGTCAATCTTGCCATCACGCACCAATTCAGCAATGCGTTCAATCAATGTAGATTTATTAACTTGATATGGAATTTCAGTAATGTTGATTTGATAACGCCCTGCTTTTGTCTCTTCGATGTGAGCAATGCCACGCATCACAATGCGACCTCGACCTGTTCCATACGCGGAGACAATTCCTTCGGTGCCAACAATCATGCCTCCCGTCGGGAAGTCTGGTCCTAGCACAAACTTCATCAAATCTTCTACTGTGACATCATCTATCTTGTCATAATTTTCAATCAGATGATTAATGGCGGCAGTTAATTCTCTTAAATTTTGCGGCGGAACATTCGTCGCCATACCGACTGCAATACCCGATGCTCCATTAAGCAAAAGGTTGGGGACTCGAGCAGGCAGAACGAGGGGCTCTTGAAGCGAATCGTCGAAGTTTGGACCAAAATCAACGGTGTTTTTATCTAAATCTGAAAGTAATTCTTCCGCCATTTTTTGCAAACGCGCTTCGGTATAACGCATCGCGGCAGGCGCATCCCCATCTACTGAACCAAAGTTTCCTTGACCATCCACCAACAAATAGCGCATGGAAAAATCTTGCGCCATACGTGCCATTGATTCATACACAGCCGAATCGCCATGCGGGTGATATTTACCCAGCACTTCACCCACAATACGCGCCGATTTTTTGAAAGCCGAATTTGAACGAATCCCCAACTCGTGCATAGAGTACAAAATGCGTCTGTGAACGGGTTTTAAGCCATCACGTGCGTCAGGCAAGGCACGTGCTACGATGACGCTCATGGCGTAATCGAGGAAGGCTGTGCGCATTTGTGAGTCAATATCTACGGATTCGATATTTCCTGCGTTTGTTACGGGTAGGGTTTCGTCAGTCATAGTTTCCTCTAAAAGACCTTAAAGGTCTGTGTTTCTACTAGAAAAGCCCCTCATAAAATTGGCATAAAAAGACACGAAGATGGGGGAAAAACTTCGTGTCTACTAATAGATGAAGCGAGAGCCTTTTTTATAGTGAAATTATACCATTTTAGAGGTGAAAAGTACACACGAAAACAGGTAGACAAGGCTGTTTTTTTTACCCGTCTACCTGTTCACTTTTTCTACTTAAACTTGTGCCGAAGGAGGGACTTGAACCCTCATGAGATTGCTCTCACCACGCCCTGAACGTGGCGCGTCTGCCAATTCCGCCACTTCGGCATTGCTGGTGAATTTTATCTCAAATAAAGAAAATAGAGAATAAGAAATTTTAGAGCGTAGCCACAGAGCGCACAGAGGTCACAGAGATTTTTTAAGGGTTCTTCTCAGTTTCTCTGTGACCTCTGTGGCTAAAACTGTTTAGAACAAAAACGGAACCAAATGACCACTAAATTCGTTAAACAAATACTCCTTGCAAAATTGTATTGCGTATCCATTACAGTACTGTTAGGGGATATATCTTTTTGTATTAAAAGTAGTTATATTATTTGAAGTAGAAAGGAGTTGCAACATGTTCGTATTTGCAGTAGCGGTGGTTCTTCTACTGCTCATTCTGGCAGGCGCAGATTTATTCGTAGCCCAATACAGCCAAGAAGAACTCAGCAATATGGGAGTTCAAGAGCAATGAAAGAAGACTATCCCAATCCCTAGCCCGATGCAGAAATTCATAGATGCGTCGGGCTTTTTTCTTTAACGCTTCTTCCCTACCGCTCGGTAGGTTTGCCAAGTTTGAGATATAATACACGGGTCAACAAAGGACAGGCACACGATGGCAGTTACCCCCCTCTTTACTCAAATTGAAAAGACAATTGCACTTAAATCAGGCACGGTCGTCTTAGAAAATCACAGCGGATTCCCGTTTGGAGAATCAAACTTGTATTTGGTTGGCTCCAACGGAGATATCGTCTGGAAAGCAGAAAAATCCGATGCACGGACTTTGTTCACCAAAGTCAAATTAAACGAAGATGGCACCCTCTCCACCTTCACCACCAGCGGTCAATTCTGTGACATTGACCTGGAAAATGGAAAAATTCTCAGCAGTTCGGCATTCAAATAGTTATAGGTTGAAAGTTTAAGGTTACAAGATTAATGATTAAAGGCTTTCTCAACTTACCATGGTTTGCTTGGGCTGGACTTGCTCTCGTTGTAGCAGTGATTTATAGTATCACTTTAATCCCAAAAGAAGCACTTACAGCCACAGGCTTTCGCTTTTTTATCCTGCGCTGGGGACATGCCCTCGTGTGGGTTTTGCTCACAATTAATTTCGTTTTACGAGGAATTTCACCTAATTTGAACGGAATTGCGAATCTAGTCGCGGCGGCAGGTGGGGTGATGTATTTGTTGTTTATGTTGATGGCGCTTATGGTGAAATAATTACTTTATACCAAATTTCAACTTTGTTTTGCAATGAAACAACGCCTATCAGTCATGGAATGTGTTCATATGAAGGAAAAGGATAAATCATGAAACTCAAGAACTTAGGGTACAGTTTCGTATTATTGATTTTATTGTCGTCTTTATTATCCCCGACTAATCGGGTCTTAGCGGCCTCTATCATCTACGCAAACGAAAATGGTTTGATAAGTGGTACATGTAACAATTGGACAAATGCTTGTGATTTACAGTATGCAATCACAATTTCGACCCAGGGAGATGAGATTTGGCTAATGCAAGGTACTTATTATCCAACAGTAGGGGTAGATAGGACAATTAGTTTTGTGATGAAAGATGACGTTTCATTGTATGGTGGTTTTTTAGGCATTGAAACTCAACGTGATGAACGCTCAACTGATGCTAGTTTTACTATATTAAGTGGCAATATTGGTTTAGAAGGGGATCCAACTGATAACTCATATCATGTGGTAATTAGTAATGGAACAACCAATGCAACAGTGTTGAGCGGATTTACAATTACAGCAGGATATGCAAATGGTGTTGCCCAGCATAGTTTCGGCGCAGGAATGTATAACGACAGTGGAAGCCCAACTTTACATAACATTGTTTTTGATTCAAATATTGTATCTCCTCCCAATACAGAGAATGGTGCAGGCGGCGGAGTATATAATATAAATGGTAATCCCACTTTCACAAATGTGATTTTCAATAATAATGTCGTTACTCAAATCAGTTATAGTGGCCAATGTTTAGGCGGTGGTATATATAGTGATAATAGTATCTTAACAATGACAAACGTTACATTTCTTTCTAACCAAGCTACAACCACTTTGTTAGGTTCATGTGGCGGGGCAGGAATGTATAACAAAAACAGCACAATGAACCTAACAAATATCACTTTTAGTAACAATCTAGCAAACCACATGGGATGGCCCAATGCAAGCCTCGGTAGTGCTGGTGGAGGAATGTGGAATGTTGATAGTACTATTACCTTGACTGATGCATTGTTTTACAACAATACTGCCCATTTTGGTGGAGGAATATATAATTCTAATAGTTCTCTTACCATTAACAATGCTGACTTTAAAAATAATACTGCCTATTACTACGGTGGTGGGATTAGAAATGTAGGAGGTAGCCTAATCATAAATAATGCCTTATTTTACAGCAATGAAGCTTTTCTAGGTGGTGGCGGAATTATTAATATGTATGATTTTGCTACTATCTCTCTTTCTAATATGACCTTTAATGAAAACCTTGCAGGCTTCGGTGGGGCGTTTGCAAATATTTCT
>ERZ761602.1217-NODE-1217-length-48479-cov-13.474785_pt1 | contig 48479 bp, 40 predicted proteins | sample MGYA00512165_ERZ761602 | MGnify/ENA primary metagenome ERZ761602 (study PRJEB28899, sample SAMN02445085) | bioreactor sludge metagenome | biome: EBPR sludge; isolation source: Thorneside wastewater treatment plant | place: Australia: Brisbane, Thorneside...
CCAATTCCTGATTTCCAATTCCTGATTTCCAATTCCTGATTTCCAATTCCTGATTCCGCCCGCCGATAAACTGCTAAAGCTGCAAAGGACTGATTTTTTCTCAGGATGAAAAACAACCTGCTCTACATGATACATTTTTCGTAGCATTGCACCCTAAAAAACGACACAACCATGACATTTGAAATGCCGCTTTGGGGAGACGCCGGTACCTGGCTGGGCTTGCTTACCCTCACTTTTCTTGAAATCGTACTCGGTATTGACAACATCATCTTCATTTCCATCGCCTCCGAAAAACTGCCCCCTGCCCAACGGCCCCGGGCGGCCAACATCGGTTTGCTGTTGGCCATGGTGATGCGCATCGCTTTGCTGTTCGGGGTTTCCTGGCTCATCGCTATGGAAGAACCCTGGATTCACTTCGATCAAAACTGGATCAAAGCAGGGTTTTCGGGCCAAAGCCTCATCCTCATCGCCGGCGGCCTGTTCCTCCTGTACAAAAGCACCACCGAAATTCGCCACAAACTCGAAGGCCCGGATACCGTGCAGGGACAGAGCGAAGACGGCAAATTGAAAAAGACGCTGAGCAACGTCATTGTGCAGATCACCGTCATCAATATCGTCTTTTCATTCGACTCCATCCTCACCGCAGTGGGCATGACCAATGGCCTCACAGGCGCACTCGTCGTCATGATTATAGCCGTTGTCATTTCGGTACTCATCATGATGCTCTTTGCCGTTCCGGTGGGCAATTTCGTCAATCGCCACCCCACCATTCAGATGCTGGGCCTGGCATTTCTCATTCTCATCGGCTTCATGCTCATTGCCGAGGGCGCGCACCTAGCTCATTTGTCCATCGCGGGTTCCGAGGTAGGCGCCGTACCCAAAGGCTACCTGTATTTTGCCATTTCCTTCTCTTTGTTTGTGGAATTCCTCAACATGCGGCTCCGCAAACAGCACACTCCGGTGCAATTGCATGGAGCACAAAATGCGGAGGAACCGGAAAAGAGATAAACCGCAACGTTAATCAGGCGTTAAAAGCCTTGTGCTTGCACCCGATCTGATCACCAAGCTGCCGTTTATGCTCTCCGGGGGTAATCCCCGCCGTACCACATGCACCCGACAACACATCGCAAAATAGGCTGGGTCAGCGCCGGCTCTATCGTAGTAGCCAACATGGTAGGCACCGGCGCGTTTACCACGCTGGGCTTGCAATTGCAGCACATCCACAGCACCTGGGCTATTTTGTCGCTCTGGGTTTTCGGCGGCGTTATTGCGCTGCTGGGCGCCGTCAGCTACGCCGAGTTGGGCGCGCGCATGCCCCGTTCGGGCGGCGAATACTATTACCTTTCCCAAATTTACCACCCGCTGGCCGGCTATCTCTCCGGCTGGATATCCCTCACCGTAGGTTTTACGGCCTCCATTGCGCTGTCGGCCATGGCCATGGGCGCCTACCTCTCCGAAGTGGTCGGCACAGATGCCCGCTGGATTGCCCTGGCCATCATTGTGTTGGTATCAGGCATACACTCGTTCCATGTCGAGCAGAGCAGCCGTTTTCAAAACATCTTCACCATCCTCAAACTGGCCTTGATGGTCTTTCTGGCGCTGGCTTGTTTCGTCCACTCGGCGCCGATCAACGGCCTGGCATGGAGCGGCCCCTGGCTGTTCGAACTCGGCACAGTGCCCTACGCCGTCGCATTAGTATTTGTGGTGTACGCCTATTCCGGCTGGAATGCGGCGGCCTACATCACCGGCGAGGTACGCCAACCCGCCCGCAATCTGCCCCGCGCTTTGGTGGGTGGCGCATTGTTGGTCAGCGTGTTGTATGTGCTGTTGCAAATGGGCTTCCTCTATCAGGCGGGCCGCGAGGCATTGGCCGGCAAAATAGAAGTGGCCCAGATAGCCGCCGTTTCGGTGTTCGGTGCATCGGGCGGCCAAACCGTCAGCCTGCTCATCGGGCTGCTATTGGTGTCCAGCATCAGCGCTATGGTATGGGTGGGTCCTCGCGTGAGCCGCGCCATGGCCGAAGACTATCCGGTATGGTATTTTTTGGCCCGCGACAACCGCCACGGCGTACCCGTCAATGCCATCTGGTTTCAGGCCGCCGTCAGCATTTTCCTGCTGCTCAGCGGCTCCTTCGAGCAAGTACTCACTTACAGCGGCTTCGTGCTGCACCTCTCCACCACCGCAGCAGTGGCCGGGTTGTTCTTCCTGCGTCGCAAAGACAAAGGTCGTCGCCCGCCTTTTGCCTCCCCGTTCTACCCCTGGGCGCAAATCATCTTCCTCCTTTTCAGCGTCTGGATGCTGGCCTTCCTGCTCTACGACAAGCCCCGCGAAAGCCTCCTCGGCCTGCTCAACCTCGCCATCGGTTCCGTCTCCTATTGGTGGAACAAACGATATGCGCTGCCTCCGGTGAAGGGGAAGTGAGGCGGTATTTTCAGGGCGCCCCACGCCTCTACCTGCCTCCCCGACCCTCCAAAGGAGGGAGCCATCGGGCGGGCGTGGCCGGGCTATCCACTGCATGGCGGCGGCTCGAGGAGAGAGCTAACAGCTCTGCCCATGTTATCAGGCTGTTAGCTCTGCGATGACCGCCGCCATTTCGTTTCTATCCCTGGCGCAACGGGGCAATGACCCCTTGTTAATTAACTATCTTCCTGCATACTATACATTACAAGGCTCGTTCTCGGAGGGAACCAAAACAAACTTCTCAATGAAAAAGCCGCTCCTGATCCTTGCCTTTGCAACCATGTTTTCCGGCAGCCTATCTGCACAATTCAGCCTTGCCCTGCAGGGCGGCATACAACAAAGCAGGTATATTCTGTCCTCTAATGCCCCTTTTTTATTCGACCCCTCACAGGAGCCAACACCTCGAATATTTCAGGGCGGCTATCACATTGGCTTGGTACCGGCTGTTACAATTGCTTCCGGCAAGGCAGAGCTATCTGTTCCTGTGAGTTTTGTGCAGCGACAGTTCCAAATAAGCGAGGTAATAGTCGTTACAGAACCATCTATGGATCGCTTTCAAACCATAGAGTTGAATCCGAGAATAGGCTTTTATCTCACGCCTGATTTTTCCCTTCAAACCGGCGCTTATGTGAGTCATATTCTCCGAGCGTATAATAATATGGGGGATGGCGTCTGGAATAAGGTGCCTGATTGGGCCGCAGAATTCTTATACAATGATGTTGATTTCGGCCTCACCGGCGGCTTAAAGTATGCTGTTCGTCGCTTCTCATTGCACGGCAATGTGCAGTTCGGCCTCATCCCGTTGCTCAATATGCAATTCACCGACGTCAACGGCGAGCCATTGGAAACTACAGGCCGCAACTTGGCTTTCCAGTTGGGGCTGGGCTACACCCTCATTGGTAAAAAGTGATTATAAAAGGTCATCCGGACTGATGCGGGCAGCCTCGCAAATCCAATCTCTGAGTTGTACCTTATTACCCCATATACAGCCGCACATACCTGGCGATGTACTTGCCGATAACATCGAACTCTAAGTTGACCGTATCGCCGGAGCGGATGGCCTTGAAATTGGTGTGCTCATAAGTGTAGGGAATGATGGCCACCGAGAAGGTTTTTTCGGTAGGATTCACCACCGTGAGGCTCACGCCGTTGACGCAAACCGAGCCTTTGTCCACCAACAAATGATCGGGATTGGGCGCATACTCGAAATGGAAGTACCAACTGCCCTCCAGTTCCTCCACGCCGGTGCAGATGCCGGTCGTGTCCACATGGCCCTGCACAATGTGGCCGTCCAAACGCCCGTCGGAGCGCATGGCCCGTTCGAGGTTGAGGGCGTCGCCGGGGCGGAGCCGGCCGAGGTTGCTGCGTTGCAGGGTTTCTTCTATGGCGGTGACGGTGTGCGTGCCCTCGCCCAAAGCGGTGACGGTGAGGCACACGCCGTTGTGCGCAAGGCTTTGATCTACTTTGAGTTGTGAAGAAATATCGGAAGCAATGGTGAAATGTACGTTGCTTCCTTCTTGTTGCATGGCGACTACCCGCCCGGCGGTTTCTATGATGCCTGTGAACATGGTTATTATAGATTTGGCTTGAAGAGTTCCTTGATTCCATAAAGGCTGCAAACAGGGCAGACATTCGGATCGTGGCCGCGCGCCGGGCAGTATTCCCTGCCGAAGAAAATGATTTGCAGGTGCAGTTTGTTCCAGCTTGATTTTGGAAAAAGCTTCTTGAGATCGGCCTCGGTTTGCTCCACATTTTTGCCGCTGCTCAGTCCCCAGCGCCAGGCTAAGCGATGTATGTGCGTGTCCACCGGAAAAGCCGGCACGCCGAATGCCTGCGACATCACCACCGAGGCGGTTTTGTGTCCCACGCCCGGCAGCGCCTCTAAGGCCTCGAAGTTGTCGGGCACCCGGCCATTGTGCTGTTCTATCAGGATTTTCGACAGGTCGGAAATGGCCTGCGATTTGCGCGGCGCCAGCCCGCAGGGCCGTATGATGTCGTGGATGGTTTGCACCGGTAACTGGCTCATTTCCTGCGGATTGTCGGCAAGTGCGAAGAGATGCGGCGTGACTTTATTGACGCGCTCGTCGGTGCATTGGGCAGACAGCAGTACGGCCACGAGCAGGGTGTAGGCGTCTTCGTGTTGCAGTGGAATGGGCGTTTCCGGGTAGAGACGTTCCAATATTGCTGTTATGGCGGCGGCTTTGGCTTTGCGTGTCATCTGAAAAAATGATTGAGCCGCAAAGGTAGGGATTTGTTACATCACGGCCAGGTTCACTTCCTGTATCATGTATGCCTGACAGTGTTGAGCGACGGCATCCAAAAACTCACTTTCTGTAGCCGCTTCAATATTGTAGTTTTTGTCGGAGTACGTTCCGGGAGCCATGATTCTCCTCGGTTTGGCAGTGAAGAAGTCCAAACGATGCACGCGCTTCGGGGTTGCGTGCTGTTCAAAGGGCATGACCTGCACCCAGTACGGCGTCGGTTCGGTATGGCCGGGGAGCAGCCAATGTTGAAAACCGCTTTCGCCCGACATCAGCAGGTAGGCCACAGGGCCGTCAATTTTGAACTCCAGACCCACCAATTTGTCGCCGCTTTTTTCGGCTGTAGGCTGGCGGTAGTCGCCGGAAGTGCCTGTAAACCACTCTTCTTCTGTATAATAATATTCCTCGCGTTTTACTTTTACCTCCGGGTTTTCGGGGTCGGACACCAATTCTTCATAGTAGGAATTTCTGTGCCAGACGGGCCATACTCCGCTCATCTGAATGCCGAGCCTGCGGACAATGACGCGGTACATGTTGTAAATTTTTTCCAGATCAACACCGTACAAACCCAGCACACAGGAGTTGTACTCGCGGTTGACGTGGGCTACGAGGTCTTTTTTAAACACCTGCGCTTCTGAAGTCCAGTTGGTGAGCTGGGTGGGGAGCCTGACATCGTCGGAAGCCTGCCCCAGAAAGCTGACGGAGGCGTTCATTTCCAGCATTTCGATTTCGGTTTTAAGGCCGTTCATGCGCTCTGTAAACTTCGACAAAGCGTTGTATTCCCGCACGCGCTCATGGTCTTTCCAAAATCCGGTTGGGTGGCTCCGGCGATCATCGTCGAGCAGCGACCAGTTGCTGAGCAGTTCCCGGTACAAAAAGCCGTCCTCTACCGCGTAAATCGTTCTTCGCAGGGTAGAAGTGTGGTTGGTGATGTTGGCGTGGTGCAATTCCTCAATGAGCAATTCCAGCGAAAGCGGGTCCGATTCAACCTTTACCGCCGGTCGGTAGCCCTGAGCATCCATATAGACAGATACTTCGAGGTGGTCTGTGGGGTCTTGCTCCGCCAGTGATTTCGACAAGGGCAACAGCAGCATTTCGCGCATGGCCCGTTGCAGGTAACGCGCTCCGTATTGGGGGTCGAACCCGCGGCGGCCTAAGTAATCGGCGACACCCTCGTCAATATGCAGGTTCATGCGCCGGTATCGGATGCCCTCTCGTTGCAGCAACAGTTTCAACTCCCGCTCCACGACGAATCGAATGGCGGCCTCGTCCAATGCGTTGAAAGGGATGATGTCGTCGAAGCGATTGACAAGCTCCGGCCTGAAATACTTTTTCACGGCGTCCTGATAATGCTCGCGCACGTTGGATGCCGACCGGCCCGGCTTCAGTCCGATGGGCTTCGACTTCATTCCTGCCGCCCCGATGTTGGAGGTCATAATGATGATGGCGCTGCAAAAATTGACCAATTTGCCGCTGTTGTCGCTCAAACGGCCTTCGTCCAATATTTGCAAAAGCAGGTCGTAGAAGTCGGGCGATGCCTTTTCAATCTCGTCGAAGAGCAGCACGCAGAAAGGCTCCTTGCGCACGGCGGAAGTGAGCAATCCGTCGGCATCGCCGGCGCCGGTGAGCCGGAACACCGCATCCGGGCCGGAGTACTCGCTCATGTCAAAACGAATCATGCGGTTGCGGTCGCCGAAAACAAGCTCGGCCAGCACTTTGGCCAATTCCGTTTTTCCAACGCCGGTAGGCCCTGCAAACAAAATGGATGCGATGGGCTTGCGCTCTTTAGAGATGCGCGTTTTTAGTTTGACCAACATATCCGTGACGGCAGCGGCGGCGTGCGGTTGCCCGAAAACATTGCTGTTGAAGCGTTCCAGTATTTGATCGGGTTCCAGTGGCAGATCGTCATTCAGCAGCAGGGCAGGTATGCCGCTTTCTTCACAAAACCGCTCTACAATATCCTTGCCGGTGATGCGGCGTTGGCTGGTCTGACTGCCGGTTCGCAAGGGTTCGCGGATGATGCCTTCCAAAAAACGAATCACTTTGCCGGGCATACCGGAGTACGGGTTGAAGCGGGCGTGCAGGGCAATGGCCTCGCGCACAGCGGTTTTGTCGAATTCAATTTTGCGCTCAGCGGACAATTGTTGCACGCTGTTCTGAATGATGCCTTCCAGCACTTTTTCTTTGGGAGGAATGACTTCCACCTTGCTGAAAAAAGAGGAAAAATTGGGGCTGATGAGTTCGATGCGCTGCAACTCCTCCGGGGTACATTCTGCAATGAGCGCTATTTCGCCGCGGCTCAGGTAGTTGCGCAGGAACTCGCCCATGCTCACCTCGTTGCCCACATAGCGCCCCACCTCAAACAGTTCCATCAGGGAGCGCACATACAGCCAGTCGCCGTTGGCATTCAGTTCGCGGCAGAGGTGAGAGAGGTTGTATTGCCAGCCGGTATCGCGGGTGAGTTCTTTGATGAGCCTCGAAGCGGTGGTTTCCCAAAACTGGCCGGCCCGATGCTTGGTTTTCCATTGCCGGGCGGCTTCGGCTACAATGGCGCTTTTGCCGCAACCGCCAGGTCCTGTCAACAGCACACAGCGCCCGAAATTGTTTTGAAAAGCCCGCAAAACCTGCTCCAATTCGTACTCCATACCGAACAACTCTTTGCGCGTGGCGGGCAAGGGCGTGGCGGCGTCGCTCAGCAGTTGCCGGGTGGCATTGGTTTCCTGATTTTCCACTTCGGAGGGGGCCAGCGAGAGCAGCGAAATGTCGGAAGATTCCAACGAAACCTCCTCATACCACAGCGCCGAAACGATGCCCTGCACAGCGCGCAGCCTGCCGGTACGCACAAAATAAACGCGCACGTTGTCGGCCAGACTTTGCAGGAGCAGCTCTTCGCTGTCGGCGGCGGCCTCTACCCCCAATGCCGGAACGATGCCCCACCAGGTGCCGTTTCGGGCGCCGATGAACGCATCCGACTCCATCTCAAAAGCAGGATAAGACACGCCGTCGGACGAGCCTGCAAATGGCGTGGCAATGGCGGTATGCTTCAAATCCTGATACAAACTCATGTCGAGCAATTCGCCGGCCCGGCCTTTGTTCAATACTTCCTGCTGAAAAGAGGCGGCAAACCGCTCTGTCAAAAGGTGTTTTGATTCTCCGAGGCTCACAGAACCAATGTCTGCAACGGGGCGCAAAACATGATCGCCGTGTTTATTGGGAAACTTGAGCCGGAAAATGTGGAAGGGGAGCGAAAAGGCGTAGGACATGGTTAGCGGGCATATTTTTCTTTGAGGCGAGACAGCATCTCGGCAGTCATGGAGGCGAGATCGAATTGCGGCGCCCAACCCCAGTCGTTGCGGGCATCGGCATCGTCAATGCTTTCGGGCCAGGAATCGGCTATGGCTTGCCGGAAATCGGGCTGATAACTGACGCGAAACTCAGGATAGTGCTTTTGAATTTCGGCGGCAATTTCGGCGGGTGTAAAACTCATGCCGGCCAGGTTGTAGCTGGTGCGGAGTTTCACCTTTTCGGCGGGCGCATCCATCAGGCTCAGGGTGGCGCGCACGGCGTCGTCCATATACATCATGGGCAGGCGGGTGCCGGCGCTCAGGAAGCAGGTGAAATCCTCCTTCAAAACGGCCTTGTGATAAATATCCACTGCATAATCGGTGGTGCCGCCGCCGGGCATAGACTGATAGCTGATGATGCCGGGATAGCGCAGCGAGCGTACGTCAACGCCATAGCGCAGGTGGTAATACTGGCTCCACAGTTCGCCGGCCACTTTGCTGATGCCATACACGGTGGTAGGTTCCAGCGGGCCGTGTTGGGGGGTATTCTGCCTTTCGGCAAAAGGGCCAAATGATGCTATGGAGCTGGGAAAGAACACTTTAAGTCTGTATTCCCGCGCCGCTTCCAGCACATTGAATACCCCGCCCATGTTGATTTCCCAGGCCCATTTGGGGTGCTGTTCGCCTTTGGCCGATAAAATAGCCGCCAGATGATACACCTGCCCGATGCCGTATTGCCGAACGATCTCGCCCAGCCGCACGGCATTCAGCACGTCCAAGGTTTCAAAAGGTCCGGCGGGCATCGTTGGTACGGCGGCGAGGTCGGAAGCGATGACCTGATCCTGTCCGTACAAGTCGCGCAAGGCTTGTGTCAGCACGGTTCCGATTTGCCCGTTGGCGCCGATGATGAGAATTTTTTCGTTGTTCATAAGTTGGTTTTAAAGCATAGGGCATTTAAGCGAAACGAATTCCCGATAAGGAACGAAATCGGGAGAGCAGAGACCGTGCAGTGCCCAATCCAAAATGTACTCCATTTTCTATTGTAAATCAGTACGTTACACTGGCTTGGCCACGCGCACCAATTTTCTCAGCAGGTCAAACCAGAAAGGCGCGCCGAATGAAATGAAAATGGCGGTGAGCAACCAATTGGCGATGTTGTAGAGCCAGTCTCCCACGGTAGCAAAGGAAGCCTTCTTACCTATAAGTTGTTGTACGGCATCGCTTTGTTTCAGGTCGTCCTTCAGGTTGGGGTCCACCACAATGATGTTTTTATCATTTTGGGTCACCAGAACGCCCTGACGCACCTGCCCGTTTTCGTCAAAATAGGTGTCGGCGCGTTCGGCCATCCATTTTTCCATATCGCTGTACAATTGGGTGCGCAGGATTTCATCTTTGGAGAGGGTTTTGCCGATCTCCATGAGATTAATGTTAAAACTTGCTGCCAAGGCCAGTCCGATAAAAATAAGAATAAATTGAGCCTGCCTGCGGTACCAGTTGGTAGTGGCATTCATTACCTCGTCGTACCAACGTTTGAGATCAGACAAGCGAGCCTGCACTTTGTCTTCGGCCTGCTCGCCCAGATTGTCTAAATAATCGCGCAGGGGGCCGGGCGGAATGCTTTCTAAATATTCGGGTTTCCACTCCAATCTTTTGAGCACCTCGGCAAAATTTTCGGCAGAGATGAAGGACGGAGGCCCGTCCACTGCCTTGCCGATACCGCCGTAACCGAAAATATAGCGGGTTTTTTCTTCCAGCCAGTCTAAGAAACGGCCATACGCCGAGCTGCTCGAAGGGCGGCATAATTGTTTGAAAGACAAACTTTTGATAAAGGAATTATAAACCTCTCCACGAATGCCTTTGAGGTTGGGTTCCAAAATGTGCTGTATGGTTTTCATCAGCATGACGCCCCGCAGGGAGATGTAATTGGCAATCAACTCCTGTATGGCTGTGGCCAATAGCGTGAACAGCACGAGGATGAAGATGAGGCCTGCTGCAATTTGTAATAGAATCATGGTTTTATGGTTTGACGTTTCAAGAATTTAAGTTTCGGGTTGGAACGGCTGCTGGCTGCAAGCTGCTGGCTACAAGCTGCAAGTCGCGCTTAGCACCCCGCGCCACAGGCGCGGCTACCGCCTACCGAATGAACGCTCTACGCTTCGCACCGCACACCGCCTACTGCCTACCGACTTCCTTCCATTGAGAGAATGCGGCATCGAGGGTGGCAATGAGGTGCGAAAGTTCGTAATACTCTTCCGGCAATAGGTATGTTTTGCCGTTTTTTTCTTCCAGCACCAGACTGCGCACGGCTTTTTTCTGAATGTCGGAATTGACCCAGGACTGCTCGCGGTCTTCGCGGATGAGGTAGCCCCGCAGATTGCTGTACGGAATTTCTTTTTTGCCGATGGAGACGGCAGAAGTGGAAACGGTGACGCGCTGGAACTTGTACGCATTGATGGCGATACCGCCGGCGCTTAACAACGCAATGACTGCCCCGAAAAACAGCAGCATGGAGAAAACGATGCGTCGGTTGCGCTCTATGTTTTTGTTTCGGAGTTGCAGTACCTGTGCAATGACGAGCAAAACTGCGCTCAACAAGGGCAGTGCCATTTCCCGCCAGGGGCTTTTCAAAGGTTCAAAAACTTCGATTATCTGTTCCATGCGTATCTTCGCGCTTATATTTTTTTAAAAATAACCACTCATCATGAAAGCCTGGTACACCATTGCGCTGCTCGTTTTGTCCAACGCATTTATGACCTTGGCCTGGTATGGTCATCTCCGATTCAAAGGTATAAAATGGTTTGAAGAATTGCACATCTTCTGGATCATTCTCATCAGTTGGGGCATTGCGTTTTTTGAATACATGCTTCAGGTGCCGGCCAATCGCATTGGTTTTAAGGAGTATGGCGGGCCGTTTTCGCTCATCGAGTTGAAGGTGATTCAGGAGGTGCTGACGCTGCTGATTTTCATGGCCTTCACGCTCATTTTTTTCAAGACGGAGACTTTCAAATGGAATCACTTGGTGGGTTTTGTGTTTTTGGTGCTGGCGGTGTTTTTTGTTTTTAAGAAGTGGTAGCGCGCGCGTTGCGGCAGGGGCTGTAGCGGTATGCAGCATAGGGCATGGAGCATGGGGCATAGAGAGGGCAGAGGTGGCTATGCTGCATGAAAGCGGAAGACCCGGTGCCCGCATTGGCGGCCTGCCTCCGCCCGTTTTTAGAGAGCAGAGGCAGGCCATACGGGAGCGGGCAGCCGCCCTAAATGATTAAGTCATTGTAAATCAATCCCATTTCACATCGCGGCCGGGCGTGTAGGGTGCGCCGGCTTTTTCCAATTTTTCTTCCAATATCCGCAGGTCGTTGTTGCGCACGCTGCGAATTTGCTCCAACAGCGGTTTAAACTCCTCGTCGGCAATGCGCAAGGCATCGCGTTGGGTTTGCGTGGGCGCCGAAGTGCTGCCCCACATTTCGCCGGTGAGCCAGCCTATGCGGGAGGCTACCGTGAAAGGATCGTCTTTGTCCAAAGTAGCGGCAATATTGTCGCCGTACATGGTCTTGCGGATGGCATAGAGCTTGGCTTCGATGGCTTTGAAGTCATTGACCAACTCGGACTTGGGCGCACCCACCGAGAAGATGGCTTTGCGGATGTGCTGCATGCGGTTGTTGATTTCGCCGAGCATACTGCCTGCGCCGGAAACGACGCGTTGCAGGTCTTGAGCCTGGCGCTGGAAGGCCACGAGTTCGGCGCGATCGGCTGCGGGCAGGGTGACGCCGCCGAGGCTGTTGAGGCGGAAGCGCTGCGGGGCTGCGAGTTCGCGCAGTTGGCCATTGATGCTTTGCGACAGTGAAACGGTGTATTCGCCGGGCATGGCAAGTACGCCTTCATCGAGGTTGGCAAAGGGGTTGTCGAAGGCCGGCCCCTGAAGCCGCACCGGGTTGATGCTGGGGAAGCGGCCATCCCAATGGATGCGGTGGAGGCCCTTGCTGATGCCGGTTTTGAGTTCGCGCACGATGCTGCCCGACAGGTCGCGGATGGTGAAGAGCAGGTAAGGCTCTTCTTCGCGGGTCTCTGCTTCGAGTTCTTCGTAGGTAGGATAGCGGATCGGTTCGCCTTTTTTGATCTTTTCTTTTTCGTCCTCCTGACGCTTTTGTTTGAGCGTTTTCACCTCATCTTTAACGAAATAGGTGAAGGCTGCACCCACCGGCGGGTTGGGCGCCGTGAAGTAGGCGTGCCCCTGGAATGCCTTGCCGCGCAGGCCCAGCGGGTAGCTCTCGTGATACACCAAGCCGTCTTTGATGGGGAAGATTTTGGCCTCGGCGGCGAGCATGTCTTTTTTCACCTGACGCAGGGCGGAGTAGTCGTCGAGTACCAAAAAGCCGCGCCCGAAAGTGCCCAGCACCAAGTCGTTTTCGCGCTTTTGGATGGTGATGTCGCGCACGGCGACGGTGGGCAGGCCGGCCTTGAGGGCTTTCCAATAGTTGCCGCCGTCGGGTGTGAAGAAGCAGCCGAACTCGGTACCCACAAACAGCAGATCTTTGTCAACGTGGTCTTCGGCGATGGAATAAACGGAGCCGCGTTCGGGCAGGTTGTTGCTCATGGCCTTCCAGGTGCGTCCGCGGTCGGAACTTTTGTAAAAATAGGGTTTGAAATCGCCGTATTTGTGGTGATTGAAGGCGGCATACACCACGTTGCGGTCGTGCTGAGAGGCCAGCAGGTAGTTGACATAGGTGCGTTCGGGCACACCGGGAATGGCATTGCAGTCCACTTTTGTCCAGTTGGCGCCGCCGTCTTCGGAGATGTGGATGAGGCCATCGTCGGAGCCGACGTATAGCAGATTGGCATCCATCGGGCTTTCGTGGAAGGCCACGAGGTTGCCGTACAGCGAGGTGCTGGCGTTTTTGGCCACGGCGTCCATGCTTTGGATACGGCCCATGACGGGCAGGGTGTTGCGGTCCAATTGTCGGGTGAGGTCGGGGCTGATGGCTTTCCACGAATTGCCCTGATCGTCGCTGCGGAACACCTTGTTGGCCGCAAAATAGAGCCGCTTGTCCACATGCGCGGAGGTCATCAGAGGTGAATCCCAGTTCCAGCGGAGTTCGGGTTCGCCTTTGCCGGGCTTGGGTTGTATGCCGGTGGCCTCTCCGCTTTCGCGGTCATAGCGCACTAGTACGCCGTGCTGTGCCTGCGCATACACGATGTTGGGATTTTTGGGGTCAATGGCCGATTCGAAGCCGTCGCCGCCGTTGGTTACAAACCAGTCTTCGTTGACGATGCCGTGTGCGCTGCGGGTGCGGGAAGGCCCGCCGAGACTGAAGTTGTCTTGCGTGCCGCCATAGATGTAGTAGAATGGCGAGGAGTTGTCAACGGCTACTTTATAAAATTGCGTGACGGGCAGGTTGGCTTTGAATACCCAGGTTTTGGCCGCGTCAAAAGACTCGTAAATGCCGCCGTCGCAGCCCACGAGGTAGTAGTTGGGGTCTTTGGGATCAATCCACATTGAGTGATTGTCAACGTGCTTGAACTCTTCGCCCATCATTTGGAAACTCTTGCCGCCATCGTTGCTGATTTGAATCCAAACGTCCATAGAGTAAACCACGTCGGGGTTGTGCGGATGCACCACGATTTCGGAGTAGTAATTGCCCGAAGTGCTGTGCCCGCCGCGTTTTTCCCAGCTTGCGCCGCGATTGGTGCTGCGATAAAAACCGCCTTTGCCCTGTGCCGCCTCCACGATGGCGTAGATGACTTCCGGGTCGGAAGGGGCCATGGCGAGGCCGATGCGACCGATGTCCACCGTAGGCAGTCCGGTGTTGATCTTTTCCCAGGTTTGGCCGGCATCTTTCGACTTGTACATGCCGCTTCCGGGGCCGCCGCCGACATAAGTGAAGACATGGCGGCGCCGCTGATAGGCTGCCGCGTAGAGTACATCGGGGTTGCGCGGGTCCATGAGCAGGTCGGTCGCGCCGGTGTGTTCGTCAACGGTGAGCACGGCTTTCCAGGTTTTGCCGCCATCGGTGGTTTTATACACGCCGCGTTCGCCGCCTTCTTTCCAGAGCGGGCCGATGGCAGCCACATAAACGACGTCAGAATTGCGCGGGTCCACGATGATTTTGCCGATGTGTTCGGAAGTTTTCAGGCCCATATTTTTCCAGGACTTGCCGCCGTCTTCCGACTTATACACGCCGTCGCCGTATGCCACCGAGCGCTGGTTGTTGTTTTCGCCGGTACCCACCCAAACAACGTTGGGGTTATTGGGATCGAGCGTGACGCAGCCGATGGAGTAGGAGCCTTGCGCATCGAAAATGGGTTCGTAGGTAGTACCCGCATTTTCGGTTTTCCAAACGCCGCCCGAAGCCACTGCCACATAATAAACACTGCGGCTGCCGGGGTGTACGGCAATGTCGGCAATACGGCCGGAGGTAATGGCCGGTCCGACGTTTCGGAATTTGAGTCCGCCGAGCGAAACTTTGTCTAAGAAGTGTTCCGGTTTCACCTCTTTGGCGGGTGCCGGAGGCGGTGTTTTCTTCTGTCCGTACAGTGCGGAGGCAGAAAGGAGCAGGCAGAGCGCCCACAGGATGTTGTTGAGTGATTTCATTGGAAAGGAATGTTGTGAAAAGAGGTCGTAAAAGTAGGGAAAACTGTGGAATAGTTGGGTTTTGGGTTCAATGTTTTGGGTTTAAGGTTTTGGGTTTAAGGTTGCGGGTTCGAGGTTTCGGGTTTCATCCGCCGTAGCCTTGGCGAAGGCGGGGTTGGAACGGCTGCCGGAATAAAGTGTTCATTTTCTTTAGGCCAAAGGATTAGATAAGACACTTAAAATGAACCGTTTACTTATCTAATCCTTTGGCGAAAATGATCACTTTATTTTTTTATCGCCCCTTATGTATTCTTTGACGAACTTCGCAGCTTCTAATCAAAAGCGCCGAAACATTATGAACGGATTGGAATTGGAATGGCAGGGACTGAACGAAACCCTCCGCATCACGATAGAGAAGAAAAACCTGCTGCAAAAGGAACTGGCTCTGGCCTTTGATCCAAATATGAAATTCATGCTGGAAAAGCAGGTGCAGCAATTGGAAACCGACATCGCCGGGCTGCGCGACAAAATGGCCAAACTCGAAGCGCAAAGGCAGCCTGCCGCCCCAACGCCTGCTGCTCCCGGCACTCCAACTCCAACGCCTGCGGCAAGCGGCAAAAAAATCTTCTTTTCCTACTCCAAACACGACCGGCAGTACTTGGATGAGTTGCTCCGTCAGCTTTCCGGGCTGCGTCGGCAGGGCAAAATACAACCCTGGAACGACCTCGATATCTTGCCCGGCGAAGAGTGGGATGCCAAAATCAAACACGAACTGCAAACCGCCGACATCATCATGCTTTTCCTCAGTCCCGACTTTTTGAATACCGACTACATCTGGGATGTTGAAATCACTGCCGCCATGGCCCGCCACGAACAGGGTACGGCGGTGGTCATACCCGTGGCGGTGCGCCCCTGCGACTGGAGTGGCCTGCCCTTCAGCAAGCTCAATGCGCTGCCTTCCAAAGCCAAACCGGTGACTTCCTACACGAACCGCGACGAGGCCTGGTTAGAGGTGGTGCAGGGAGTGAAACGGGTGGTGTGAGGGGAGGGAAACAATTACAGTTTTTATCGGTTTTTTGTTAAGGGACGATAAAAAAATAAAGTGGTCATTTTCGCCAACGGCTTCCCAATCAAAAAGAAAGCAACGATATGTCAATAACGATTGAAATCAGACCTACGCTGGAACAACGCCTCCGGGAGAAAGCAAAGGACCGGGGTGTGGACATTGACGATATTATAGAACAAGTGTTGGAAAACTGGTCGGAAAATGCACAGGAAGAATCCCAGGAAACCGAAACCAGCTTGCTCAAAAAAATCAATCATACCGGCTTCTCACAGTCCTTTTGGTCGGAGTATCATTCATTAATACGAAAACGTCAGGAGGAAACAATTGACGAAACAGAATTGAATCGCCTGATCGAAATGTCGGATATGCTCGAAAAAGCTAATGTTCAAAGGCTTCAAAACGCCATTGAGCTTGCTAAACTGCGACAAGTTCCTGTTCAGGAGGTACTTCGACAATTGCAGATTCCAACCTTAGGAAATGAATGATCGTATCAGGCAACTCGTCAGAGATAGGGCCGGTAACCGTTGTGAGTATTGCCTGTGCCCTGCTTCCTTTTCGCCTGGACCATTTTCAGTAGAACATATTATACCCAAATCAAAAGGAGGAGCAGATGCTCTTGATAATCTTGCCTTTGCTTGTCAGGGATGTAATGGCAGGAAATACAATCATATATTTGCCGAGGACCCCATAACCGGCCTGCAAACACGACTGTTTCACCCCAGGTCAGATCAATGGAATATACACTTTGAATGGGATGAAACTCAATCAGTAATCATCGCAATTTCCGCTATTGGCAGAGCATCCGTGAGTAAATTACAACTCAACAGAACAGAAGTAGTCAATCTCCGCTTGTTACTCCACCTCAACCAGCTTTAAGCCCTTTCTTTATTCCCGGTGATTTTCGTCACAGCCAGCGTAGCAACACTGCCCTACCTTTGCACTCGCCAAAGATGAGCAAGCATTTAGGCTCATTGAGGCGGCATATTTTTTCACCGTTCAATCTAATATCAATGGATAGCAATATGGAATTGAAGCCCATGCCCCGCATCGGCGATCAGGCTCCTGATTTTGAAGCGATGACTACCACCGGTCAGTTGAAGTTCTCGCAATTCAATAAAGACAGTTGGGTCATCATGTTTTCACACCCGGCCGACTTCACGCCGGTGTGTACCACCGAGTTGTCGGCTTTTGCCAATGACAAAGACTTTTTCCAAAAACACCATACCAAGCTCATCGGTCTGAGCATAGACAGCATCCACTCGCATGTGGCCTGGGTGCAAAATGTGCGCGAAAAAACCGGCGTGTATATGGATTTTCCCATCATCGCCGACTTGGACATGAAGGTGGCGCACCTCTATGGTATGCTGCATCCGGGCGCCAGCTCTACGGCTGCGGTTCGCGCGGTATTTTTCATTGATCCTCAAGGCGTTATTCGCCTCATCATGTACTATCCGCTGAATGTGGGCCGCAATATGGAGGAAATCAAGCGGGTATTGGTGGCGCTGCAAACTGCCGATCAGTATTCTTGCGCTATGCCGGTAAACTGGACGCCGGGCGAAAAAGTAATCGTTCCGCCGCCGAAAACGCTGGAGGAATTGGACGCTCGCTTGGCCAACTCCGAATATGAAAAGATTGATTTCTATTTGGCTAAGAAGTCCTTGTAATACAGGGCTTTGAACGCATGTTTTTCGGAAAACCGGATTTCAGCAATGGAATCCGGTTTTTTGTTTTTGAAGGATCGCGTTGCAGCAGGGACTGAAGCGGTACCGTTGGCGCTCGGTAGCGTGAGAGACAAAACCCGTGCTACCGAGCGCCAACGGTAAGAGCGGAAGGCCCGGCGCCCGCAGCAGGTATAGAGCTGTTAGCTTTGGCGGGCCATTGCGGAGATAAAGCTAACAGCTCTTTCGCCAGAGCGGGCGGCTGCCAAAAATCAGGATTTGCCCAAGCCCGCCTTATACACTTCGAGGCACCGTTCGCGGGCCATTTTGTGCTCTACGATGGGCTGCGGGTAACGTGAGGTGCCGTATTCGGGTATCCAGCGGCGGATGTAAACGAGGTCGGGGTCGAATTTTTCCTGTTGGGCAGTGGGATTGAAAACCCGGAAATAGGGCGCTGCATCGGTGCCGCAGCCGGCAGCCCATTGCCAGCCTCCGCTGTTGGAAGCCAGGTCGAAATCGAGCAGTTTTTGGGCAAACCAGGCCTCGCCGAGCCGCCAGTCTATGAGCAGGTGTTTGGTGAGAAAACTGGCCGTGACCATGCGCACGCGATTGTGCATGTAGCCGGTGGAGGCCAGTTCGCGCATGCCGGCGTCCACGAGCGGATAGCCCGTGAGGCCGTCGCGCCAACGTTGCAAGCCGGTTTCGTCTTGTCGCCACTCAATGTGTTCATATTCAGGGCGAAAGGCGCGGTCGGCAACGTGAGGGAAATTAGATAAAATCATGGCGTAAAAATCGCGCCATATCAGTTCGTTGAGGTAGGTGTCGTTGAGCGAGAGGGCATGGCGGGCTTTTTCGCGGATGCTGATGGTGCCGAACCGAAAATGCACGCCGAGCCGGGAAGTGCCGGCGATGCCGGGAATGTCGCGGGTTTTGTCGTAGTTGCGAATGATGCTGCGGGCCACTTCGGCGGATGGGAAGGGCAAGCCGGCGCGTTCAAAACCGAGTGATTCCAAAGAGGGTAGGGGAGCGGGAGGCAGGGAAGCAAAGCGATGGAAATACTGCTCGTTGGGGTAGCTTTTGAGGTAAAAGGAGGCGCCGGCATCGCCCGGCTGTCCGGTACGGGAGAGCAATGTGGCACGCCATTTGCGGCTGTACGGGGTGAAAATGGTGTAGGGCAGCCCGTCGTCTTTGACCACTTCCTGTCGCTCAAAGATGACGTGGTCTTTATAGGTATGGAGCGGGATTTGTCGTTCTGCGAGCAGTCGGCGCACTTCTTCGTCGCGTTGCAGGGCGTAGGGTTCGTAGTCGTGGTTGGTATAAACGGCGCCGACGGGCAGCTCGTCCAACAGGCGTTTCCACACCTCCGCCGGACTACCATGCTCGACGCGGATGGTGCTGCCGAGTGCCTCTAACTGGCTGTGCAACTGTGTGACATGCTGATGAATGAACTCTACGCGGGCATCTTTTTTGTCGGAGAGGTCGTCCAGAATATGGGCATCGAAAATGAACAGGGGCAGCACGGGCAGATCGCCTTTGAGGGCATGGTAGAGGCCGGCGTTGTCGTGCAGGCGGAGATCGCGGCGGTGCCAGAAGATGGCGATTGGTCGCATGTCGGTTGGATGTTTGGGGGTGAAACAGATGGGCGGGGGGAATGTTTTGGGGGGAAATTTAGAAACAGCGAACTTTTACAACGAGTTTAAAACGAATGTAATTTACCTTCGCCCCGACAAACCAAACGGACCATGAAACAACTTATTTTTTCTTTTGCGACTGCGGCTGTTCTGTTGCTGGGCGCCTGTGGCAAACCGGGCGACTCTGCCGGAGTGCCGGAATCGCTGCGCACTTTCGTGCAAAATGCCAACGGCCAACAGGCTATGGATACCTTAGTGACGCTGTTGCGTGAAAACGCCGGCCCTGCGCCCGAATTGGCTACCCTGCTGGCGATGGTGATGGAAGGCAAAATGCAGGACACCCTCGCGGCGCTGTCTGTGTATCAGGCCATTGTGCAGGCTTATCCCGACAACAAGTTCGGCAAAACGGCCTCTGAACGCATCCCGAAAGGCACGCCGGCTTTGGACGAACGCATAGAGGCCATGCAGAGCAAAATGTTCGATCCTCTGAAAATGATGGCCGACCCTGCGGTGGTGGGTACTTACCTACACTCCTGTATGGCGCGGGTGCTGCTCCTGCCCAAAGACGCCAAAAGTGCCTCCATGTTGAACAAGGCCGCTGAAAATGCCTATTACACTCAGCAGTACCCAAAGTCGCTGTACCTATACGAATGGTTGGAAGCGGCATATCCCGACGACGACAAGGCGGCTCAGGCGCTGTTCATGCGGGCCTTTATTTACGATAATGACTTGAAACAGTACGACTTGGCCAAGCCGCTGTACGAGCTGTTTTTGCAAAAATACCCCAAGGATGATTTCGCCGACGACGCGCAGGTGCTGCTCAAAAACCTGGGAAAAAGCCCGGAAGAGATGATTCAGGAGTTGCAGTAAGCAGTAGGCGGTAGGCGGTGGGCAGTGCAAGCGTAGAGGGTTCAGTAGGCGGTAGGCGGTGCAAGCGTAAGGTGTACCGCCTACTGCCAACCGCCCACCGCCTACTTAATCACCACTTCTTTCTTATCAAAAGGCGACAAAGCCATGCCGCGCACTTTGGCTTCGGCTTCCACGCGATAAATGGATTTGGCATTGCGGGAGAGTTGGGCGGCCTTGGCGATGCCTTTGAAAAGGAAATTCTTGCTGCCGAAAGCCTCCACCTCTGATTTGACCAACTGGAACGGCAGCGAAAAATCGAGTTCTACCACTTCATTTTCAGGCACTTCGATGTCTTGTACGAGGTCAATTTCAGCCAATTGGTATTCATCTATCAACTTGCTGTCTCCGCGGCCGCGCGAGTAACGCTCTATCAGTTTTACCTTTACGGAAGTGACCGTTTGCGTGTGCATGGTCTGAAAGCGGAGGATGCCCTCGATGGCGCCTTCTGTTTCCCGAACCAACTCAGGCAGAACGAGTTCTACTTTGACGCCCTCAATGCCGAGCCAGGTTTTTACTTTTCCAAACATGATTGTTTTTTTTGAAATGGTTCAGACCATGCGTTTGTGCCAGCTTTCGCCCAGCGGTTTGACGAAGCCCCGGTCGAAGTCGCCTTTATTGCTTACCAATGTGTCGAACACCGGCGTAGCGTCGTTGATGCGGCCCTCGGCGTAAAGTCGGGCGAAATCTTCGCGGGAAACCGTTTGGACTTCTTCGCCTTCCAAATAGCTGAATACCATTCTATTGAAAAGATCGGTATGATGCGCAGCCTGAAGATTTTTTAAAAAATTGACCGAGGAGTCAATCGAACAACCACCGGCGCTCACCTGACTTTCATCAGCCATCAGTACGATAAAACGATTGTGCAAAACCTCGCCGGTGGCCTTCATTTGCACCTGATGGCTGACCCAGCGCGTAGCAAATTGTTGCAATTGCTCGCGGATGACGGGCACCTCCGCGTCGCTGAAGGGGCGGGCCGATTGGTAAATCCAGAGGCGGGATGTATCGGGAAAATGTACGTTCATGCTGACGACGTTTTTTTGACAACAAACAGACCGAAGCCGCGAATGGTTGGCGGGGCCGAATCAAGCCTTATATTTGCGCCCCATATTTCTCGACCAATGAATGCCCAATTGATTGCCCAACGGCTGAATCTGCCGATTAAAAAAATAGAAAATACCCTCTCCTTGCTGGCCGAGGGCGCTACCATTCCTTTTATAGCCCGCTACCGAAAAGAAGCCACCGGTTCTTTGGATGAAGTGGATATTGCTGAAATTCAGCGCGAAAACCGCAGCATCGAAGAAATGGAGAAGCGCCGCGAAAGCATCCTGCACTCCATTGAGGAGCAGGGAAAACTCAGCGAGGAATTGCGCCGCCGCATCGAAAACGCAGTTGACCTGAATGAGTTGGAAGACCTCTACCTGCCGTACAAACGCAAGCGAAAAACCCGCGCTTCTGTTGCAAGAGAAAAAGGTTTGGAACCACTCGCGCAGGCCATTTTCGCTCAAAACAACGACCGGTTGGAATCTTTGGCGGCCCCCTTCCTCAACGATCAGGTACCCGACGTAGAGGAAGCCCTGCAAGGCGCCCGCGACATCATAGCCGAGTGGATCAACGAGGACGAACGCGCCCGCCAAAGCACCCGCAGCGCCTTCCATCGCGAGGCGGTCATTTACAGTAAGGTGGCCAAAGGCAAAGAGACCGAGGGCGACAAATACCGCGACTACTTCGACTGGAGTGAGCCACTCAAAAAATGCCCCTCGCACAGGCTGTTGGCCATGCGGCGCGGCGAAGAGGAAGGTATTCTCCGGCTCATTATCAAGCCTGATGAGGAGGTGTTGCTGGGCCGTTTGGAACGCCATTTTGTAAAAGGCTCCGGCCCTGCCGCGCAGCAGGTAAAGAGCGCATTGACAGATAGTTATGATAGATTACTGGCGCCGTCCATTGAAACGGAATTCCGGCAGTCGTCGAAAGAGCGCGCCGACAAAGAGGCCATTGAAGTGTTTGCCGTCAACCTGCGTCAATTGCTGTTGGCTGCGCCATTGGGCGAACGCCGCATCATGGGCATAGACCCCGGTTTTCGCACGGGCTGCAAGGTGGTTTGTTTGGATGCATCGGGCAACCTGCTGCACAACGACACCGTCTATCCGCACCCGCCGCAATCGGATGTGTGGATGGCGAAAAACATACTTCAGTCGCTGATAGATCGCTTTGAAACAGAGGCGATTGCAGTAGGAAATGGCACCGCCGGCAGAGAAACGATGGACGTGCTGATGAGCATGGATTTTGGGCGTCCGGTTCAAATATTCATGGTCAATGAGGCGGGGGCTTCCATTTATTCGGCATCGGAGGCCGGGCGCGAGGAGTTTCCTACGCAAGACATTACCGTGCGTGGCGCGGTGTCCATCGGGCGCCGTTTGATGGACCCCTTGGCCGAGTTGGTAAAAATTGACCCGAAATCCATCGGCGTCGGCCAGTATCAGCACGATGTGAGCCAGCCTTTGCTCAAAGAAATGCTGGATCAGGTGGTGGAAAGCTGCGTCAACAGCGTCGGCATTCAACTCAACACTGCCAGCAAACACCTGCTCACACACGTCTCTGGCCTTGGTCCGGTACTCGCCCAAAACATTGTGGAATACCGTCGCGAGAACGGCCCCTTCCGCTCCCGGAAAGAACTGCGAAAAGTGCCTCGCCTCGGCGATAAAGCCTTTGAACAATGCGCCGGCTTCCTCCGAATCCGCGAGGGAGAACACCTGCTCGACAACACCGCCGTACACCCCGAAAGCTACCCCGTAGTAGAGCGCATGGCCAAAGACCTGCATTGCACGGTGGACGCGCTGGCGCAGCAGCCGGAACTGAGGCAAAAGATTGATTTACAAAAGTATGTGAGTGATAAAGTCGGCCTCCCCACCCTTCAGGACATTCTCAAGGAATTGGCCAAACCCGGCCTCGACCCGCGTGGCCAGGCCCGCGCTTTCGAGTTCGACCGCAGCATCAAAAGTATTGATGACCTGCGCATCGGCATGGTGCTGCCGGGCATCGTGAACAACATCACCAATTTCGGGGCTTTTGTGGACATCGGCATCAAAAACAGCGGCTTGGTGCATGTGTCCCAATTGGCCAACCGCTTTGTGAAAAATCCCGCTGAAGTGGTCAGCCTGCATCAGGAAGTAATGGCCAAAGTGATAGACATAGACTTGGCCAGAGGGCGGGTGCAACTATCGCTCAAGGAAGTATGATTTTACCTTTAAGACCGCGTGGCGCTGGGCGGGTCCCTTACTCCCATTTCAGATTGCCGAGGCTCTCTTTAATATCCCCCAATTTTCCACTGGCGGCAATAAATCCCTGCGGGTCTATCAGGAAGTAGGTAGGATAACTGCGAACCTCATAGCTATTGATGATCGGCTCAGCTTTAGCAAGCGCCTCGGCTATACTTACAAACATATTGAACCAGGGCAGCTTGTTTTTTTCAATATAATTGGCCACATGTTCAGGGCTTTTGTCGGCGGCAACGCCAATGAAACGAACGCCCTTATCCGCATACTTTTCAAAAAGTTGTTTCAGTGCAGGATGATCCCTTTTGCAGGGGCCGCACCATGTCCCCCAGAAAAACAGCACCGTATAAGCGGGCCCTTTAGAGGGGATTTCCAATGTCTGGCCGCTCACAATGTCTTGCCCGGTAACAGGGGGCGCCGCTTTTTTTGAAGACACATAGTCATGAAGGATTTGGGCGTACAAGGTTTGCGCAATAAAGTCAACCGAATCAAAGCGGATGTATGTATTTCCTACATTGACCGGCTGTCCGAATTCCGCGTCAATGGAATTGACCGTAGTATCTCGGAATCTCCCGTAAGGGTAAATGCTCAGCCTGTTCCGACCGGGTCTGGATGGCTGCGAAAATGCCTCGGCTATTCTGAGTGTATATTTTTCGTGGCCCACCTGAAACGTGCCGGTATAGTATTCATTGGTGGTAATGGAAATGCGTATGTCTTCGCTGAGCTTATTTTGCGGAGGCGGGATCATGTTCATCAGCGGCTTGATGCGGGCTGTTTTTTGTCGGGGTATGATGCGCCCCTGATATAAAACCTCATAGTTGAGCATAATGAAAGGCGAGCCGGTGTAAGAAGACATGCGGTCTTCAAAAGTCATGGCTGTATCCACGTCAATCAGTACATCGTCACTGAGGTCGTGGTTGTTGTTGGCATCTACAATGACCAATTTGCGCCCATTTCGCAAGGCCGATATGGCGTAGATATTGTTTTTTATGTCTCGTTCCGTATAGTCTTTTTCTTTGATTCCCAATGTGTTGACATCGCCGGAATAATCGTAAACGGTTCCGTTGGGGTAATAGTCGAAACTGATGCCCCGCTTGATTTCTTCATAAAGAAATTGTCTTACCGACATGGGGCAAACCCAGTACATGATGGTATCGGCATCGGTCGGCAGCCCCTGAAGCGGCGTGGTGTGGATGTAGTGCCAAAAAGCGCTGTGGGCCGAATATTCATCAGGCTCCTCCAAACATTTGCTCAATGGTATGGTAAATGTCTGGCCGGATACAGCGGATACATGGATAACAAGGGCTAAGACCATCAGCAGCAGTTTGTTCATAGGATGAAAGGTTTAAGTGATGAAGGAAAAATTGATGGGGGCGGCTGTTTCCGCGCCGCGGGTAAAAACCGGGCCGGGGTCTTGTTTATTGCGTCGGTTGCTAATCCTTTGGAGGCGCATTGCCCCGGTTGCGAAGCCTTTCAGTATCCATTTTTTTCTCACCCCGCAAATCTGAAGCCGAGGAATCTGCGTTTGATTTCCATAACCTTTATATCATGGCAAAAAGCAAACTCACCGAACTGAAAAAATACCTCGCCGAGTTGGACGAGGAAGGGCTGCGCAAAGAACTGCTCAAGCTGTTCAACAAACTGCCGCAAGTGCAGGAATATTACGCCAGGAACTCATGGGCGAAAAGGAGCGGAAGGCTATATTAGATTCGTACAAGAAAAAGATTTATGTCCAGTTCTGGACGCGAGGCGGTATGCCCAAGAATCCGAGCAATGCAGAAATACGCCGCATTATCGGGGATTTTGAAAAAATATCTGTTTTCCCCCACGAACTGGCGGATTTGTTGATCTATCGCGTAGAAGTGGCAACGGAGTTTGCCGATTCCTTTGGAGGGCTACCGGAAAGCGACTACAAACCGTCCGTCAACGCTTTTGAAAAAGCATTGAAGATCATCGCAGAGAATAGGTTAGAATCGTACTTCAAGGCGCGGTGTGAAAAATTGTTCCAATACAGGAACTTAGACTGGTGGTACATCGAGAGTTTGATGGATATTTACCGCGATATTTTGGGGAAGTGAAGCAGGATACGGGCATGAGTTGCCTGCTGGAGAGATACGAAACCGCAATCTTCGCCCTGCCCCGAGTACGTTTACGAATCCTTTCGGAGGCTTCGCAAACGTACCACCGAGATTACGCTCGTTATCGAATTTTGCACGACAGGACGCTTTGGCATTTATGATAGGGGCTGTGGGAGAAGCCGTTTCACTCCCGCCATTCCAAAAATCTCCGCACCTGTTCCCGCGCCTCCTCCGACAGCCCCTCTAATTCCTGTGCATCCAACAGCCCCTCCCGCAGTTGCCGCACCAGCGCAAAAATCAAGCTGTCATTGGACAGATTGTCATATTGCGCGGCAATGCCTTTGTCGAAGTCCGCGATGTGGGTGTACAGATCGAGGTACGCTTTATGGGGATCACTATTGCCGGATTTCCAATCGTTTATGATTTGAGCGGCGCCTTGCAAGCCCCTTTCACATTCTGCCATCAAGCCCTTGCGGATGATGGCGCGGGCGGCTCTTTTATCTGATTTGCTGAGTTCCATTTTACCTTGTGATGCCTCTGCATTTATTTTAATATGCTCCAGTAACCGCAGATGTATTTTTTCTGAGAATTCAGGAGGCCACCTCGAAGTGACCTCCTACATTGCTACGCAAGTACTACACCCTTTCTATCCGCACGCTCACCACCTTGTACTCCGGGCAATTGGCGATGCTGTCATGCACATCGGAAGTGACGTTGTTCACCATCAGTTCCGGGAAGTGGAAGGTCGTACTGAGGATGCCCGGTTTTACCTCGTCGGTGAGGTGCGCCTTCACCTTGCACTCGCCGCGAGCGCTCTCTATGCGCACAAAATCGCCCTGTGCAATGCGGTTGTCGGCGGCGTCCTGCGGGTGGATGAGCAACAAGTCTTCGCTGACGATCTGCACATTAGGCGTGCGGCGCGTCATGGTGCCGGCGTTGTACTGCTCCAACACGCGATTGGTGGTGAGGATGTAGGGGAAATCCTGTGCATAATCGAGGATTTCTTTGGTTTCCACAAATTCCCGGAACACAAAGCGCCCCTTGCCCCGCTTGAAACTCTCCTGATGCAGGATTTTCGTATCCGTACCATCGGGCGCTACGGGCCATTGTTTGCCGTTGTCTCCGAGTTCTTCCCAGCGCACGCCGGCGAAGAAAGGCACAATCTGGCTGATTTCCTCCAACATACCTTTGGCCGTATAAGGTCGCTGCGGATAGCCGAGGCGATTCATCATTTCCACCAAAATCTGTCCGTCGGGTTTGCAATCGCCTACGGGTTCCACCACCCGTTGCACCCGCTGAATGCGCCGCTCGCCGTTGGTGAAAGTGCCTTCTTTTTCCAAAAATGAAGCCCCCGGCAGCACAACGTGGGCCAGCTTGGCGGTTTCGGTCATAAAAATCTCCTGCACCACCAACAACTCCAGCGAAGACAGCGCCTTCACCACATGATGCGTATTGGGGTCGCTTTGGGCCATGTCTTCGCCCATCACCCAGAGGGCTTTGAGTTGGCCGGACAGCGCCGCGTCGTACATTTCGGGGATGGTGTAGCCGATTTTGTCGCTCATGGCAGCGCCGTAAAACTCCTCGTACTTGGTGCGCACCTCCGGGTCGGTTACATCCAAATAGCCCGCGCCCTGATAGGGTTGAGTACCCATGTCGGCCATGCCCTGCACGTTGTTCTGACCCCGCAACGGATTGACGCCACAGCCGGGTTTGCCCACGTTGCCCGTAATCATGGCCAAGTCAGCAATGAGCATTACGGCGTAGGTACCCTGATAGTGCTCGGTGACGCCCAAACCATGAAACGACATGGCCAATTTTGCGGTAGCATACGTTATGGCAGCAGCTCTCGCCTGCTCGCGCGGCACCCCCGAAACGGCCTCCAACTCGTCTATGTTCAGACTGAGAATACCTTCGCAAAACGCGTCGAAGCCCTCCGTTCTTTGCGCGATAAAGTCCTGATCCATCAGGTTTTCCTGAATGATGTAGTAGAGCATCATGTTCAGCACGGCTACGTTGGTGCCGGGCCGCAATTGCAGGTGATGGGTAGCGTATTTGGCAATTTCGGTGCGGCGCGGGTCAAGGACGATGAGCGGAGTGCCCTTCATGGCTTTTTGCTTCAGCTTGGCGCCGGTGACAGGGTGGCCTGCGGTAGGATTGGCCCCGATGATGAGGATACACTCGGTGAGTTTCAGGTCGGCGATGGAGTTGGTGGCAGCCCCGGTTCCGAAGGTGCGTTGCATTCCCAAAGCAGTAGGGGAGTGGCATACACGGGCACAGCCGTCTATGTTGTTGGTGCCGAAGCAGGCGCGTATCATCTTCTGCATCAGGTAGTTCTCTTCATTGGTACAACGGCTGCTGCTGATGCCGGCAATGGCGTCGCCCCCGTGTTTCGCTTTGATATCCAAAAGTCGTTCGGCCAAATAATCATACACTTCCTCCCAGGTAGCGCGCTCCAATTGCCCATTTTTGCGAATCATGGGGTAGCGCAGGCGTTCGGGGTGTTTGTAAAAAGCAAAGGCATAGCGCCCTTTCAGACAGGTGTGGCCGGCGTTGACTTCGGCGTTGTAAGGCGCCTGAATACCGAGCACTTTATCGCCGCTGACTTTCACTTCCAAGTTGCAACCCACACCGCAGTAAGTACACACCGTGCGCACTTTTTCCTGCGCCATCACCGATTTGGACTGGTAAATATCGCTGATGGCCGAGGTAGGACAGGCTTGTGCGCAGGCCCCGCAGGATACGCAATCCGAATCAAAAAAGGTAGTGTCCATACCTTTGATGATCTTGCTGTCGAAGCCGCGGCCCGCCACGCTGAGCACCAATTGGCCCTGCACCTCGTCGCAGGCGCGCACGCAGCGGTAGCACAGGATGCACTTCGACATGTCGGAGGTCATGTACGGGTGGCTGAGGTCTTTGCTGCGATCCAAGTGGTTTTTGCCTTCCGGGTAACGGACTTTGCGAATGCCCACCTGAGCGGCCACGTCCTGCAACTCGCAATTGCCGTTCACCTCGCAGGTCAGGCAGTCCAATGGGTGATCGGTCAGCACCAATTCTACGATGTTGCGGCGCAGCTTTTGCACGCTCTCCGAATCGGGGTAGATCATCAGTCCTTCCTCGATGGGCGTGTGGCAGGAGGCGACGGTTTTGAGGCCACCGTTGCCAGGCCGGGCTATTTCCACGCTGCATACCCGGCAGGCGCCGAAAGGCTCCAGATTGGGCGCGTCGCAGAGGGTGGGCACATAGCTTTCGCCTTTGTGCCGCTTGAGGAAAGCCAGTATGGTTTCGCCTTCGCGGATGTCATAAGCTTTGCCGTTGACGTAGGCGGTTTTGGCAGCGATGGCGGTTGATTTGGTTGGGACGAGTGTGGTCATTACTAAAATCTTTTTTCAAAAAGTTGATCGCATTCGCGGAATCTGCTTCACTGTTTATCTTCTCTCGGAGCGGAATCTGCTTCGCAGTTTATCTGGCCTTCCTGTTTTCATAAGTTCACTCGCCGGAGGCTTCCCGCTTGGAGATGAACTTACGATAAACTGGATGACTTATGCTGCAAAAATTTCGTCCAATTCTTCCTTAAAGTACGTCAGCGCATTCCTCACCGGCAGCGGAATGCCGCCTCCCAGAGCGCAGAGCGAACCTTTGGCCAAGGTTTCCACCAAATCTTCAAACAATTGGCGGTCAATGCGATAGCCCTCGTGTTGTGCCTTGTGCAGCAATTCCTTGCCCCGTACCGAGCCGATGCGACAGGGGAAGCACTTGCCGCAACTCTCATGCGCCGTGAAGGCAAACAAATGCTCCAAATACTGCGCCATCGGGTACTCCTCCGGGATGCCGATGATGGAAGCGTGGCCCAGGAGGAAGCCCTGCTGTGCAAAGGATTCAAAATCAACACTCAGATCGGGAATTTTGTGCGCCGGAACAATGCCGCCCAGCGGGCCGCCGATGTGCAGCGCTTTGACGGGCCGCCGGAAGCCGCCGCCGAGTGTTTCCACTACTTGGGCTAAGGGCGTTCCCATATCCACCTCGTACAGGCCGGGCCGCTGGAAGGAGCTGTCCAACGAGACCAACTTGGTGCCGGAGGAGCGCGCCGTGCCGATTTGGGCGAAAGCCTCGCCGCCCTGCGTGAGGATGTAGTACAAATTGGCCAAACTCTCCACATTGTTCACCACGGTGGGTTTGCCGAAAAGGCCCTCCTGCGCCGGATATGGGGGCCGCACCCGCACTTCGGGGCGCTTGCCTTCGATGGATTGCAAAAGCGCGGTTTCTTCGCCGCAGATGTATGCGCCCTGCGCCCGGATGAGTTTGAACTGAAAACCGAAATCGCTGCCCAGCAAGCGCTCGCCATTCAAACCGGCTTCCGTGAGCGCCTCGATGGCCTCCTGCGTAATGGCAATGGATTCCGGGTATTCCGCCCGGATGTAAATGACGCCGCGCTCTGCCCCGGCTGCGTAGCCCGCGATGAGCATTCCCAGCAGCACCGAAAAAGGTCGGTGTTCCATCAGGTAGCGGTCGGAAAAAGCGCCGGGATCGCCTTCGTCGGCATTACATACAATGAATTTGGGGGTTCCGGGGGCTTTCCGGCAGGCTTCGAGTTTGAAGGCCATCGGGAAACCGGCGCCGCCTCTGCCTCGCAAGCCGGAGCTTTTTATTTGCTGCAAAAGCGCTTCCGGGCCGTTTTGTAACATGCCGGCAATGGCCGTTTTGCAGGCTTTCATACCGGGGAAGGGCGCAGTGAGAACGGGCGTTCCGAGGTGGCCGACGGCATATTGGTCGGCGTCGACGGAGGCTGTTCCTGCGGCGATGTCGGCTATGTGTTGGATGGATTGGGCCGAGTAGTTTTGGCCGCCGATGTGGAAGGCGCTGTTTTCGTGACAACGGCCCAGACAGCACATTTCGCCGATTTCGTGCGGCTGATAATGGCGGAGCAGCTCTGCGCGCACCGCTTCCTGCGTGCCGGCCAGCATACAGGCGCTGCCGTTGCACAAGTATGCTTTTTTGCCCTGATTTTCGGGTCGGGTGAAATCGTAGAAGGTAGCTGTGCCGTAAACATTGGCATCTCCGACGAGGAATTCTTCTGCAATGCGGGCCAATGCCTCGTTGTCGGGCGTGCCGTCATTGCCCTCTGCGAGGCCGGCAATTCGCTCGAAGAGGTTGTTGGTCAGGCCCTTGCCTTTGCGGGCGGCCAATGCGGTGAGATTTTTCGACATAGTGCTTGGGTTTTGCAACAGAGCAAAACGGAACGCTAAAGTAGGAAAAAGTTATTGAATAGGTATTTGTTTACCATGCCCCACCGTTGGAGAAGTGCGACAACTTTCCGGCGACTACGGCTGTTTATTCCCTCAGTCTTTTGGGAACTGCCGCCGGAAGCGTTCAGGGCGGAAATACTCAAACATTCAGATTTTGCAAGAGCCTGGAATGATCTCATAAAATGACGGAAGCAGAAATTACCCTCAAAACAGACATACGACTCCTGTCGCGAACCGATCTGGAAGCGGCCCTCACAGAATTGGGTGAACCCCGCTTTCGGAGCAAACAGATATTGGAATGGCTCTGGAATAAAGGCGCCGTCTCCTTTGATGAGATGAGCAACCTGCCCAAAAACCTGCGGGCTACCCTCGATGCACATTTTTGTATTCGCAGCATTGTGGAAGACAAAGTGCAGCGCAGTGCCGATGGTACGATCAAAACCCGGTTTCGCCTGTACGACGGGCACCTGATAGAATCTGTACTCATTCCAGTGCCTGAAGAACAGCGCTTTACGGTATGCGTGTCGTCGCAGGTAGGGTGCAGTCTGACCTGTTCATTTTGTGCCACGGGGCGCATGAAACGCTTACGCAACCTCGACGCCGGTGAGATTTTCGATCAGGTGGTGTTGGTCAACCGGCAGTCGCTGGAAACTTTCGGGCATCCGCTTACCAACATCGTTTATATGGGCATGGGCGAACCCCTGCTGGCCTACAAGCCCGTGATGGAGAGCATTGAGCGCATCACCTCGCCGGAGGGCCTGGGCATGTCGCCGCGTCGCATCACGGTCAGTACGGCAGGTATTGCCAAAATGATAAAAAAATTGGCCGACGACGCCTCTAAAGTCAATCTGGCGCTCTCGTTGCACGCTGCCGACGACGCCAAACGCAACGAAATCATGCCCATCAACGAGCAGAATGATCTGGAATCGCTGATGGAATCGCTGGAGTATTTTTATCGTACCACTCAAAACAGAATCAGCTACGAATACATTGCTTTTCAAGACTTTAACGAGGGATTGGACGATGCCGCCAACTTGTACAAACTGTGCAAACGCTTCCCCGTGCGCGTCAACATCATCGAGTATAACCCCATTGACAACGCTCCGTTTACCAAAGCTTCGGCTCACCGCATAGACGATTTTGCGCGCTACCTCCGCGACCGCGATGTGATGGTGACCGTGCGTCGCAGCCGGGGCAAAGACATTGATGCCGCCTGCGGTCAATTGGCCAATAAAGACTGATTCAGGTACGAAACATGGGCGAGCTGAATCTCCCGCAAGATGAAGGCGCGCCTTAGATCTTGGTCTGAAAACATCCGCCGAAAGTATTATCTTTGCCCCTGTTTACCCGGCGAGCGATTCAATTGAAAGAACCTCCTCATTAAGAAGAAGTTAAACCGCTCTTGCCGGCCAACGCTTTGCTGCTCACGGCAGTTCTTTTTTCGACATGGATACAGAGCAAATACCTGCACAGGAACAAGAACAGGCGGCCCCCAGGAACCCGAAGGAGGGCCGGCTGTACAAATTGGGACGATGGACGGTGCGCGTCATCTTCTCCCTGTTTGTGGTGTTTTTGCTGTTGTCTTTGTTACTGCAAGTGCCCGCCGTGCAAAACCGCTTGGCCCGCTATGTCACTGCCGAACTGACGGACTACCTCGGCGCTCAGGTGTCAGTCGGCAAGTTGGATATTGCGCTGTTCAACAAAGTGGTGCTGGAAGATTTTTATGTGCAGGACCCTGATTGCGACACCCTGTTTTACAGCAAAACCTTAGCTGCCGGCATCAATCCCAATATCATTACATTGTTGCGCTCTGGATTGGAAATCAACGAGATATGGCTCAAAAATGCCAGCCTTAACGTGAATCGTCCACAGGGAGCGCCCCGAAGTAATTTGCAGTGGCTGCTCGACCAATTTGCTTCCAAGAAAGAGAAAAAAGACAAAAAACCTTTCCGCATCAGCGTGCGCCGCATCAATCTGGAGCGGGTGCAATACGCCTCCGCCGACGACGTAAAAGGCAGCTATCTGTTGGCGCGCGTGCCACAGGGGCTTATTCGCATCAGCGAGATGGATTTGTCGGCCAAAGTGCTTCGCGTTAAACAATGCGTATTGCATCGGCCTTATGTTTCCATCGAATCCCGGCCCGAAATCCCGCTGGTACAGGTTTTGCCTACTGCTTTGGGCAGGAAAAATGCCCGGCCCGACACGCTCTCCTGGACGCTGGAAATGCAGGACTTCGACCTCAGCGATGGAGCTTTTTCCTTGCACAATTTCCGCAAAGCCCCGGTGAAAACCACGCCCGACAATGCCGTGGATTTCAAACACTTGGACCTCAGCGGGATACATGTCCGTTTCAACGACGTGCTGCTCGAAAGTGATACACTGCGCGGAGTTGCCTCGCATATTTCCAGTGTTGCTTCCGGCGGTTTTGTGCTGGAGCAATTGGCCGTCCGGGATGTGATGATGACGCCCAAAAGCGTCGTTCTCAATGGGTTGGAAATCATTACACCGCAATCGAGGATCGGTGATACGCTGGCATTTTCTTTTGAAAACTACGCTGCTTTTGAAGATTTCACCTCCTCGGTAGGCATGGATGTGCGTTTTCACTCGGCTTCGGTAGCCGTGCAGGACATCATGGCATTTGCGCCCACGCTGGAGCGCAACGCCTTTTTTCTGAACAACCGCAATGAAAAAATTAAGATAGACGGCAGGGCCAGGGGTACCATCAATGACCTATCCGGGCGCAATCTCGAAATAGAACTGGCCAAAGGCGCCACCCTCAAAGGTCGCCTCGACCTCAAAGACATTACCCTGCCGGGGCAAGGCTACTTTGGCCTCAGCCTGCAGGAGGCACGCACCAGCATGGCCGTGTTGGAGCAGATCATCCCCCGCTTCAACCTGCCCGCCAATTTCAATCGCCTCGGACGCATACAGTTTCGGGGCGACATCAACGGCTTTGTCGGTACCGGCTTCACCATCTACGGCGACCTGCGCTCCGACCTCGGCGTCGCCAATTTGGACATGACCCTGAACCCCAACGGCGGCAAAGAAAAAGCCACCTATGCCGGCACGCTCCAACTGCGCGACTTCGATCTCGGCGCCTGGACCGGCGATCCCAACCTCGGCAAAGTCAGTCTCGATGCCGGCGTCCAGGAGGGCCGAAGTTTTGTGGCGGCACAGGCCAGCGCCAAGCTGAGCGCCGATCTGCGCAGTTTTTCCTACAAAAAATACGAGTACAAAAATGCCCGTCTGTCGGGATCGCTCAATCGCAATTTTTTCAATGGAGATTTTGCCATACAAGACGACAACGTGGATTTTACCTTCAACGGCAAGTTGGATTTTTCACAAAAAGTACCCGAATTTAATTTTAAAGCCGACCTGCGCCACCTCGATCTCAAAAGTCTCAATCTCTCCGACAAAGACCTCATCATTGCCTGCAAAGTCAATCTGGACGGGCGCAGCAACAAATTGGCCGATATGGAAGGCCAGGGCCGCATCGAAAATCTCCAGATCACCCTCGATCAGGACGAGACCTTCAGCGTGGACCGCATAGACCTCGAATCGCGGCTGACCGGCCCCGACACCAAAATCGTTCGGGTGCTGTCGGACGTGGTAGAAGCCAAAGTAGAAGGGCGTTTTGAGGTGGACAAGCTGCCGACACTTTTTACAGGCCATCTGTTGCGCAATCACCCCGGTTTCGCCCGTCGCTTGGGATTGAAGCCGCCCAAACGCGCTCCTGCGCCCGCCCGTTTTGCCTTCGATGTCAACGTAAAAGACTCCAAAGGTTTCAACCACTTGCTGTCGCCACAACTGGCGGCCCTGCGCGATGTGCGGGTTCAAGGCGGCTACGACGACGCATCGGATTCTTTGGTTGTGGATTTCTACATGCCTGATTTTCAGATAGGAGATGTAAAATTGGACGGGCCGTTTTTCAGTTGGAATGCCAAACGAGGCCAGGCAGAATTGGGCGCCGGTATAGATGTATTGGCCATCAAAGGCAAACCGTTTCTGGGAACGCCCCTCGTTTTTCAGGGATTTTTGTATTATGATTCACTCAATTTCGGGCTGACCTACGCCTCCAAAGGCACCAAAATATTGGACAACATACAACTCAACGGCCTCTTGGCTGCCGTTGACTCCAATGCGTTTGCCCTGCACTTCGACCAGTCAAACCTCACTCTGATGAACCGGCTCTGGCTCATCAATGAAGACAATAATATCTGGTTTTCAAAGGATTCCGTGAAGGTGAGCAACCTGATACTGACCCACGACACGCACCGCATCGGCATCGAAAGCGCCGGCAAAAAAGGCTTGCGTCTGGCGCTGATGGATTTCAATTTTGATCTCATAGATAAAGTGTGGGATTATGAACCGCTCAATTTTTCCGGCACATTCAATGCGTTCCTCAGGATCGAAGACGTGATAAAAATGCAGGGGCTGAGCCTCACTACCATTTCTCCCGGTCTCTTCATCAATAATGACGACTGGGGCATACTGCGCATAGACGCTTCTGCGTCCGACCTCAAAAGCCGCATCAACGGCATTTACAGCATCGAAACCGATAATTCCCAAATATGGGGCAGCGGATTTTACAATCTTCAGGACCTCAAAGGGCGCGGCCTTTTGCGCTCGTTTGAAGAGAGCCGCAAAAAGTATTTTCAATTCACGGCTCATCTCTCAGGCGTGCCGCTGCGCGCGGCAGAGTACTTTTTGCCGGGCATCATTACCGGAACGGAAGGCACTGTAAATGGGGAAGTTACCTTCAACGGCATTGCCGGAAAACCCCGTCTGGAAGGCAATTTAGTCATCAACGACGGCAAACTGACCATTGATTTTCTCAAAACCACCTACCACTTCCGGCAGGCTCTGGTAGAAATGGACGACACTTGGCTCTTCGACGCGTCGGGCGCCAAATTGTACGACAAATACGGCCATTCGGCGCAGATTACAGGAGGTATTCGGCACACCCGGCTCAAAGACCTCCGCATAGACGCCGTCCTCAACACGCCCAGATTGTTGGCCATAGACACCAAAAAAGGCGACAGCAAACAGTTTTACGGCCAGGCCATCGGCAGCGGTTATGCCCGTTTCAGCGGCCCGCTCGACCGCATAGACGCCTTCATCAAGGGCCATGTGAACGACAGCACCCGCATGGTCATACCCATCAGTTCCGACCGCGAAGCACAGGCCATTCAATACGTCAATTTCGTAAACCGGAAAGCCCAGGCAGAGGCCGACACGAGGCCTTCGCGACCGCCCACGCCCAAAGGTATGAACGTGGAAATGGAACTCACCATCGGCAGCGAGGCCGTGATGCAACTCATTATTGACGAGCAAGCCGGCGACGTGGTGGAGGGCAAAGGCCGGGGAAATATTCGCATACAGCTCCCCAGAAACGCTGATTTTCAGATGTTTGGAGAGTATCTCATCGAAGAGGGCGACTACCTCTTTACGCTGTACAATGTGGTGAACAAGAAGTTTCAGGTGCAAAGAGGCGGCTCCATCCGTTGGTCGGGCGATCCCTACAAAGCCATCATTCGCTTAGATGCGGAGTACAAAGGCATCAGCACGCCGGTGGCAGGTTTTATCGCCGATTTTATTGCCGGCGCTTCTGCGCAAGTGAAAACCGAAGCCTCCAAATCCACGCAGGTCAATCTGATTTTGCACCTTGCGGGCGAGTTATTCAAACCACAAATCAGTTTTGATCTGGAATTTCCGCTGCTCACCGGAGAGCTGAAAAACTTTACAGAGAGCAAACTGCGGCTGCTGAGACAAGACCCCAACGAGCTGAACCGGCAGGCTTTCGGCCTTGTCGTAGCCGGCCAGTTTCTACCCGATGATTTGGGCATACAGGCCGACAACGCCATTTTCAACACAGTGAGCGAGCTGCTTTCCAATCAGTTATCATTGTTGCTCACCGATTTATTTTCTGAGATGATTGCCGACGGGCGCGTCCTTTCCGGCATTGACTTCGATGTGGCTTACAGCCAATACCGCCCCGGCGACGACCTCAACCGGCCCGGCAGAGGAGAGGAATTTGAGGTGCGCCTGCGCCAAAACTACTTCAACGACCGCCTTTCGGTGGTGGTGGGCGGCAACTACGATACCGGCGGCAGCAATGTGGCCGCAACGCCCGGCGCCAACAACGGCGCGTTTTTGGGCAACGACGTGGTCATTGAGTACGCCATCAGCGCCGACCGAAGCCTCACGCTCAAAGTGTATCAGCGCCTGCAACCCGACATCGGCGGCAGGAGGTTCAAGGTGGGCGCAGGCCTCAGTTTCCGCAAAGAGTATGATTCTTTCGGCGATTTTCTGCGCAGCATCAAGCTGGCCGGAGGAAAGAAGCCCAAACCGCCCGGCTGATGATCTACGCTTTTGATACCTATTACCATTCCGACCGCGCCAAAACAGTGGGCATCGGATTCGACCGCTGGGATGCCGGTGATTGTGCCGGAATTTGGGAAGACTGGACGGCCGTGCCCGGCGAATATGTCAGCGGCGAGTTTTACAAACGGGAATTGCCCTGCCTCCTGCAACTGCTCACGCGCATTCAACCCACAGCCCAGGACATTCTTGTGGTGGACGGTTTTGTGGTATTGGACGATACCGGAAAACCGGGCCTCGGCAGTCGGCTGCATGAAGCGCTGGGCGGTAACGTGCCCGTTATTGGTGTGGCCAAAAGCAATTTCGCCGGTTTGAATCTGCTAAAACGCGAGGTACTGCGCGGCGACAGCGCCCGGCCTTTGTACATCACTGCTGCCGGCTTGGATTTGGACCTTGCCGCCGATCATATTCGACAGATGAAGGGCGAGTATCGAATGCCCGATTTGCTTAAAAAATTGGACCAACTGACGCGAACAAACGGATGAGCATCCGGTTGAAATGGTCTCTACAGGATACATCGGCACATTATCATCACCTTAACCAGCTTTAAGTTCGTTTTAACACCTGCGCCCCTCCTGATGGCTTATTTTTGCAAAAAAACTGTTCAAAATATGAAAAAGTACCACATTTTAGCCCTCCTGAGTGCCGTATTGCTGTTTGGCGCCTGCGAAAAGGACAAAGAAAGTTTCCTCCAATTGGATGGCGAAAACTCCACCGGCCCGCTGCTCGAAGTCGGCCAGCACGAAACAGCCGTGCGTTTCTCTTCCTCGCTGACCGGCCGATACAACGGCAAAAAACTCACTGCTGTGCGCTGGTACACCGGTCCGCGAGCCGTTTCCACTACGGTAAAAGTGTACGGTCCGGGCAGCAACAACGGCCCCGGCACGGTGCTCTACACCAAAGATGTTTCCAGTTCGGTGCGCCCCTTCTCCTGGAATGAGCATGTGCTCGATACGCCTGTTTCCATTACTGGCGAAGAACTCTGGCTCGGTATTGCCTTCACGCACGCCGAAACAGGGCAAACCATCGGCTGCGATGCCGGCCCCAACAAAAGCGGCGGCGACTGGCTCTTCACCGCCGACGGGCAATGGCGCACTTACATCCAACGCACCGGCGAGAGCGTGAACTGGAACATTCGCGGCAGAGTGGAGGATTGATCTTTTCCCGGCTTCTGTTTGGTAGCGTTGTTTCTAAGGGGCGATAAAAAAATGAATATTTATTTTTGCCCCACTACTAAATGATTAGCTTTACGGCATCAGTCGTCCATCAAATAGAACCAGTATGAAAAGAATGTTGATTTCAGGCATGGTGGCGGGCGCTATCCTGTTGGCCTTGAGCTACGGGGTACTGTTCGTCACCATTCGTATGTTTCCGGCGGTAGTAGAGGAATATTACAATCCTATTTTCTGGCCCGGCGGCGAACGCGCGCTGTTGTTTTTTGCTCACCCTTTTGTGTTGAGTATTTGTCTGGCTTGGTTTTGGGATCGCTCCAAAAGCCTTTATACCGGAGCCTGGTGGTTCAGAGGGGCCGAAATGGGCTTGGTGTATGGCGTAGTGGCCACGTTGCCGTCCATGTGGATTACCTTCAGCGCCATTTCGGTATCTCTGGCGATGGTACTCACCTGGCTGCTCTACGGTTTTGTGCAGTCTGTGATTGCGGGCTTGGTTTTTGCGAGGCTGAACCCCTGAGCGTTATTTTGTCGGTTCGCTGTTGAGGGGGAGGTATTCTTCAGAGCTTTTCAACATTCAAATGTTGGATCAGCCCATGCTTCTCATTAATTATACCGATAAAATATACTCAGCCTTATTTCGCCGTTCACATATTCGCTATTCGACTCCGGCAGTCCGTTGTTGTAGTAAGTGAGGATTTGTTCTACCCGATCACCTTCATTCAACAATCCTGGTTTTTGAATACTGAGGAATTCCGTCAGACCTTCTTTATAAAAAAAAGAGACCCCGACCAACTGAGAATATTCGTTGTATTTCATTTCTCTGACCAATCGTTTGATTCCGTCACGGATTTGATACTCCACAACCGGATTGTCTTTATCGTCGTACTCATACTCCTTTTCGAGGGTTGTGATTCGTCCGTCGGAAAAATGAAAGACATTCTTAATGACCTGGCCTTCAGGAGAGTAAAAGTATTGTGTTCTGCTGGTGACCTTACCCAAGCTGATGCAATGTTGTTCAACTAATTGCCGGCGTTCATTATAAATGTTTTTGGTTGAAAACCCGGTAGGCCCTTCGGCATTAAAACCAATTTCTTCTCTTATCTTCTTTTTGTGGTCGTATTTAATCTGAAACGAATTCAAAAACACCCCGTCCTTAGCGCTGAAATACTCTATGGATTCCAATATCGTATCCTGTGAGTATTGATAATTTTCGAACGTTGACAACCCGGTTATTTTGATCGGTATTTCCGAAAGGATTCTCCCCTTCTGATTGAATACTTGTTTTTCAACTAATACAGTATCCTTGGGCGTCCCATGGTTGAAATGGACTTCATAAATCAATTTTTCAGTCGTGCCGCTCATTTCAAGCAGGCGTTCGTCATAGCGCTGCTGTGCCTGCACTGCTTGCGTACATACGAGCAAAACTGCCATGAATATCCATGTTATTTTCACAACCATTTTATTTGTATTGAATTACGCGCTCCGCCACGACTACTTTCCCATCCAATCTTTTTATCCAGTTGCCTTTTTTGTCAAATTGGTACTTGTATTTTGGAGCGTGCTGATCTTCTGCACTCAGCCAGGGCATTGGTTTGAAAGGATCAAAACTATACTCTTTGACAATACCTCCATAATTGTCAACTACCTCCTGTTTCATCAGAACAATCTGATTTTGAACTACCTTGAAATATCTTTTTATAGACAGGTCTTTGCTTATTCTTTCCTCCCAAGTGATGGCACTCAGGGTCAAGGCTCTGGGATTGGCCCACGTTTTTTCGTAAAATAAATGAGAGGTTTTCCCTTGCTCCGGGTCATTGAAGGCTTTTTCAACCGCAATAAGTCCGGTACTGTTGGGCAATGTTCTGGCTATTCCGACAAACAGCGAATCGTATTGCCGAGGGATCAACATAGGAGGCCCCGGAGGCGGATAATTGCAATCGTCTGCTATGCGCTTCACCGAAATAATGGTCGTGTCGCCTGCTTTATGGACCGCAATGCTCAATTTACAATCCGGGAATTCGATGTCCGATGCCAGTATATCATCTGTTTGATGCTTATATACCCAGCCGCCGCCACGACTGTTTTTTTTCATAATCAGATTTCCAGACATATCGAATGAATCCAAGGTCTTGAAGGTCTGAAGGATGGCGCCCTGACTATCATACGATGTAACATTAGTGTGTTCGATGCTTTTTACGCCGGGCATTTTGGCCGTGTGCAAGGTGTAGTAGTAATCTTGGGCCGTCATTTGGTTTCCCAGAAGGAGGAAAACGGCAGGGAGGAGGAAGAGGTTTTTCAGATTTTTCATAAGCGAGCAAGGATTTTAACAATAAAGCAAAGCTACAAAATATCTTAAAAAAAACGGCTGCCGGAAGTTATCCGACAGCCATTTTTTATTGGATCGTTCAGCCATCAAAATCAATCCAATTTGGGCCGCTGCGTATTGAACCCTGCTTCGGTTTGGTAGGCTTGAGCCAATTTCAGCAAGACACCCTCCTTGTACAGCCCTCCCATAAAGGTAATGCTGGTGGGCTTGTTTTCTTTAAAACCGTTGGGCACTACTACGGCCGGATGGCCCGTGTAATTGCTGATGCGGAGCGCGTCGCCGGCCCAGGAAGGGTGTACGATGATGTCCACCTCTTTGAACACCTTGTCCACATCGGCGATGAGTTGCGAGCGCAGGCGGTTGGCCTTGATGTACTCTACGGCAGGCACCATGCGGGCCGTGCGGAAGATATTGGGCCAGGAGCGCTTGAGTTGTTGTGCAAGCTGGTCGTCCTGATTGTTGAGCGTCAGTTCGTCGAAAGCGGCGGCGGCCTCCACGCTGATGATGAAATCAATTTTGGGCAGCGCGGGCAGCTCTACGGCTTTGAGTTCAAAACCCATGCGAGTGAGCATTTTCAGGGCCGTGCTGTCTTGCTGTTTGAAAGGATAGTCTTTATCGAAAGCGCTTTTGATGTAGCCGATGCGCACGGTTTTGGGGTTGAACCCGGCCGGATAGCTGAACGGTACATTGCTGACGGCGGTGAGGTCTTTGCCGTCGGGGCCATGGATAGCGGAAAACACAATGGCGCACTCTTCAGCGCTGCGGCAAATCGGGCCGATTTTGTCCATCGTCCAGGCCAATGCCATAGCGCCGTGCCGGCTCACCCGACCAAAAGTGGGGCGCAGGCCGGTAGTACCGCAAACCGTAGAGGGCGATACGATGGAGCCGAGGGTTTCTGAACCAATGGCGAAGGGTACCAAGCCGGCAGACACCGCCGATGCAGGGCCGGCAGAGGAGCCGCTGGAGCCGGTAGCCGTATCCCAGGGATTGCGGGTTTGTCCGCCGAACCAGGTGTCGCCCATAGCCAATTCGCCGAGGCTGAGCTTGGCCACGAGTACCGCGCCTGCTTTTTGGAGCTTTTCTACCACCGAGGCGTCGTAGTCGAGCACTTGGTTTTTATAGGGCGCAGCGCCGTAAGTCGTGGGCATGCCTTTGGTGGCAAACATGTCTTTGATGCCGTAGGGAATGCCGTGCAACATGCCGTAGTACTCGCCGTCAGCCAGCGCTTTGTCGGCGGCGCGGGCCTGTGCCAGGGCTTTTTCCTCATTCAGTGTGACCACGCAATTGAGCTTGGGATTGTACTTTTTGAGGCGCTCGATGAAGAACTTGGTCAGTTCCTCCGAGGTGATTTGCTTGGTGCTGATGAGTTTGGCCAACTGCTGGATGGAGTAATAGGCCAGATCATCGGGGTTGTTGGGCTTGCGTATGTTGCCGACGCCTGAGAACCCGCCGTTTTCGGGCTTCATGTCCATTACAAAGCCGGGAGGCAGGGGCTGAAACTGAAATGCCGGCGGCAGGGAGTTGGGCAAAGCCTTTTCGCGGTTGGCTAAGTAGCTTTTGCGGTAGTCTTCGAGGCCGGAAACGATGGAGTCCACTTCTTTTTGGGTGTACTCTACGCCGGCAATTTTAGCGGCGCTTTTTACATCTGTGCCGGTGATGGCATCCAACAGCGCGGAGCCTGTGAAGGCGCCAAAGAGGAACGCAGCAGCCACAGCAGCTACGATCAGCGCTCTTTTGTTCAATGAGATTTTCATAGTACAGTTGATTTTATTGAGGGCGCAAAGGTAAGCAAAAATAGGGTTTCATAAAAGAAGTGAGCGGGGGGAAAGCTTATGCCGGTGGGTGTCGTTCAACGATTTCTTTGACCTCATCGAAGGTCATCTTTGATAATTTGGCTATTTTTTCAATAGACATCCCATCATCATATAGTTCAACTACGAGTTCATATTTGCCGTCTTTTTTTGCCTTATCCAATCTTGCCCGCTCATCCTCCTCTCGCATAAAAGCATACTCGTAAGCGTCTAATTCCTCCTGTGTCCAGGTTTGGACATTTGCTTCCTCATAAGCTGATTTCAGGCCCTCGTCATTTATATTTTCCGGAATGACTTCAAGATTTTCAGCATTTTTAATGAAGTAAACCCATTTTTCAGTGAGGGTTTTAAGTTCATCCACTTCCAATTTGAATTTCGGCAACTCAATGAAAGTAAACTCCATATCTTTTATGGTCTGCTCTCCCGTTTCAATATCTCGAACCTGGCTGCGGCTGATGTATTTTTTGTTTTCTGTGTGTTCGAAGTCAAGTATCCCGATGAAAATCACAGGGCGCAGTTTTCTGTAAAAATCGGCTCGTTTGATTTGGTCGGAATAACTTTTAGACGAGTAAAAAAGTACTCGTTTCTCGAAGCCGTCAATGTCTCCCACCTGCATCTCAACGATATAGGTTCGCCCAACTTGATCGGTTGCCTTCACATCAATGATGGTTACTTTGCCTCCTTTGAGTTTGGGAAGCTGGTATGGGTTGAGAATGTTTACCTCGGCAATGCGTTGATCGCCGTGAAAATCCAGCACGGCGTTCAGAAAAGAAATAAGCGTTTCCTTCCGGTTCTCATTGCCGAATATCTTCCGGAATGCTATGTCGTTTTTTACATCTACAAATTTCATGGCGCACTCAATTGATCATCCCCCATACAACACCGTCAGGCTATGGGTTGGTTGAGGGATGAGATGCCACTCCCGGCGAATTTCCTCAATTCAAGTTACGTTCTTTCAATGCATCTTCCAAATCCTTGTTGCTTGTGGGGTTTTTCATCAGTCTGTAGATAATAAAAATGGGAATGAGCATGGGGATAAAAAATCCGAATTGCTTATTAGGAGACAAACTCCAGGATACAACTCCGAAAATGAGTATTCCGGCAAGAAAACCAATGAATGCTGCATGAAAAATTTTTGAATTTTTCAGTTTGTTTTTCTCGACCAGCAACTCTTCGTCTGTTAATTCGGAATAGGCTTTTTTTTCCATGTCGGTTGGTTTTGTGAACGTGAATATAGAAAAGACTATTGGCAGGCAGTGAACGCGCGTCGGTATTTTTTACTTTTTATCAGGTATTGTAAACGATACAGCCGCTCCAATGGAATTGGCCGAAAAGGACGCGCCGGCTTCCGTGTTGTAGTTGAGGGCGGAGTATGTCAAAGCAATCCACTTATACCCCAGTTCAAACCTCGGACCGAGGGTGCTTTTGAAATCCGCATCCGGCAAAAAATCGTCGCCGTAAAATTTTACCCCCAGATGAGACGTGATGCCCGCACCGAATCGAAAATCATCGTTTATTTTCCAAAAAGACATCGCAACGAAGGGCAATCTGGTCAGTCTGATATTGGCATTGTCCGCGGCGGTGGTATTGAATTTTATGCCGATGGACGTACGCAGCATGAGGGGCTTCACCTGAGCAAATTCCAATTGCCCGCCAACGGCGAGGTATCCGCCTTGCCCGGCTCGCATCACCTGATCTTCGCCATTGGTAAAAAAAACTCTGGCTATTTCGTCTCCACCATATTCGACCCCGGCCTCGATCAAAAACTTGGCCATCACTGACGGCTCTGCCTGCTGAGCGAGAACACTCGTTGAAACCAATAAAAACATGAGTTGAACAATTGGCATGAATTTCATCATATTTTGATTTTTTAGTGCGTTGCAAATCTGATGGCAGCCGGCTTTAGCCAATAACACGGTATCAACGAATGGACGGCGTTTTCGTTCAGATGCTCGCCGGAAAGGAAAATGGGGACAATAAGCTCTCGTTTCCAGAGGAGAAAAAGCACCGTCGGAACGTGTGCGGATAGCAGCTTTCTGGATGAAGAAGCGGGCCGGTGATGGTGTTTTTTAATTGTTTGACGGGCAATGAAGAGTTTGTGCCAGCGGGAAAATTTCGCTTCGGCTCATGCAATGTTCACCGCATATGAATCAAAACAGCAATTTATTCAATTGGACGGATATTCAAAAGATTGACCATACAGTTATCCATATTGCCAATGGTCAAAACAAAGCTTTGTTTGATTTTTAAACCGTTAGAAAACTCTGCGGGCTTCCATTTAGGCATTTTTGAAATAGCCGTAACCAGCATTTTGTCAATTTTTGTATCTTTTGATGGCATGGAAGCTTGAATATCCGTAATATTTCCTTGTTCGGTGATGGTAAATTTAATGGCAGTCAAATCATAACCCGTAAAACTTCCTGCTTCAATATTTACCATGCAATTTTTTTGCAGATATTGAATCAATTGCTCTTCGCCTTCGCTGTAAACAGCATTTTTTTCAGGCATGATCGCAACCTTGAAATCGTATTGCTTGACCGTGTTATTTTTTAACGTATTTTCAGGCAGATACTTCACGCTTACAGCAATATCGCTACTACGGTCGGCCAAACGTATCAGTTCTTTTTGCTCTTGATTCAATACCTCACTGTTACCCAAAGCCTTTATTTCGGTTCCATTTTTACATACTGAAATTTCCACGGAAATATATTCTTTTACCCAGGATGAGGGATACCGCTTGTCCAAATCCGTAAGTGTGTTTATTTTAGCCAATTTATTTTCCTGGATCGAAATGAATGGCAGAACTTTGTTTATTTCAAATTTCAGATCATTCTGGGCAAAACTGTTGAAAGCGCATCCGATAAAGAGAAGCACTACGAGTAAAATTTGATTCTTTTTCATGCCTGATTTTTTAAAAAGCATTATGTGAAAAAATTTATTCTGAAAAGTCAATAATTCAGAGTCGTTAATTAATGGCCCTGCATCCGCATCCGCCACCCGAACCCTGATTCGGCAGGCAAAATACAAACTTATGCTCTGCGAGACAAGCCGGGAGCGTAAAAAATGTGGAAAAAAGAGCATTGGCTCATAAAAATGGCAGGTATGGATGCTACCATTTATGGAGATGAATGAGATGAGTCTATGCCGGCGGAAAGCAGCGATGGTGTTTTTATTTGTTTGATAGGGAATGAAGACTTTGTGCCGGTAGGGAATTATTCAATCAATTCAAAAATAAGCTCTGCCAATGTTGGAATATCACTATCAATAGTTCCTTTCATATATCTTTCGTAAACACTTTTATTGTCCGGTGGGTTGATATTTAAAGTCAATCCTTTTTTATAGCGTCAGACATAGGCTTTTTCTTTAGCAAATGTCAGCAATTCACTCAATGAAATTTCCCCTGTCACGTAGTCGCGTATAATTACAATACCTTTCGGTGTTGGTATTAAACCTTCAAACATATTGCTCCCTAAAGCATTCGCTGTGCTTTCCAATGTTTTCAAGTCTGAAAATTTAACCCCCATTATGGTCAGGTTGTTTCTGTCTATTTCTATGGCGTTCAACATGTTTCAGGTTTTAATATCGATTGCAAATTTACGAATTTTCCTGATCTTTCGTATGCGTTCGGATGAAGATTTTGTGCCGGCGGGCCGTGGCGGCGAGTGATGTTTTTGATGTAAAAAATTGTTTTTCAATAAGTTGTCTGGAGACAAACAGATAGTGGTAGCAGGGACGCTTGGAGGCGTCCCGTGCTACCAGCAATTGTGTTTTTTTAGAAGACTCTATGCCAGCAGGGCAATATCATCTCGCCTCCAAACGAGAGTCTAAGTCGTTGGTTGTACCCGCCATTTTGCCAAACTGCTTTCAGTGGTTCGTTGCTTTTATTTGTTAGTCTGTTTCATGCTAATGCTCATATTCTGTATAATCAATAAATTTTTTTCCATCGAAAAAGTATAGACCATTTTCTCTAGTTCCCACCCAAATATTTCCAGTTTTATCTTCCAAAATATCCCAAATCCAAGGATTGATTAGCCCATCTTTAAAATAAGTAAAAGTTTTACCATCGTAACGCCTAAGTCCATCACTAGAGCCAAACCAAATATTTCCTTTTTTATCTTCTATAATTCTGGTAACTTCTCTAGGCAAACCATCTTTTGATGAAAAACTTGTGAATGTTTTTCCATCATAACGGTAGGCTCCACCCCAACTACTAAACCATAGATTCCCGTTTTCATCCTGTAATTGAGGCCAGCCCCAACTAACAGATTTTGGCCTTGGTCCATTTTGTCCCTGAATTAATTCTGGTAATTTTAAATGGGTTATAGATTTACCATCGTAGCGAAAAACACCTTCATTCGTTCGACCACCAAACCAAACATTACCTTCCTTATCTTCTAAAATGCGTTCCACCTTATCATTACTGGTCAAAAAGCCATTAGCAGCCTCATTAATTGGAAAATGTGTAAATGATTTGCCATCGTAAATATAAACACCATCTATTGTTACAAACCATATTTTTCCGCTTTTTGCTTGTATCATACTGAACACCCAATGGTTTTGATAATAGGCATTATTGTTAGGAGGTAGATTTTTGGGTAAAGGAATTTTGATTTGGTCAAATGTTTGACCATTGTAAAGACAAAGTCCCACTTCAGTCCCTATCCAGATTTTACCCTCTTTATCTTCCAAAATGCAATGAACTTTATTACAATCCAGCCCATCGTTTGTCGTAAATTGGTTAAACGATTTTCCGTCATACTTATATAGTCCATTATCTGTGGTTCCGAACCAAAGGTTACCTGATTTGTCCTGTAGAAAACGTTGAACAATGCCATTTCCTATGTTTTTTATTGGTTTTGAATCATCCTTTTCTTTTGGCAAATCTTTTTTAACTTCTCCATTACAGGCAGACGCCAAAAGTAGTATTGTAAGAAAAGTAAATAATTGCATTTGTGTGATTTTTTTAATTGCCTTTGAGGTTTTGTTATCTAATTATCGGTTTTGGTGTCGCTCTGCAATGACCGCTAACGGCGCGGCGGGCGAAGTGCTGCCGCTTAGGCGGCATTGTCGCCCGCCGAATGTGTGTGCCCCGAATGGGCATCGAAGAAGACCAGTCGGCGGCTATCGGTACAAAGATAGCGAAAAGCCAGAAAACCTTCTACTCTTGAGAGATGAAAGTTCTCCTCACGTTAATTTTGGAATATTACCTCCATGCCAAGTACGGCAATAAAGCCGAAACCGGGCCAATGTAGAAAAGGAAGGATGTTTGTTCCATGAACCGCCGGATACGCGGTCCGTACGTCCGGTGGTGTGAGAGGGCAGGGGCGGTTAATCTCGGTCGCCTCTCCCTACTCGATTCAGCGTCAGACCCTCTTTTTTCATTTTTTTTCATCAACTAATTTGCCTCCTCAGTATTTTGCATGTTCTTTTTAATAACCCCATGCTGACGACTGGCGTTTTTCTGTCAAAATATTCTTTCAAATTCCAGTTATTCAAGAAGATTCTTTCAAATTTGTTACAGCTTTTTTCAAAAAAAGTAAAATTCGAAAAACTTTCCAAAGTCCGTTTAATAAAATGTTTCTACCCACCATCTGGCAAAACTCTGCCACCAAGCTGAGTGGCTACCAATACCAATGGCATTCATACAAAAGGCAACAAACACATAAAACCCCATAGGGAAGGCTGATTTTTTGTTTCTAATGTCCATAATTAGCCAAGCAATAGGTGCAATAGTGGTAAATACCAGCATAATAATACCACCAACTGGTCCAGGTAAGCTAAGCGTATTGAACAAAAATCTGCCTAAGCCCGGCCCCAATACGGCAAAGCCAGTACTGGCCATAAAACGCAAGTGAAAACCCACATTTTTCCTGTAAATCATGGCAAATGCAAAGACCAATCCCAGAAAAAAAATATCAATAGTTCCGCCTAAGGGCAATTGAGCCAGTGCATCGGCTTGTGTCATTTTTTTGATATTTCTAAAATAAGATTCCTTGGCTACCAAAAACAATGAAGCCAGAAACAAAGGAAAAACTATGTAAGAAAGTTTTCCAATCGATTTATGAAGACTATACTTTTGGACACGTATCAAATACGCTTGAGCTATAAGCATTAACACCCAAGCCATGGCAAGCATACCATGCACATGATAAATCCAAGGAAAGCCCTCAAACTTTGGGAAATGAATGAGGTAGGTTTTGTAAAAACCCAGATTGGTAAAAATAAAAATGGCTACAAAAAAGTAGAGAATGCGGTTCTGGATATTTTTTTCCATTTGATATTTTATTTATTGATGTCAAGTTTGTTTTGGTTGCGCTGAACGGCGCGGCGGGCGAAGTGCCGCCGCTTAGGCGGCATTGTCG